>WNFR01002893.1_pt1 | contig 17820 bp, 14 predicted proteins | sample 5400221 | NCBI WGS metagenome assembly WNFR01 (sample SAMN13153357, study PRJNA577476) | soil metagenome | isolation source: 40 cm soil under Madrone tree | place: USA:California | collected 2016-06-14
TTTCCCAATTATGCCGCCGGAAGCCCAGGCCCTGAGGCCGCCGACCGGCTGCTCGCGCGCGATGGGCGTGCATGGGTGGCGATCGAGGCCAGCCACCCGCGCACGGCGATTCGCCCTTGATATGGCTGCACCATACTGTCGAGGTGGCCGATGAATGCGACTCGAACACTTCACGATCTCGGCCAAAGCCTGTGGCTCGACAACATCACGCGCGGCTTGTTGAGGACGGGCGTGCTCCGCCGTTACATCGATGAGTTGTCGGTCACCGGGCTGACATCCAACCCGACGATCTTTGATCACGCGATCAAGAACAGCAAAGATTACGATGACGCGATCAAACGCAAACTGGCGCAGGGCCAATCGGGAGAGAAGCTGTTCTTCGAGCTGGCGCTGGAGGACCTCACCGAAGCCGCGGACCTGTTCCGGCCGGTTTACGACCAAACATGCGGCGTGGACGGCTGGGTTTCGCTCGAAGTGTCGCCGTTGCTGGCGCACGACACCAAATCGACGGTCGCCGAGGCCAAGAACCTGCACGCGCGGGCCCAACGACCCAATCTATTGATCAAGATTCCTGGCACCAAGGAAGGGCTGCCCGCGATCGAAGACGCGATTTTCGCCGGCATACCGGTTAACGTCACGCTGCTGTTCTCCGACGACCAATACCTTGCGGCCGCCGACGCGTTCATGCGCGGCATTGAACGCCGCATCGATGCCGGATTGCCACCCGACGTGAGATCGGTGGCGTCGATTTTCGTCAGTCGCTGGGACGTCGCAGTAGCCGGCAAGGTGCCGGACGCGCTCAACAACCAACTCGGCATCGCCGTCGCCAGGCGGGCCTACAAGGCCTATCTCGGCTTGCTGCGTACGCCGCGATGGATGCGCGCCTATAACGCCGGCGCCCGTCCGCAACGTCTGCTGTGGGCCAGCACCGGGACCAAAGATCCGAAGGCGTCGGACGTTCTCTACATCAAAGCCCTGGCCGCCCCATTCACGGTGAACACAATGCCGGAGGGCACTCTGAGAGCACTCGCCGAACACGGCGTCGTCGGCGCGACCATCCCGGCGGACGGCGGCGACTGCGAAGAGATACTTGCGCGCTTCGCCGGGGCGAATATCGACGTGCAATCGCTGTCGGTCAAGCTTCAAGACGAAGGCGCCAAATCGTTCGTCAACTCGTGGAACGATCTGATGGCCGTAATTAAGTCCAAATGCGCCGTCCTTGAGCGAGCGAGCTAGCGGCCGTGGACGCCGGATCGCTGCTTATGGCCGAGCGTGGAGCAAGCCCCCTCCCTACCCTCCCCCGCAAGCGGGGGAGGGTAGGGAGGGGAGCGGCGGTCGCAATGAAGTTTGTTGCGAAGAGAGTGCTGGTTGTCGACGTCGGCGGAAACGCGGTCAAGGTCCTTGCCAGCGGGCATAAAGTGCACCGCTCGTTTCCCTCCGGGCCGAAGATGATGCCCAAAGACATGGTCAAAGGCGTGAAGAGACTCACGGCGGATTGGACCTACGACGTCGTGTCGATCGGTTATCCGGGCCCGGTGCTTCACGGCAGACCGGTCGCCGAGCCCCATAATCTCGGGCGCGGATGGGTCGGCTTCGATTTCGCGCGGGCATTCGGTTGTCCCGTGAAAGTCGTCAATGACGCCGCCATGCAAGCCTTGGGGAGCTATGGGGGCGGCAAGATGCTTTTTCTCGGGCTTGGAACCGGACTTGGCTCGACCATGATCGTCGACGGCATCGTCGAGCCCATGGAACTCGGTCACCTGCCCTACAAGAAGGGCACCTATGAGGACTACGTCGGCCGTGCCGGTCTGGAACGGAACGGCAAGTCGAAGTGGCGACGGTACGTCGCCGACGTGGTGACGCGACTCATCGCCGCGCTCGAGCCTGACGAAACGGTGATTGGAGGCGGTAACGTCGGCAAGCTCGCGGCGCTGCCGCCGCACACTCGTGCGGGCGACAATGCCAACGCGTTCCGTGGCGGGTTTCTGTTGTGGCAGAACAGGAAACGAAACACGGCGGCGGGTTCGAAGCGGCGCCTTTAAGTAATCAGAAAGGATGTGCAGATGGAGGCACGACCGGGGACGGCTCCTACGCAATCGAGAGGGAAGCACGCGGCATGGCGCGATCTCAAAGACCACCATGCGGTGATGCAGCGGGCGCACCTGCGCAGTCTGTTTGCCGATGATCCGGGGCGGGGCGAGCGGATGACCGTAGAGGCCGCTGGCGTCTACCTCGATTACTCGAAAAATCGCATCAACGATGAGACCCTGAGGCTGCTCATCGCGCTCGCCGAACAATCCGGGCTGCGGGCCAGGATCGACGCGATGTTTCGCGGCGAGAGAATCAACATAACGGAAAATCGCGCCGCTCTGCATGTGGCTCTGCGTGCGCCAAGGGGAGCATCCATCATCGTCGACGGCAAGAACGTCGTGCCGGAGGTCCACGCCGTGCTCGGCAAGATGGCCGACTTTGCCGACCGCGTCCGTCGAGGACAATGGAAAGGCCACAGCGGCAAACCCATCCGCAACGTCGTCAACATCGGCATTGGCGGCTCTGACCTCGGACCGGTCATGGCCTATGAGGCGCTCAAGTATTACAGCGACCGCGCCATGACGTTTCGCTTCGTCTCAAACGTCGATGGCACGGATTTCGTCGAGGCGACGTGTGATCTCGATCCGGCGGAGACGCTGTTCATCGTCTCCTCGAAGACCTTCACAACGCTTGAGACGATGACCAACGCACGAAGCGCGCGCGATTGGTCGCTGCGGGAATTTGGCGGCGACGCAAAGGCGGTAGCCAGACATTTCGTTGCGGTCTCGACCAATGCCGACAAAGTCGCCGAATTCGGTATCGACACCGCCAACATGTTCGAGTTCTGGGACTGGGTCGGCGGCCGCTACTCGATGGACTCGGCGATCGGCCTCTCGACCATGCTGGCCATCGGTCCCGATCATTTCCGCGACATGTTGGCGGGCTTCCATGCGATCGACGAGCATTTCCGGACCACGCCGTTTAGCCGCAACCTGCCGGTCCTCATGGGCCTTCTCGGCGTCTGGTACAACGACTTCTTCGGCGCGCAGACCGTCGCGGTGCTGCCCTACGACCAGTATCTGAAGCGTTTCCCGGCCTATCTCCAGCAGTTGACGATGGAGAGCAACGGCAAGCACGTAACGCTCGACGGGACGCCGGTCGAGACTGCAACCGGCCCAATCTATTGGGGGGAGCCGGGAACCAACGGCCAGCATTCCTTCTATCAGTTGATCCATCAAGGCACGCGGCTCATTCCATGTGACTTCATCGCATTCGCGCAAACGCTCAACCCGCTCGGCCGGCATCACGATATGCTGCTGGCGAACGTTTTTGCGCAGACCGAGGCGCTCGCGTTCGGGAAAACGCGCGAGCAAGTCAAGGCCGAAGGCACGCCGGATTGGCTTGTTCCGCACCGTGTGTTTGAAGGCAATCGACCGTCCAATACCATACTGATGGACCGGCTGACCCCGGCGGCGCTGGGAAAGCTGGTCGCGCTCTACGAGCACAGCGTGTTCACCCAGGGCGTGATCTGGAACATCGATTCCTTCGATCAGTGGGGCGTCGAACTCGGCAAGGTATTGGCGCAGCGCATCATCCCCGAGCTGGAGAGCAAGACCGCCCCCAAGCTCGACCACGATAGTTCGACCAACAACCTCATCCGCCGCTACCGCAGCCTGAGGGGCGCGACGTGACGACCAAAGTCGTGAAGCTCGCTCCGTCGATCCTCGCCACCGACGGCGAAAGCATCACCTCTGCCATGGCACGGCTGCGGGCGGCAACACTCTGATGGAGAAGGATGTCATGCAGCTTGCAATGATTGGCTTGGGAAGAATGGGCGCCAATATGGTGCGGCGGCTGCTCGGAGGCGGCCATCAGTGCGTGGTCTTCGACGTGTCGCGGAAGGCGGTCGAAGACTTGGCAAAGGAGGGCGCGATCGGAGCCTCCTCGGTCGCAGACCTCGTCGGCAAGCTTGAAAAGCCGCGGGCGGTCTGGTTGATGGTCCCCGCAGGCGCGGTCGACAAGACGATCGCCGAAGTCGTACCTCACCTCGAAGGAGGCGACATCCTCATCGACGGTGGTAACTCCTATTACGTCGACGATATCCTGCGCGCCAACGAGCTCACACCCAAAGGCATCAATTATGTGGATGTCGGAACCAGTGGCGGCATCTGGGGCTTGGAGCGCGGTTATTGCATGATGATCGGCGGACCGGAAGCTGCCGTACGTCACCTCGATCCGATCTTTAAGACGCTCGCACCCGGCGCAGGCGACATCGCGCGCACGCCCGGACGCGAGAAGATCGGCGGCACCGCCGAACTCGGTTACCTGCGCTGCGGCGGCAACGGCGCCGGCCACTTCGTCAAGATGGTCCACAATGGGATCGAGTATGGCGTCATGGCCGCTTATGCGGAAGGGATGAACATTCTGCGCCACGCCAATATTGGCGCGCAGCAGCACGCGGTCGACGCCGAAACGACGCCGCTGCGCAATCCGGAGCTCTATCGATACGACCTCGATCTCCGCGACATTGCGGAACTCTGGCGGCGCGGCAGCGTCATCGCGTCATGGCTCTTGGACCTCACCGCGGCCTCGCTGGCCAAGGATCCGGCGCTTACGAGCTTTGCCGGCAGGGTCTCCGACTCGGGCGAAGGCCGCTGGACGATCAAGGCCGCGATCGACGAAGCCGTGCCGGTCCCGGTGCTTTCGGCCGCGCTCTACGGACGTTTCAGCTCGCGCGGCGAAGCGACTTTTGGCGACAAGCTGCTGTCGGCGATGCGCCACGAATTCGGCGGACATTTGGAGAAACCCTAAAGGCTCGCGCGAGAAATTGGAGACGCGCAAATGAACACTATCGCCGGCACCGCGGTGGGGTCGCTCCAACCGCTGACCAACGCGCAATTGGATCAACTGTCGATCAACTGCATTCGCACCTTGTCGATCGACGCCGTCCAGCAGGCGAAGTCGGGGCATCCCGGTACGCCGATGGCGCTGGCCCCGCTTGTCTATACCTTGTGGAACCGCGTGATGCGCTTTGATCCGCAAGATCCGATTTGGCCGAACCGTGACCGGTTCGTGCTTTCCAACGGGCATGCCTCGATGCTGTTGTGGTCGGTGCTTCACCTCACCGGCACCCGCGCGGTGAATGCCGAATATGAACGGCTCGGACAGCCCGCGGTGTCGCTTGACGACATTCGTCGCTTCCGCCAGCTCGACAGCAAGGCACCGGGTCACCCGGAGTACCATTGGGTTTCAGGGGTCGAAGCCACCACCGGCCCGCTCGGGCAGGGCATCGCCATGAGCGTCGGCATGGCCATTGCCCAAAAATGGCTAGCCAACCGCTACAATCGGCCGGGCTTCGAGATCTTCGACTATAATATTTATGCGGTTTGTGGCGACGGCTGCATGATGGAAGGCGTGGGATCAGAAACGGCGTCGCTCGCAGGTCATCTCGCCCTGGATAACCTCTGTTGGATCTACGACAACAACCACATCACGATCGAAGGCAGCACGCGCATCACTTTCACGGAGGACATTGCCGCCAGGTTTTTGGGCTACGGCTGGAACGTTCTGCGCATCGGCGATGCCAACGATATCGACCTGATCGAGCGCGCCTTGGACATGTTCCGCAAGACCAAGGGGCGTCCGACCTTCATTATTCTGGATAGCCACATCGGATACGGTTCCCCGCACAGGCAGGATACCGCCGCGGCTCATGGCGAGCCGCTGGGCGAAGAGGAAGTCCGCCTCACCAAGCGCGACTACGGATGGCCGGAGAACGCAAAGTTTCTGGTTCCTGATGCCGTTCGCGACCACTTCGCTGCCGGCGTTGGAACGCGAGGTCCGCAGGCGCACGGCCGTTGGACCGAACTGTTCACCGCGTACCGGTCGGCGTATCCAAAGCTCGCAACCGAGATTGATTTGATTCAGCGCCGTGAGCTGCCGGCCGGATGGGACGCGTCGCTTCCGATCTTTTCCGCCGATTCGAAGGGGATCGCGGGGCGCGATGCGTCAGGGAAAGTACTCAACGCACTCGCACAAAACATCCCCTGGCTCTTGGGCGGATCGGCCGATCTCGGCCCGTCCAACAAAACCACTCTGACGTTTGAGGGGGCCGGGGATTTCGAGCCCGGCGCCCCCGGCGGGAGAAATCTCCATTTCGGCATCCGCGAGCACGCGATGGCGGCCATCGTCAATGGCCTCTCGTTGTCCAAATTGCGGGCCTTTGGCGCGACGTTCTTCATCTTCAGCGACTATGCGCGACCAGCCATTCGGCTGTCCGCCTTGATGGAGCTGCCCACGATCTTTGTATTTACCCACGACGCCATGGGGGATGGCGAGGACGGTCCGACCCACCAGCCGGTCGAGCAGCTTGCCTCCTTCCGGGCCATCCCGGGCTTGGTGATGCTGCGGCCCGCGGACGCCAATGAGGTCGTGGAAGCCTACCGCTATATCGCCAAGCTGCGACACCAGCCGGCCGCCCTGGCGTTGTCGCGTCAACCCTTGCCGACATTGGACCGCACTAAGTATGCGGCCGCATCCGGGCTTGCACGCGGGGCTTATGTGCTCGCCGACGCCCCCGGCAGCAATCCCGAAGTGATCCTGATCGGATCCGGCAGCGAGGTCAGTCTGTGCATTGATGCACACGAGGAGCTTGTTGCCGAGGGCATCCGCTCGCGCGTCGTCTCGATGCCGTCCTGGGACATTTTCGAACAGCAGGCACCGGAATATCAGGACAGCGTGTTGCCGCCCGGTGTAACGGCGCGCCTGGCCGTGGAGCAGGCATCGACCTTGGGCTGGGAACGTTACGTCGGCAGGTCCGGCCGCGTCATCGGCATGAAGACATTCGGCGCGTCAGCCCCGCTCAAGGAACTCCAGCGGAAATTCGGCTTCGAGCCGGAACGGGTGACGGAGATCGCGAAAGAACTGCTTGGCAAGACCAGCAGGCGCTGAAGCGCCGTCCGAGGCGAAGCGCGTGCTGAAACGCCGCGTTCGAAAGACGAAGACGAGCGTGCGATGATCAAAACGCCTACTTTTGTCTTCCTGTTCGACGTCGACAACACGCTCATCGACAACGATCGTGTGCAGGCTGATCTTAAAGAGTACCTGGAGCGGATGTATGGGGTTGCGGCTCGCGACAGGTACTGGGAAATCCTTGAAGCATTGCGAGACGAATTGGGATACGTCGATTATCTAGGTGCGCTGGAACGTTTTCGGATCGAGCGGATGCATCGCCCGGAGGTGCTGCGCATGTCGAGCTGGCTCGTCGATTACCCGTTCGCCGATCGCCTGTATCCTGGCGCCCTGAGCGCGGTGAAGCATGTGCAGCAGTGGGGGACCGCCGTCATCCTCTCAGACGGCGATGCCGTGTTCCAGCCGCGCAAAGTGGAGCGATCCGGCCTTTGGCAAGCGTTCGAGAACCGCGTCCTCATCTACGTCCACAAAGAGCGGGAGCTTGATGACGTCGAGCGCCGCTATCCCGCCGATCACTACGTGCTCATCGACGACAAGTTGCGCATCCTGGCCGCAGTGAAGAAGATCTGGGGCGAGCGGGTGACGACGGTATTTCCCAAGCAAGGCCACTATGCGTTCGATCGAAAAGTTCTCGCCGACTATCCGGCTGCGGACATCGAGCTGGCCAAGATCGGTGATCTCGTTACTTGCGATGTGTCGGCATTCCCAACGAAACGGCCGCCGTCCCGCAGTGGGACGCCCTGAGCCTCCCGATAGCTCCGCCCACGCAAGCCCTAAGCAAGGGGCAAACGCCAATACGTCGCTCTCTCCCCTCTTTTTGCAGTTCCCCCTTGATCCCGGCGACGATCTTGATCTCCAGATGCGGATGGACGCGGCCGACCGTGCCGACGCGCCGGTCGACCGGCTCATCGCAAGAAGTTTGGGTACTCACCGGGCTCGTCAATTGCTGTCGAAGTTCACCGCGTAGTAGCCGACCGAGCCGGTTTTCGAGGTGTCCTTCCACTGGTGCGGGGTCTTTGCGGGGATCGTGATCACGTCGCCCTTGGTCAGATGATGACTCACCCCGCCCTCGATACCGGTCCCGCGCGTCTGGCCGGGGGCGGTTACCTTCGGGTCGACCATCTTGCCGCCGGTGACGAACTCCGCTTCGCCATCCACGATGATGAACACGTGGTTGGTGTTGTCGTGCATTTCGGCGCCGCGCTGCACGCCGCGGTTGGCGATGACGATCAAACCTTCATCCTCGATGATGCGCCCGCCCTTGACGAAGGCGGCCGCAACCTTGTCGTGGTCTATGTAGTGGACGCGCGGCGGAAAACCGGCGGCAGTTCCGAGGGTTATCAGGGCGGCAGTCGAGAGTATCGCGGCGAGTGCGAGCAGGTATTTCATGAGCGGTCTCCCCTTTTGAGTTGACGTAATGCACGGTCAGCGTAGTCCAGATACGGAGGGACGCAATGCCCATCGTCATGGCTACGCCCCGGAGAGAGGAGAGAGCTTCGCCCACCAGACGCTTAGCGCAGCCGGACATATTTCCGAAGCTTATGGGCGCCGACATCGGCGGCATAGATGTTACCCATGGCATCAGCCGCGATCCCCGATGCCGAAGTGCCGCGGTCGACAGTGTTCAGATCGGTCGGATCGGGAATAAAGGCGCGCAGCGAACCGTCAATGGCGCTGCCGACCACGATGCCGCGCAGCTCGCCAGGCTGCGGTCGGGCCGACTCGTTGCGACGTGTCGACTCATCTCGGAACGCGGCGCCGACATAAAGCGTATCGTCCGGCCCGACAAAGATCGAGCTTGGCTGGCCAAATTGATGCCAGGCGGTGATGAAATTGCCGTCCTGATCGAAAATCTGGATGCGACTGTTGCGACGATCGGCAACATAGACACGCCCGAGCGAGCCGCCGACGAAAATGTCGTGCGGATCATCGAAATCGCCGGGAGCCGATCCTTTATGGCCCCAGGTCTTGATGAACCGGCCGTCCCTGGAAAACTTAACGACACGGCCGTTATTTGACTTGTTCGGCGAATGGCCATCGGAGACGAAAATGTCGCCATTGGGCGCCACCGCGACACCGGTCGGACGATCGAAAGTATCCGTGCCGCTGCCGCCGGCGCCCATCTTGCCAAGCATCATCAGGACCCTGCCATTCTGGTCGAGCTTGAGGACTTCCTGACCAAGCACGACGCCGGCGGCGTTGCGTGCCGGCATGCCGATCACGGTGTCGCTGTCATTAACATCGCTGACCCACAGATTGCCGTCCCGGTCCACGGTAAAGCCGTGCGGATAGCCAAACATGCCGGCGCCGAAAGCCTTGAGCAGCTTGCCGGAGGGATCGAACTGCAAGATTGGTGGGTTGGCCTCGCCGCGACCGATGCAGGTGGCGCTGCCGGGCGGTACGGTGTTGAAACAGCGATGGAAAATCCAGATGTTGCCGTCGCTGTGGACATGCACACGGATGACTTCGCCCCAGCGGCCGCCATTCATGCTTGGGGGCAAGGTCGGCCAGTCCTCCGCAAGGCGATAGGGATTGGGGAGGTCGGTTGGCTTGGGATATTGCGGCTGCTGGGCGCATGCAGCCGTTGCCAAGCCGGCCATGATCATCCCGGCGAGAAAGGCCATACCGGATTGCACTGCAGACACCATCGCAAACTCCCTCCAAGCTACACAGCCGTTGTACGGCCATTGTAGAGCAAATTTTGCCGACATCGAGTCGGGCGATGGCTGCACGGTCGCCTGCTGATGTTGAACGGCGCAGCAGGAGCGACACCGCTTGCGCGGCGGAAGAACACGTCCGGCGCGAGTGCGACCAGTTCCGTCGCGTATTTGCGAAGACGATCAGGGTCGCCCAAACCAAAGCGGAAGTCGAGGCGCAGATTGTGGCCGGCGGTCCAGCCGTGTTTCATTTTGTTGTAGGATGCCTTCAGACCTGAAGCTAAGGGAGGCTTTCATGAGATACGCCGTTTCTGCGTCCATCGCTTTTTTGGCAGCCGCGCTGGCAAGCCCCGCGATCGCCCAGCTCGAAGACAAACCGGTGCGGATGGAGAAAGCACCGTTCCATATCCCGGTGTTCCAGAACGACTATCTCATTCTTCTGAACGTCAACATCCCGCCCGGGCGCAACACCGGCTACCACATCCATTACGCCGATTCCGTTTCCGTGAACCTGATGCCCGGCTCGCAGACGAACCAGAATTACGGATCGAACGAGGTCAGCGCGCCTGGTACCGGCGGCGAAGGCGCACCTGGCCGGGCGACCTTCACCAATGTCACCAAGGACGGTCCGCGCACGCACAAGGCCTCCAATGTCGGCCCGACGCCGTTCCACAACATCTCGTTCATCTTTAAGAAGGCCGGCCCGGACGGGAACACGGTTTCAGACCGCACCGGCGTTTCCGGCTTCACCCAGATCATGGATAACGCGCGGGTGCGCGCCTGGCGCGTGATCCTCGAGCCCGGCCAATCGACCGGACAGATCACGCAAAGCGCGCCGGGCTTGCGCGTCTATGTGCATGGAGGCGTGCTGGCGGAAGTCATTCCGGGCAATGCAGATCGCGGGATGGCCCCCTATGACGGCGACTTCATCTGGAAGGACGCGGGCGAAACGCGCGGCATCAAGAACGCCGGCACGACGCGCCTCGAATTCATCGAATTCGAGCTGAAATGACACGCTGTGTCATCGCCGGCGATCGCGAGCCAAAAGCCCGCGAGAGGGAAGGGCGATCCAATCGGTGAAAGCGCAAACGCCATTCCAGAAATGGTTTCCCGTCCTTTCGCGATGCGTTCCGCATCGCTCAGCCGGGAATGACAAAGCAGAAGAATAGCGATAGGTTAGTACAGCTGAGCAAAAGAGAGGGACTCATTTCACTCCGGCCACCAATTCGAGGCATCCCTCGAAGGGTGCCCAGGGATAATGGAGTCAAGACTTTCACTCGCCTGTATTAGTCAATGAGGCGGCCGGACTACGAAACGCGGCGCCACAAGGAGGAGGAATTCATGAAACTTGCTCCGACACTTGCACTCGCCGGCGCCGCCGCGTTCGCGCTCATGGGCACGGCTGCGGTCGCGCAGCAGGCGCCGAAATTCGAGATCGATACGAGCTGGCCCAAGCCGCTGCCGAACAATTGGATCTTCGGGCAGATCGGCGGCATCTTTGTGGACAAGGACGACAATGTCTGGATCAGCCAGCGCCCGCGCACGGTGAATGATCGCGACAAGCGCGCCGAACGTGGCGACAAGTCGATCTGCTGCTACACCGCGCCCTCGGTCGTCGAGTTCAACCAGGCGGGCGACGTGGCCAAGGCGTGGGGCGGACCGAAAACCGCCCAGGGCTTTGACTGGCCACAAAACGAGCACGGCATGTTCGTCGACTACAAAGGCAATGTCTGGCTCGGCGGCAACGGCGAGAACGACGGCATGGTCGTCAAGTTCACCAACGACGGCAAATTCCTCATGTCGATCGGCGACTCTGCCAAGCAGACCAACAGTCTGGATCAGGCGCGCGTCGGCCGCGCTGCCGACATGGTGGTCGATCAGGCGACAAACGAACTCTATGTGGCCGATGGTTACTTTAATCACCGCGTCGTCGTGTTCGACGCCGACACCGGCGCGTTCAAGCGCACCTGGGGTGCCTATGGCAAGCCGCCGACAGACGAGAAGATCACCTATGATCCGAAGGTTCTGCCGCAGCAGTTCAACAATCCGGTGCACGGCATCAGGATCACCGCCGACGGGCAGGTGGTGGTTTCCGATCGTGGCAACAACCGCATCCAGGTGTTCCAGAAGGACGGTACCTTTGTGCGCGAAATCCCGGTCTTGCGCGACTCAACGGCGCCGGGCGTGACCGGCTCGACCGTGTTCTGGCCGGATAAGGGGCAGACCTATTGGTTCACCTCGGACGATCCCAATGGCCAGATCCATGTGATCCACCGCAGCGACGGGGAGTTGGTCGGCAGCTTCGGGCGCGTCGGACGTGGTCCGGGTGAGTTCGAAAACCTCCACAACATTGCCATCGACAGCAAGGGCAACATCTATACCGCCGAGGTGCAGGGCCAGCGCGTGCAGCGCTTCCTCTACAAGGGCGGCCTGCCTGCGGTCGGCCAATAAATACTGCTTTGCGCATGAAGCAGGGGCGCCGGTCATCCCGGCGCCCCTTTTGTTGTGGTGGGCCAGCCATGGCGCGGAGCGCCGTGACTGGCGCGATTTGGTCGGGGTGGTATCCGACCGATGACTTGGAGGTGAGAGTCCTCTACGGACCCTGGTGATGGGAAACCGTTAGCCGAACAGCAAGGGCGCCGTTGCGAGTCGGAGTCTGAAGGAAGCTGTAAGCAAAGCGCCGGCCCGACGTAAGAAAGCGCATGAGGCGTCCGCATCCAGGCGAGGGAGCCGCAAAGCCTGAAGCGCCGCACAAAGCGGTCCGCTGTTTGAGGTCCTGCGGGCATGCCAGTCGGCCGAACGGAGCGCACTCCGATGCTGAACTATGTTGCTCGGAATGGTTTTGAGCCAGGTGTTTCTGCTGAAGCGCCAGGGGATCAAAGCGATGAAGTTCGTTGGATTCGAACTTAGAGTTAGAGATTTCAATGCGTAAGCATTGGTACTTTTCTGACGATTTGCTAACTTATTGGAAAAGAAACGGAATTTTTTGTGGCTGGGGTTCTTGGACGCTTTTAGAACTCTCTGCGTTGATTCGAAAGAAGAAATTCGGTCCGTCCTTGACGAGCTCAGGGCGCAATAGCTCCGGCGATCCATGAATCGGGTCCACTTATCGATGCAAAGCCGGCGTGCGGCAGTCGCAGGAACGGCGCGATTGTGTGACCCATAAGTATATTGGCTGCCCTGGTCGGAGCGGGTTCATCACTCGGGCAAGCCCGCCCGGCGCAGGCCCTCGAGCATATGTGCAAGGGAGTCCTCGGACCGGCTTCGGTTATGCGGCCACGAACGCACGGCTGACATGGTCAGGCCGGGCCGCCGTTTGCAAAGCTCCTCGACGGCCGTGCGCGCCTCAGTCGTTCGGCCGAGCTGGCCGAGCGCGGCCGCCAGATGGACATAGGGCCAGATCAGGTCTGCGATCGAATGCCGGACCGCGTCGCGAGCGAACGTGACCGCCTCATCGTATTGCCGCAGTTGGTACAACGTGCTCGCTTTGAGCGTGAAATACGACCATAGCCCTGGGTCGCGCGGGCTCAGGCGCAAGGCGACATCGAACTGTTCCAACGCCTCCTGCAACTGCCCGGCGCGATGCAAGCCGTATCCGTACGCCCAGTGCGCGAGCGACGAATTCGGATTGAGACGCAGCGCAATTTGATGCTCTGCGAGCGAATCCAAATAATCTCGGCGTTCCATGAAGGCCAGCCCGAGGGACGTGTGGCCCAACGCATCTTTTGTGTCGAGGACAACGCCTTGAGATGCTTCCGCCAGAAGCTCGTCAAGTGATGCGGCATGGTCGGTGGTGAACCCATGCGTGATTTGGAAGAAGCAGGAGAGCGCCAAGGCTGCATGCGGTGTGGCGAAGGAGGGATCGAGTTCTATCGCCTTTCGGAAGTAGGCCTGCGCCGTGACGAAATCCGCGCGGTTGCGTCGGAGCAGGTGCCACATGCCGCGCTGATGATGCTCCCACGCGCCGAGGTGCTCGGGCGGTTTGCGTCGCGCTCGTTCCCGCTCGGCCGCGCCGATCTCCGGCTCCATCGTCGCCGCAATCGCGTCGGTAATCTCGTCCTGAACCGCGAAAATGTCCTGAACTGGTCGATCGTATCGCTCGGCCCAAAGATGGCCGCCGGTTTCGGCGTCGATCAGCTGTGCCGTGACACGGACGCGTTGCCCGGCACTGCGGACGCTCCCCTCCAATACATATCGAACGCCAAGCTCGCGTGCCACCTGCCTTACTTCTACAGCCTTGTACTTGTAAGTGAATGTCGAACTCCGCGCGATGACAAAAAGCGAGCGAAAGCGGGATAGCGCGGTGATGATGTCCTCGGCAATCCCATCGACGAAATGCTCCTTTTCGGCGTCGCCGCTGATATTAGTAAAGGGAAGTACCGCGATTGATGGCGTGTCGGGGAGCGCCGGGGTCTTTGCACTACTTCCCGGCTCGGAAGCCTGCGAAACATCAAGCTCAAGCACATTGCCAATGAAACGGACGCCTTTGCGCGGAAGGGTGCGAATCAGGCGTTGCTGCTTGCCGTTATCACCGATTGCGAGTCGTGCGGCGTTTATCCGCACGGCGAGAGCGGACTCAGACACTGACCGGCCGTTCCATACCCCATCGAGGATATCGTCCCTCGTGACCACCCGGTCACGATGCCGAATGAGGAATTGCAGAAGGTCAAAAACCTGCGGCTCGACAGCCACAAGGTCCGCCCCGCGGCGCAACTCACGGCGGTCCGTATCAAGGGAGCAATTATCGAAAGAATACAGCAATTCGTGGCTCTCTATTGGTCCAGATCCAATGGCACCCGTCAATCGCATCCTTGGGCGGTCGAAAAATCAAGAGGATCTTAAGGACAAATTAAGGCGGCCTGAAAGCGCGTCCCTGCGCGTCGTGTCATCCTCGCGATCGTTCGGCACCGCCTCGAACCGCAAATGAGGCGTGACATCGCAAATGACACTCATTCCTCGCGCTCGTCGGGATGTGAGTGAGGTCCGCCCCGGTCGCGAAGCGGCGGATTGAATAACCGCGGGCCAGGCGGACGCGAGCGGCCCCGACACGAGGTCATGATGCGCAAAACAATCGGCGTCTTTGCAACGATCGCACTCATCATCGCACTCATTGGGACGTGGACGAGGTTTGCTCCGATCCCGACCGAAGCGGTGACAGCCGCGGGACTTAACCCTTCAACCGGCCCGATATCCCCGTATGAACTCATGTCGAAGAACCGCAAGACCCTTGCGAACCAATATTACAGAGATCCGTTCTGAGACACCAGGTTTCCCAGGTCGACAGCGGGACCATCCGCCATTTCATTTGTTTCGAAGGGAATCGTACCTCTTCGTCAACATCTCACGGAGGAAATCCATGTACAGGGATGTCATGACAACGATGAAGAATTTTCCAGCGCACAATAGTGCGAACCATCTCTCGGATCCGTCAAACCTTAAATTCATCGTCTGGGCCGTTACCATCTCGATCGCGTTAATTCTCATGTCCATCGCGTTGGGGGTCGGAATCGACCCCGAAGTGGCGACGTTCGGATCTCTGACCAACCCCATTTCAGACGAAGGACTAGAAAATGCGTAATGCTCATTTCAATCCTTTACTATTCAAGCCATTCAAACTGCCAATTGCGGCATTTGTGCCGCTCTGGCTTCTCACCGGCGCTGCATCATTTGTCTCAGCACAAAATGCCCATAACGCCGTGGCAAGCGAGACGCCCGACTGGGCGCAAGGCGCGATCGATCATGCGCAGCAGATGCGCATCCACAAAGATCGCGATCAAGGTTCCCAGCCGACGCCGCCCGTCATCAACAAGCTGGATATCGACGACGATCCCGGCGGCCGCATCGGCACATTCCAGCCGGGCGTTGCCACGATCACTGCAAACAATGCGTTCTTCCAGAATTTGGGAACAAACGGTCGCACGTGCTTCACCTGCCATCAGCCGCAGACTGGCTGGACCGTCAGCGCGGCGGACGTGCGGGCCCGCTTCGCCGCGAGCGCGGGCACCGATCCGATCTTTCGCCTGGTTGATGGCGCGACCTGTCCGACCGACAACGTGTCCACGCTCAACGCCAAGCGCCGAGCCTACAAGTTACTTATGGACAAAGGGTTGATCCGAATCGGCTTGCCGCTGCCGTCGGCGCCGAATTTGGAGTTCTCGGTCGTTTCTGTGGACGACCCCTATGACTGCACGGCCAACCCGGCCACGGGCCTCACGTCGCCGACGACGGGAATTGTATCGATTTATCGCCGCCCCCTGCCTTCGACCAATCTCGGCTTTTTGACCGCAATCATGTGGGATGGACGCGAGGCGAGCCTCGCGCAGCAGGCGATCGATGCGACCCTCATCCATGCGCAAGCAACGGGGGCGCCGACCGCAGACCAGCAAAAGCAGATCGTCGACTTCGAGACCGGCATTTTCACCGCGCAGATTTTCGACGATGACGCAGGCAGCCTGCGTGCGCGCGGCGCAACTGGCGGACCGATCGCGCTCTCGCTCCAGCTCGCCAAATTCTTCATCGGCGTGAATGATCCGGTGGGATTAAATCCCACGGGCCTGCCCTTCGACCCCAATATTTTCGACTTGTATAAGCCGTGGCTGGGGCTCAAGTCCGATAGCGACGAAACGCAATATCGCATGTCGGTGGCGCGCGGCGAGGAGGTGTTCAACACCACGAAGATCAACATTATGGGTGTCGCCGGCCTCAACGACGTCCTCAACCTGCCGAGCATCGCGGGATTCTGCGGCACCTGCCACGACACGCCCAATGTGGGCAACCATTCGGTCAAGGCACCCCTGAACATCGGCATCGCCAATGCCGGCCCCAATAGTCCTCCGGCTCTCGATATTTTGGGATTGCCGGTCTTCACCCTGCAGTGCAATCAAGGTCCGCTTGCAGGCCAGACCTTTGTGGTGACGGATCCGGGCCGTGCGCTGATTTCCGGGAAGTGCGCCGACATCGGCAAGGTCAAGGGACCGATCCTGCGCGGACTGGCGTCGCGCGCGCCGTACTTCCATAACGGCTCCGCGGCCACGCTGATGGACGCGGTGAATTTTTATGATCAGCGGTTCGGCATTGGATTCACCGAACAGCAAAAGCAGGATCTGGTCAATTTTCTCAATGCAGTGTGACGTTTGCGGTCGAGGATGTTTGCGTATGCGCAACTCCTCGCCGCCGCAACGGTGTGAAAACGCGAATTTGCGGCCAACGGAGATGTTTTGGAGTTCTGCATCCAGTTTGGATATCACGTAAGCCATTGTTATAAAAAGGAAATTTACGTGGCTGGGGTTCCTGGACTCTTTTAGAACTCTTTGCATTGATTCAAAAGGAGAAATTCAGTTCTTTCGAAAGGCGGAGCCCGGCGGGACGAAGAAGGCACTCCTATGGAAGGAGGACACTATGCCCGCGATCGGTCGGGGCGCCGCGACTTTAGATACGATTCTCTGGGGTGACGGGTAGCCCCAGCGCCTTCGCCGGATTGTCCTTAAACATCATCTCGAGTTCCCGGTTGGTGAAGCCGTGCGAGCGCATTACCTCCGCAAAGGCGCCTACGCCCGCGGCGCCCGCGTACTCCCTGGCACCGTCGACCTTGGTCCAGAATTCCGAAAGAAAGCAGAGTTCCGGTCCCACTTGACGGATCGCGTCCATGCGTCCGCCTTCAAGGGTATTCCTGAAATCGAACTCGATCCATGCCCCAAGCTTGGCGGCTTCCTTCATCTGCTCCACGGTCATTTTGCCGGCGAGGTCGAAGGCGTGGGTGGCGATCATGTGTTGCACACCCTGGCGTTTCGCGTCGCGGAAGATCATCAAGGCATCTTCGGGGAGGATGTGGCCTGAGGCGACCACCAGCCCGTGCTTGGCGATGATCGAGATGATCTGCTTCACCTCCGGGAGGAGCTCGCCATTCCGCGACACTGCCACGAAGGGCCCGTTCGGATTTTTCGACTCGCGCACCTCTTTCTCCGTGTCGCCGGCCGGCATCCAGACGATACGTCCCGGTTCGCCCCTGATTTGCGTTGCCATGAACTCGACGCCCGCCGGGTTGGCCCCTCCGTTCGGCAGATTGAGGACAAAGCCGCCGTACAGCTCCAAGCCAGGGACCACCTGGCGAAGGTGGTAAGCCAGCGGTGCAGTCGGTTCGTTGTGGTCCTTGATTACGAGT
>WNFR01008163.1_pt1 | contig 17818 bp, 16 predicted proteins | sample 5400221 | NCBI WGS metagenome assembly WNFR01 (sample SAMN13153357, study PRJNA577476) | soil metagenome | isolation source: 40 cm soil under Madrone tree | place: USA:California | collected 2016-06-14
AAAATTCACGTGGAATTTCCATAGGTTGAGCGAGTTGGTGCCAAAGTTCAGGAAGAAGTTTGGTGAACCTGCGGGTGGAGGTGTCGAGCCATCGAGATCCGATGGCAGCAAACCACCAAAGCTGGTGCTCAGTTGGAAACATACCTGCGTCGCGGCTGCGCCGCTGCGCATCGCCGCGCCATCGTAAGCACACGCTTTCGAGCCCGCGAAGGTAACCCCGTTAGTGAAGATGTTGAACGAGATGTAGTAGGCATCAGGCCAGACACCAACCTTGGGATAGTCGGGGAATTGGTTACCGTAGTTGAACGAATACCGATTGTAAGTCCCAGTGGCGTCAGGAGTGGTCGAAACTGCGACGCATTGCAAGTAGGGAGTGGTGGTAACCGAGAATTGTGTCAATATCCAGCGGTTGTTCGCCTTGTCATACTGAACAATTGGATCGCCGTCGTTGTTCGTTTGGCAGCCGCCGCCAAAGCCGGCCCAGACCGAGTTTCCAGCCTTCGGAAAACCGGGTACGATTGTCCCGGTGATCTTGTCAAAAACCGCACATTGGGCGTGAAACCATAGTCGCCGTTGCCCACGCCGGCAAAGTTAAGTCCTGGTGTTGTTCCAACTAGGGGCGCTACATTGCCTTGCACAACCGGATCGTGCTGATTTTGGCTAGCCGCAGTCGGTAGCAGTAGCCGTTTTTCGATCTTCTTCTCTGTGCTTCGGGGTGCACTGGGAATGTCTCGCAAGGGGGGTGAGACGTCGTGATGAACTGCCTGTTGTATTTCCGGTTTACCGGATTGTCCCTGTAACTGGTTCCGACCATGCACAAGTACGGGCAACAGCGCGGCAGCGCTTAGGGCCATCGTAATGAGTAAAGCAAAAAATTTCTTCATTTGATTCCTTTCCTTCTACGGCCTGGTTAAATCGGATCCCCCCCGGGAGTGGGTGCTTCGTCGCGTGCAAACGAGAATGCCAACTGTCGAGACAGCAAGAGTAATCCACAGGTTGATCGCTTCTACGCAAAATCATGTTTGAGAAAAAACTTCAGGATGGCCCGGTGTGTTGAGCGCGGGCAGTATATCCTTTTTCCAGGTGGAGCGATAGTAGACAAGGGCTATTCGCGCGATCCAAAAAGTCGGCGAATCATTTGCGGCAACAGCAGTGACGTTTTCACAATGGAACCAGTCGTGAAGTGGCTGGCCAGCCCGCCGAAAAGCTTCGCAGCTTTTGGACTGTAATTAAACCACCAAAGATCAGGTAGGAATGAAAAACGATTCAGGTGAATGTGCTGGGGGTATACTAACTCGAGCAAACCCATGCGCCCATGCGTTCGGCCGTATCCGCTTTCCTTGATACCACCCCAGGGAGTTTGTGCGATGCCGTGGGTGTAAACCACTTCGTTGACCATCACGGTGCCCGCGTGAATGAGTTCCGCAATTCGCTTTCCCTTCGCGATGTTCCTGGTCCAGACGCTCGCGGTCAGGCCGTAGAGGCTGTCGTTCGCCAATTCAATCGCTTCTGCTTCGGTCTTGAAAGTCATCACCGGCAAAACCGGGCCAAAAGTTTCGTCGCGCATTATCGTCATGCGGTGATCGACATTTGTGAGCACCGTTGGCTCATAAAATAGTCGGGGAAGATTCGTGGCACGACGGCCGCCGGCCAGCACTTGCGCGCCGCGCGCCTTCGCCTCGTCCACATGATCCGCAACGATCTGCAGTTGCCGCTCGTTCGACATTGCGCCGATATCGACTGCGGCATCCGAGCCTAAGCCCTGCTTCAGCGCTTTCGTTTCGCTAAGTACGCGTTCAATGAATTTTGGCGCGATCGATTCCTGAACGTAACAACGCTCAACCGACGCGCACGCTTGTCCGGAATTCGCAAAGGCCCCCCAAACCGCGCCGCGCGCGGCGTTGTTAATATCGGCGTCTTCCAAAACGATCATCGGATCTTTGCCGCCGAGTTCGAGCACCACCGGCGTCAGATATTTCGCCGCGGCTTCGGCCACGCGCTTTCCCGTCGCGACACTTCCTGTGAACATGATCTTGTCGACGCGCGCATCGATGAGCGCCGCGCCGGTTGAGCCATCGCCAGTCAGAATTTCTAATAACCCGCCAGCCAGACCAGCGCGCGCAAAAATCTCGCCAATCTTTAGTGCGATCAGCGGAGTCAGCTCACTAGGTTTCAGCACCACTGCATTTCCGGCCATCAACGCCATCACTACTTCCTGCGCAGGCGTGGCCAGCGGAAAGTTCCAGGGCGAAATTATTCCAATCACGCCAAGTGGCTTGAAGACGAGGCGAGATGAACGGCCCATCAACCCATATTGGCCCACGTCAATTTTTTGTGGCTCAAGAAGATTTTCAGCGGCGTGCGCAAAGTAGTGCATTGCATCGAGCGTTGGCACGATTTCCATGGAGAGCGCTTCAGCCACCGGCTTGCCCGTTTCGCGGGAGATGAGCTGGGCAACTTGATTGCGCTCATCGAGCAGTAATGCGCGTGCACGCAAAATGATGCGACGGCGTTCCCGGAAAGAGGTGTTGGCCCAGGCCGGCTGCGCGGCGCGCGCGCGTCTGACGGCGGCTTCTACCTCGGCAGAAGAATACAACGGTGCCCGGCCAATTTCATCGCCGGTACCGGGATCGTAAGAAACAATCTCGCGCTGCTTTTCTGTAGGAGCTGATATGGTCTGAACGCTCATGGTTCTGAACCTGATTATCCAACAAAGCCAGTGTTGCGGCTAGCCCCTGGGAGATCTGTCTCAACTGCGCAGCCTCTCAGGTAGCCTGTCTGGTGCAACTGGACAGGCTCTCAGGTTGGCATTTTCCTGTTCCCTTTGTCGGTTTCTGAGTTCTATTCCTCTCGGTTACAATCAGCTTTCCCAATTTGTCGAACGAAATCTACCAGGAGCAGCCTTCATGATCCGACCACAACTTGCTGAGTTCATGCGCCGCATGGACCAGAAATCAGTAGCCATCATTCCCAGCGCGCGCGAAGCCACGCGCTCCAATGACACGCAGTATCGCTTTCGCCAGGATTCGGATTTTTTGTATTTAACCGGCTTTGATGAACCTGACTCTATCGCCGTGGTCGCTCCTGCGCGGGAACACAAATACACACTCTTCGTGCGGCCGCGCGATCCGGAACAAGAGATCTGGGTAGGCCGTCGCGCCGGCGTTGAAGGCGCAAAGAGCGAGTTTGGCGCGGACGAATCGTTTCCCATCGAAGAGTTTGAAGGAAAACTTCAGGAAATCCTCGATGGCGCGGAGAAACTTTATTATCGCCTCGGCGCTTACCCGGACCTGGACCACAAAGTCATTCAAAAGATTGCGCAGATGCGTGCACTCAATCGCAAGCCGATCCATCCGCCGCGAACGATCATTGATCCGGCCACCATCGTGCACGAGATGCGCGTCTTCAAGAGCGATGAAGAAATTGAGCTAATGCAGAAAGCCGCCGACATTGCCGCCGAAGCTCACGTCGAAGCAATGAAAGCCGTGCGGCCGGGCATGAAAGAGTATGAAGTTGAGGCGTTGATTGAACGAATCTTTCGCCAGCAGGGTGCGTCTGGTCCATCCTACAATTCGATCGTCGGCGCCGGCGCAAACGCGACCGTGCTTCATTACATCAACAACGATGGCGAACTGCGCGACGGCGACTTGTTATTAATCGACGCCGGTGCTGAATACCAAGGCTATGCGTCCGACATCACGCGCACCTTTCCCATCAATGGGAAGTACAGCCCGGCGCAGCGCGAAATTTACGATCTGGTGCTGGAAACGCAAGAGGCTTGCGTGGAGATGGTGCGGCCGGGGACAACTCACGATCAGTTGAAACAGCGTTCGGTGGAAATGCTGACCGAGGGCATGGTCAAGCTCGGACTGCTGAAGGGTGATCCCAAAAAACTAATCGAAGAAAAGAAGCACGAACAGTTTTACATGCATGGGCTCGGACATCTGCTCGGCATCGACGTTCACGATGTTGGTGTTTATTACTACGACAAGCAGTCGCGCGCGCTCGAGCCCGGCACGGTAATGACCGTTGAGCCCGGTATTTATGTTGCGCCCGACACCAAAGACATTCCGGTTAAATATCTGGGCATCGGCGTGCGCATCGAAGACGACGTGCTCTGCACCAACAACGGCCCGCGCGTGTTGACTACGAAAGTGCCGAAAGATCCGGAAGAGATCGAAGCGCTGATGGCAAAGTAGGACAGACATTCCTGTCTGTCCTTGCTTGTAACCTTCTCGGGCCTGACAACTAAAGCGAAAAGGACAGGCAGGAATGCCTGTCCTACTGGGACAACTCCTCGACAATCTCCCTTACCACCTCGCGACCCCGCTCGACCTCATCCGGCTTCAGCGAAATCGCGCCGACAACTGCATGCCCGCCGCCGCCGTAGCGTTCGCAAATCTTGGCGATGTTGTGAGTACGCGGTCTTGGCGACCACGGGTTTGAGCCAACCGAAATCTTAGTGCGTTGTGAGCCGCGCGTGAGGGCCACCGAATATGTCGTGTCCGGGTAAAGATAATAAGGAATGAATTTGTTGAAGCCTTCGTAGCCCTCGTCTACAAGATCAAATCGCACCACTCCATTCTCAAAGATAGCCTTGCGGCGAATTGCTTCCAACGTTTCCAGATGCTGTTTAAGAATCGGTTTGAAGCGCCGCTGAACCTCTTCGCTGGTCGCAACTTCGTCGAGCGACTTCACTGCCAGCTCCCGGATTACCTTCTCAACAAATTTGTCGTCCGGGTCCGCTTCGATCACCTGCATTAGTTGCAACGCCGGCTCTTTCAGTTCCACGCATTGCGCGGCTGACTCATACAACGCGCCGTCGATAATGTGCGCCCAGTCGACCAGTGATTTGACTGGCCCGTCGTCGTAGCCAAACTGCGAATGCGCGATGTCGGCGATGAATTCAGTGCAAGACTTGCGGGTGGTATCGAGAAACTTCTTTCCCGAGTGGTCCGCGCGGAAATGCGCTTCGTCTTCGGGCGTGAGAAACGCCGATTGATGATGATCAAACCACCACGTCAGCTTATCTGATGCAGCGTATTTGAAATCCACAATCGCATTTTCGTCGCCATCGAGCAGGTTGAGATCAAACAAGTTTCCCGGACGATGAAGCAGACCGCCGTAATTAACTTCCGCTTCCGGATGGATTCGCTCCTTGTAAAAGCGCGTGAAAACAGCGGCCGAGGCGACGCCGTCGAAACAATGACCGTGATAGAGGAGACGAAGTTTCATAAGTTGTACTTAGTAGCTGACTAAAAAGAGTCGGCCATAGTAGCAACGCAAGGGTTTTCTGGCAAAGGTCAACCTCTTCACTGGACCGCGGGCGGCTCGCCCGCTTTCGTTGAATGCCACATCACGTGGGTTGTCAGATTCAATCACGTTTTGAGTGAACTTGTTGCTTGATGCGGGCGAGTCGCCCGCGGTCCCAGTGAAGAGGTTGACCGAAAGAGAAAAGGGCGCACGCGCGCCCTTATTGTGTTTTATTTGAACCGGCGGGCTGTGCCCGCCTCCAAATGTTCGTTAGGGGTTAATTCTTACAAGGCTCGATCGCCGCTGTTTTTGCATTCAATCGGTCGGCTATGAACTTGTCCATGTCGGCCTCGATCAATTCGCCATTCACGACCCAGGCTTTTTCAGTCAATACGTCACCTGTTTTTGCGAGCGATGAGGGCTCCAGAAAAATGTTCCAGGGCGAGCCCCACTTGCGGGTGTCCCCAGTCAACTGCCGATAGCCGAAGTGCGCCGTCTTATCGCGGTCTTCGCGAGATTCTGATTCACTGACGACTGGATAAGGCGCGCCCTCTGGACCAAAGAAAGTGTTCACCGCGTCGCGCGTGCCATATTCGCTGACACCAATCACCTGAAAGCCCTGGCCCTTGTACTTCTCGTAAAGCTTCGCCGCCACTGGCGCTTCATTGCGCCAGTTGGGACACCAGGGCGCGAAGTAAACAACCATCACCAACATTTTGCCTTGAGCCAAAGAACGCAAATCGACCGGCTTGTTGTCCTTGAGACTGTTGAGTGTCCAGTTTTTGTAGTTGACGGTTTTCTCGACGAGCGGCGAATACTCGTGACCGTCCTGCGCGCGACCGATGACCGGACCAAGGCCCAGCGCGATAAAGAATATGAGTACAGCTTTGAACATGAACTTACCTCCATTAGCGCGGCGATTCGATACGTGCTATCACAGGATGTTCGAGCAGCAGCGGTTTTATGACGGATTCGAATGCCGCCTGGCTTCTCTCTCCGATGAATTTTTCGCGAATCTTTCCCTGGCGATCGATGATGTAGGTTGTAGGAAGGGAAAACGCCGGCAACTCTGACCCTACATCTTTTCCACCAAGTACTATCGTGTAATCCTGCTTCAGATCCTTCTGGAATTCCTGAATCCTCGCTCGCGAGTCATCATACGACACTCCAACGATCGTTAGCCCATCGGCATCGAGAGCTTTCTGCATAGCGCTCAGGGCGGGAATCTCTGACCGACAGGGGATACACCAAGTAGCCCAGAAGTTAAGCACTACCACTCGCCCGCGTAGATCCGTCAGTCTCAATAATCCGCCATCGAGTTTTGTAAATTGCACGTCCGGCGCCGGCAAGGCATTGGTATTGGTCGCCGTTGTTGAAGGAGCCCGGCGTGTCCCGTCGTCAATTTTGAGTTTCGATTCAAAGTTTGGAAGCACACTAGCGAGCCAGGAGCTGGCAAGAACCGTGACACGATTCGTCATGACCAACAATCCAATCATGATCAGAATGACGCCGGAAACGACTTCAACTTTGTGGAGATGTTTACGGAAGCTGCCATAGAAACTCAGAAATTTATTTATCCCGAGGCCAGTTAGCAAGAATGGAACAGCGAGCCCGGCCGAGTAAAAACTGGAAAGGACTAAACCGCTGCGCCAACCTCCCGAGGTCGCAGCCAATCCGATGATGCCGCCGAGGATTGGACCAATGCACGGCGTCCAACCCGCTGCAAAAGCAAAGCCGAGCGTCAACGATCCGAGCATGCCGCGCGGCTTTTCATCCGAGAAGAAACGCGTGTCTTTATAGAGCGCCGATATTTTGAGAAGCCCAATTAGCTGCAAGCCGAAAGCTATGATCACAAGACCGCCGATGATCCGCACCCACGGATTGCTGAGAATTGCTGCACCTATGAGACCGGCTGTAGTGCCCAGAGCGACGAAGATGACTGAGAGACCAGCGTTGAAGGCGAGGGAGTTAAGGATAACGGCCCTTCGGCTGTTTATTCCTTCTTTCAAACGATCAACGCTGACTCCAGAAATCAAGGAAATGTAACCGGGCACCAGCGGCAATACACACGGTGATAAAAACGAGAGTACGCCTGCTAGAAACGAAATGCCGATCTTAAAAAAGGTTATGTTTGATTGGTCCATTAAATTGACGACTTACTTAGAACTAGTGATTCCTTTGTCCGTTAGAGCCAATGATGGCTGCTCTTTGATTGCTTGCCGCTTCCTCGCCCATTACCTTCTCCAGCATCTTACCCAGCGCCGCAATTTCACCTTCGCTCGCGCCCATCGATATGTATCTTATTCTTCCCTGACGATCGATCAGAAACGACATCGGAATAGTAAACACGCCGTAATTCAAATCGTTAACAGACGAATCCGCAATCGCAAATCCATAGGGCAAACGGTTTTTCTTCTTAAAACTGCGAAGATAGACCAGCTCTTCACCACGCGTGGCCGTATGGCCATCCGCTTCTCCAGAATAGGTTGTCATGCCGAGAATGACTAGTCCCTTGTCCCTATAAACTTCATGCCAGTGCTGCAGTCTCGGAAACGTATAGCGGCATGGACCACACCACGGCGCCCAGAAATCCAGCAACACCACCCGACCGCGCAGATCGGACAGTTTCACTGGCGCTTGATCGATCCACTGCGTGGCCACGATTTCCGGCAGCTTACTAGTTTCATCTTTTGGTAACTCACTAAAAACGCTGCGCGGGTCAATTGAACGGTCCAGCCCAGTGAGCCGAATATTTGCGAGCCGCAAAAGGTTACCCGACGGCAGCGTCAACGCCAGCTTGCGCAAGTCCTGAACGGTGGCGATCGCGTCGTCTCTTCTATTCAAATTGATGTAGGCGTCGGACAAATAAGAGGCGGCCTTGAAAAGCATATCATCGCGCCGGAATGTGTTTATGCCTTTATTGGGAACGACGAGTCGCGCGATCTTTGCCATCTGCTGCGCATGCGCGGCCGCGCGCTGGTAATCCTTCGATTTCTGGAGCAGTTCCGTCACCAGCGTCTCCATGCCAAACCATTCCGCCAAACTCTGGGGCTGGTTGTTTGCATAATCGGCCACGGCCCGCTCAGCTTCCGGAATCAACCCTTTACGCGTTGCAAAGAGCACAACGACCGCGCGCGCGAGCTGCGCATTCTGCCCGCTCGCTTCACCGCCGAGATAATGATGCATCGCCTCAAGAGCGCCGTCCGCATTGCCGGCGAGATGATAAAGCATGCCCAGATAGAATTGATCTGTCTCTGATAACGAATTGCGCGCGCGCAAGACTGCCGCATACTTCACTGCCAGATCTTTTTGCTCCTGCTTTGTTTTCGTATCCAGCTTTGAGTCATAGGGAATTTTTCGTTTATTGAACTCGCTGAACTTCTTGTCGACGTAGGTGTCTACTTCGGCAAACAAGACATTCGCAGGTCGCGTGTCAGGCGCAGCAGTCGTTTCGCCAGTCGGGCTTGACGACTGGCCGCTCGCGATTGCGGTCACCAGCAATAGGATTACGGCGAGGGTTGGTAGAGTTTTGCGCGAGAACTTCATTTGGAGCAGTTGGATGTCAAGCGACCGTTACGAGTTGAAAACGATCAGGCGAAAAAATCTGCAATGGCGGGGAGATCTCTTCATCAACTATTGCGCCGGCCAGCAATTCTGCAGTAATGGGCGTCAACAAAATGCCGTTGCGGTAATGGCCGGTCGCATAAAAGACGCCTGCAATTTCAGCACAAGGACCGAGTACTGGCAAACCGTCAGCAGCACGCGGGCGCAACCCTGCCCAGGACGACGTGAGCGACAAGGCCGCGATGCGGGGACTGATCTCCAGCGCCGAACTGACGATGGATTGAACTCCGGCGGCGGTGACGCGCTTGTCAAAGCCGGCACGTTCAGTGGTTGACCCGGCCAGCAAACGGCCATCGCGACGCGGCACAACATAACCACGCGGACTGTAGATGACGTGTCGCACAATCTGCGGCGTGGCCTCGAAAGAAACCATCTGGCCGCGGATTGGTTCGATGCGCGGATTAGGCAACGCCTCATTCAGGATATGACTGGTCCATGCGCCGCCGGCAATTACGACTCTTTCGCAGGCGATAAATCCGCGTGACGTTGCAATCCCGGCAACGCGATTTCGTTTGATATTGAGTGAGTCAACTGAAACACCAGTCAGCACGTGCACGCCGAGAGCTTCATTGGCCGAGGCGAGCGCGCTTATCAGTCTGCGATTTTCGACTTGTGTGTCGAGCGGAAATCTTAAAGCCCCACGGACGTCGTCGGAGATGCAGGGTTCAAGTAACTTGGCTGTGTCGCTAGACAGTTTTTCAACATCCAACCCCGCACGCGTTTGCCACTCGTATCGTCTCTCAAGTTCGCTCTCGTCCTCTTTAGTAAATGCCAAATACAAAGTGCCCGAAGTTTCAAGTTCAATGTCGATGCCTGTTTCATCGTTGAGAGATTGCGCGAACGCCGGGTACATGTCCCGGCTTTGGCAACAAAGACGAAAAAAATCGTCGGAGGAGTCGGCTTCGGCCTGTGGCGCCAGCATGCCCGCCGCGGCCGAGGAGGCTTCCGCGCCTAAACTGGAGCGCTCGACAATTAACACATCGCGCACTCCGCGTTGCGCCAGCTCGCGTGCTATCGCGAGGCCGATGACGCCACCGCCAATAATTGCAACGTCAGCAGTGTTTTGGAATTCACTCATTGCGGAATGTGTCAGTAGTCAGTTGTCAGTGGTCAGTTGTAGACTTATGCTGTTGCGTCCACGAGACTATTGGCGGGAGACGACGCGGTTGTATTTCTAACTACTGACTTCTGACTACTGACTTCTGATTATGAAACATCGTATCACACTGATTCCAGGCGACGGCATCGGGCCGGAAGTCGCAGCAAGCGTTGTGCACATCATTGAAGCAGCAGGTGCAGAGATTGAATGGGAGACGCATTACGCAGGCGCGCAGGCGGTGGAAAAGTTTGGCGAGACGCTGCCGAAAGAGCTGCTCGAATCGATCAGGCGCAACAAGGTGGCGCTGAAAGGTCCGGTCACTACGCCGATCGGAAAAGGTTTCACTTCTGTTAACGTTGGCCTGCGTAAAGCGCTCGATCTTTATGCCAACGTGCGTCCCATTCGCGCGCTTCCCGGCGTTCCCTGTCGCTTCCCCGAACTCGACCTGGTCATTGTTCGCGAGAACACGGAGAGTCTCTATGCCGGACTTGAGCACATCGTCGTTCCGGGTGTGGTTGAAAGTTTGAAGATCATTACTGAGAAAGCATCGACGCGCGTGTCGCGATTTGCGTTTGAGTTTGCGCGGCGCGAAGGACGAAAGAAGATCACCTGCGGCCACAAAGCAAACATCATGAAATTGTCGGATGGACTTTTTCTCGACTGTTTCCACAAAGTCGCAACCGAATATCCGGAGATTGAAGCTGACGACAAGATCATCGACAACGCTTGTATGCAACTCGTGATGCGACCGGAACAGTTTGACATGATGCTGCTCGAAAACCTTTACGGCGATATCGTTTCGGATCTTTGCGCGGGATTGATTGGCGGTCTGGGTTTAGTGCCCGGCGCAAACATCGGCGAGCTTGGGGCCGTGTTTGAAGCCGTGCATGGTTCGGCGCCGGACATTGCCGGTCAGGGAATCGCGAATCCGACCGCGTTGCTGCAATCGGGAATTCTAATGTTGCGGCACCTAGGCGAACGCGAAGTCGCGGACAGAACCGAAAATGCCATGTTCGAAGTTTTTGAAGAGGGTAAGGTACGCACGCGCGACATTGGTGGCACAGCCAAGACCGTAGAATTTGCCGACCCACCACAGAGACACAGAGTTCACAGAGCACGCACAGAGAAATCCGAATACAGCAGAACAGCTTACTGAGCACTCATGAGGTTTCGCCTAAGCATCGTGGCCTGCTGCCTTCTGTTACTTACTCAGACGGCTTTCGCAAAAACAACTTCGCCTTGCGCGCTTATTAAATCTCGATCAGATAACTGGGTAACAGCCAGGGTCAATTCACTTGTCACTACGGCACGCGCGGCGTATGAATCCGACGATGCGCTGCCAGCCTATAACCGCGTGCTCGACGGAATCAACCGCACCTTGCATCGTTGCAAACTTTCGGAGGACGCCGGCTTTATCGATCGCCATCGCGAGTTTGTTGATTATGTGGCTACGATTTCTCTTGATCGAAAGCCGGATCACGAGTTGGGTTTCAATGTGCCTGACAAGCAATATTTCGACGAGACTCGCCGGTTTGTCGAAATTCCCGACTACTTGTTGCAGCCGGCCTTTCTCAAACTGGTCAGCCGTTGGGAGACGCTGGGTCGAGCGAAAGCGTTTCTGCGCCAGCTCAACTCCACGCGCTCTGCTTCCGAGCAGTTGGTTTTCTTCAGTTACATCTCGCGCCATCTGGGCACGCCGGACAATGATGACAGTTATCGCCGGCTGTTGATTGTCGTGCCGGGAAACGCCGCGCTCGGCATTCCCGACAAGTGGGTGCAGTTCAGCATTAGCGATCCGGGCCAGCGAGTGCTCACTCGCAATCTGTCAGTCGTGTCCGCGATGACAAACGCGAATGGCACATTCGACGCTTACTTCAAAGATTATTTCCGCACTTATGGTCGCAACGGCTCGATCACGATTAAGGGACGCTGGGAACTGGGTGAAGGCGATGACAACTGCGCGCAGTGTCACAAGAGCGGCATTCTTCCCATCTTTCCCGCGGCCGGCAGCGTCAGTCCTGCTGACCTCGAAGGTGTCGAGATTGTGAACGCACGCTTCCGCAGCTATGGCTCGCCACGTTTTGGAAACTATTTGGACCAGACGAAACTGGGTCCGGGGTTAAGCATGGCTGCTGCGGAGGAACGCAATCATCGGTTCGGAAAAGAATTTGCAGCGACGAATATTTCCCGGGCGATGACCTGCCAATCGTGTCACAACCCGCGGCGACTCGGCTCGCTCAACTGGCCCATGGATATAAAGATCCTCAGCTCCTACGTTGAAGGTGGGCAGATGCCTTTTGGCATGACGTTAAAAGATGTCGAACGCCGCCGGCTTTATGAAAATTTGATTGAAGAATACTTTGCGACTGACAACGCGAACCCAGGCATTCTCAAATCCTGGTTGTTGGGGCAGCGTCGTTAGTCGATCCTGGGGTTAGTAAGTAGTAGGTCCATTTTGAAATTCTCTGCGTGACCTCTGCGTGCTCGGCGCCTCAGCGGTGATTGCTTTTTGGCAGCACTTCAACGCAGAGGCCGCCGAGTATGCGCAGAGAAAAAATGAAATTAGGACACTATCGGTTATCAGGTCGTCCCCGCCGTTCACGACTGCGCATTTCATCCCGCTCCTGCTGAAACTGTTTCCACTGTTCAGGCGTCAGCACCTTTTGTAAACGCTCATCTGCTTGTGGCGAATTGTGTCGAAGCGCGGCTCTGACTCCTTGCGCAAATTTTGTAACTGCTGGCGCGTCTCGGCGAGTATTTGATGGACCTGAGTTTTCTGGTCCGCGTTTAGCTGTAAGCGATCAAGCATCTGCTCGAACCGTTGCTGCCGCGTCGCCTCAGCATGAGACCGGGACCAGCGTTGATAGCCGTTAAGAGCAAGCGCGCCGGCCGCGACACCCAGCACAAAAATCAAAAGCGCCGCCACTCTTACCTGCCATTTGCTCTTATTGCTGATGTCCATCATTACCTCGCTTACCTCGTTCCGGCGTCTTCCGCCGGATACAACGTTGTCAACACCTGGGCGTCGGATGCCTGTTCGTCCTGCAAATCATTTTGATTGAGAATCACTTCTTCTGCCGTATAGCCGTTGGACACAGAAGCTTGCGCGGTTCCGGACGTTTGCGTTCCCGGAATAATGAAACTAAAAACTGCCAGCAGTGCGACCGTTGCGGTCATTGTCGAAACCAGCGCACCAGCGGTTTGCCATAGACGTTTGAATGCAGGCACTTCGTTTTGCTTTTCGCGCAACGCGGCCAACACCCTGGTGTGGAAAAAAGGCGAGGGCTCGACAGTCTCACTAGCGCGCGCTCGCAATAGCGATGAGGCAACCCGTGTGGCTTCGTAAGCTTGCGCGCAGGCCAAACAGTTTGCTGCGTGGGCCTGAATGTTCTTTGTCCGCCCGCTAATGTAGGCGATTCTGACAAGCCCTCCCCTACGATCGGGCTACTGCCAAGTAGTTTCTCTACCGCTGCCCGCATGCGCCGCCGCGCGCGAAATGCTTGCACTTTTACTTTCGACTCTGACCAGCCAGTCAATTCAGCTACTTCTTTAACAGAAGCGTCTTCGCCGTCAATCAACGTCAACACCACGCGATCGTCAGGCGACAAATTTTCCAGCACCCGATCGGCGAGATCCGCCGCCACAAAACTGCGCTCGCTTGATCGATGGCGTTCAGCGGCCACCTCGCTGAGCTGATTCTCCAACCAGGTACTCTCGTCCTCACTCAAATCTGCGGACGCCAATTCAGGACGTCGCTTTGCACTTCGCAACATGTTCAGACAGGTATTGGTCGTGATGCGTGTTAGCCATCCTTCCATAGAACCACGTCCTTCGAAACTGCCGAGTTGTGTAAACGCTTTCATAAAAACTTCCTGGGCCGCTTCTTCAACAACACTGCGCTGGCGAAAAAATTTACTGGCGAAGCGAAAGACCCGCGGACTGTAACGTCGCACTATCTCAGCGAACGCAGCCTCGTCGCCGGCGCGAGCAAACTGCGCCAATTCCAGGTCCGAACTCTCATTACTGTTGGCCAGAAGCGTTCCTTCGTAAATGTTCGGGCGGCGGACTGAACGCTTTCCGGTCCGCCACCCTTTGCGTGAAACATCAGTTTACTGCTTCGGAGCTTCGCGACGCTCGCCGCGACGGCCTTTGAAGTCACCGTGTCCACCCTTGAACTGCTGGCGCATCTGGTCAAGCTGCGTCTTCTGTTCAGGAGTCAGGACTGTAAGCATCTCCTGGCGAAGTCTGAATTCCTCGCCCATGAGTTTGGCTTGCACGCCTGCCGACTCGGTCAGTTTCTGAGTAGCGAGTGCTTCGTTGAACGTATCGCCCTGGTTCGCCTGACGCAACTCCTGGCGCTTGGCCTGAAGCTGGTCACGCAGCGACTTGGTGCGCTCGCCGAAACTCTCTCTGATTGTTTTCATGCGCGCTTTCTGGTCGTCGGTCAGATTAAGCTTTTCAAACATCCCGCCGCCCATAAAGCCACCGCGATGATCGCCGTCTCTGCCTTCGCCTCTGCCACGCCCGCGCCATTCGCCACGAGCTTTGTTCTGGTCACCTCCGGTCGTACCCGCAGTTTGCGCGAACGCCACCGAAGCAACCAACACAATGCTTGATAGGGAGACTAATGCAAGCATCTTAAAATTCGCGAATTTCTTCATTCTTCTTTCTCCTACTTGTAATTCTAAAGAAGGCTTTAATTAGCCTCCCGATGAGCTAGACACCAGAATCCGCGAAAGCGTTACAAGATTCTTACCGGCGGAAGGAATTGGCCGCGGATTAACGCGGATACACGCGGATCAGATGGTGAAGAAAAAAAGAGAAGCTGCACTGACTCCCCTTCTAAATCTTTCTTGATCTGATCTGATCTGATCTGCGTTTATCCGCGTAAATCCGCGGCCAATTCAAAAGCTTTTTTTTGTAACCGAATTCCGGAAAAAGGTGTCTAGCAAGGTATGGCTACTGAATTCACTAAAACTTCCCATGTTCCCGGCGCCAACGTGTTCGCGCCCGCTAATGCAATTAATTGGCTGAAATCCAACGTTACCGGCAGAAAACGTTACATCATTGCGTTTGCCGGCATGGTGCTGATTGTTGCCGCGGGCTTCGCATTCCGCAGCCAGCAAACCAGCGCCGCACAATATCTAACCGCGAAAGTTGAACGTGGAAATCTGCGCAACACGGTCACCGCAACCGGAACGTTGCAGGCAGTAACGACAGTGCAAGTTGGCAGCCAGGCATCAGGCACTATCTCGGCGCTGTTCGCCGACTTCAATTCCAAAGTCAAAAAAGGCCAGGTCATCGCACAACTCGATCCCTCGACAACGCGCGCTCAGGTGGACCAGGCGAAGGCGAACCTTGCGCAGGCGCAAGCGAGTTTGGTGCAGGCCCGAGCCGGCGTTGCGAATTCGCGCGCCGGCGTGAGCGACGCGCAAGCCAAAAAGCTTGCAGCACAATCAACTGTGCAGGGCCAATCGGCCGGCGTCTCCAGCGCCCAGGCGAACCTGGCGGTACTTAAAGCACAAAGCGATGATGCGCTAGCTTTTCTCAGACAGCAGGATTATCTGCTGAAGAGCGGCGTGATTGCGCAGCGTGATTACGACATTGCAAATACCGCCTACAAAGCGGCAGTCGCTCGTTACGATCAGGCCGCCGCGCAAGTGAATCAGGCAATAGTCAGTCAACAGTCGGCGGCGGGCTCGGGCATGGCCCAATCGCAGGCCCAGCTACAACAGTCGCAGGCGCAGGTGCAATCGTCGCAAGCGCAGGTGCAACAAGCACAGGCGCAGGTGCAACAGGCGCAAGCCGCGCTGAGTCTCGCCGAAATAAATCTTACGCATACAACTATCCAGTCGCCGATCGACGGCATCGTCGTTTCGCGCGACGTTGATGTCGGCCAGACAGTGGCTGCCAGTCTTTCGGCGCCGACACTGTTTACGATTGCCAACAATCTGACGGAGATGCAGGTCATCGCCAACATCGATCAGGCTGACATCGGGCTGGTGGAACAAGCGAAGGGCGTGCAGTTCACTGTCGACGCGTTTCCGGCAGACAATTTCACCGGCAAGATTCAGCAAATCAGAATTAATCCGGTGAATACTCAAAACGTAGTCACTTATAACGTGGTCATTGATGTCAGCAATCCGGAAGAGAAACTAAAGCCGGGCATGACTACGAACCTGACATTCACGATCGATGAGCGAAACAATGTGCTGAAGGTCGCAAACGCTGCGCTGAGGTTTAAGCCGCAGGATGCGAACGCAAATTCAACTTCAGGAAACAACGGACAAGCCTCGCGACCGGGGCGGCAGGGGGCTGCGAATGCGGGGGGCAACGCGGCCGGTCAGTCGTCCCAGGGTGCCGGTGGGCAGGGCGGCGCGCAAAGTGATCCCCAGCGCAATTTCGCGCCGCCTACCGCGCCAGTGCTTCCCGGACAAACGCGTGTGGTTTGGGTGCTGGGCGCAGATGGCAAGGCGCAAGCGCGTCGCATCAAGATTGGTTTGAGCGACGGCGTTTCAACAGAAGTGACCGAAGGAAATTTGCAGGAAGGCGAACTGACGATCACCAGTGAAACTTTAACAGCGTCCAGTAAATCAACGACGACTACGCAAACTGCGCCAGGCTTTGGCGGCGCACAGCGAACGCCCGGCGGAAGTGGCGGCAGACGCCCATAACAAAGTTTCAAATTTCAAGTTTGAAGTTTCAAGTTTCAAGTTTCAAGTTTCAGATTAGAAGTACGTGGGACCAACTTGAACGCGAGAAACTTGAAACCTGAAACCTGAAACTTGAAACTTGAAACTCGAATGCAATCAACCTTGGAAATACAAACACAGCATGTGGGCCTGGCACCGGCCATCTTGCCGAAACAGGACGCAGCGCCGGTAGTCATCTCGTTGGACCACATTCACAAGACCTACACGATGGGCGATGTTGAGGTGCACGCGCTGCGTGGCATCTCGCTGCAAATCAAACGGGGCGAGTTTGTAGCGATCATGGGTGCCTCCGGCTCAGGTAAATCGACAACGATGAACATCATCGGCTGTCTCGATCGCCCGACGAAGGGGATTTATATTCTAGATGGTCAGGACCTGTCCCGACTCTCGAAAGATCAGCGCGCCGACATTCGCAATCACAAGCTTGGTTTTGTCTTCCAGGGTTTCAATCTGCTGTCGCGCACTTCCGCGTTGGAAAATGTTGAGCTGCCGATGCTCTATGCCGGCGTAGAAACTTCAGAACGACATCGCCGCTCGATGGCGGCTTTGGCTGCGGTGGGCCTGGCGGGACGCGAAAGTAACCATCCAAACCAATTATCCGGTGGACAACAACAACGCGTGGCGATAGCCCGCGCTTTGGTAAACAAGCCGGCGCTTATTCTCGCCGACGAGCCAACCGGAAATCTCGACTCGCGAACGTCAGTTGAAGTGATGGAGATTTTTCAGCGCCTGAATCGCCAAAGCGGCATGACATTGATTCTCGTCACACACGAACCCGACATCGCTGATTACGCCGACCGCGTAGTTGTGTTCAAAGACGGACGAATAAAGAGCGATTACCAGATCGAGTCACCGCGTAATGCCGCGGAAGAGTTGAAACTGCTGCCAGTGGTTGAATTTGACGAAGACGACGACGACGGCGAGCCGGTAAGCGACAAGGCAGCCGAACAGAAGGAATCATGAACCTGCTAATGATCATTCGAGTGGCGTTTCGTGCGCTGGTGCGAAACAAGATGCGCGCGGCCTTGACGATGCTGGGCATCATCATTGGTGTTTCCGCGGTCATCGCCATGGTCAGCATTGGCCAGGGTGCGCAGCAATCTGTACAGGATCAGATCGCCAGCATCGG
>WNFR01002896.1_pt1 | contig 17817 bp, 17 predicted proteins | sample 5400221 | NCBI WGS metagenome assembly WNFR01 (sample SAMN13153357, study PRJNA577476) | soil metagenome | isolation source: 40 cm soil under Madrone tree | place: USA:California | collected 2016-06-14
AGCCACAAGCGAGATGCTCATCTGGCTGTGCAGCGAACGGGAGCATTGGAACGAGCTGATTACGCCAGATTTGCTCGGCGCGATTCTTGGCGCGCTGGACCGGGAAAAGCACAACGCTCCGGGTCGCGCGAGCAAGTTGCACCGTGCGCTGGTCGACGATCGGCAATTGCTTGGCGACATCTTTAAAAACGCCGATGTGGCTCTTGCGCGCGATGCGATGCGGCGTCTCCAGCTGAGCCCGCTATTCGATGAGTTGACAAAGCGCTCGCTCCTGGCCCGGATCGTGAAAGTTTATCCAGAACTGGAAAGCATGATCACAAGCATGGAAGCACAGGAGAAGGCAGCGACGTTGATCGTTTCCTGGAGCAGCCTGGAAAAGCGAAAGGCCGAATACGAAGAACTTGTAAAAGTAAAAATTCCCGAGAACAGAAAGGAAATCGCGCTCGCCAGGTCGTATGGCGATCTTAGCGAGAATTTTGAATTTAAAGCAGCCAAGCAAATGCAGAGCGTCCTGATGCGACGCAAAGCCGAGCTTGAGCAAATGCTGCACAACGCGCGCGGAACTTCGTTTGAGAATGCCGATACGTCGCGTGTTTCCATCGGCACAATTGTCACGGTGCGCAACGCGGAGACGAACAAGGAAGAAACCTACACAGTTTTGGGCGCGTGGGACGGCGATCCTGACCGGCACATCATTTCGTATCAGACCGCCATTGGTCAGTCGCTGCTCGGTCATGAAATTGGCGAGACTGTGCCTCTAAACAGTGAACACGGCACCGTTCAATTTACGATAATCTCAATCCAGCCCGCGCCGCCGGATCAGATCGCGCACGCGCCGGATCTTTCCAGCGCAGCCGCCGTCGAAGCGGCGATCGCCGAGTAGCCTTCCCAGCTTCAACCGCCTGACTGAATCAGCAGCTCGTAGGAGAGAACACTCAGGCAGTAAATTGCCGCAGTTTCCACTCGCAGGATGATCGGGCCGAGTGTGATCGGCTGACACCCATGTCGCCGCGCAAGCGCAAGTTCCGCAGGCGTGAAATCGCCTTCCGGGCCAACAAGCATCAATACGCTCCCGGGACAATGTTGATGTTGGCTCGAATAATCTGTGAGGATCTTCTTCAAGTGTTGGGCCCCGGGCTGGAGCGATCCGATTAGCCGAAGATCGAATGATTCTGCCGCCCCCGCGGAAAATAATTCTGCCAATTTTTTCGGCGTGTGCACGCGCGGCAGCCAGTTCTGACCGCATTGTTTTGCCGCTTCAATGGCGATTTGCTGCCACTTCGACTGCTTTTGCGCGGCGCTCTCGGAATCCACCTGCACAATGGTGCGATCCGAAATGATCGGCGCAATTTCGGCTGCACCAATTTCGACCGTCTTCTGCACGATCAGCTCCATGTTTTTGCCTTTTGGAATGGCTTGTCCCAGAACGATCCGGCACCGAACCCGCGGCGTTTCCGCTTCATGTAATTTTCGCAATCCTATTTCATCGTCACTAAAATCGGCAATTTCCGCAGTGATTTCGCGCCCTTGTCCGTTGAAGAGAACCACCTTCTCGCCGGGTCTGACTCGCAGTACGTCGCGCGCGTGATGAGCCTCTGATCCAGTCAACGCCAGCGCGCCGGGATTCCAATTCTCCGGTGAAATGTAGAAGCGATGCATGCGACCCAGGGAACTAATACCACCTATGAATAGTTAGCTGCGATAAGCGAGTTCAGCGCCAACACGTCGCTCAGCGATTTGCTCATCGGCAGTTCTACCCCGCGCTGTTGAAGCGCTGCCATTACGCTCTCTGTAGGAATGTTTCCAACCAGCGCGTCCTGTGCGAATGGGCACCCACCAAGGCCACCGACGGCCGAATCGAAGCGACGGCAACCCGCATCATGAGCGGCCAGCACTTTTGCTACGGCTTGTTCGGGCCTGCTGTGAAGATGCACGCCAATATCGTAATCGGTGTATTGGTTTTTGACCGATTGGACCACACGGCGAATCAGATCAGGGCTAGCAACACCGACGGTGTCAGCGAGCGAAATGGATCGAATACCAATGCCGGCTAATTTCTTTACTGCCTGGCACACTCGATCCTCATTCCACGGATCACCATACGGATTTCCGAACGCCATGGAAATGTAAGCGACGATACCGAGCCCTGCTTTGTCAGCCGTTGTTTTGATCGATTCCAATACTTTGTAGCTGTCTTCGAGTGTCTGGTTTTGGTTTTTGCGCAGAAACGTCTCAGAGATGGAGTAAGGAAAACCCAAGGTACCAACTGCTTTGGTGGCGATTGCGCGCTGGGCACCTTTTTTGTTTACCACGATGCCGATGATTTCCACGTCGTCCGGCAAATCGATTTGCTCCAGCACCTTCTCGCTATCGGCCATTTGTGGGACGGCTTTAGGAGAAACAAAGCTCACAGCATCGATGTGCTTGAAGCCCGCCTCGATCAATGCGCGCAAGTAACGCGCCTTCAGTTCCGTGGGGATTTGCCGCTTGAGACCCTGCCAGGCATCGCGCGGGCACTCGATCAGTTTGATAGCATTGTGAACCACGAAAAACGGCGGCGCTTACTTGAAAAATTCCTTTGCGCGCTCGAAGAAACTTTTGCGCATCGGAGTGTTTTCCTCGCCGCAAAGCGCAGCGAACTCCTCCAGCTTGTGGCGTTGCTCGGCATTCAAGCGCGATGGCACCTCGACAATTAGACGGGCGAACAAATCGCCGTGGCCTCGGCCGTTGACGTTCACGATTCCTTTGTCGCGCAGTTTGAACATTTGCCCGCTTTGCGTGCCGGCGGGCACTTTGAGATGCGCTTTGCCTTCCAGCGTTGGCACATCAATCTCGCCGCCCAAGGCCGCAATGGAGAATGGGATTGGCACCTCGCAATACAGATCGTCGCCTTCGCGCTGAAAGACTTTGTGTTCCTTGATATGAATCACGACGTAAAGGTCACCTGGCGGGCCCCCGTGGATGCCAGCCTCGCCATTGCCTAACGAACGCAGACGTGTGCCTTCCCTGATTCCAGGAGGAATCTTTAACTTAACCCGGCTCAATTTCTCCACACGCCCCTCGCCGCGGCATTTCTGGCAGGGCTTTTCAATTATTTCCCCGGCGCCATGACAGCGAGGACATGTCTGCGAAATGTGAAAGAATCCACGTGAACTGACGACCTGGCCGCGGCCGCCGCAGGCGGGACAGCTGATCCTGCGGGAACCTGGTTCCGCGCCGCTGCCCTTGCATTTATCGCAGATGTCCGGCTTCTCGATCTCAATCTGCTTGTCCGCACCAAAAGCTGCTTCTTCCAGTTGGATTTCCATGTCATAACGCAAATCTGATCCGCGCCGCCGGTCTTCTGTGCGTGCGCCACTGCCGCCGAAGAACGCCTCGAAAATTCCGCCGCCAAATCCACCGCCGCCGAACACTTCACGGAAAATCTCGAACGGATCATGGAACGCGCCGCGGCCGAAACCGACGCCTCCCGGGGCAAACGCTGCGTGGCCGAAGCGATCGTAGGCAGCGCGTTTCTCCGGGTCCATCAGGACGTCATACGCTTCGCCTAATTCCTTGAATTTTTCCTCGGCGTGTGGGTCGTCCGGATTCTTATCGGGATGAAATTTCACCGCGAGTTTGCGATACGCGCGTTTGACCTCCTCATCGGTGGCGCTTCGTGCAACGTCCAGCACGTCGTAGTAATCGCGTTTGTTCGTGGTGGCCATATGGCTACAAGTCTATGTGACTAATGGAATTGATGGGACTCAGAGGCAAGAAGCCTCCGTTATTTTCCCGGTCCGCTGGAAACAACCACCTTTGCGGGCCGCAGCAATCGGTCTTTAAGTCGATAGCCGCGACGGGTCTGGCGCAACACGATCCCTTCGGGAACTTGATCACTCGGCTCATGTGCAATTGCTTCATGCACGTTTGGATCAAACCTTCTGCCCTCGGCCTCGATCGGTTGCAGCCCATTTTCCGCCAGCAAATCGTTAAGTTGTTTTTGGACGAGAACCATCCCTGAATAAATGGGAGACTGTTCGCCCTGCTTCTTTGCGGCTGCGAGACCAAGTTCAAAATTATCGATAATTGATACCAAGCGCTCTAGTAATGAGCTATTGGCGTATTTGATGGCCTCTTCCTTTTCGCGCGCTGAGCGTTTTTTATAATTTTCGAAATCAGCCTGACTGCGCAATGCGAGATCGCGGAAACGGTCGAGATCGGCTTGCAAGCCAGCCGTAGGATCTTCGGCGTCGGTTTGCTCGGCGCCAGCCGCGGTAGCGGACGCGGCGAATGACGGCGACGTCTTCAACGGCGCCGGTTGTCTCGTTTCTTTGTTTTGTTCAGAAACAGGAATTTTTTTCATGTTTGGCGGATGGCAATCAAAGTCATGTCGTCATTTTGAGGTGCCGAGCCGGTAAAGTCGCGCACGTCCGCGATGATCTTCTTTACAATCGCCTGTGCGCCATCGTTCGCGCTGGCACGGACCGATTCCCTCATGCGCTCAAGGCCGAACTCGTCTCCCTCAGCATTTAGCGCTTCGGTCACACCGTCGGTGTAGAGGACGAGGCAATCATCGCGCTCGAGCGGGACGGCGAAGTCAACCGTGAGCCTATCAAACACGCTTCCACTGTCAATTCCCACCACCATTCCCGGCGATTTTATCGGCGTAACAGTCTGTGACTGCCGTTGGTAAAGCAACGGCGCGTCGTGTCCCGCGCGCGCGAGGGTGATGGCATTGCGTTGGTGATTCAGGATCAGATAGGCCATGCTGATGAACATGTCTTCCTTGATATCGGGATAAAGCTGACGGTTCACCTTTCGCAAGACATCCGCTGGAGAAGGATTCCGCGACGCCTCAGCGCGCAAAACACTTCGGCAAATCGCCATGATAAGCGATGCCGGCACGCCTTTGCCCGAAACGTCTGCGATTGCCACGCCCAACCGTTCTTCATCGACCCGGATGTAATCGAAATAATCGCCGCTTACCTGGCGGGCCGGCACATTGATACCGCTGATCTGAAATCCATTGATCACCGGCGCTTCTGACGGGAGCAAAATACGCTGGATATCCCGGGCAATCTCAAGATCGTGGTCCAGCCGTTTCTTTTCGTTCGCCATCGAATAAATGATGGCGTTGTAGAGCGCAAAGGCAGATTGCTCAGCGAGGGATTTAAAAACGACGAAATCACCCTGAGAAAAGGCCGCACCCGTCGGACCATTGGCGAGCGCCAGCACACCCAGATCTTGATTTCCATACTGGAGCGCCGCAGCCATGACCGACGAGCTGCCAAAAGCGCTGCCAAGCAATTTTGCCAGCTCCGGCGCTTCCGAGAACTCATCTAAGTAAACAGATTGCCCCGTTTGCCAGATGCGCCCAATCAGTCCTTCGCCCGGGACCAGCGCGTGAAGCCGTAGATAACTTTCAAGCGCGACGGGATTGGCAGCCGCTTGTTGCAAGATGTTCGGAGGAATATCGACCAGCGGTGGACAGCCCTTGGAGATAAAAGCCGGCGTAAGCTTCGCACCGGTGCGATCGGTTACATAAAGCGCGCCGCCATGCGCGTCCAAAATCCGCGTAGCGCCCTCGACAATGAGCCGGTGCAGTTCCTGCGGTCGAATGGTTTCCCGGAAGGCTTCGCCGAGGCCATGCAGGAAATCGAAAACGAGCGTTTCCTCGACCTGGATCTCCTCGTGAGAACGCTCCAGCGTGCGAATCCGCCGTGTCTGGAGGTACGTAGTAATTATCCATCCGCCAACAGACGCGAGAAGCAGTCCGAGGAGAAGAGTCGGCCACATCGTGAAAGGGCCAGCTTACTTTAAAGGCGTCTCGTGATGAAGGTCTTGTCTTAAGAAATCGAGAACGTCCTTAAATCGAAACACATTTTCCGGTGCTGCCTCGCAAAGCGCCTCGTGCGCCTCCAGCATCGTTTCTGCCTGCTCCTTTTTTTTGGCCTCTGGCAACCGGACTGTGGGAGTTTGCTCGAGCGCTTCAGATTCAGGCGCGCGCGCTCCGTTGGCATGAATATCAAATATCTGATCCAGACCCAGGCCGGAGAGAAGCTCCTGGCTGCGATTTTTACAATGAACGATGTGAAGATGGCCCTGGCCAAGCTCCTTCAACCGCAACGCCACGCTGGCCATCGTTCCCATGAACGTGGAATCCATCATAGCGCAGTCCGCCAAGTCCACCACAAACTCCCGGTATCCACGGTCCAACATCTCGCGCGCGAACTCTTTCAGATTGCCGCTATTGAGAAAACTACCTTTCCCCTCCACTTTGACCCATACGGTCGGGCCTCTTACACCTACTTGAATAGATGAATCCACAGTTACTCCTCAACGATACCAGTCCAAAAGGCATGCTGTCAAACCTCACACGACGTCGCGGACTCCGGAAATTTGATTCGAAGCGTCGGCCACCCAGGGTCGCATTAAGCGGAACGTCGCCGTTGCAACGCTCGAGCACGACTAAGAAAAGCGGCCGACACGGGTGGACCCGCACTATTCCCACATATAGGAGCGGTTTTCCGCCACGATCTGACCGTTTGCGATTAACAGGCACCTCCAAGCAGTCACGCGCCCGTCGTCGAAGTAATCGTCGCCAATGACCTTAAATTCGGTCTTATGAGTGCCACGCACGTTTCGATAGGTAATCTCCTGTGCCTGGACATGTTCGTGTAATTTTTCCTGGCGATACTCCAGGCGCACGGTGACGTCGGAGGGCCGCTTGGCCCGCCAAAAGAAATCGAAATAATTACCGAACCGCTGACGCTGATCGAGCGCCGTCACAGCGCCGAACATCCGGTATTGGCGCTCAAAGGTGATCGGAACATCCTGAAGCGTCGCAGTCTTCTGGCTCGGCGACGTCGACTTCGCGCCAAGCGTGCTCGTCGTCTGCCGGGTGCGCTGACCTGCCGTTGACGGTCTCTCACTTAACAAGAAAAGCTTCGTTTTTCGAAACTCGAAATCTTTGTCCACCGCGACCGGGAGCGGTGTCACTTTTTCAACGATTCTTGGTTCTTCGCGGCGAGCCCCTTCGCTGGAAGCGCCGAGGACAAGTAAGATCAGACTGAAACCTGCGGCGGCAAACCTTATTTGCCTGTATCTCATACGACTTATAGGTCCTATGGAACTCGCTCGAATCTGAAAGTAAACTTCTTTTTAATGATCGAAGTTCGGTACGCGCGCGGCGTTTACTTGCCGGAACAGGATTTGTGGTTAGACCCGTGGGATGGAAAGCGCTTCGCTTTCATTTCGCACGCGCATAGCGACCACGTAGCGCCTCACGAGGAGATTATCGTTTCCGAGCGGACGTCGCGTTTGCTTCAGAACCGGATGCCGGGTCGTCGCATTGAACACGTTCTGCCATTTGGTGAAAAACGAGCGGTGCATGGTCTCGACCTGATGTTACTGCCCGCTGGCCATATCTTTGGTTCGGCGCAATGTTTCCTCTTTGCCGGCGATGAGACACTCCTTTACACGGGAGATTTCAAGCTGCGTCCCGGAAAATCGGCCGAGCAAGCGCAGTGGCACCACGCCGATACACTCATAATGGAAACCACATTCGGCCTGTTGCGCTATCGATTTCCGCCAACGCAGCAAGTCGTTGACCAAATAGTCGCTTTCTGTCGCGAAACAATCGAAGCCGGCCAAGTGCCCGTGCTCCTGGGCTACTCGTTAGGCAAAGCTCAGGAGATACTGTGCTCGCTTGATGGAGCGGGCCTGACGCCCATGCTCCACGGCTCGGTTTATCGGATGACGCGCATCTACGAGCAGTTCGGCCAATCGTTTTGCAAGTACGTGCGGTACAATGCGAATGATGTTGCAGGAAAAGTTCTGATCTGCCCACCAAGCGCAAATCATTCGCAGATGCTGGAGAGAATCCCGCATAGACGCGTGGCAATGATCAGCGGTTGGGCGGTCGATCCAAATGCGGTCTATCGTTACGGGGTCGATGCCGCATTTCCCCTATCGGATCACGCGGATTATAACGATTTGATTCGCTACGTCGACCTGGTACAGCCACGGCGAGTGTTTACGCTCCATGGTTTCGCCGCTGAGTTTGCCAGTGATCTTCGCACGCGCGGCGTCGAAGCCTGGGCATTGAGCGAGGAAAATCAAATGGAGTTCCCGTTGCATTCCGGCGCGCGAACGCACCCTCGCGGGCTCGTCGCGACAACCTCATCGCGAGCCCCTGCAGCCGCTCACGCAGGTGCCTGGGGCCAGGGCGCTCCTGATTCCGAATTTCTCGCGTTTGCGAATATTGGTGAAAGGATCTCTGCGACTCCGGCAAAGTTCGAGAAAATTCGACTGCTTGCCGATTACCTCCGAGGCCTGTCGAGCGAGCAACTGCCGATCGCGACCCTCTACTTTACCGGAGGAGCATTTGCCCAAAGCGATCTGCGCACACTGCAGGTTGGCTGGGCAGTAATCTTCCGGGCGCTGCAAGCCGCCACCAACATCGACGACATGGAACTTCATCGCATCGCCAGCGCCCACGGGGACGCTGGCAGAAGTGCGTTCGAAATTCTGGATGGGCGAACGGCGCCGCAGCCATTCAGTATCCGTGAATCGCGCGAGTTGTTCCAAAACCTGCACCGCGCGCGCGGCCCCAACGCCAAGGCCAAACTGCTGCAAAATCGCTTGTCCATCTTGTCCGCGCGCGAAGGTCAGTATGTCGTCAAAATCCTGACCGGCGACCTGCGCATCGGATTGCGAGAGGGTTTGGTGGAGGACGCGATTGCGAAGGCGTTTGATGTTCCCCTGGAGCAAGTAAGAGAGGCCAATATGTTATCAGGCGACATCGGCCAGACTGCGCTGCTCGCCTCCCGAAAGGAACTGCACCGGGCGGAACTGTCGCTCTTTCGTCCGATCAAGAGCATGCTTGCGACTCCTCAGCCGACTGCCGAAGCCGTGTGGGAACGGTTTGTTGTAGTCCCGCAGTCGCGGGATGACCCCGGCAGACCGGCGTCAACGCCGCCGGCTACAGTGTTTGTCGAGGACAAATTCGATGGTATCCGCGCACAGCTTCATCGCACCGCAAAACGCGTTGAAATTTTCTCGCGTGATTTGCGGCGCATCACCAGTCAATTTCCCGAGCTGGCCGACCAAGCCAGGGACTTCCAGGAAGAGCTGATTATCGACGGCGAAATTATCGCTTTCCAGGAAGGTCGGACACTCACCTTTTTCGATTTACAAAGGCGGCTCGGCCGCACAAGCGACGGCACGGACCTATTCGCGCGCGCGGTAGCGGACGTGCCGGTCGCCTTTATTATCTTTGATCTTCTTTGGCTAAACGGGCAGTCGTTGTTAAGAACTCCATTGCGCGAGCGGCGAAGACACCTCGTCGCCCTGCGTTTACCGTCACAATTTCAAACTGCAAGAGTGATCCCCGCCCATTCTGCCGCCGAGATCGAACAAACGTTTCAACAGGCTCGCCGACGCTTGAATGAAGGACTGATGATCAAAGACCCGGAGAGCTTTTATTTACCCGGTACCCGTGGGATGTATTGGTTCAAACTTAAGAAGGAGCTGGCGACGCTCGATGTGGTCGTGGTCGCGGCGGAGCTCGGCCATGGCAAACGCAATAATGTCTTGAGCGATTACACGTTCGCGGTGCGCGATGAAGTCACTGGCGAGCTCTTGCCCATTGGCAAAGCTTACAGCGGATTGACCGATGCGGAGATTGCGGAATTAACCGAGCACTTTCAACAGAACACGATCGCGGATCACGGCCGGTATCGTACAGTGAAACCGGATGTCGTGCTCGAGGTCGCCTTCAATTCAATCCAGCCCAGCACGCGTCACGCCAGTGGACTGGCACTCCGTTTCCCGAGAATCAAAGCTATCCGGCACGATAAGAACGTCGATTCCATCGACACGCTTCAGTACGCTCGCGGGCTTGCAGCGCAACACGCAAATTTGGCGGCCAGTTTTGGCCCAGACGCGTAAGTAATGGCTCGAATTTACTCAGGCGTAGGCGACGGCGAAGCAGCCTCTATGGTAGGAGATGGAGTTGGTGACGTCGCCTCCGCTCCAAAAGGTTTTACTGCGTGAGCCATCCTCGCTCTTTCGAATTCTTCCATCCTACGCTGTCGTTGGGCGAGTCGTTCTTGCATTCTGGCGTCTTTTTCATCTCTCCCCTGCGACGGGTCGGCGATCAGACCCTGCAAGTCGGGGGGGAGCTGTTGTAATCTCCTCTCTCTTTCTGCTTTCACCTGTGCGGGGTCGCGAACCTGGCCCCGCGACTGAAGGTCAGAGGGAATCGTGCGGGGGATTGCTCTGGCTTTTTCTCTTTCCGCCAATGCTTTCTCTCTTTCATCTAATGCTTTCTCGCGTGCGTCCAGCTCCGCTTTTCGTTGAGCAAGCTGCTGTTCAGCTGCCGAATCTTGTTTTTGGCAGGAGCAAATCATCGCAAACGGAATGAGCACCGAAAGGACAAAAATTTTTTTCATATCAGGAGTAAGATGCGTTTTGGTTCGATAGTTCGGACGAAGAAAACGGAAGGCCAACGCCTAGTCAAACGAAACTTAACGCGCCTGCGGCGCTGGTGTAGTTGCCGGTCTGACCACGACAGTCTCCACTTGGCCACGCCGAAGACGCTGGATATTCGCGAAGACGGCCAATAAGGCCAGTGTGCCAATGACGATGAGCATCATTACAACAGCGCTCTTTGAGACCCGGGATGGTCGCGATTTCTCCAGGGGTGGCTCGCATGAATTCACGCCTTAGTATCGAAGTCGACCTTACAAGCGCAAGGCCGCGATTGCATCCATAACGCGCTCGCTTAGTCGGCCGTAGAGATTTTTTCCCGGCGTGGAAAGATCGGCTGCCGTAAAAAAAATCGGTTCTCCGATCACGATGATAATTGGTACAAAGTGTAAACCGCCACCGCCGCGCGGCATGGCTTCGTGCGCGCCAAAGATCCGCATCGGCACGACTGGCGCGAGCGTTTTTGCAATCACGAGACCCAATCCCGGCTCGGCTGGCTGCAACTTACCGTCGAGCGTGCGCGAGCCTTCCGGGAAAAGCAGCACCCCGTTCCCCGCTTTCAGAACACGAATCAAAGCCTTAATGGCACTACGATCCACGCCTTCTTGATTAACTGGGATCACATTCAGCTTTGGCAAAAGCCAGCCGAGCAGCGGCACGTCCAAAAGTGTTCGCCGGGTCAGAAAGTATATCGCCCGATCGCAGGTAATCCCTGCAAGCGGCGGGTCGAGATAACTCTGGTGGTTCATGGCGAGAATCACCGGCCCACTCTGAATCATGCGCTCCCGATGAACTACACGAAAACGAAAAAACAATCGGCCGGCCAGACGGGAAAAGTGATAGCCAAGCCAGTAGTAGAAATTCATTTAACGACTGAGCGATTCAGTGATTTAGCGATTCTCTTTGTTCAATCTCTAAATCTCTAAACCTGCAGGCCTTTTTGCTTAAGCCGTACGACGATTTCGTTGACGACTGCCTCGATCGTAAGATGCGACGTATCGATCACGTGGGCGTCTTTCGCGATGATGAGCGGTGAAACAGACCGCGAAAAATCGGCCTGATCGCGCATGGTGATTTCGTCGCGTTCCCCTTGCGCGGCCCGCCGCCGGAGACGCACCTCAGGCGAAGCATCAACATAAAATTTGTAAGGGGTCTCGGGAAAAACCACGGAGCCAATGTCTCGCCCTTCCACGACCAGGTCGTGGTTCCGCGCACGCTCATGCAGCTTCTGTCCTACAATTTGGCGGACCAGAGGCAACTTGCTAACGCGGGAAACGCTTTCGTTCACACGATCGTCGCGCAAATGGTTCGCGGGATCGACATTATCGACCAGGATGCGCGACTCACTGTCCTGAATGCAGCCGGTAATGGCCGCTGACTCGAGAGCTTGGGCGATGCGGTTGCTATCTTCTGCACCGATGCCTTTTTCCAAGAGGTACCAGGTGATCGCTCGATAAACGGCTCCCGAGTTCACGTAGATAAAGCCGAGCTGCCGGGCAAGCTCTCGCGCCACGCTGCTTTTTCCAGACGCAGCCGGACCATCAATGGCAACTACGCGATGGAAATCTCGCTGAGAAGCATGCAATCCCATGGGGCACATGTGTCGTATGTGTCCTATGGCACTCGCCTAGCCCTTCTCGGGCGCCGTGGGACTGAGTGAACCAATCACTGGCGTGCTGACCTGCATCCGTTTCGGATTCGTGAACTCTTCCAGCATCGTTTCAAATCCCGGATAAGACTCGCGAATGCATTCGGCGTCCTGAACAATGGTTTCGCCTTCAGCGAAGAGACCCGCTATGGCAAACGCCATTGCGATGCGATGATCACCGAAGCTCGCCACCTGCGCACCGTGCAAGGGCGCCGGCCCAGAGATTTCGAGGCCATCATTCAGCTCGGCCACCTGTGTGCCCATGGTGCGCAAATTGTGCGCGATTGCCGCAATGCGATCAGTTTCTTTAACGCGCAATTCCCCTGCCTGGCGAATAACCGTTCTGCCGTTTGCCAGCGCGCCTGCAACAGACAAAATCGGTAATTCGTCAATAAGTCGCGGCACCTCCTTTCCTTGGATGACGGTTCCTTTGAGGGGAAAACCAGTGACCTCGACAATTCCGCGCGGTTCAAGCTGATCGACATCTTCAACAGCTTCGCGCACCTGCGCACCCATGCGGAGCAGAACGCCAAGCAACGCGGTTCGTGTATCATTTAAGCCAACGTCGCGGATAAGCAGATGTCCTCTTCGTTGCGCCGCGGCAGCAACCAGCCAAAAGGCCGCCGAAGAAATGTCGCCAGGAATCGCAAAGTCGCGCGACTCCGGTACCTGGTCGCCGAACACAGTGACACTGCCAGCTTCTTCAGTTGCCGTCCGCACCAGGAAATAATTGAACATTTTTTCCATGTGGTTGCGTGTCGGTAACGCCTCTTCGACAGTGGTCTTACCCCTGGCAAAAAGACCCGCCAGCAGCAACGCACCTTTGACCTGTGCGCTTGCCACAGACGGGCGATAATGAATCCCACGCAACGAACCGCCGCTGACGCGCAACGGCGCTGTTTGGTCCGGCCCTTCGGCAACGATGCTCGCGCCCATCTCACAGAGCGGCGCGATCACGCGATCCATCGGGCGTCGCGACAGTCCCGCATCCGCGACGAGGCGACTTTCAAATGTTTGTCCTGCCAGCAAGCCGGCCAGAAGCCGCATGGTCGTACCCGAATTGCCGCAATTAATTTCGTTTTTCGGTACGGTAAGAACCCGCTTTTTCCCGTGAACGATTAACGTGGTCGGCTCAGGCTGCTCGATCTTGATACCCAAAGCGCGCATTGCGTTTACCGTGTGCATGCAATCTTCACTCGGGAGAAATCCCTGCAGAGTGCACACCCCATTCGAGAGAGCTGCGATGATTACCGCGCGATGCGAAATGCTTTTATCGCCCGGTACAGTAATTTCCAAATCAATTCGAGACGCCCGTTTTACTCGTAATTCCATAGAAAATGAAAAAGCGATACTGGATACTTGATGTTAGATCCTCGATGAAAATTCGCGGCGCTAATCCAGCATCCAGTATCTAGCATCCAGCATCGGAGAAACCCGCTAAACTATCAGGGGCGGCACGCGGTTACGGTACGAGAAAGATCTTGTCCGTGTAAGGATCCTTCACTTCCGTTCCGGGAGGGAATCCTTCGACATCGATATATTTGCCAGGCGAATAAGGGCTCTCCACCAGGTGCGGTTTGCCAGGGACAGGAATTCCGTACGGATAATCGCCTTTTGCAATTTTCTTTGTCGGCGCGGCGGTGGGAGGAGGTGAAGTTGGTGCGGTTTCGGTTGGCGGCGTACCCGTGGGTTGAACTGGTCCGTTCGGATTGAACGGCTGTTGCGGCGGTGGGTATTCTCCCGTCTGGGTGGGAGGATAATTCGCCGTCCTATGGCGAGCGGGTGGCGGCGGTGGCTCTTCAGCGCACGAGGCGAGCAGGAATGCCGCGAGGAGAGCAAGCAACAATGAAAATTTCATAAACGGAAATACTGTCGCAATCGTATCCGGAGTCCAACTCGTTGCCAATCATTAAATCAGTTTTTCTTCAAGCCGCTTGGCTATCAAGAAAGAGCGGCACAAATACAATGACCTAGCGCATTTCATCCGAATCTAAAGACGAGATGTCAGACCGTTCCCATGCAGAGATTTTGGTGGTGGACGATGATGCCTTGAGTCGCAAGCTGCTTGGGCAATTGCTCACGGCTGCTGGTTACAAGTGTCGCGTGTGCAAAGACGGTTCCGAAGCGCTAGAGATAATTCACGCCAGGCTGCCCTCGCTGCTGCTGCTTGATTTCGATATGCCAGGGCTAAACGGCGCGGAAGTGTTGACACGCCTTCGCTCGGACCACAATCCGGCAGTCGCGCAGATTCCCGTCATTATGTTGACCGCGCACGGAAGTGAAGAGAGCGAGGTATCTTGTCTGCGCGCTGGCGCGGATGATTTTGTGACGAAGCCGGTCAATGTAGCAGTGTTGCGCGCGCGAATCGAGACTCAGCTTCGCCTCCGCTCCATGCGGCGGCAATTAGAGCGGCAGAATGACGAACTGGAGAACTGGCGCCGGGATCATGAGCGCGATTTGGCAGCTGCGCGTCTAACGCAGCAATCGTTGATCCCGCAAAAGCCGCCAGCGCTGCTTGGTTGGGAGGTTGCCACCTGTTATCGCCCGGTAATCCAGGTCGGCGGCGATATCTATGGATGGTTACGAATGGCGGATGGCAGGATTTTATTCTGGATCGCCGATGGCACTGGTCACGGCGCTGCTGCGGCGCTGCTCACGACTCTGGCAAAACTTCTTTTTCACTACGGCAGCGTGGAACACGATACACCAGCCAGACTGATGGAAGCTGTGAACCATGATTTTCGCGGCATTTTTGGCGGGCGCTCCTTTATGACCGCGATGTGCGTCGCAGTCGATCCTTCGACGGGACGTGCAAGTATCGTCGGCGCTGGGCATCCTCCTCTTTTGATTGCACGTCGCACCGGCGCAACCGAGACGATCGCTTCTGTCGCGCCGCCGTTAGGCCTGATGGAATCTCCACAACTTACAGAAACGATTGTCAATTTAAAACCGGGCGACACTTTCCTCCTCTACACAGACGGTTTGTTCGGCTCAAGGAAGGGCAAAGAGTCGCGTCTGAGTCCACAATTCCTGGAGAAAATACTCGATCATTCTGCGCCCAGCGCCGAGACGCTCCTCGGGCGAATATTGGCGGAGACAGCGCCATCTAAAGCCGGAGAAGCGCTGCCAGATGACGTGGCGGCGTTGGCGGTGCGTCGGACCGCCTAAAAAAAATTTTTATTTATTCAAAATTTAGTGTTGCTCTCTTCCGAGCGAAACGCTAATCAGCGTCCATGCCGAAAACCAAAAAGAAAACTTCCAAACGCAAACCGAATCCCGCCTTCATGAGACCGGTCCAGCCTGACGACAAGCTTTCTGCCGTTGTTGGGTCAACGCCGCTGCCACGTTCCGAGCTTACCAAAAAGCTTTGGAACTACATCAAGAGGCGCGGTCTGCAGGACAAAAAGAAACGAACCATGATCAACGCCGACGACTCACTCCGGCCCGTGTTCAACGGTAAGAGCCAAGTGAGCATGTTCGAGATGACCAAGCTCGTTTCGAAGCATCTGCGTTAGATCGATAACGCCGTTTATAGCCCGGCGTTTCCCCGCCGGGCTATCTGCGGACACGAATAACAGATCGCTGCCGCGCGGACGGTTGTTTACCGTGCTTGCGCACGGGCGTGGTCTAGTTCAAGGTGACGATGTGAAAAAGCATCGTTTCATTCTCATCGCTGTTGCAGCCAGCTTTCTGTTCCATGCGCCGACTGGCAGCGCTGCCGCGTCCGGCTGGCTCGACGATTTCCACAAAGCCCAGGACGAGGCCAAATCCAGCCACAAATTATTGCTGCTTAATTTTACTGGTTCCGACTGGTGCGGCTGGTGCATTCGATTGGACCAGGATGTTTTCTCTCAGTCTGATTTTAAAGATTACGCCAGCAAAAACTTGGTGCTCTTGGAGCTGGACTTCCCGCGGCCTGGTGGTTCTCGGTGGCAGGGACAAGCTGCTGAATTGAAAAAGCAAAACCTGGAGCTCGCACGCCAATATGAGGTGCAAGGCTTCCCCACCCTGATCGTTCTCGATGGCAATGGGCAAAAACTTTGGCGATTCGAGGGCTACCTACTGGGCACAGATCTTATCGCGCAACTGGAAAAATTGCACAAAGGTTGAACGGTTCCGCTTTTGCGGAAACGCGAAATGTCGTTGTGATTTCGACGGCGCGCGCCTTGCGCAGCTGACGACCTCTGCTAGATACACGCGATTCATCCACGATTTTCGCGCTAATGTTTTTTCTCCGTTTGTACTTCCTTTGCGTTGCTGTGCTAGTCGCGACGCGGACGCTTGGAGCCGAGCCGGAAAATCCGTCGCAAACTCCAGAAAAGAGCGGGCGTAAAGCTCTGACGGAGCAGAATATCACGTTCAATTCCGTTCATACAGATGGTCCTTACATCGCGATGACCTTTGACGATGGCCCAAGCGCGACCCTTACCCCAAAACTGCTCGATCTACTCGCGGCGCGCCACATCAAGGCAACGTTCTTTGTCATCGGCGAAAATGTCGCGGAACATCCTGAGATCGTTGAGCGGGCTGCGCGGGAAGGGCATGAAATTGGCAACCACAGTTGGTCGCATCCTAACTTCGGCAAGATGTCGGAGGAGAGCGTACGCAGCCAACTACGGCGAACCGATGATGCAATCAAAAACGCTACTGGCAAGCGCCCTACGTTAATGCGGCCACCATACGGATCTATCACAGACCGCGAAAAGCACTGGATTCACGATGAATTCGGCTATCAGATCATTCTTTGGGATGTCGATCCGTATGACTGGAGGCGTCCCGGCCCGGCTGTGGTTCGCAATCGAATTCTCAAGGAGACTCAGCCCGGTTCGATCGTGCTATCTCACGACATTCACCCCGGGACAATCGAAGCAATGCCTTCCACGTTCGATGCGCTCGAGGCCAAGGGTTTTAAATTCGTCACCGTATCGGAACTGATTCGAATGGCCGTGTCGCAAGCTCCTCATCCCGGCTCGCATTCCGGCGGAAACTCCCAAACGAAAGCTACTCCTACACCCTCGCTCGCTCCGTCTCCGGCATCTTCTTCAAGCGGCTAGACTGCCGCTAGAGCGTCGAGACTGTCTATTTCTTCGCGGCACCAACGCTACCGGCCGCCACCTGCTTCTCAGTCTTGCTGCGCGCAATGACGAAGTGATTATTTTCGCCGTAGGTTCGCCACGGCCCTGGAGGCACGTCACGTACTTCGATAAATTGCCAATCCGTCACGTCGGTCGGCGCGAGTCCCAAGTAATCACGCACAGCCGGGGAAACATCCAGCCCGGCACCATGGTTTAGATTCGGCTTGGGTCGCTCATTTCCAAAGACGTATTGAAAATGGTCTGTGCGAAATGGGCCGCAGTCCTCCCATTGCGCATAACAGGCGCGATTACCTTTGCGGATGGCGATCCAGCGATGCCGGCACACCGACTCTCCCTGGCCCGAATACGCTTGTTTGAACCAAGGAATCACCAGCGGCGCTTCCGGCTTGAACTGGCCGTGCGTGACATCGTTGTACGGCAACGCATAATAGAAGGGATTCTGTTTTGGAACAAACGCCACCGGCCTATAATCGCGTCGCGCGCTTCGATCAGGATCATCGGTTCCGCCGTAATTCGCCGTCCAATTAAGATCCCACGCGCTTTTATAATTGGGAACCGGATTATTGCCCCCGGCTTGTTCGCCGACCCAAAAGACGGTCG
>WNFR01002897.1_pt1 | contig 17812 bp, 16 predicted proteins | sample 5400221 | NCBI WGS metagenome assembly WNFR01 (sample SAMN13153357, study PRJNA577476) | soil metagenome | isolation source: 40 cm soil under Madrone tree | place: USA:California | collected 2016-06-14
ATTGCCGGCCCTGCCGCTGCCGCCGATCGCCATCGCCACGCTGGCGACGTCAGGGTCGGCCTGCACGATCTTGCCGAGCTCCTCTTGCCGCGCCTTCATCGCGGCGAAGGAAATGTCCTGCGACGCTTCGGAGGTGGCGGTGATCAGGCCGTTATCCTGTTGCGGAAAGAATCCCTTGGGAATGACGATGAACAAATAGACCGACAATACCAGGGTTGCGAAGAAGATTATCAGAGTTGTCTTGCTCCACCGCAGGGCAAGATCAAGACCGCGCTCATAGGCATGGAGCATCGCATCGAAAGCACGCTCGCTCCATTGATAGAAGCGGCCGTGCCGGGTTTCACCGTGCGCGCGCAGGAAGCGAGAGGCCATCATCGGCGTCAGGGTCAGCGATACCACCATCGATACGAAGATCGTCATCCCCAGCGTCACCGCGAATTCGCGGAACAGCCGCCCGATGATGCCGCCCATCAGCAGAAGCGGAATCAGCACCGCGACCAGCGAGATACTGATCGACACGATCGTGAACCCGATTTCGCTGGCGCCCTTGAACGCGGCGGCCATCGGCTTCTCGCCTTCCTCGATATAGCGGGTAATGTTTTCCAGCATCACGATGGCGTCGTCGACGACGAAACCGACGGCGATTGTCAAAGCCATCAATGACAGATTATCCAGGGTATAGCCGAACGCCCACATCAACGCGCAGGCGCCGAGCAACGCAAGGGGCACGGTCACGGTTGGAATCACGGTAGCCCAGAAACTGCGCAGGAATACGAAGATGACCATGACGACAAGCGCAATGGTCAATAGCAAGGTATACTGAACGTCCGCGACGGCGGCGCGAATGGTCTGGGTACGATCGCTGATGACGTCGATCTTGATCGCCGGTGGAATCGCGGCCACCAGCCTCGGCAGCAGCGACTTGATCTTGTCCACGGTCTCGATGACGTTGGCGCCGGGCTGCTTGAAGACGACGAGAAATACGCCGCGGTTGCCGTTGGCCCATGCCGCCTGCTTGGCGTCCTCTGGTCCGGTAACGGCCCGGCCGACGTCGCGGATCCGTAACGGGCCGCCATTGCGGTAGGCGACGATGACGTCGTTCCAGTCCTTGGAGTCCAGCAGTTGGTCGTTGGCGTAGATCGTATAGGCGCGCGTTGCGCCGTCGATGTTGCCCTTCGGGCTGTCGACCGTCGTGATCGCGATTTGGCTGCGTACATCCTCCAGCGACAGGCCTTTGGCGACCAGTTTCGCCGGATCGACCTGGATACGAACCGACGGTTTCTGCTGGCCGCCGATAGTGACCTGGGCCACGCCGGAAATCTGGCTGATCTGTTGTGCGAGTTGGGCGTCTACTGCGTCGCTGACTGTGGTCAGCGGCAGGGTATCTGATGTCGCAGACAGCAGCAGGATCGGCGAATCCGCCGGGTTGACCTTGCGGTAGGTCGGCGGTGAGGGAAGGTTTTTCGGCAGTTGGCCGCCGGCGGCGTTGATGGCGGCCTGCACGTCGTTGGCGGCGCCATCGATATTACGGTTGAGGTCGAACTGGATCGTGACTGCCGATGTTCCCAGATAACTTGTCGAGGTCATCTGCGCCACGCCGGGAATCTGCGCGAACTGCCGCTCCAGCGGCTGCGCCACGGAGGAGGCCATGGTTTCGGGGCTGCCGCCCGGCAGGTTTGCGGTGACCTGAATGGTCGGGAAGTCCACCTGCGGCAACGGCGCGACCGGCAGCAGCGGATAGGCGACGAGGCCGACGAACAGAATGCCGGCCATCATCAGCGAGGTGCCGATGGGATAGCGAATAAACGGTGAGGAAATGCCCTCGCTCATTCCTGCTTGACCTTGGATTGCGCCGGATCCGAACTCGCAACTGCGGTGCTGACGAGGGTGCCGGGCTGGACCTTGTACTGGCCTGACGTGATCACCTGCTGTCCCGGCGACAGGCCCTCATCGACCACCGAGCGCCCGTCGATCGATTGGCTGACCTTGACTTTGCGCAGCTCGGCCTTGTTGTCCTGATTGACGATGTAGGCATAGAGGCCGTCGGTGCCGTGCTGGATCGCATCGTCCGGAACCACCGTGGCATCCTTGAGTGTCTTCACCAGAAGCCGTGTCGAGACTGACTGGCCCGGCCACAATGCGTGATCTTTATTGTCGAACACCGCCTTGAGGCGAATGGTCCCGCTTGTGGTGTCAACCTGATTGTTGACCACCGACAGTTTTCCTTCTGCCAATGGCTTCTTGCCGTCGGTCGTGATCGCGATGACCTTGAGCGGCTGTGTCGACTGTGCCTCGTTTATATACGGCAATTGCTCTTCCGGCGCCGTGAAGATGACAGCGATCGGCTCGATCTGGGCGATGGTCACGATCCCGGTCTGTGTCGGGGCATTGACGATGTTGCCCACGTCGACCTGACGAAGACCGGCGACGCCGGAGATCGGCGCCTTGACGGAGGTGTAGTCAACCTGAGTTTGCGCGTTGAAGATGGCCGCATCGTCGGCCGCGAGCTGCGCGGTCAATTGCGCAACGGTGGAACGCTGGGTGTCGGTCTGCTGCCGGGTCGCGAATTCGCCGAGCTTGGTGAAGCGCTGCAGGTCGAGATTGGCGTTGGCCAGATTGGCCTCGTCCTGGGCTTTCTTGGCCTTGGCCTGATCGAGCGTCGCCTGGTACGGCCGGGGATCGATCTGGGCGAGCAGGTCGCCCTGGTTGACCAGCTGGCCCTCCTGGAACGCGATCTTGTCGATCTGGCCGTCGACGCGGGTCCGCACCACAACGGTATTGAAACCCTGAACGTTTCCGAGCCCGGTCAGATAAACCGGAAAATCAGCTTTCTCGACAGGCGCGATGGTGACGCGAACGGCAGGGCCTCTCGAAGCTGCCGACTTTTGAGAGTTGTCGGCTTTCGCCGTTGCATCGGGGCCGTGAAATCGCTGCCAGCCGAAATAACCCGCCGCAGCAAGCGCCGCGATCAGCAAAACCCAACGGATGGTCCGCGATGTGGTCATGTGGGCCCATGAATTCAAAACTAAGTAATGGGCCTTCAAAACGGTTCCCACTGAACCAAGATAATACGCGTGCACTTAATGTGTACACACACTATAATTTGAGAATTCTAAACTTTTGGAAAGCTTCTCCGCGCTCATGTCGCTCGATCTGCAACGCCAGCTGATTGCGCAACTCGTCGAAAGCTCGCGCCTGCTGCGCAATTACATCGACAACCGCGCCAAGGGCCGCGGCACCACGCGCGCGCAGTGGATTGTACTGTTCCGATTGCGGCAGCAGGAAGGATTGTCGCAGGTCGATCTCGCTGAGGTACTTGAACTGCAGCCGATCTCGCTGGTGCGCCTGCTCGATCGTCTGGTCGAGCACGGTCTTATCGAGCGACGGCACGACCCCAGGGATCGACGCGCTAACCGAGTGTTTCTCACGGCGAGCGGCCGTCAGCTTGTCGATGATCTCGACAGCTTGCGCGACTCCATTGCGTCAGACGTTCTGCAGGACATCCCGGTCAAGGCGATCGAAACCAGTCTCGAAACGCTCATAGACATCAAGGAGCGGATCAAGGGCTTTGCCGAGCCTCGCGGCGACATCGCGGCCAAGTAATCCGTCTGCGCGGAATCCGCAGATACGCGCCGCGCTTCCGCGTGTGTCGCATGCGCATTTTTCGAATTGAATCGTTCTGCGACGCGATTGTAACCGGAGATGACCCTTAAACGGCCAAATTAACCGGCGTCTATCACGATCTTATCCGCTTATTGGGCCGAAGTATGAATAGGTTACACTAGGCGTGATCCCCAAGGTGTTATACTATAACGCCGCGAGTGGGCAGACGGCCCTCCAGTCGAGGCGCATGCCGGCATGAGATGGTTCCGATCAAACATCAGACTTGCGTCGCGGCTCGCGCTTTTCGCGCTCGCGATCCAGTTTCTGCTGTCGTTTGGACATTTGCACGGCAGCCGTGCTCAGGCGGCGCCCGCATTGGTGGATGCGAAGCAATCGAGCCATTACGACACTGTTCGTTTTGCGGCCACGCATTCACGCGCATTGGACAGAGCTTCGCATGAGGACGCATCTCGCCCAGTCCAGTTAAAGGCCTGCTCCGATCATGAGCCCGGCGGCCAGCCAACCGATGACTGCGCAATCTGTGCCGTCATGGCGCTGGCCAACACACTGGTGGTCGCGGCACCGCCTTATCTGCTGGGGCCTCAAGCTGCTGTGTTCTTGTATTTCTCCACCGACACTGAGCTCGTCGATCTGAACTCTGCTCGCGTCGCTTTTCAGCCTCGCGCTCCCCCGATCGCCTGACATCGAGGGCTCTACGAATCAGGATGGGTCCGGCGTCGGGCCGCGTCCTGGTTTCTATCTCGGCAGCTCGCAAGAAGCAGTGGCTGACCGGATGCATACGTCACAATTTGATTGATCTACTACTGGGCCGAAATATGAACACGTCACCTCTTCGAGCGATTTATGGTGTGATCTTCGCGCTGGCGATGCTGTTGCTGGCGTCGCCGTCATCAGCGCAACAGAAAACGGCCCCGGTGCCTCAGCAAGCTCCCGGGCTGTCGCAACCGCAACCGCCAGCGATCCCGGCGCAAGCCGCATCGCCGGTGCAGGCTCCAGCGCCGTCGGCGGCTGCCCAGTCCGCTCCAGCGCCTGTGGCCTCCGACGCGACCGCAACTCCCGCCGATGGCGGCAGCCGATCGTTAAAGGCGACCGCGCTGGCACCGCGCGAGTTGTCGCCCTGGTCGATGTTCCTGTCGGCGGATGTCCTGGTCAAGGCTGTGATGATCGGTCTTGCCTTCGCCTCGCTGGTGACGTGGACCATCTTCATCGCAAAGATGATCGAGCTGTCTCTCATCCAGCGCAAGCTGCGCGCAGCACTCGGCATGATCAGCGATGCAAGATCGCTGGCGGAAGCGCAATTCGCGCTGGGCGCAAAGGACGGCGTGTTGCCTTCATTACTCGCCGCAGCGATGCGCGAGGCGCGGCTGTCGGCGGGAATTTCCAGCGACGGCGGCATCAAGGAACGGGCGGCGTCGAGCTTTGCCGAGATCGTGCGCGCCGAAGCGCGCCGGGTCCGGCTCGGCATGGGGTTGCTGGCGACCATCGGAGCGACTTCGCCGTTCGTCGGGCTGTTCGGCACGGTGTGGGGCATCATGAACAGCTTTATCGGCATCTCGAAATCGCAGACGACGAATCTTGCCGTCGTCGCGCCGGGTATCGCGGAAGCGCTGCTCGCCACCGCGTTCGGCCTTGCCGCGGCGATCCCGGCGGTGATCATCTACAATCATTTCACGCGCGTGACGAAAGCCTACCTCGAGATGGTCGGCCGTTCCTCGGGTGCGGCAGCGCGGTTGCTGTCGCGCGATCTCGATCGTACCCATGGCACCACGCATTCGCGCGCGGCGGAGTAGGCAATGGGCGCTTCGATCGCAGATACGGAACTGGACGACGACAGCGATTTCTCGGAAACGCATGAGATCAACGTCACGCCGTTCATCGACGTCATTCTCGTCCTTCTGATTATCTTCATGGTGGCGGCGCCGCTGTCGACCGTCGATCTTCCGATCGATTTGCCGTCGTCGACCGCTACGCCGCAGAAGAAGCCGGACAAACCGACCTATGTCAGCATCAAGCCCGATCTCGCGGTGGCGATCGGAGAAACTCCGGTCAAGCGGGTCGATCTGGTTCGCAGCCTCGATGCGATGGCTGACGCCAACAAGGATCGCTTTATCTTCCTGCGCGCCGACCGCGCCGTACCCTATGGCGAATTGATGGACGTGCTGGAAATCCTGCGTGCGGGAGGCTACTCGAAGATCAAGCTGGTAGCGCTGGAAGGCGTTCCGGATACGTCTCAGCCGCCTTCAGCGCCTGAAAGTCCAAAACCCTGAGCAGCGGCGATATCGAGATGTCCAACCTCGACACCGAACAAAAACCTTCCCGGCGGCTGTGGATTTTCGCAGCCCTGGGTGCGCTCGCGCTTCACGTCGGCGGCGGCGCGCTGGCGGTCGCGCATCTGCAGGCCAACGATCTCGACGAATCCCTCGGTGCGCCGGCGATCGAGATCGGGCTGGAACTGATGTCGCCGCATCTCGAAGCCACCAATCTGCCGCCCGGTCCGGACACCGATGCTTCCGTCGCTTCGCCCGCGCTGGCCGAGCAGAAGGCGGAAGTCAAAGAGACGGAGTTGCCGAAGGACGTGCCCACTGAGGCCGACGATCCCGATCGGGTGGTGACGCCGAACGACGCGAACAAGCCCAAGGAAGAGGATTCGAAAATCGCCGCGGTGCAAACCTCGGCCTCAACGGAATCGGTTGCCGCAGAGGCAACCGCGACACCCAGTTCCGAGGCTATTCAGCAAGGGCCGCGCTCGGTCGCCCCCGCGCAAGGTACGGGAGAAAGCGCGCGGCGCGTGCGCGCGAGCTGGCAGAAGGAACTGATCGCTCATCTGGACAAGCACAAGCGCTATCCGGCGGAGCGCTCGCGCAAGAGCGCCGAAATCCTTGTCAGCTTCGCGCTGGACCGGATGGGTCATGTTCTCTCGACCAGCATCGTCAAAGGATCGGGCGACAGGGCGTTCGACGAAGCGGCGCTGGCGATGGTGCGAAAATCCGATCCGGTGCCGCAGCCTCCGCCGCTGGTCGCCGATGAGGGATTGAGTTTTACCCTGCCGGTGATTTTCCGCGTCAAGGGGCCGAACTGAATAATGGGGTGCGGTATTATTCGTGAGCGGGCGGCCCGTCACCACAGGAAATATCGAAGCCCGACATACACGACGACGAGGCAAGCGAAGATCAGGGCCACGGGAAGCCGAGGTTTTGCTTCCGGACTGCTCGCGGTCTTGGGTCGTCGGGCGGGTGGGCGTTTGAACGCCGTGACGTTGTCCGTCAGCTGATAATTCGAACGGGCTTTGACATCGGGCGGCGTACCAGCCCCGCCCATTTCCCTGTAATAACGCTTGTAAATGAGATGGATGGTGGCCTCGGTTGCCTCAGCCTCCGGCATCTCGTTGAGAAGCGCCTTGTAGCGGACAAGGAACGTCTGGGCCTCAGTGGGCAGGGAGGAGGTGCCATTCAGCTTAGCCATCATTTTCCAGGTCGCGAAATCCGCCCGCGCCCTGGTGTCGGCGCGTCGTGCGATCATCATGTCGGCTGCTTTGATCACCATGCCCTCAGCCTTTTTCGGCGGCTCGCGGAGGTGGGACTATGCGTTGCCGGTCATCACGAGAATTAGCCGTATCACGTAGCCGGTCGAGGTCCGCAGTATGGCCGAAATAACATCAAGATTTAGACCGAACTGCGAACCGGCCAACGGAAGGAGAATCAGAATTCCGATCAGGATCAGCATCCCATAGGGCTCCAGCCGGGAAAGCGGGGAAGCCAGCACCCTCGGCAGCAATCCCACCGCGACCCGCCCGCCATCCAGCGGAGGAATTGGAAGCATATTGAAGACCGCAAGCACGACATTGATGACAAGGGCGTTTTTGAGGTTGTCGGCAAGCCATTGTGCCGCGTTCGCGGGAACGAAGGCCAGGACATGAAACGCCGACGCCGCGAGCAAGGCGAGGGCGATATTGGTGGCAGGTCCCGCCAAGGCCACCCAAACCATGTCGATCCGAGGGTTGCGCAATGCGCGGAAGTTCACGGGCACCGGCTTGGCGTAGCCGAACAGAAACGGCGAGTGGGACAGCAGCAGGATCGCCGGTAATATCAGGGTGCCGAACGGATCGATATGCTTGAGCGGATTAAAACTAACGCGGCCCAGTTCCCAGGCCGTATTGTCGCCGAAGTGGTGCGCCACGAAACCGTGGGCTGCCTCATGGAATGTTATGGCGATGACGAGCGGCAATACCCAGACCGATACGTCATAGATGGTGATGTTCAGAGGCAATCGATTCTCCCGCTCAGTTCACCTGGCGGGGCGACGCTAACATGCGCCCGCTTCAGGTGGGAACCGTCTCGGGGTATTGCGGCAAGCCATCGTCGAGCTTCACCCAATCCACCTTCTCCGAGACCCAGATGTGTTCGGTTGGCTCAAACGCGTTGCGGTCGTCGAAGGCTGCCAGCGCGACGCCCGCCGCCGTGCCGTTTCTGCGCCAGGAAAACAGCCGCGTTCCGCATCTTTTGCAGAAAACCCGGTCGAGCGCCTCCGATGAGGCATAGCTGACGGTGTCGCCTTCAACCGTCAGGGCGTTTTGGTCGAAAAGGGCGCGGGCAAAGAACGGCGATCCCATTGCCTTCTGGCAATTGCGGCAGTGGCAGATGCGGACATTGATCGGCTCGCCCTCTGCCTTGAACCGGACCGCGCCACACAGGCAGCCGCCTTTCCTGATCATGACGACTCCGCTGCAAACCAGTTTTTCTAATATGTCGCGCGGCCGCCGGAAATATCGAACACGGCGCCGGTGGAAAACGCGCAATCCTCCGAGGCCAGCCACGCCACCATCGCCGCGAGTTCTTCCACCAGAACGAAGCGCCCTTTTGGAATCTTCGACAGCATGAAGTCGATATGCTGCTGCGTCATCTGGTCGAAGATGGCGGTCCTGGCGGCGGCGGGGGTCACCGCGTTGACGGCGATTTCGTAACCGGCGAGTTCCTTGCCAAGCGATTTCGTCAGCGCGATAAGACCAGCCTTTGACGCTGAGTAGTGAGCCGCGTTGGGGTTGCCTTCCTTGCCGGCGATCGAAGCGATATTGACGATGCGGCCGTACTTCTGCTTGACCATAAACGGCACGATCGCCTTGCAACATATGAACGGCCCGTCGAGATTGATGCGCAAGACCTTGCGCCATTCATCGAGCTCGGTTTCCCATACCGTCCTGTTGATCCCGGCGATGCCGGCATTGTTGACGAGAATGTCGATCTTGCCGAGCGCGGCGAGCGTGGCGTCTGTTGTCTTTTCGACAGCGGCGAGATCTGACACGTCGACCTTGAAGGCGGTGACGCCGGCGCCGATTTCTTTTGCCGTCTTCTCGGCGAACGGCTGGTCATGATCCCAGATCGCAACCTTCGCGCCGGAGGCTGTGAAGCGCTCCGCGATCGCGCGCCCAAACCCTTGCGCGCCGCCGGTGACGACGGCGCAGCGGCCGTTCAAATCGATTTTGTTCATGGAGGCCCTTTCACTTCAATTTGTTATCGGCCTTGCGGCGGCGGTAGTCCGCTCCCTCGCCCCGTCCTTCGCGGGGAGAGGAGCTAAAGCGTCCAGCCGCCATCGATGATGTGCGCGACGCCTGTTGTGAACGCGCTTTCGTCGCTGGCGAGATAGACCGCGAGCGAAGCGATTTCCTCTGCCGTACCTAACCGTCCCATCGGCTGGCGGCTCACGAACATCTCGCGCCCGCCTGGGCCCGCGGCGGCGGCGCGATTCAGCATCGACGGCGTCTCGATGGTGCCCGGGCAAATGCAGTTGCAGCGGATGCCCTTGGTAATGAAATCGGTAGCGACCGCGCGGGTCAGCGCCGCGACGGCGGCCTTGGTCGCGCCGTAGACGTAACGGTTGGGCGCGGCCTTGAACACGCCGGCGGCGGAGGAAATGTTCACGATCGAGCCATGGCCGGATTCCAGCATGCCCGGCAAAAACGCCCTGAGCGTCCGGTGCATCGACTTGACGTTGATGTCGAACGAAAAATCCCAGTCGTCGTCGGAGCATTCCAGCACGGTGCCGTGATGTACGAAGCCCGCCGCGTTGAGCAGGATGTCGACCTTGCCGACGCGTTTTGCCATTTCGCCGACGGCGGCACTGTCGCGCACGTCAAGCCGCGCCACTTCCGACACGCCATCCTTGGCGAGCGGCGCGAGACCCTTCTCGTCGATATCAGTTGCAAAAACCGTGGCGCCCTCGCGCGCAAAGGCGATGGCGCAGGCGCGGCCGATTCCCGCCGCGCCCGCGGTCACGAACGCGCGCTTGCCCTTCAGGCGGTCTCCCATGTCGTTCTCTCCCGAATTTTTATGAAATTTTGCAACGCGCTTCAACGAGTCGTCCCCGCGTTCGCGGGGACGACTGCGGAGAAGTTGGCTACAATATTCATCGAAGCAGCCTAATGATTATCCCGCGCCACGCCGACGCGACCGGCGATGTCGTGATAGCGCGTGGCGAACTCCATACACGCGCCGGTGGCCTGCTGGCCGACGGTAGAGCGATAGAGCTCCTGCCACGGCGTCTGGTTGGCCGGATAGGGGAAGCCGCCCCGCGCTTTAAGGTCGGCGCGCCGTCGCTTCAGCTCCTCATCCGATATCAGGATGTTGGCGCTGCCCTTGTTGAGGTCGATGCGAACCTTGTCGCCAGTCTTGAGGATCGCAAGCCCGCCGTCGGCAGCCGCTTCCGGCGTTGCGTTCAGGATCGACGGCGAGCCCGATGTGCCGGACTGGCGGCCATCGCCGATGCAGGGCAGGGACAGGATGCCGCGCTTGATCAGGGCCGCAGGCGGCTGCATGTTCACGACCTCGGCGCCGCCGGGGTAGCCGATCGGCCCGGTGCCGCGCACGAACAGGATGCAGCGCTCGTCGATATCGAGCGAGGGATCGTCTATCCGCTCGTGATAATCCTCCGGGCCCTCGAACACGATGGCGCGTCCCTCGAAGGCGTTGGGATCCTTCGGATTGACCAGATAGCGGTCGCGGAACTCCTTCGAAATCACGCTGGTCTTCATGATCGCGGAGTCGAACAAGTTGCCACGCAGCACCAGAAAACCGGCGTCTTTCACGAGTGGCTTGTCGTAAGTCCAGATGACGTCGCCGTCGGGTTTTGGCGCATTGCGGCAGTTCTCGCCCATGGTGTGGCCATTGACGGTCGCGGCGTCTTCGTGAATACGCTTGGCTTTCATCAATTCGCGCACCACCGCCGGTACGCCGCCGCTGCGATGATATTCCTCACCGAGATAGAACCCCGCTGGCTGCATGTTCACCAAGAGGGGAATCTCGTGGCCGTATTTCTGCCAATCGTCGATCGAGAGTTCCACGCCGATATGGCGGGCGAGCGCATTGATATGGATCGGTGCGTTGGTCGAGCCGCCGATTGCCGAATTGACGACGATGCAGTTTTCGAACGCCTTTCGCGTCAAAATGTCCGACGGTTTCAAATCCTCCCAGACCATCTCAACGATGCGCTTGCCGGTCTCGTAGGCGATCTGGCCGCGCTCGCGATAGGGTGCGGGGATCGCGGCGCAGCCCGGCAGCGACATGCCCAGGGCCTCGGCCAGCGAATTCATGGTGGAGGCGGTGCCCATGGTGTTGCAGTGGCCAACCGACGGCGCCGACGAGGCCACGATATTCATGAACTCCTCGTAGTCGATCTCGCCGGCGGCAAGCCGCTCGCGCGCTTTCCACACCACGGTTCCCGAGCCCGTGCGCTCGCCATTGTGCCAACCGTTCAGCATCGGCCCGCCGGACAGCACGATCGCCGGTAAATTGACCGTCGCCGCCGCCATCAGGCAGGCGGGGGTGGTCTTGTCGCAGCCCGTGGTCAGAACCACCCCGTCCAAGGGATAGCCGAACAGGATTTCCACCAGTCCAAGATAGGCGAGGTTGCGATCCAGCGCCGCGGTCGGACGCTTGCCGGTCTCCTGGATCGGATGCATTGGAAATTCCATGGCGATGCCGCCGGCGGCACGGATTCCTTCGCGGACCCGATGAGCCAATTCAAGGTGATGGCGGTTGCATGGCGAAAGATCGTTGCCGGTCTGCGCAATGCCGATGATCGGCTTGCCGGATTGCAGTTCGTGCCGGGTCAGGCCGTAGTTGAGATAGCGCTCGAGGTAGAGCGCGGTCATCCCCGGGTTGTGCGGGTTGTTAAACCACTCGCTGGAACGGAGTTTGCGCCTGGTGGTCCCGGTAAGCGGCTGGTTCATGGTTTCTCCCGCAGCGCACGCGCCTTATTTTTGTGCGTAATTTTCGTATCGGCACTAGATGTTTGCATGTCACCGCCCGGTTCGCAACGTTCGCGGCAGACGGGAGCTCCTACGACTTTGATCCAACGACATCAGCCAAAAATTCTGCTAAGACCCCCTCCAATGAAAAGGGCGGCTACGGAGCTAAGCCCGTTAGGCCGCGTGTTTTTTGGGAGGGAATGTATGTCGTCAGTGCAGATTCGCGACGTGCGTAAATCGTTCGGCGGTTTTGAAGTCCTGCACGGCGTGTCGATCCCGATCGAGGACGGCGCCTTTGTCGTTCTGGTCGGTCCTTCCGGCTGCGGCAAATCGACCTTGTTACGGATGCTCGCAGGACTGGAAAACATCACTTCCGGGACGATTTCTATCGGCGACCGCGTCGTCAACAATGTCCAGCCCAAAGAGCGCGACATTGCGATGGTGTTCCAGAACTATGCGCTCTATCCGCATATGACGGTCGCCGACAATATGGGATTTTCGCTGAAGCTGCGCGGCGCAAGCGCCGACGAAATCCGCAAGGGGGTCAAGCGCGCCGCGGAAATTCTCGATTTGACGCCGCTGCTCGATCGTTATCCCCGGCAATTGTCAGGCGGGCAGCGCCAGCGCGTCGCGATGGGGCGCGCCATCGTGCGCGACCCGCAGGTGTTCCTGTTCGACGAGCCGCTGTCCAACCTCGACGCCAAGCTGCGTGTCGCGATGCGCACCGAAATCAAGGAACTGCATCAGCGGCTGAAGACCACCACAGTCTACGTCACCCACGACCAGATCGAAGCCATGACCATGGCCGACAAGATCGTGGTGATGCATGACGGTATCGTGGAGCAGATCGGCACGCCGCTCGAGCTTTACGATCGGCCGGACAACCAGTTCGTCGCGGGCTTCATCGGCTCGCCGGCGATGAATTTTCTTAAGGGCAAAGTGAAGTCGAATGGCAGCGCCGGCTTCGAGGGCCCGAACGGCGTCAAACTTCCGCTCGCGTCGGCGCCCAGCAATTCGGAAGGGCGGCCCGCGGTGTACGGCATTCGGCCCGAGCATTTCACCATCGCGGACGACGGCGCGGAAGCGGAGATCATCGTGGTCGAGCCGACCGGCTCGGAAACCCAGGTCTTTGCCAAGCTCGGCGGCGAACAAGTCGTCGCGGTGTTCCGCGAGCGTCATCAATTCAATCCGGGCGACAAGATCCGGCTGAAACCTGAACCGTCACTCGTGCATCTGTTCGACGAGGCAACGGGAAAGCGACTGAACGCCTGAGAAAGCAGAAATCAAAAAAGCACCAAAGGGAGGATCGACTATGCAAGACTTCACCCGCCGCACTCTTCTTCAGGGCGGCACCGCGCTGGCCACGGCCGGCGCGCTTACCGGGCCGGCATTGTTTGAGTTTGCCAAGGCCTGGGCGCAATCGGCGCCATGGAAAGCGGAGCAGGGCGCCAAGCTCACCGTGATGCGCTGGAAGCGCTTCGTGCCGGCGGAGGATGATGCGTTCAATGCGATGGTCGCGGCGTTCAAGGCCGCTACCGGCACCGAGATGAACGTGTTCAGCGAGTCCTTCGAGGACGTGCAGCCGAAGGCCTCCGTTGCCGCGAACACCGGCTCGGGTCTCGATCTGGCTTGGGGCCTGCATACGCTGCCGCAATTGTTCCCGACCAAAGTGCTGAAGATGAACGACGTCGCCGATTATCTCGGCAAGAAGTACGGCGGATGGACCGATGCTGCTGCAAAGACCTGCAAGCAGGGCAACGATTGGCTCGGTATCCCCGTAGCGACGATCGGCGGTTACATGACTTACCGCAAGTCGGCGACGGACAAGGCCGGCTTCAGCGAGTTCCCGAAGGACTTCCCCGGGTTCCTTGAGATGTGCAAGGCAATGAAGAAGAACAACACGCCGGCAGGATTCGCGCTTGGGCATGCGTCGGGCGACGCCAACGGATGGCTGCACTGGGTTTTGTGGGGTCACGGCGCCTATACCGTCGACAAGGACGACAAGGTCATCATCAATTCGCCGGAAACCCTGAAGGCGCTGGAATATTGCAAGGCGCTGTCCGAGAACTTCATTCCGGGTGTTGCCTCCTGGAACGACTCGTCCAACAACAAGGCGTTCCTCTCGGGCGAGCTCTATTGCACGTCGAACGGCATCTCGATCTACGTCGCCGCCAAGGACGATCCGACCAAGAAGGATTTGGCGGAAGATACCTATCATGCGCTGTGGCCGGTCGGTCCGATCGGTAAGCCGACCGAACTGCAACTCGCGGTTCCGATCTTGGCGTTCAACTTCACCAAATACCCGAATGCGGCGAAGGCTTTCATCGCCTTCATGCTGGAGAAGGAAAACTTCGATAAGTGGCTGTCCGGCGCGCGGGGCTATCTGACCCACACGCTCAATGCCTATGATTCATCGCCAGTATGGACCGCCGACCCGAAGAACCAGGTGTTCAGCCAAGCCAGCAAGCGCGCGCTTCCCGCTTCCGGCATCGGCACGCCCGGCGAGAAGGCTGCAACCGCAATCGCCGACTTCCTGGTGGTCGACATGTTCGCCAACTACTGCACGGGCACCAAGGACGCCAAGAGCGCGATCTCCGACTGCGAGCGGCAGTTGAAGCGCATCTATCGCTGAGTACAATTGGGCGGGCTGCAATCAGTTTGCAGCCCGCTCCATTCGACGACATTACGTGATAGTCTGTCCGTGCACCGGTTAAAGACGGCATCGCTGAGCTTAAGGGATTTCGTCAATGGCTGAAATCGCACTGCAACCCCGGACGGCCAAGCAGCAGATACGCGAGGCCACCACGTGGGACCAACTCAGGACTAACCGAAACTGGCTCGGTTTCTGGTTCATGCTGCCGGCGATGGCGTTCCTGATATTTTTCCTGGCCTATCCGCTGGGCCTGGGAATCTGGATTTCGTTCACGGACGCGCGCATAGGGCGGCCGGGCGTGTTCATCGGGACAGAGAACTACGAGTGGCTGTGGGGCGATTCGATCTTCTGGCTTTCGGTGTTCAATACGCTGCTCTATACGACGGTCGCGAGCGCAATTAAATTCGCGGTCGGTCTCTATCTGGCGCTGCTGTTGAATGAGAACATGCCGTTCAAGGCAATGTTGCGCGCGCTGGTGCTGATCCCCTTCATCGTACCGACCGTGCTGTCGGCGCTGGCGTTCTGGTGGATCTTCGATTCGCAATTTTCGATCATCTCATGGTCGCTCAAGCATCTCGGCCTGATCACGCAAAACATCAACTTCCTCGGCGATGTCACCTGGGCGCGGATCTGCGTGATCTTCGCCAATATCTGGCGCGGCGTTCCTTTCGTTGCGATCACGCTGCTCGCGGGCTTGCAGACCGTGCAGCCGTCGCTTTACGAGGCCGCGACGCTCGATGGCGCCAGCAAATGGGAGATGTTCCGCTTTATTACCTACCCGCTGCTGACCCCGATCATCGCGGTCGTAATGACGTTCTCGGTGCTGTTCACCTTCACCAACTTCCAGCTGATCTGGGCTATGACGCGGGGCGGTCCGGTCAACGCAACGCACCTGATGGCGACATTGTCTTATCAGCGCGCCATCATCGCAGGACAACTCGGCGAGGGTGCTGCGATCTCAAGTGCGATGATCCCGTTCCTGCTGGCTGCGATCATGGTTTCCTGGTTCGGGCTGCAGCGCCGCAAGTGGCAGCAGGGAGAATCCAATGACTGAGCCATGCGGCGCTGCGTTGTTTTTTTGGCGCGAACGGGGCAAGCCCCGCGCGCGCTGCCGCAAGTGGCAGCAGGGAGAGTCGAATGACTGATCTGCCCACCAGGTCCATCGATCTCAAGGCCGTGCTGTCGGGCTCGTCGCCGACGGCCGCGAAGGACGACCACAGCGAGGGCATGAGCTATCTGGAGTCGGTGCCGCGCCGCCTCGTCACGCTTTATCTGCCGCTGGCGATCATCGTGTTCATCCTGCTGTTTCCGTTTTACTGGATGGGGCTGACCGCGATCAAACCGGACGAGCAACTGCTCGATCTCGACAAGTTCAATCCATTCTGGACCTGGAATCCGACCTTCAAGCACATCCACAAGCTGCTGTTCGAGAGCTACTACCCGTGGTGGCTGTGGAATACGATGTATGTGGCGGTCTGCGCCACTGTGCTGTCGATCATCGCCAGCGTGCTTGCCGCCTACGCGATCGTGCGGCTGCGCTATCGCGGGGCGCATTGGGTGGGCGGGTTGATCTTCCTTTCCTATCTGGTGCCGCCGTCGATCCTGTTCATTCCGCTCGCCACGGTCGTGTTCCAGTACGGTCTGTTCGACTCGCCGCTCGCGCTGATCCTGACCTACCCGACCATTCTGATCCCGTTCTCGACCTGGCTCTTGATGGGCTATTTCAAGACCATCCCGTTCGAGCTCGAAGAATGCGCGCTGATCGACGGCGCGAGCCGCTGGCAGATCCTGATCAAGATCGTGCTGCCGCTGGCGATTCCCGGGTTGATCTCGGCGTTCATCTTCTGCTTCACGCTGTGCTGGAACGAATTCATCTACGCGCTCACCTTCCTGCAATCGACCCAGAACAAGACCGTGCCGGTCGCGATCGTCAACGAGTTCGTCGACGGCGACATCTATCGCTGGGGATCGCTGATGGCGGGCGCGCTTGCGGGCTCGCTGCCGCTGGTCATCCTCTATGCGTTCTTTGTCGAGCATTATGTGTCGGCGATGACGGGAGCCGTGAAAGAGTGAGCGTGCGAGCCCACGTCTGATTTTTTGTTTTGACGCGTTTTCTCGACGCGAACCGGTTTCCACTTCGCTCGAAAACGCTATAGAACAAAAACAAAAGGAGTTGGGTCTTGCACATTCTGGTTCTCGGCGCGGCCGGCATGGTCGGCCGCAAATTGACCGAGCGGCTGTTGCGCGACGGGCGTCTCGGCAAACGCGACATTACCCGCATGACGCTGCAGGACGTGGTTGCTCCCGCGAAACCTGCCAACGCAGGAGTTTCGCTCGATACGGTGACGTGCGATTTCGCTGTGCCGGGCGCCGCCGAAAAGCTGGTCGCGGATCGGCCCGACGTGATTCTCCATCTGGCGGCGATCGTCTCCGGCGAGGCTGAACTCGATTTCGACAAGGGCTATCGCATCAACCTCGACGGCACGCGGATGCTGCTCGATGCTGTCAGGCTTGTTGGCGGTGGCTACAAACCCCGGGTGGTGTTCACTTCCTCGATCGCGGTGTTTGGCGCGCCGTTTCCCGAGGCCATCGGTGACGAATTCTTTCAGACGCCGCTATTGAGTTACGGTACCCAGAAAGCGATCGGGGAACTCCTGCTCGCCGACTATTCGCGCCGCGGTTTTATGGACGGCATTGGCATCAGGCTACCGACCATTTGCATCCGTCCCGGTCTTCCCAACAAGGCGGCCTCCGGATTCTTCTCCAACATTTTGCGCGAACCCCTCGCCGGCAAGGAAGCGGTGCTGCCTGTGTCCGAGGATGTCCGCCACTGGCATGCCTCGCCGCGCTCGGCGGTCGGCTTCCTGATCCACGCGGCGACCATGGATAGCGCGGCGGCCGGCGCGCGCCGCAACCTCACCATGCCCGGCCTTTCGGCCACCGTCGGCGAAGAGATCGCAGCGCTGAAGCGGGTGGCGGGGGATAAGGTGGCGGCCCGGATCAAGCGCGAGCCAGATCCCTTCATCATGGGCATCGTCGATGGCTGGCCGCGCAACTTCGACGCCAAGCGGGCGATCACGCTCGGCTTCACCACCGCCGAAAAGACCTTTGACGACATTATCCGGATTCACATCGAAGACGAACTTGGTGGTAAGTTCGTGGCCTGATCTGTTTGCCGGAATCAGGGAGAAACGACCATGACAGCCAGCATCGTCGGATGGGCGCACACGCCGTTCGGCAAGTTCGATACCGAGACCGTCGAGAGCCTGGTGGTCCGGGTTGCGAACGACGCGCTC
>WNFR01005556.1_pt1 | contig 17807 bp, 16 predicted proteins | sample 5400221 | NCBI WGS metagenome assembly WNFR01 (sample SAMN13153357, study PRJNA577476) | soil metagenome | isolation source: 40 cm soil under Madrone tree | place: USA:California | collected 2016-06-14
CGGGTCTGGGAGAGCTACGAGGACATCGTCGAGGCATGCTGCGAGGCTTGGAATGCGTTCCTCGCCGAGGGCGACCGCGTGACCTCGATAACCGCCCGGGAGTGGGCAGCGGTCAAAACTTAGGGCGATTGGTATTAGACCGGGCCCACTCCAAGGGCGCCGCTTGAATTAATGGAACGGAGGCGTATCATTCTTTCCAAAGGGGCCGAGTCGGGCTCCAGGGGAGAGGAGGTCGTTCATGCACGTGCTTCGGACACTGCTGCTGCTGGCCTCGGTTGGTACACTGGCCGGCTGCTACTACTACCCTGGCTATGGCTACGGTCCTCCGCCCGGCTATGGCTACGGTGGTGGCTATGGCGGCGGTTACTCGTCCGGGCCGAGCTATGGCTACGGTGGTGGTTATGGCTACGGTGGGGGCGATGGAGATTGGCACCACCACCATCACCATTGGCAGAATTGGGACGACTGATACCGGATTAAAATCAGGCGTCACCCGCCGCGCGTACGGCGCGTCACTTGACCGGATGACGGTTTCCGGGCCGCCCCTACTTGCCCAGCCGGATGATGGTCGCCTTGCCCGGCTCGATCAGGATGTGGCTGACGTTCGGCGCCTTGTCGCTATGGGCGAGATCGGCGGTCGGCGCGCCGGTCTTGATGAAGGCGTCGATATCGGCGGCGACCGCATCGGGCGCGCCCCACTGCACATTGTGGCCGATGTCGGTTTCCTGGGCGCCCGATTGCGGCAGGGGCACGATGCCGTATTCCTTCCAGAAATATACCGTGCCATGGGCTTTGGCGGCCTCCGCCAGCGCCTGCTTGATCGCCTTTTGGTCCGGATCGTCCAGGAAGATGTTGTCCTGGACCGCCCAGATCACCAGCGTCGGCACGTTCCAATCCTTGAACCGCGACGTGTTGTCCGTCGCAAGCAGCGCCTTGGTTGCGCCGATCCAGGTGCCCAGCTTGACCTTGGCGGTCTCCGGGATATAGGGCACGAGGAACGCTGGATCGGCCGCCGGATCGACAACCCAGTTCTTGGCGATCCAGTCGGCCGCCTTCGGATCGGCGTCGAGCGGCGTCATATCGTAGAAATCCGCCGGATAGGTCTTGCCTTTGGCCTCCAGCGCCTTCTTCCACGAGCCCTCGACCGGTTCCTTGAGCACGTAGTCGCGCAGGGCCGCGTTGTCGACGCCCTTGGTCGAGGTCGCGACCAGGATAGCATGGCTCACCATCTCCGGATGGGTCAGCGCCACCTCCTGAACCACGAAGGTTCCAAGCGAATGGCCGACCAGCGTCGCCTTGGCAATTTTCTTTGCCTTCATAAAGGCGATCACGTCGCCGGCGAAATCGCTCATGCGGAAGCATGCCTGCGCCGCCGCCGCACAGGTCGCCGGCGGCATGCTGCTCGACCCGTGACCGCGCAGGTCCACCGCCAGGATGTGCAGGCCAGGATCGTCCTTGTGCAGCGCGCGCATGGCCAAAGACCAGGAACGCAGGCTGTCGGTCAGCCCATGGATCAGGATGACCGCCGGTCCGCTTTCGGGCCCGGTCTCGACATAGGCCATGGTGATGCCGGTCGACAGCGCGAGCGTGCATTTGCCCGTCGAGATGTCGTCGCAGGCGGCGGCAACGGCCGATCCGCTGGCAAGGAACGTCGCTCCGAAGGCCAGCGGCAAGGCGACAGCTAGGCAGCGCAAAGCAACCAGGGAACTGAGCGACATGATCCCTCCCGATCGACAGGTCAACATCGGCGAGACGGCGCCGATCGCGACATCGTAGCCGACATTCTTCAGACGACCAAGGATCGGCAATTTCGTGGCGGGTTGCATATTATTGGGGGGCCGGTGAACACCGACCTGACGCCGAATGTCGCTTAAGTGCCTAAGCGGACTCTTGAATATCAAGCGTCGCGTTCGGTGGTGCGGCGGTGAGAACCCCAGCAATCTGGAGTCGGCAAGCAGAGGAGTGAGCGATGGATCGCGAATCCTCCCGCGCGCGGCCGAGCGCTGGTGGTGCAGCCGGATGACGGGCGGCCCTAACTGGCAGCTGGTACTGGCCAACCGCGACGCCGATCCAACGCTATTTCCCGGCAAGATCCGGGTGATTATTGCCGCGGCGACGCCGGCTCGAGGGCCAGGGCATAGCGAACCGTCGACGGTCTCTCGGCCGAAATCTCGATCGTTGCCACGCTGTTGCGTTGTGGCCGCCAAGCTGGCCAAGCGAGAACGTTGGCCGCAAGTGACGCCTGGGTGTCGCCCACGCCAGATCCTTCAGCCGACCCCGGAAAAGGTGATCGACCCGCGCTAGTCAAGGTGCTGACCTCACCTGCCTCGCCCGGGCATAACAGAATCTGGCTCGGTGGACGACCGGTCAGAATCAAGGCCTTGAGAGACTTGATGCGACCCGGCGCGAGACACGCGTCGCACCAACTTGGCCATGCGATCGAAGGCCAGATACACAACCGGCGTTGTGTAGAGGGTCAGCACCTGCGACACCAATAAACCCCCGACGATGGCAATGCCGAGCGGTCTGCGAAGTTCGGCACCAGCGCCGGTCCCAAGCGCCAGTGGCAGAGCACCCAACAGGGCTGACATCGTCGTCATCATGATAGGGCGGAACCGCAGCAGACAACCTTGGCGAATTGCCTCCGCGGGCGATAACCCCTGCTCCCGCTCGGCCGCTAACGCGAAATCGATCATCATGATGGCATTTTTCTTCACGATTCCGATCAGCAGGACGATGCCGATCATTCCCATTATCGACAGATCCTGCCCGCACAATATCAGAGCCAGCAGCGCGCCAACTCCGGCAGACGGGAGGCTCGATATGATCGTCAGCGGATGAACTGCACTCTCATAGAGAACCCCAAGCACGATATAAACCGCAATTATGGCAGCCAGGATCAGCCACGGTTGGCTCTTAAGCGCACCCTGGAATACCTGAGCGGTCCCCTGGAATGTCGCTATCACCGTGTCGGGCTTGCCAATCGCCTGATCCACGCCGCGGATCGCCGTGATCGCGTCTCCGAGCGCATAACCCGGTGCCAGATTGAACGACAACGTGACAGACGGGAACAGACCCTGATGGGTGATCGACACCGGCGAGACACTGTTCTCGACTGTGGCCAGCAGGCTTAGGGGCACGAGCTGACCGGACGGGGAGGACCGGACGTAAAGGTGCTCCAGCGCGTCGGTAGAGAGCTGGAATCGCGGATCGACCTCCTCGATCACATGATACTGGTTGAGCTGTGTGAACAGGGTCGCCACCTGGCGCTGGCCAAATGCGTCGTAGAGAGCGTCGTCGATCGCCTGCGCCGTGACGCCGAACCGCGACGTCGTGTCCCGGTTGATCTGCAATGTGGCACTTGCCGCGGATGCCTCTGCGTCGGAGGTCACGTCGCGCAGCTCTGGCAACGATGCAAGCTTGTCAACCATGATATCGGACCATTTATTCAATTCCGAGACATGCGCGTCCTGCAAAGTGTATTGGTACTGGGTCGCGCTGATGCGTCCCCCGACCTGGATGTCCTGCCGAACCTGCATGAAGAGCGAGATGTCCTCGACACCCGCGACCTTTCGCTTCAGCCGCGCCATGACCTGCGCGGCCGTGGCGTTGCGCTCCGCGAACGGCTTAAGGTTGATCAGCATTCGACCTTGGCTGAGTGTCCCGCTCTCGCCGATCCAATAGTAAACATTGGCGACGTCTGGATCACCCATGACGATATGACCAAGACGCTGTATGCGGTCCGCCATGTCGTCGAACGAGATATCTGGAGCGGCCTTGGCCACTCCGATGATCAGGCCTGTATCTTGCTGCGGAAACAAGCCTTTCGGGGCTACGTCGTAGAGCCAGAGGGTCGCCACGAGTGTGGCGAGCATGGCGCCCATCGTCAGCGCCGGATGGCGCAGCACACGGTCGAGCCCGTTCGCGTACCAGCCCAGCATGCTGTCGAATGCGTGCTGCAATACGATATACAGACGACCGTGCACGGTCGTCGAGCGATGGTCGATCAGCCATGCGCACAACATCGGCGTCACTGTAAGCGAGAGGATGCCGGATACCGCGACCGCCACGCTGACGCATACCGCGAACTCGCGGAACAAGCGGCCTACGATACCACCCATCAGCAGGATCGGGATGAACACCGCGATCAGCGAGACGGTCATCGAAACAATGGTGAAGCCGATTTCGCCGACGGCCTCGATCGTCGCCTGCAGCTTGGTCTTGCCCAGCTCGAGGTGGCGCGTGACGTTCTCTATGACAACGATCGCATCGTCGACGACAAATCCCACGGCGATGGTCAGGCCCATCAACGACACGTTGTCCAGGCTGTATCCGAGCAGATACATCACTGCAAAGGTTGCAATCAACGACAGGGGAATGGTCAGGCTTGGGATCAGCGTGGTGCGCAGATCCCGCAGGAAGGCAAAAATCACCAGCACGACGAGGATGATGGTGATTATCATGGTGACTTGCACGCCGTTCACCGACGCGCGAATGGTCTGTGTCCGGTCGCCGACCACATGGAGCTTTGCCGCTGGCGGCAGAGATGCGGTCAGCTCCGGCAGCCGGTCCTCGATCCCCCGGATGGTGTCGACGACATTGGATCCGGGCAGCTTGTGAATGTCGATGATCACAGCCCGCTTGTCCTGCAGCCATGCTGCCTCGTGTATGTTTTCGGGGGCATCCAGCGCGGTGCCGACATCCGACAAGCGGATTGGCGCTCCGTTGCGGTAAGCGACTACCATCGACTTGTAAGCGCTGGCCTCCATGAGCTGGTCCGAGGCGTTCAGGATCAGCGACTGGTGCAGGCCATTCAGCGAGCCCTTCGGAGAGTTCACGGTTTGCGTCCCGATCGCGCCGCGCACCTCGTCGAGGGTCAGACCCAGCGCGGTCAGTCGGTCGGGATCCAGTCGCACGCGCACCGCAGGTCGAAGCTGGCCGTGAAAATCCACCAACCCCACGCCCGGCATCTGAGCGATCTGGGGTGCGCGCGAGCGAGAGGATCGTGAAGTCCGCCGGATTGCTCTTCTCATAGGTTGGCGGATTTGGCAGGTCCTTCGGCAACGAGCCGCCCGCCGCATTGATCGCGGTCTGCACATCTTGCGCAGCAGCGTCGATGTTGCGATTGAGGTCGAACTGCAGGGTGATTTGCGTCAGTCCAAGCGAGCTCGAAGAGGTCATCTGGGTGACGCTGGAGATGTCGGAGAAGGCCCGCTCGAGCGGTGTGGCGACGGAGGAGGCCATCGTGTCGGCACTCGCCCCTGGCAGCCTGGCCTCCACCTGGATTGTGGGGAAATCGACCTGCGGCAGCGGTGCCACTGGCAGCGAGAAATAGGCCACCATGCCCACGAGCACGAGGCCTATGGCCAGCAATAATGTGCCGATCCGGCGACGGACAAAAATCTCCAATAGCCTCATGATTTCCCTCCCGGCACGGCTGCGACGCCAGGCGCCTTTTTGGCGTCGACCTTGGCACCGGGAGCGAGCCGCGATTGGCCGCTGAAGACGACGGTCTCGCCTGGGACGACGCCCAAGACAACGGCGGTGAGGTCGTCCACGGTTGCCCCGGTCTTGACCGGACGGGCTTCGACTGTCCGGTCCGCCTTGAGCACATAGACATAGGTTCCATTCTGGCCGCGCAGAACCGCCCGCGCCGGAACGACCGTGGCGTTCCGCTCGGTCCGAACCAGCAAGTACGCCGTCACGAACTCGCCCGGCCACAGCGATCGGTCGTCATTGGCGAACGCCGCCTTGAGACGCACCTCGCCGTTCGTCTGATCGACCTGGCTGTCGATGAAGACGAGCTCGCCCCGGGCCAGGCTCTGCGTTCCGTCCCGGCTGAAAACCTCGACCGTCGGCATACCCCGGGATGCTGCTTTGAGGATCCCCGGAAGTTCGTCCTGCGGGAGTGAAAACACCACGGAGATCGGCTGCATCTGGGTGACGGTCACCAGGCCGCCGACATCGCTGGCATGGACGATGGAGCCTGGATCCACCAGCCGCAGGCCGACACGGCCGTCGATCGGGGAGGTCACCCTGGTGAACTCCAGCTGCAGCTGGGCGGTATCGATCGTCGCCTGGTCCGCCTGAGCCGTCGCCGTGAGCGCGGCGACCTGGGCCTTCAGCGTATCGACGTTCTGGCTGGCAGAAGCCCCCATACTCGCGAGCTTCGAGAAGCGAGCCAGATCTACCCTGGCGTTTGCGAGCTGGGCCAGGTCCTTCGCGAAATTCGCTTGGGCCAGCTTCAGCTGTGCCTGGAATGGGCGCGGATCGATCTGAGCAAGGAGGTCGCCTTTGTGCACGTCGCGGCCCTCAGCGAAGCCGACGCGGTCGAGCTGTCCGTCGACGCGGACCTTGACGGTCACGGCATTGAGGGGCTGGACCGACCCGAGCCCAGAGAGCCAGATCGACAGATCGCGAGTCGTGACGGGACCGACGGTCACCGGTACCGGGGCAGGGTCAGAGCCGGTCGTGGTGGTGGCATTGAGCCGATCGCGCACGACATACAGGTAGATCGCAAAGCCGACCGCCAGGAGCAGCAAGAGCAGCAGCCAGATCGCCGTATGCCTCGTTCTCGCGGGCCCGGGCAAACCCGCGTTAGGATCCTCGCTCACGCCGTCCTCCCATCATCTCTCTGAAGCCATCTTGGTCGTTCCTGCGGTGGTGTCCGCTGCATGGGCTGGCAGCGGCGGGGAGCCACCTGGTGCCGGATCAAAGCCGCCGCCGAGTGCCCGAAACAGGGCCACCACAGCCTCGAGGCGCAGCAGATGAACCTGGAGCAGGGCATCCTGGGCTTGATAGAGGCTACGCTCCGTGGTGAGCACGGTGAGGAAGTCGATCGCGCCGAACCGGTACTGGGCGTCCGCGAGATTGTACGCGCGGCGCGCCGAATCGACGGCGACCTGATCCAGTGCCTCGAGTTCCTGGAGATGGGCAACCGCTGTGAGAGCGTCCTCGACATCCTGGAAGGCTGTGATGACCGTTTGGCGGTAGGCGGCGGCAAGCTCAACAGTATGGGCCCGATCAAATGTCAGCTGCCCTTCCAGGCGGCCACCCTCGAAGATCGGTTGTGTCAGATTGGCAGCGATGTCTGCGAAGGCCGTTACCGAGGAGAAATGGCTGAGCGAGTCGCTCGCCAGCCCGCCTTGTCCGGTCAGGGTGATGCTGGGATAGAAGGCGGCGCGCGCAGCGCCGACATCGAAATTTGCAGAGATCAACCGTGCTTCAGCTGCCTGAATGTCGGGCCGGTTCCGCAGAACGGTCGCCGGCAAATCGGACTGGACTGTCGGGACCAGCACCCCATCCAACCCCTTCCCGCTGACGCTGAAACCCTCGGGCGTGCCGCCCGCAAGTACGGCGAGCAAATGCGTGTCCTGGTCCAGCTGTTGGCGCAGCACCGGGACGGCGGCGTCGAAGGTCGCAACCTGGTTGCGCTGCTGCTGAACCTGAAGGTCGGACGCAACGCCGTTCGCGGCCTGTATCTCGATCAGGGCAAGAATATGTCGGGCCGAATCGGCGATCTGCTCGGCCAGGCGTACGCGCTCCTGCAAGGACAATATCTGGAAATAGACATCGGCGATTGAGGCGGTAAGCGTCAGCGCGACGGTCTTTTCGTCAAACTTGGTAGCCACTGCCAGAGCATTGGCCGAGTTCGCGACCGCACGGTTTTTACCCCAGAAGTCGATCTCGTAGCTTGCAAAGGCGAATAGGTTCTGGGTGCCGCTGCCCCCGTTGCCGCTGCTCCCGTTGCCGCTGCCCCCGTTGCTGTTGCCATGGCTTCGATCGATGATGGCGCCTAGGTCGAGCGAAGGGTAGAGCGGGGCGCCAGCGACTTGAGCGGTCCCCCCCGCCTCCTCGATGCGGGCGATGGCGGCCTGCAAATTGTAGCTCCCTGTCAGGCCGCGGTCCTCGAGAACGGCAAGTTCGGAGCTGGCAAAGCTCTTCCACCATGCGCTGCGGGCCGGCACGGCGTTGTGCAAACCGGCCGCCGCCGCCGTTGTCGCCCAAGCAGGCGGAATGGGCGGGTCTGGCCGGTGGTAGGCGGGGACCAGCGAGCAACCGGCGGCGAGCAGCGCCAGGCCCAAAACAAGGCTGGGCCCAGCCAACCATCCGCCCGACCGCCCCATATAGCCCTCCGTGTCGAACGCGGGTCTGAAAGGCCCGTCGCGGCAGAATGGCGGGCCTGCGGTGGAGCGCGCTTCGCCCGAAGATGAATTGAATTTTAATCGAGCCGTGGCGCGACTGGCCGGGAAACGGGGCCCGACGTGCCGGGTTTCGGAAACTTGTCCCTAAGCCGCCGGGTCTGGCATTTCTGGGGCATCGTCAGGCGGTCGAAGCATGTAGCCGGCGCCCGGCAGGGTCCGTATCAACGGATAGGCAAAGCCTTCGTCCACCTTCTGGCGCAATCGATGGATATGCATGTCGACGATATTGCCGCGGGCCTCGAACTCGTACTCCCAGGCGGCCTCCAACAACATCGAGCGAGTCACGACCTGGCCAGCATGGCGCGCCAGTCGCTCGAGCAGCAGGAATTCCCGGCGTTGCAGGCGTATAGGCCGGCCACCCCGCGAGACCCTCCGCCTGACCGTGTCCACCTCCAAGTCACCGACCCGCAGGATCGGCGCGTGCCGTGACCGGTCGGTTCTACGCGCGAGCGCCTCCAGCCGGGCGAGGAGTTCGACGAAGGAAAATGGCTTGGCGAGATAGTCGTCGCAACCCGCGCGCATGCCCTCCACCCGATCGGCCGTGCTGGCCACGGCGCTCAGCATTAATACGGGCGTGCGGGGGTCGTCCCGGCGCAGACGGCGAACCAGGGTCAGGCCGTCCATCCCCGGCAGCATCCGGTCCAGAACGAGCGCCTCGTATATGCCCTCGAGCGCCATCGCGAGCGCGGTTTCACCGTCGGCGGCGAGATCCACGACATGGCCGCTCTCGGTGAGACCGCGCACCAGATACCCGGCGGTGCGGCCATCGTCCTCGACTACCAGCACGCGCAAACGGGGGAATCCTTTCTAAACTCGATTTCATCTTGCGGAGACATCCATTATGCCCGCCGTATGGCAGAGCAATATGACAGATGGGACCGACCTTGGGGTGAAGGAGCCAGCCTGATGACAAGGGTGCTCGTCGTCGAGGACGACCTAAAGACGGCCGCCGAGATTTCAGCCGCGCTTGGCGACCATGGCTTCGACGTTGACTGCGCCCATACGGGCCGTGAGGGACTCCTGAAGGCCGCCTCGGAGCAGTACGAGGCCATAATTCTCGATCGCATGCTGCCCGGCGGCATCGATGGTCTCGCCGTGCTCTCGACGCTGCGAAGCGTCGGCGTCGAGGCGCCCGTCCTGATCCTCAGCGCGCTTTCCGCGGTGGACGAACGCGTTCGCGGCTTGCGGGCCGGCGGAGACGATTACCTGACCAAACCATTCGAATTTCTAGAGCTGACCGCCCGCATCGAAGTTCTCATTCGTCGCCAAGCCATCCCTCAGCGGCAAACCCATTTGCGCGTCGGCGATCTGGAGATCGACCTGCTCACCCATCAGGTACGACGCGCGGGTCGCACGGTCGAACTCCTGCCCCGGGAGTATCGCCTGCTCGAATATCTTATGCGCCATGAAGGTCAGGTCGTGACGCGCACGATGCTGTTCGAAGAGGTCTGGGGCTACGACTATGGTGAACGGACAAATGTGATCGATGTTCACATCGGCAAGTTGCGCCGCAAGCTGGAGGAAGGCGGGCTGCCGCCGATGATCGAAACCGTACGCGGCTCGGGATATGTCCTCAATCAGGCTGCGTGACCTTCCACGCACGACCGCCTTCCGGCTCGCCCTGCTGTTTCTTGCCCTGTTCGGGGCGGCGTCGCTAGCGCTCTTCGGCTTTCTTTACTGGCAGACGGCCGGCTACCTGACTAAGGGAGTGGACGACTGGCTCACCCGGGAGGAGGCAGAGCTCGTCGCCTCCGACTCTTCGACGCTAATCACGGTGGTCAACACCAGCGCTTCGCGCAATCCACAAGGGCGGTTGTTGTTCGCTGCCTTCGATGCCGCCGGAAACCGGATTGCAGGCAATCTGGCCGCATTACCGGTCGCTTCTCCGCCACTGGACCGACCGTTCGAGTTCCGGCTGATCCAGGGCGGACAAAGGATACCCGTCCGGGGCCTTGCGCATCGCCTGTCGTCGGGCGTCCTCGTCTTGGTCGGCCAGAACGTGCGGGAAATGGTCGAATTTCGCGAGTTGCTGGTCGACGCCATGGCCTGGGGCGCACTGCTCGCGCTCGCTGCCGGGCTGGGGGGCGCCGTCGTGACGGGTGTTGGGACGCTACGGCGCATCGACGCCGTCTCCGGGGCCATCGAGCGCATCGTCAGTGGCAACCTTTCGGAGCGCTTGCCGACCCGTGGAAAGGTCGGGGATCTCGATCGCCTCGTTCACGCCGTCAATGGCATGCTCGATGAAATCGAGCGCCTCATGCGAGAGGTCAAGGGTGTATGCGACGGCATCGCCCATGACCTGCGCACGCCGCTGACGCGCCTCCTGGCGGGTCTGGAGCGGGCCCGCCGACGCGCGAGATCGATCGAGGGCTACGGCACGGCCGTCGACGACGCCATCGACGAAACGAAAGGCATCCTTGCCACATTTGGCGCCTTGCTGCGGATCTCGGAAGTCGAAGACGGCCTGCGACGCTCGGGCTTCATGAATCTCCGTCTCGCGGCGGTCGCCGCCGATGTGGCGGAGTTCTACGAGCCGTTGGCCGAAGCCAAGGGCGTCTCGCTGCGTGTCGCCGACGACTGCACGTCGGGGGCTCAGATATCGGGAGACCCGAACCTGATGTTCGAGGCGATCGGCAATCTGCTCGAAAACGCAATCAAGTTCACGCCAACCGGCGGGCGGGTAACCCTGCGTAGCTTCGACGGAGACGGGCACATTGGAATCGAGATCGTCGACACGGGCCCCGGCATTCCCGTCGCGGAACGCGAAATGGTCATGCGCCGCTTTTATCGCGGAGAGAAGAGCCGTCATTCCCCCGGCAGCGGCCTGGGGCTTAGTCTCGTAGCGGCGGTCGCCAAGTTGCATGGTCTTGCATTGACGATTGAAGACGCCAAGCCAGGCTGCCGTGTATTGCTTTGGCGCAGCAGCGGCCGTTAAACCTCTGGACCATGGTTCGCGACCCGGCAGCTACGTGTCGATTGCGGACCATGGGCCTCGAGACTGCTAGCCTTTGCTCATGAGCAGTTGGATGAGGCGTTCTTCGAAGGAGTCGAGATCGGCGCCCAAGTCGCGGCTAGGACCCGTGAAAACCAGCCTACCCTGGGAGATCACGCTAATCTGTGTGCAAAGCGATCGGATTTCCTGTGCGTCATGGCTACTGAGAAAGGTTGTCACTTTCTCGCGCTCAGCAAGAGTCTGCAGAAGCTTCCACATCTCGCGTTTGGCCGGCAGATCAAGCCCGCGGGTCGGTTCATCGAGGAAGAGGATTTTAGGATTACCCATAAGCGCGCGCGCTATCTCGACACGCCGTTTCATGCCCGTGCTGTAGTACCCAATCAACTTGCCCCGGAAACGTGCGCCGAGGCCAACACTTTCCAGGCTGCGCTCAACTTCGTTCTCTACATCGGATAGACCTCGGATTCGCGCGAAGTATCCAAGATACTCGCGTGCGGTCCACTCCGATTGACTCTCGCTGGTCTCGTCACTAACAAGACCCACCAGCTTTCGGACGGCAAGAGGTTGCCCGACGACGTCATGCCCCAGAATCTTCGCGGCGCCAGCGCTCGGCGGCAAAAGTGTCGTCAACATTCGGATCGTCGTCGTCTTTCCTGCTGCGTTGAGGCCAAGGAAACCGTAGAGCTCTCCTTCCCGCACTTTAAGACTTACATGATTGACGGCAGTGAGCGAACCGAAGCGCCGGGTTAGTCCCTCGGTCTCGAGCGCGTACTCGGTCATCGAGTTCGCCTCCAGCGGATGAAAGCCGCGATAAGACATAGAAGAGGCAGAATGACAGCGACCGCACCCATCTCGGCTAGTGCGTCGGGAATCTGTGCCTCGATTGCGGCACGCATATTCAGGGTGTGCGACTGCTCTTCGCCAGCAAGACGATACGTGGCCGCCACATCGAGAGGATACCTGACGCCGCCAACGTCCCAGGGGTTCGTGGGAGTCAGCATCATCGATACGCGCGCCACCCAGCCTGTGCGTACGTGTTGACCGTCCGGCCCGGCCGGCCCTGTGCCCAATGGATAAGTCCGTGTCTCGAGATGCTGGATCATCTGCGCCAGCGCGGCCGTGTCGACCCTGGTCTGCAGCCCATTTTGGCCTACTACGTGAATACTGAGATCCTTAAGCTGCTGATTGGTCTCAATGGGCAGGAGAACGAGCAGATCCTGTATGGTTGTATCTCCGATTGGAAAAGTCGGCCATTTATCGCGGTTGAGCAGCGTGTCGCAGCATTTGGTTGGGAGAAGCCCTCCAGGCTCCGTGAGGGCGAGGTTGCCTCCACCACGCAAGAAAATGCCGGGAATGTCGGGTGCATTGTTCGGTGCCGGAGCCGAATTGTCGTAGTTGGTATCAGCGAAGAAGACCGGAATCAGGACCAGGGCCGCGATCGCGATTGCAATGGTCCACCGTTGAGCGGGCGTGGCCTCCCACGACTCTACGCCTTGTGCCCGAAGGAAAACCCACGCAGCAAGGACAAAGGCGCCGACCACAACCAACCCGAAGCACAGCCAAGTGAGCGTCGTAGAGGCTGGAATCCAATTTGCACCCAGAGTGAAACCAAGGCCGTTCTTAAGGAGGACGAACGGACTCGCCAGGGTGAGGTGCCCCGTCGCTGTCGCGCCGTAACCTCGGGCGACCAAGAGCTCCTGGAGGGGAACAAGGACTGCAAAGGCCAAGAGAATGCCCACGCCCGTTGCAATGGGTGGCGCGATACTGCGGCCGATAAAGAGAACGCCGATTAGCGTTCCGACCGCCACGCTCGCGAGCAGTATGCCTAACGTCCACTCCACAAACTTGATAAGCAGGAAGGGCATTCCAACGTTCGCGACGTATACCAGCATCATAGGTACAAGCGCGATGTAGTAGCCCAGCGCGATGGTGAGGAGCACCATCACTTTTGCCATGAACCAGTCGCGTCGGTCCACAGGGGCCGTAAACAGACTCTCAACAAATCGGTTCGCACGAGGGCTTGCGATGCTGCCAGCGGCAAGAGGAATGAATGACATCGGGGCCAGAAAATAGGCAATGACACCATAGCCATCGAGCCATGTGTCCTGGGTGGCTATCGCCGCGAGGCCGCCGATGCTGAAGAGGACGACGGCTGCGCCAAGCCAGGCAAAACGGCCGCGCACGGCGGCTTTGAGCTCCTCCTTGTATAGCGTAAGGAGGCTCATTGTGGCTCGCCCACCCGCCGTCCAATGAAAATCCTAACGGCGCACAATGCTTTCAACTCTCGGGCCAATCTTGTGTCGCTACTGTCGAGGGGAAAACGCAGGCATCTGGCTAGGACAATTGGAATTAAAGTGCGCTCCGGGCACCAGTGAACTATTAGTAATAGTGACCTGAGTAACAATTTCCCTCGAGAGGCAGGCCATTTGAGGGTCGGCTGGGGCTGGACGGCCCTTCTTCCCGATTTCGGCTTGCTGGCGCATGAAATCCGCGACCCCTATCTCAAGATCTGGGAGCTGGATCGCGGCTTCGTAGAGATGCCGTCCGGCGCTCGGTTCCAACTGCGCCCGATGATCGGTTGCATGGGCGTGGCGCCCGCAAAGGACGGCGACTACGCTTCCATCACGCCGGCCTATGCCGCGGGCAATATCGACGTGCGATATCTGAATACCGGCAGCAAGCTGATCGTGCCGGTCTTCAACGACGGCGCATTGCTGTCGGCGGCTGATGGCCATGCCTTGCAGGGCGAGGGCGAGATTTGCGGTACCGCCATCGAATGCCCGATGGAGATGACGCTCAGGGTCAATCTTCTGAAGAGCGTAAACATTCCTTCGCCCGAGCTGATTGTCGGCGACACCTTCCCGGCATGCGAAGGCTATTGAATCTTCACCGGCATCGGACCCGATCTGATGGGAGCCGCGCGGGATGCCGTTCGGCATTGCATACCCGCGCTGGCCAAGGCCCAGAAGATCAGCGAAATCGAAGCCTATGCGCTGTTGGGCGTCATCGGCGAGCTGCGAATCCATGAAATCGTGGATGTCCCCAACTGGATCGTCGGCTGCATGATACCGCGCCGCCTGTTCTGATTCATCGAGCCGCCACGGCCATTTCGACCGGTAGCCGCCGGTCTATCGCAGTAAATTTGAGTCGGATTCGGGGACGAGATACGCGACCGGCAAGCCCGGGCGAACGGCGCGGGCTGACGATTCCCGGGCCAAGCCCCGCGGACCGGCGGCATGCATGGGACCAAGGTCCAACAGCGATCCGACCCTCCGGGACACAAAATAGGCTGAACCGTGTCGCTCGCAGTCACACGGCGCTTGCGCATGCTGTGCGTGTTTAGATTGAACAATAGCAGGGGAGATCCCGAATGCTCCGAATAAACAGTTCGTCACCCAACGCAGACGGTTGCAAGTCTGAGCGCGGAGCGATGTCCAAAAGGCCGGCTGCGCTGGCCGCTGGTCTGGTCCTCGCAACCCTCGCGGCGCTGGCGGGGCCTGCGCTGGCGCAGCAGGCGAAACGGCCCAACATCGTCATGCTCATGACCGACGACACGGGCTGGAGCGATTTCGGAGCCTATTCAGGCGGCGGCGCCAGTCTTGGCCATCCGACGCCCAACATCGATCGCATCGCCAAGGAAGGCGCCATGTTCACCAACTGGTACGGCCAGGCGAGCTGCACGGCGGGCCGCGCCTCGTTCATAACCGGCCGTATTCCGATCCGCTCGGCGCTCTCGATCGTGGTCGCCCCGGGTGACGAGAACTTCCTGCGGAAGGAGACGCCGACCATCGCCGAATTCTTCAAGAAGAATGGCTACACGACATACTTCTCTGGCAAGTGGCATCTCGGCGACAAGCCCGAGGCCTATCCGATCGAGCACGGCTTCGACGAGATGAAGAATTTTGCCGCCTACTATGCCGGCGTATACTCCTACAACAACACCTCGAAGTGGTTTCATCCCTGGTTCCCTTCGTACAACCCGGAATACAATCAGATGTATGACAGCGTCGTGAACCTGGGTGAATGGGAAGGGACGGCTGGCCAGCCTGCCAAGAAGGTCGGCACGATCACCTACGACTCGCTGGCGACCTTCGACATTCGCCAGACCGATTCGGCGATCGCCTACATCAAGCAGCACGCCAAAGGCGACAAGCCGTTCTTCATGGATGTCAACTACATCAAAATGCACAATCCCACCAATGCGGCCCCCGAGTTCGCGGGTAAGTCGCACCTCGGCGATTACTCGGATTCACTCATGGAGCTCGATGCCGACATTGGCCGAGTCATGGACGCCGTTCGTGCGGAGGCACCCGATACGATCGTCATCGTGACGGCCGACAACGGCGCTTGGCTGGATGCCTATCCCGATGCCGGGACCACGCCGTTCCGCGGAGAGAAAGGTTCGGCGTTCGAGGGAGGTTGGCGCGTCCCGGGTATCATGTGGTGGCCCAATCACATCCCGGCCGGCGCCCAGTACGGCGAAATGATGTCGCACATCGACGCCTGGGCGACGCTTGCCGCGATGGTCGGTCTCACGCCCCCGCCCCACGACTGGGTCGGCAATGACGGCAAGGGGATCTACTTCGACAGCATCGATAACAGCGCCTACATCCTGGGAAAATCACCGCACTCCGCGCGGCGTTCGTGGATCTACATCGATGGCGAGACCTTCCAGGGAGCGCGAGCCGACATCGGCGGAGATCCCAGCGAACCCTGGCTGAACATCGCGTGGAAGTACCTCTACACCGCGAAGGATTCCTGGCTCGGTTCGGAGGCAAACCTGGGAGCGATCGGCGCGACGTACAACCTCACGATGGATCCCTACGAGAAATATGACATGACCTTCAATGGGGCCGCGCCGACTCGTGTGCTATCGACCTCGCCGGGACGGTACGCAGGCCAAGACAACGGCTGGGTATTGTCGCTCATCGAGCCGGTGATCCTCGACTTCGACAAGTCGATCATGAAGTATCCGAACACCAAGCGATTCCCGGGCGGTGCCTCGAACGACCTGAAGCCGGACCTTCAGCATCCTGAAAATCCCCTACCCTTGCTGAAGGACCAGCCGGAGCCGCACGTCGGCGGCGGCGGCGGCTGATCGCCGCAAGAAGCACGGATCGAAGGGGAGCGTGCGGCGTTCGTGGCCCTTGTGAGGGAGCTCCGCCTTCAGTTCATTCCCGAAGCGAGGGATCGCGAGATCGCGAGCGCTGAACCACCGCCCGATGCGCCACACCCCTATGAGTCGTCGGATTATACCCAAAATCCGACGACTCTCAGGGGCTCAGCTCAAACTTTCGACCGAACACCACTCCAGTAGTGTCGTCACGAAGCCGGTCCGGCGAGTGTGATTTCGACGCGGCGGTTCTGCGCACGGGATTGCGCGTTTGTGTTCGGGACAACCGGATCTGCGTCGCCGAAGCCCCGCGCAGCGATGAGGTCCGGCTTCACGCCCTGCGAGATCATATACTGCATCACAGTATCGGCACGCTTTTGCGACAGCACCTCGTTCGAAGTAATGCCCTGCGCCTGCAGGCCCGCACCGACCGGGGTATTGTCGGTATAGCCGCCCACGAGGAGCTTTTCCTCCTGTTGTGGCGCCAGGATCTTCGCCATCTTGGCGATGACGTCCTTGCCAGCATCGGATATCTGCCAGCCGCCTGACGGGAACAGCAGGTCGCTGTTGACGTTATACTTTACCGCTTCACGCAGGCGGTTGATGCGCGCCTGGTCAGCAGAAACTTGCTGCTGAAGCTGCTGGTTCTCCGTGCGGAGCTGCTGGTTCTCCGCCATGGCCGTGTCCAACTGGGAGTGGGAGGCGCAGGCGGATAGTAAGAATAGTAAGAAAGGTGCCAAGAGGGGAAGCAACAGTAGGTTGCGCTTGAGACCATATGTCATTTTCCAACTCCTCAATGTAGGCACAAGAGTGGCGACGTAAAATCATTGCTTTGGTGGCGGTGTTGCCCAGCCAGCCGTGGACGTTCGTGCCTGGAGCCACTGTATTGGCGGCGTTGCCGTTGGTACTGTGGACCTCCCCAGTGTTTTTGTTGTAACTCGCTCATTGCATGGCTGACGGTGCTTCAGCCAGTAGAAGGTATGTGAAGTCGGCTCTGCACACCATTGGACCTTGGTCCCATAGGGGTGCGCCCAGCAAAATGATAGCGTGCATGCCGATCCCCAAGGAAATTCGATCGATGGGAACAGTCATGTCTGCATCATGGTTCATCCGCCGTTTCGCCGGTGGTCTGGGTTGGGCGGAGGCATTCCAGGAATAGGCGCAAGAGAAGACTGAACCAGGCGAGGAGCCGTCGGAAGTTGTAGCCGACGGCGGCGAGGATGGCGTTGGCGTCATCTCCGGCGCGGTGGACGAGCTGGTTGCGGTCCATGCGGTGACGTTCCTCGAGATTCAAAATCAGGGGCTCAGGAAATCTTCACGGGCGAGGGTCCAGTTCGGCGCCAGCGCCTTGCCGTAACACAGGCGCTCTATCGCAAGCGCCGGGCCGATAGCCTACATCTATCGACCCATCGGCTCTTTCGATTTGACTTGCGCGCGCCGGGCCATGATGGTCGCCCCGGGGATTTCGCCCAGATCGACCTCGATGCAGCAGATCTACGATGCCTTCGCGACAGCCCTCCGGCTGATCGTGACCCTC
>WNFR01005264.1_pt1 | contig 17804 bp, 18 predicted proteins | sample 5400221 | NCBI WGS metagenome assembly WNFR01 (sample SAMN13153357, study PRJNA577476) | soil metagenome | isolation source: 40 cm soil under Madrone tree | place: USA:California | collected 2016-06-14
GGTTTTCCAGGCGTCGAGTTGAGCGGCGCCGAATTGCGCTTTTTCGTGCGGATGCCAGCCGATGCTGGTGGGATAAAAAATAACGTTCGCACCGCCGAGAGCGGTGATGCGCGAACCTTCGGGATACCACTGGTCCCAGCAAATTTGCACGCCGACGCGGGCGTACTTGGTATCGAAATTGGGAAAGCCGAGATCGCCGGGAGTGAAATAAAACTTTTCGTAGTAGAGCGGATCGTCGGGAATGTGCATCTTGCGGTATTTGCCGAGGAAAGATCCGTCGGCATCGAGAACCGCGCAGGAATTGTGATAGACGCCAGGAGCGCGTCGTTCGAATAGCGAAACAACCAGCGCGACTTTCTTTTCTTTGGCGATTTGGGCGAGTTTTTCGGTCGTGGGGCCGGGAACTGCTTCGGCGAGATTAAAAAGTTCGGGGTCTTCGGTGCGGCAGAAATATTCGCCGTGAAAGAGTTCATGCAGAGAAATGATTTGCGCGCCGCGCGTGGCGGCTTCGCGGATCTTCTCGATCGCTCGGGTCAGATTGTCTTCCGCGTTGGCCGTGCACTTCATCTGCACGAGTCCGATGGTAAATTTGTCGGCCATAAAAAATAGTTTAGCATGAGCAGGAAAGAAAATATTTGCAGCCGTTTTGTAGTATCTTTGCACAGCATTTTTAACGTTAATCTGCGGAACTGAACAGGCACGATTCGGTTTAGCTTAGATGGAGGCCCAGCCGTGTGGATTTTGAAAGGCACGTTTCTTGGCCTCTGGATTTTTGCGTTCGGCACAATTGCGTTTCTATGCCTTACTATCTTTCGCAATCTGAGGCCCAACACGGCGATCGGATTATCCGTCCTCGCAGGCCAAACAACATGGAACCCGTTATGGTGGGCGGCATTGGCTATCGCGATTGTTGCCGGGTGTCTAGTAACGCGCTCGTGGCCTGGTCAACGCTGGTTGTGGATTTCCCTGATGGTGACGTTTCTGTTTCCAGCGGGACTTTTGGCATTAGTTTTGGCCCTGGTGGCCAAGTCGCGTCATGCAGGATAGCGACTAAGCAGGTTGGCAAGGTCTAGGAAAGAAATGGGCAACAATACAGATTTGATTCGGAGTCGAGGAGAAGCGATGGCGAAGCAGCGAGAGAAAACTGTGACCGGGAGAGTGCTCCACGATCCAGTGAAAGACAAACTCCGGCCGATGTTTCCGCTGGACTTGTCGAAATGCCGCACCGTGGATGAACTGGTGCGTGCGATGGGGGACACGGCGTTCACCGGGCGGCAGATCGGCGATGCCGCGGATGTTTTTGAGCAGATGGCTCGCGACAAGGATTGTTTTGTGGTGATGACGCTTTCGGGAGCGTTGACGGTCGGCAAAATGGGGCTGGTTTTTTGCGACTTGATTGAATCGGGCATTGTGAAGGCCATCGTCTCGACTGGCGCGCTGATGGCACACGGACTGGTGGAGGCAACCGGTTACTCGCATTTTCGGTACAACCCCAATATGGATGATAAGGAACTTTTCCATGCGGGGTACAACCGGGTCTACGATTCGCTCGAGCCGGAGACGAATCTCGATCACGTCGAAGAGGTGATGGACCACATATTTACCGCCTGGGACGCGGAAGATATTGCGTGCAGCTGGAAGATTCACCAACGCATCGGCGAGTATCTGCACAAGACGGCGCCGGGGCGAGGGATTCTGAAATCCGCTTACGAGCATAAAGTTCCTATTTTTGTACCCGCGTTCAGCGATTCGGAGCTGGGAATTGATTTTGCGCTGCATAAGATTGCGCGGCAGAGGGATAAGCGGCCGCTGCTGCGGTTTGATCCCTTCCTGGACTTCGAAAAATTTGCCGACACGATGCTGGCTACCAGGCGCATGGGGATTTTTACGATCGGCGGAGGCGTGCCGCGCAATTGGTCGCAGCAATTTGGCGTATACGCGGAGTTGCTGGCGCGGCGCGGGTACAAAAAAATTCCGCTGAAGCGTTATAACTATGGCGTGCGCATCTGCCCGGAGCCGGTGCATTGGGGCGGGCTCAGCGGGAGTACTTATACGGAGGCGGTTTCGTGGGGCAAGTTCGTTCCGCCGGAAGAGGGCGGGCGCTTTGCCGAAGTTTTCGATGATGCGACAGTGGCGCTGCCGCTGATCGTCCGGGCGGTGCTGGAGCGCATCGGGTACTTTAAGAAGAAGAAAAGAGCTAAGAAGTCGAACGGGGTGTCGGTCCGCAAGAGTTGATTGGAGGTGAAGGAATGCCAAAAGCGGGGACTGCGAAAAGTGAATCGCTGTATGGCGTGCATCCGGGCGTGGCGATGGTGCAGAAATCGCTGGCGGAGCTGAAGGGAAGAACAGGGCGTTCGCTGGAAGAGTGGATTGCGATTGTGCAGAAGGATGGGCCGAAGGACGAGAAGTCGCGGTTCTCATGGCTGAAGGCGAAGCATAAACTGGGAATGAATCGCGCGGGGTGGATCGCGGAGCGTGCGGACGGGAAGGGCGGGGATTTAGACACGCCAGAAATTTATTTGAATAGCGCGGTTCGATATGTCGAGGGGCAGTATGCGGGGCCAAAGGAAAAATTGCGGCCTATTTTTGAAGAACTGCTAATTTTGGGCAAATCGATGGGCAGCGACGTGAAAGGCTGCCCGTGCAAGACGATTGTGCCGCTATATCGCAACCATGTGTTCGCGCAAATCAAGCCGACGACTAATTCGCGGATCGATCTTGGCCTTGCACTGACCCACTCCAAAGGGAAATTGCCGAAGCGGCTGATTGATACGGGCGGGCTAGCGAAAAAAGACCGCATCACGCATCGCATTGAAATTACAGCTGTGGAGCAGATCGACGCCGAAGTGAAGAAGTGGCTGAAGATGGCTTACGATTTGGACATGTAGCCAACAAGCGCAGACGATCGAAACCTGCCCGGCGCAATCGGTCGAGATAGATGCAGGTTTCTAATTTTCTTCGGGGAGAGAAATGGGATTCGGGTTGCCCAAGAAATCTTCCCCTGCTTCTTTGATATCAGGGTTTTGGTGAGTCGCTGCCTTCCGTGCTGCTCGAATCGTCAAATCACGGTCGAGCAAGCTGCAAAGTTCCAGAAATCGTCTTTGTAACCAATCGTCGTCCCAGTCCAACAAATTCGCGGCTTCGATTTCAATCTTTTCCAGCACCCAATCGCGAGGCAGCGAAAGAATTGCGCGTCGTGCTGCGATGATAGTCGGAACGTAGGTTGGCTCACAGGCAAGCTGAAGGAAATCGGTGAAGAGGGCTTTTCGTTGCTCGCTATCGTAAATCAGAGAAGCAATTCTAAAAGCGGTTTGTCGCTCTTTGGGGGAGTGGAGGCTGGCTCGCAAGATTTGAATTAAGGCAGGCTGGCAGCGCGTGAACAGTTCATGCTGCGCCAGCAAAAGCTCTACCTCCGCCTCAAGCAAGCGCTGCCAGATTAATTTGCACTCGTCGGAGGGGGCGCGATCTTCCATCGAATTGGATTCCCTAACGCCAGGAGTGGCGATTCCTAGTCGTCTTCGCCGATGAGGGTGGCATAAGACCTGGACACAGGGACCTTTCTACGGGATCTCGATCCGCGTGCCTGCTCCGGCGTACAGATAATCATCGCCGAAGGCTTTTTGCAGACGGAGAAACGCGGGTTCGCCGGTGCAGTGGCCGGGAGCGACTTTGTCGAGTTTCCATTTATTCTTAAGCGAATCCACGAGGCGGTCGATGTCGGGCACGGGTGTCCGGACGAGGTGCAGGCCGCCGAAAACGATGTGCGTGTGCGGGTCTACGGCGCTGGCGGCTTGCAGGATCTCCTCGATGCCGGAGTGCGAGCAACCATCGACCAGCATGAGTCCGTGCGGTCCTTTGATGGCGAGAGTGAGCTCGGGAAGCTCGAGGGTGCGCGGAAAATTGGAAACGGTGTACAGCAGAAAAATGCCTGGAGCCACTTCCGTGAGCTTATCGACGAGGATGAAGTGGCCGGTGTCGTAGAGTCTTCCGGAGCGGAGATGTTCGGGATAGGCCGCGTCGAAATAACGCATTTTGGCGGGGAGGGAAGGCTCGGGGCGGTAGAACACGCGAGGAAACTCTGAATCGCCAAAGCCGTTGTCGCCATCGGCGGGAACGTAAACGGTGACGTCCGGATTGATCTTGAGCAGATACTTCAGCCCGGAAGCGTGATCGGCGTGACGGTGAGAAATAACCGCGAAGTCGATCTTGGTAAGGTCAACGTTGAGGGCCTTGACGTTGTGCTCGAAAATTTCCGGATTGTTGCCGGTGTCGAAGAGGATGCGCTTGCCGTCATGCTCGACGAGGGCGGAAAAGCCCCAGTCTTTCGTGACAGCTTTGTCGCCGGAAAACGCGTCATAGAGAATCGTGACGCGATCCCTGGTTTCAGCATGCCCAGAAATTGCAAGCAAGAGAGAAGCTAGCGTGAGCCCGAAGAATCTGCGAATGAGTTTCATCGAACGCCTCCACGGAAAGAGTCAGCGAGCGACTTAGTCGTCTTCGCCGATGAGGATGGCGGCGCCGAGGACGGTGGTCCAGAGGCCGCGCTTGTCGCCGACGGCGGATTGCGTGACGTTCATGGTGCGGACGATCTTGTTGGAGATGCGGTAGACTTCTTTTTTCTCGTCGAAGGATAAATCCGGGTCGAATTCCACGTTTAACGTTGTTGCGAGCATTTCGGCGGCGAGTTCTTCGGCGTATTCGCCGGCGACTTCTTCGGTTTCGCCGAAGGAATGATGCTCGGAGAGATATCCGTACATGGATTTATCGCTGGGGAGCGCCAAACCGATGCTGGCAGCGATGAGGCGGTGCGCTTCCTTGGTGGAATTCTCGCTGATGACGGTGAAAGCGACTTGCCCGGGCTTGATGTGCTTCAAACCTTCGCTGCGGGAAATCAATTTGCAGTTGGGAGGAAAGATCGAAGAGACGCGGACGATGTTGCAAGCCGCAATGCCCGCGTTTCTAAGGGCGAGCTCGAAGCTCGAAAGCCTTTCACGATGTTTACCGACGCCTTTGGTGAGGAAGATTTTCTTAGCGACGAACGCCATGGTGCCGGTTTGCCGTGCCTCCGTGAGTAGTGTGAGTGCGAAAAAATTTCCCGCTGTGGAAAAGTAACAAGAAGGTATTGCAGTGTCAATTCAATTCCGAGGCAGGCGCGGAAAAAGCGGAGAAATTATGAACGCGAGATGACAATTTCGGGGAGCGCGGCAAAATTATTCGGCGGCGAGGTGGTGGAGCATCTTGCCGAGAGGCTTGCAGAAGGCCAGAATTTTTCCCAGGTCGTCGGCGGTGAAGTCGAGGCCGGCACTGGCCGGATTCGCGCCTTTGCGGCTGACTTGAATGACGCCGATCACCTTGCCGTCCAGCAGAATCGGCGCGCTGATCATCTTTTGAATGGCTTCGACAGCCTCGTTGGTGATTTTCACGCCTTCGAAGACAGTAGCGTGGCGCGCGGTTGAGAAATTATTTTCGATTTCGGGGCGGCTATCGCGGGCGGTGCGCGCCGCGAGAGCCGAGTTGCTGGAGAGGGGAATAAAGCCGACATTTTTCAGGGCTTCCGGCACCAAAAAATGCAAGTGGCGCCAGCGAGTGGAAACGGCGAGGATGGCCACTTCTTCAGTGCGGACGCCCAGGTTCTTGGCGATTTTTTCGGCCACGGAAGCGAGCGAAATCCGCGTGCCTTCCCCTTGTTCCGCACCGAGGGAGTTAGCGATGCGCTCCATCTCCGAGACCAAGCTGAGTGTTGTGCTCATAGTAAGTGGTTGTGTGTTGGGGCTGAGGCCGGAGAGGTGGGGCCTAGCGAATCCCATCTAGTACGACTCCATTTTCCGCCAGTGGCGGCGCTGCCGCAAGAAGATTTCTGAATGTCTGTGCCCGCAAAAAGAACACCGCAACTTGCATCGCAGGAATCATGTGCCTATACTGATTTTGCCGCGGATTCTAAATGCTCCTGACGAGTCGTGCAAGGTGACCGGCTGGGACTTTCGCGGCGGAGAGGGCATGTCCGCAAAGACAACCCGGTCTAGTGCGGTTTTTCTTCCTCACATCGCCGACTATTTTTATAATCCGACATTCTCCCGCCGGAAAAGGTGTCGCGGATGAGCGCCACCGCTAATCTTCCGCTGACCCAGCTGCGCTTTTGGGAAACGACCCTCGGGAAAAAAGCCATCATGGCAGTGACAGGAGTGATCCTGTTCGGGTTTGTGATCGCGCATTTGCTCGGAAACCTGCAAATCTATCTGCCGCCGGAGAAAATTAATCACTACTCGGAAGCGCTGCGCAGCATGCCAGTGCTGCTGTGGGGCGCGCGAATCACGCTGCTGATATCAGTGGGCCTGCATATCTGGGCTTCGTTCGTGCTGTGGAGGATGCAGCGCGCCGCGCGGCCGATTTCCTACGTGAAAAAGAGCAACGAGCATTCCACGTACGCTTCGCGCACGATGATGTGGAGCGGGCCAATCGTGCTGGCTTTCGTGATTTACCACTTGCTGCATTTTACGTTCGGAGTGGTGCATCCTGGCGGTCCGTTCGACAAGCACAACGTGTACAACAATGTGGTTTTCGGTTTTCAGGTGTGGCCGGTGTCGCTGTTCTACATCGTGGCAATGATTATGTTGTGCTACCACCTGTATCACGGACTTTGGAGCATGTTTCAGTCGCTGGGCTTCAGCCATCCGGTGTACACGCCATGGCTACAGCGGCTGGCGAAGGTCGCGGCGATCCTGATTGCTGCCGGCAATATCTCGATTCCGGTCGCGGTGCTAGCCGGCTTTATCAAGCCGGTATGAGGAGAGGCTGACAGAATGGAACTGGTTTCCAATGCCCCCACCGGGCCGATCGAAAAGTCGTGGGAAACGCATAAGTTCGGGCTAAAGCTGGTCAATCCGGCGAACAAACGCAAATTCAAAGTTATCGTGGTGGGCTCAGGTCTTGCGGGCGGAGCGGCTGCGGCAAGCCTCGGAGAACTGGGCTACAACGTGCATTGTTTCTGCTTCCAGGATTCACCGCGGCGCGCGCATTCCATCGCCGCGCAAGGGGGCATCAACGCCGCGAAGAATTATCACAACGACGGCGACAGCGTCTACCGGCTGTTCTACGACACGGTGAAGGGCGGAGACTTTCGATCGCGCGAAAGCAACGTGTATCGCCTGGCGCAAGTGAGCGTGAACATCATCGACCAGTGCGTGGCGCAGGGCGTGCCGTTCGCAAGAGAGTACGGCGGGTTACTGGACAACCGCTCGTTCGGCGGAGCGCAGGTTTCGCGGACCTTTTATGCGCGCGGGCAGACGGGGCAGCAGCTTCTGCTGGGCGCGTATCAAGCGCTGGAGCGGCAGATTGGCTTAGGCGCGGTGCAAATGTATCCGCGCACGGAAATGCTGGACGTGATCGTGATTGACGGAAAGGCGCGCGGGATTGTCACGCGGGACCTGAACGACGGCAAAGTGGATGTGCACTTCGGCGACGCGGTGGTTCTTGCCACCGGCGGTTACGGCAACGTCTACTATCTTTCCACGAATGCCAAGGGTTGCAACGTCACGGCGATCTGGCGCGCTTACAAACGCGGGGCGCTGTTTGCGAATCCCTGCTATACGCAGATTCATCCCACGTGCATTCCGGTGGCGGGCGATTATCAGTCCAAGCTGACGCTGATGTCCGAGTCGCTGCGCAATGACGGGCGCATCTGGGTTCCCAAGCAGGCCGGCGACAAGCGTAACCCGGCTTCGATTCCGGAAGGGGAGCGCGACTATTATTTGGAGCGCCGCTACCCAAGTTTCGGCAACCTTGTGCCGCGGGACATTGCTTCGCGTGCAGCGAAAGCGGAATGCGACTCGGGACGCGGCGTGGGTGAAACGGGGCTGGGCGTCTATCTGGATTTTTCGGATTGCATCAAGCGACTGGGCCAACACAAAATCGCCGAGCGTTACGGCAACCTTTTTGAGATGTACGAGCGCATTACGGGCGAAAACCCGTACGAAGTGCCGATGCGCATTTATCCCGCGATCCACTACACCATGGGCGGGCTTTGGGTGGATTACAACCTGATGTCCACGATCCCTGGTTTGTTTGTGCTGGGGGAAGCGAATTTCTCCGATCACGGCGCGAACCGGCTGGGCGCGAGCGCGTTGATGCAGGGGCTCGCCGACGGCTATTTCATTATTCCGTACACCATTGGGAACTACCTGGCAAACACGAAGTCTGAAAAGTATTCCGAAGATGCCGCGGCAGTAAAAGAGGCGGTGGCCAACGTGACGGCCATTACCAAGAAGCTGCTCAGCGCAAACGGAAAGCGCACAGTGGATTCTTATCACCGAGAACTGGGCAAAATCGTTTGGGAATATTGCGGCATGGCGCGCAACGCGGCCGGGTTGAAGAAAGCGGCCGGCATGATCGATGAGCTGCGGGAAGATTTCTGGAAGAACGTGCGCGTGCTCGGCGCCAACGAGGAGTTCAACCAATCGCTTGAGAAAGCAGGGCGCGTGGCGGATTTCTTTGAGCTCGGTGAATTGATGTGCATCGATGCGCTGAGCCGCAATGAATCCTGCGGCGGACATTTCCGCGAGGAATACCAGACGCCGGAAGGCGAAGCTTTGCGCGACGATGAGAAGTATTCGTACGTGGCGGCGTGGGGATACCAGGGCGCAGGACGCCCTGCGGCGCTGACCAAGGAACCTTTGGCATTCAACTACGTGAAGCCCTCGCAGCGGAGCTACAAGTAAGATGAAACTGACACTTCACGTCTGGCGGCAGAAAAACGCGCAGGACCGGGGGCGCATGGTGCGCTATGAGGTTCCCGGCGTGAACGAGCACATGTCGTTTCTGGAAATGCTGGACGTGCTGAACGAGCGGCTGATCGAAAAGGGCGAGGATCCTATCGCTTTCGACCACGATTGCCGCGAAGGCATTTGCGGGATGTGCGGCATGATGATCAACGGCAAGGCGCACGGCGGGTTTAAGGGCACCACCGTTTGCCAGTTGCACATGCGCCACTTCAAGGACGGCGACGAAGTCTACATCGAGCCGTGGCGTGCCGCGGCGTTTCCGGTGATCAAAGATTTGGCGGTGAATCGCTCGTCCTTCGACCGCATCATCGCCGCGGGCGGATTCATTTCCGTGCCCACTGGCAGCGCGCCCGATGGTAACGCTATTCCCGTTCGCAAACAGGACGCGGATCTGGCAATGGACGCGGCCGCGTGCATAGGCTGTGGAGCGTGCGTGGCAGCGTGTCCGAACGGAGCCGCGGCGTTGTTCGTGGGCGCGAAGATTTCGCACTTGGCGCATCTCCCGCAAGGGCAGGCGGAACGCGACCGACGCGCGCTGGCCATGATTAGGCAGATGAATCGTGAAGGCTTTGCCAATTGCAGCAATATCGGCGAATGCGAAGCGGCTTGCCCGAAAGAGATCAGGCTGGAAGTCATCGCACAGAGCAACGCGGACTACATCAAGGCGGCTTTCACCGAACGGCCGGAGACGGCCGCCGGCGGGGCCGGCTGAGCGCGCCTCCGAGGCGGTTTTTACGCCGCCGCAGCGATGCTTGAGTTAGAATCTCACGGACATTGTGAGTGGCGCGTCTCTCGTCTTCCTAAGGAGCTTCACGTGACCCGATTTAGGCGATGTTTCGCAGCGTGTTTGTGTCTGTGTGGCGTTTTGGTGGCAGGTTCGCGGCTAAGCGCTCCCGCAAGGGCAGACGATATTACAGAGCGCGCGAAGAAACTGCACTTTTCGTCGATTGTGCTGGATACGCACGACGACACCACGCAGCGGTTTTTCTCCAAAGGCTACGACATCGCCAAGCGGAATCCCGATGGGCACGTGGACATTCCTCGCATGATTGATGGGGGGATGAACGCCATTTTCTTTTCGATCTGGATTGACGGGCGCATCATGGGGCCTCCGGCGGTGCAGAAGGCGCTCGATCAGATTGACGCGGTGCATGAGAACGTGCGCAAGAATTCGAGAGATATGGTGCTATGCCGCACGGCAGCAGAAGTTCGCGAAGCGCACAAGCAGGGCAAGATTGCCGCGCTGATTGGCGTGGAAGGCGGCCACATGATCGGAAACGACATTCGCGTGCTGCGGATGTTCGGCGATCTGGGCGTGCGGTACATGACGCTTTCTCATTTTTATAATGACGAATGGGCGGATTCCTCCACGGACAAGCCGGTTCACAATGGGCTGACGGATTTTGGCAAGGACATCGTTCGGGAGATGAACCGGCAGGGAATCATGGTGGACATTTCGCACGTCAGCGACAAGACGTTTTATGATGCGCTGGAAGTCAGCAAGGCGCCGCTGATTGCTTCGCACTCGTCCTGCCGCGCGCTGTGCAATCACGTGCGCGACATGTCGGATGACATGATCAAAGCGCTGGCGGCGAAGGGCGGGGTCATACAAATCAATTATGAACGGAGTTTTATTGACCAGGCCTATAAAGATGCTTCGGACAAACTAACAGGTGGGGTGGTAGCGCAGTTCGACCTGTTCAAGAAGGAATGCGGCGACGACCAGGAATGTTTTGGGCGGAAGATGGCGGAGAAACAGAAACAAGCAATGGAGGAAGGAAAGCTCCCACACGTGAGTTGGGAAAGAATTATCGACCACATCGACCATGCGGTGAAACTGGTGGGCGCTGAGCACGTGGGCCTGGGCTCGGATTTCGATGGAGCGGACATGCCGGAGGGAATGGAAGATTGCTCGAAGCTGCCGAAAATCACCGAAGCGCTGATGCGCAAGGGGTATACGGACGAAGACATTCGAAAGATTCTCGGCGGGAACACGCTGCGCGTGATGGAGCAGACCGAAAAGGTCAGCAGGGAACTGCAGGCGCAATAGAGATCGTTTGGACTCTGTGGAGAAATGAGAGTTGAAATGGTGCGCACACTCCTTACGGCTGGGATCGTCGTTTCAGCCGCAGCATTTCTGGCGGCAACCGTGACGGCGGACGACATTTCGGCGCGTGCGAAGAAGCTCCATTTTTCGTCCATTGTCGTGGACACGCACGATGACACGACGCAGCGCTTTCTTGACGGCAAGTTCGATTTGGGCCCGCGCAGCGCTACAGGAAGTATCGACATCCCGCGGATGAAGGAAGGCGGACTCGGCGCGATCTTTTTCTCGATCTGGATTCCGAGCAAGGTGACTGGGCCGGAAGCGGTCAATCGCGCGATGACGCAAATCGACGCGGTTCGCGAGCAGGTTCGTGCTCATCCACAGGATTTAATGCTGGCCACAACAGCAGCAGAGGTTCGTGAAGCCCGCAAGCAGGGGAAGATTGCCGCACTGATGGGAGTCGAGGGCGGGCACATGATCAATGCGAATCTCGGCGTGCTGCGGAGTTATGCGGCGCTGGGGGTTCGCTACATGACGCTTACGCACAGCGGCAACGATGAATGGGCGGATTCTTCGACGGACAAGGCCGTGCACAACGGGCTGACGGATTTCGGCAAGGATGTCGTTCGGGAAATGAACCGGCTCGGAATGATCGTGGACATTTCTCACGTCAGTGACAAGACGTTCTACGACGTCCTGGAAACGAGCAAGGCGCCGCCGTTTGCTTCGCACTCCTCGTGCCGCGCGATCTGCGATGCACCTCGCAACATGACGGACCAGATGATGAAAGACCTGGCCGCGAAAGGCGGAGTAGTTCAGATCAACTATCACGTGGGATTTCTCAACCAAGAGTACCGCGGGAAGGCGACACCGGAAATCGCCAAGGAGCTTGGCGAAGAGGTTCGGAAGCACTGCGCGGGTGACGACGAAGGCTGCCAACTGATCGAAGGCGAGCGTATCACGCGGGAATTTGTCGCCCAAGGCAAACTCCCCAAAGTCGAGTACACGGCGATCATCGAGCATATCGAGCATGCGGTGAGAGTGGCCGGAATCGATCACGTGGGGCTGGGTTCGGACTTCGATGGCGCCAATATGCCGTTCGGCATGGAAGACGCGACGAAGTTGCCCAAGATTACGGAGGCCCTGTTGCAAAAAGGCTACTCGGAGGGTGACGTAAGGAAAATTCTCGGCGAGAATACTCTTCGAGTTATGACGGAAGTGGAGCGCGTCAGCCGCGAATTACATGGCGGAAAGTAAATCGAGCAACGGTTTGCGAAGAAAATAGAGGAGGTCGTTTAAAGATGAAATCGGCAAAGTGGGTTTTGGTCTTTGCGGGAATGGGATTGGCGCTATCCGGGTGCAAGAAAGAGCAAACAGCGGAAGCGCCGCCACCTGAGCAGCCCAAGGCCGAGGCGCCCGCCCCGCCAAAGGCGGAAACTCCAGCTCCCGCAGCGTCTGCGCCTGGGACGCCGGCGAGTGCGCCGGCGGCAGCAAGCGCACCCACGCCGAAGCCGGGCTTTGATCGCGCCTTGCTTCGCGCGGCGCTGCTGAAGGACAAAGCGCCGGATACCTTTCAAGTGAAATTTACGACCACCCGCGGGGACTTTACGGTGACTGTGCACCGCGACTGGGCTCCCATCGGGGCCGACCGCTTCTACAACCTGGTGAAACATCACTTCTATGACAACGCCAGCTTTTTCCGTGTGGTGCCCGGGTTCGTGGTGCAGTTTGGCCTCAGCGCGTATCCCCCTGTTTCGGCAGCGTGGGATCAGGCCAACATCCATGATGAGCCCGTCACTCAGTCCAATAAGCGCGGGTACCTGACGTACGCGAAAACGAACTCGCCTAATACCCGCTCGACGCAGATCTTCATCAATCTAAAGGATAACCCCGGCCTCGACCGGCAAGGCTTCTCGCCCTTTGGGGTGGTCGACGGGAAAGGGATGAACATCGTCGAGATGCTCTACGACCAATATGGCGACAACGGCCCGGAGCAGGACCAAATCTCCAAGCTAGGTAAACCCTATATAGACAAGGGATGGCCGAAGTTGGATTCGATCAAGACGGCCACGATAGTCGGGGCGCAGTAAGCCGGGAAGCCGCAAAAATAGTTGGTTGGAGTTGATTACTTTTTTGAATGGGATGCATCAAATCTTTTCAGGAAGGCTCCCTTTGACAAGGGTACCGCCTGGAAAGTATCCTTCAGTTTCATGACGAACTGTCGCCAGATGATGTGTTGTTCGTGCCTGTGCAACGCTGCGTGTTGCACGAGCCCCATCTCTGGCCAGAGGAGTTTCCGGACTTAGCTGTAGCTGAATCATAAAGTTCCGAAGCCCACATGCCAGAGCACCTGGATATGTGGGCTTTTTTGTTTTTTGTGTCGAGGATTTTTCGGAGACATGCAACATGCATCTGGGAGCCGAGGATCATGAGTGTTGCAACCCTAACCGAGATTGAAGAACGGCACAGCCGTGAAGCGATTGAAGCGGAGATCGTGCGTTTTGAACAGCGCGCTCGCGAGCTGCAGAGCGGGGCGATCACGCCGGAGCAATTTAGGCCTTTTCGATTGAAGCATGGAACGTACGGGCAGCGGCAGCCTGGATTCCAAATGTTGCGGGTGAAAATTGCGGCGGGGGTGCTGAAGGCGGCGCAGCTCCGCGTGTTGGCGGATATTGCGGACGAGTATTCGACGGGGCGGGGGCACCTCACGACACGGGAAAACATTCAATTTCACTTTGTGAAGCTGGAAAACGTGGGCGCGGCCATGCGGTTGCTGGCGGAAGCGGGACTTACCACGCGGGAGGCTTGCGGGAACACGGTGCGCAACGTCACGGCTTGCCCAGTGGCGGGGATTTGCCCGGGTGAAGCGTTTGATGTGACGCCGTATGCTTTGGGCGTTTCGCGATACCTGTTGCGGCATCCAGATTTTCACGATTTGCCGCGCAAGTTCAAGATAGCTTTTTCTGGCTGCGAGAACGATGGCGATTGCGCGGTTGCGGGGATCCATGATGTCGGGCTAATCGCTCAGGTTCGCGGCAACAATGGGACCTCACGCCGCGGCTTTAAGGTTCTTGTGGGCGGCGGGCTGGGCAGTTTGCCAACCGAGGCGGCGGTCCTGACGGATTTTCTACCGGAAGAAGAATTGCTGCCCACCATTGAAGCGGTTCTGCGAGTTTTCACGGAAACGGGAAACCGCAAGAACAAGCTCCTGGCGAGATTGAAATACGTACTGCGGGCTAAGGGAATCGAGGAGTTCCGCCGTCTGGTGGCGGAGAAGCGCAAGGTTTCGACGGCCCCGGTGGAAAAGTTTATCGTAGCTTCGCCGATTCAGCCGTCGCTAGTGACGATCGCTGCGCTGCCATTGTCTTCCGCTCCAGTGGACACGCAAGTTGACCCCGAATACGACCGTTGGGCCGAGCACAACCTGATGTCTCAGCGGCAGGCCGGGTACGGTGGCGTGTGGATCAAACTACCGGCTGGAACATTTCATAGCAATCAGATGCGCGGGCTTGCCGATGTTCTGGAAAAAAACGAGCTGAGCGGCGTGCGCATCGCGGTCAACCAGGATCTGGTCATTCCGTGGGTTCCGTTTGACCGTGTGCGCGCGATTTACGACGAGCTGGGAGCACTTGACCTGGCGACACCCGGAGCGCGGACGATTTCTGACGTCACGGGATGCCCGGGAGCGACGACCTGCAATCTGGGGATCACGCGGTCGCTCACGCTGGCCGAAGTGCTCTCGCGGGAGCTAAACGGTTACACTGACCCGGAAATCCAGAAGCTGCGCATCAAGATCAGCGGCTGCCCCAATTCCTGCGGGCATCATCACATTGCGGATATCGGATTTTATGGGAACGTCAGGAAAGTTGGGGAGCAGCAGGCTCCTTACTATCAACTTTTGCTTGGCGGAAAGGTGAATGCCGAAGGGGTGCGTTTTGCGCGGCAGATCATGTCCGTTCCAGCGCGACCGATTCCTGCGATCATCCGCGAACTGCTGGCGTTCTACCAGGCGGACCGGCAGGCGACGGAATCGTTTTCGGCGTGGGTGTCGCGCACGCCGGACAAGGCCATCAAGGAACGGCTCCATCCGTTGGCGGAAGTCAACGTCACAACCGAGGACCTATTTGTGGATTGGGGCGATACGGAAACGTATTCGCTGAAGCTGGGACGTGGGGAGTGCGTGGCGTGATGGGCAAAGTTTATCTCATTGGGGCGGGGCCGGGCGATCCTGACCTGCTGACCTTGAAAGCGGCGCGGCTGCTCGCTTGCGCCGATGTTGTGCTGCACGACGCTCTGGTTAGCGATGGCGTTTTGGCGAAGATTGCGCCTACCGCCGAGATCATCAATGTGGGGAAACGTGCTGGCCAGAAACTTCTTACGCAAGATGAAATCAACGCGCTGCTGGTTTCTTATGGGCGGACGCAAGCGACGGTGGTGAGATTGAAGGGCGGCGACCCGTCTGTTTTTGGCCGGGCCGGGGAAGAGATTGAGGCGCTTCGCGGCGCGGGAATTGAATATGAGATTGTTCCCGGCATCAGCGCAGCGCTGGGAGCGGCAGCGGCAGCGGGAATCTCGCTCACGGATCGGCGGGTGGCTTCGCAAATCCTGTTTACGACGTTTTCACGCGGAAATGACGGGAGCGCGATGGACTGGGGGTGCGTCACCAGTACGACTACGCTTGTTTTGTACATGCCGGGCGCGAATTATGCGGAAGTTTCGGAGCGTTTGCTAGGCGGCGGGCTGCCGGCGGACCTGCCGTGCGTGATTGTTTCGCAGGCTACCGGTGCCCAACAGCAAGTGCGCTGGTCGCGTGTCGCGCGTTTGGCGAGCGAAGAAAGACTTCCGGCGCCGGCTTTGTTGATTGTAGGCCGCGTGGCTTCGCACGACGTTGAGGAACTCAGCGCGAAGTTTTGGGAAGCGAATCGGAACGATCGAGACTTACCACGTACTTCGGTGAGTTAAAAAGTCAGGAGCAGACCTATGGGTGCAGAAGCAGCAGGGAAGTCGGGAAGCCGTTGGAAGCTGTCGCTGGACACCTGGGCCGTAGTGGTGGCGTTTCTTCTGGCGCTGCTGGTGCGGACCGGCGTTTTCAAACATATCCCTTGGTGAAGATTTTAAGGAAAACGGAGATAACGAAACATGGCTGATGTCATCACGGTTCCGCAGGTGCAGCCGGTTCAGCCGGCGTTGCGATTCTTGCGCGTCATCCCGGGGGTTTTATTGCTGGCGGCGGTCGGTTACGCGGGGAAGTTGCTGGAGCAAAACGTCGGCGCTTACGCGAAGGCACATCACTGGACGTTTCCTCTCGAACACTGTCGGCGTTCCGGAGATTTTCCGCACCGGCGTGGCAACTTATGAATTCTGGCTGAAGGCGGGAATCGTACTGCTGGGGGCACGTTTTCTGCTGGGAGATATTTTGAAGCTTGGCGGTGTCAGCCTGCTTCTCGTGGCGATCGAGATCATCGGGTCGCTGGCGTTCATGACGTTTCTGGGGCGGTTGTTCAAGCTCAAGCCTAAATTGACGACGCTTCTTGCCGTTGGTTCGGCGGTGTGTGGAGTGAGCGCGATCATCGCCACCAAGGGTGCGATTGAAGCCGACGACGAAGATTCCTCGTTCTCGATTGCGGCGATTCTGGCGCTGGGAGCGCTGGCTCTGTTCACCTTTCCGGTGATCGGACACTTCCTGCACTTGAGCGACAAGGCGTATGGGCTGTGGGCCGGCCTCGGCGTGGACAATACCGCGGAAGCTACTGCCGCAGGAGCGCTGTACTCCGATGCGGCCGGAAAACTTGCCGTGTTGGTCAAGTCCACGCGCAATGCGATGATCGGATTCGTGGTGCTAGCCTACGCGATTTACTGGGCTGGCAAAGGACAGGCGCAGGCGGTGGGGAACAAGGCGGCGTTCCTGTGGCAGAAATTCCCGAAGTTTGTGCTTGGGTTCTTGCTGATCTCGTTGCTCGCGACGTATCACTTCTTCAATAAGGATCAGGTGGGAGCGCTGGCCAATCTTTCGCGGTGGGCGTTTTTGCTCACGTTCGCGGGTGTCGGGCTGCGCACCAATTTTAGCGACATGCGCAAGCAGGGGCTGCGGCCGTTCGCGGTGGGGGCGATCGGAGAAGTGGTGATTGCAGCGTTTACTTTGGGGCTGGTGTACGGGGCGAGCAAAGTTTTTGGTTGGTAGGCCGGGATTGCATGAGGCTGAGTCTACCGGGCTAGTAGTGTTGTCGACGTGGAGCTAGTTCGCTCCGCGCTGTTGCACGCCCTTGGCGGCGCCGAGAATCAAATTGTACGCGGCTTGGCGCGAAACACCGGTTTTGTCCTTGTCGCCGTAAGGCGTTGAGGCCACGCCGAACGCGGCCACCTTTTCGTATTTAAACATTTCGGTTAGCGCGGCAGCCAACTCGTGGCTCGTCGGTCCCCCGGGAACGGTGAGCGAGTGGCCGGGGACTTCGCGCGGATCAAGTCCATCCATGTCCACGTGAATGTAGATTACGTCGGTGGCTTCGGAAAGGCGCTTCATCGCGCTGTGAAGAGTCGCCGAGCGCGTGCGAACGTCTTCCAGGGCAAGCTGCTGAATATCCGAGCGGTCTAGAAGCTCCTGCTCCAGCGGATCGGTGTCGCGCACACAAACCTCGACGATGTGCCGAGTGGGAACGGCCGGTTCCAAACCAGTCTTAAGGCGCATGCGCGTGAGGCACTGTCCGGCGGCGATGGCTACGGGCATGCCGCCCAGCATGCCGCTCAGCGTCGTCTCTGGAGTGTTGAAATCGCCGTGGGCGTCAACGAAGACCATGCCCACGCGCAAGGGCTTCGCGCTGGGGCCGGAATGTTGTAGCCCGCTCAGCATGCCGAGAATTGAACTGCAATTCGCGAGAAGACCCACGGGCAGACTTCCGCTGCGGCGCTCGTCGGCGACGACTTTTGCAAGCTGGCCCTCGGCTAGTGCGAGGCGGTTCCAGGAGCCGTAGGCCTTTTCCTCG
>WNFR01002899.1_pt1 | contig 17803 bp, 21 predicted proteins | sample 5400221 | NCBI WGS metagenome assembly WNFR01 (sample SAMN13153357, study PRJNA577476) | soil metagenome | isolation source: 40 cm soil under Madrone tree | place: USA:California | collected 2016-06-14
GGGCGACCGGGTGCAGGCGTCGGTGGCACGGCTGGCCGAGACCGGCGCATCGGTGCGGGGTGAGGTCGGCGATGCGGAGCCGCTGCAGGCGATCGAGGACGCGCTGCGGACGTTCGGCGCGAACGAGATCGTGATCTCGACGCATCCGCCGGGACGCTCGCACTGGCTCGAGCAGGGGCTCGTCGACGAGGCGCGCCGCCGCTTTCCCGTGCCGGTCACGCACGTCGTGGTCGACCTCGCCGCTGAGCGCGAGCCGCCCGCCTGACGTGGAGCGCGTTCTCGGGATCGGCGGCGTCTTTCTCCGCGCGCGCGACCTCGAGGCGATGCTCGGGCAGCTCGCCGCCGCGGGTGTCCCGGTCGACGAGAAGCGCCACGAGGACCCGGAGAACGGGTGGTTCGGCTGGGCGACCGATCCGGAAGGCAACCGCATCGAACTCTGGGAGCCCAAGGCCCGGGCCGTCTGAACGAGCCACGTCTCGTGCCAGGCACGGGACGTGGGACTCGAGGCCATGTATGGCTCGCGCAACGCCGCTCGCCGACTCGATCTTCAGCACACGGCTTCGCGGATCGAACGGCTCCTCGGTACACGTCTGGTGGCAGCCACGAGACGTGGGGGCCGGAGACATGACCGTGGCGCTACAGGTCGATGCGGTAGCGCACCTCGTCGACCTCGAAGCCGAGGAACTCATCTCGCTTGCGGCCGCCGTCGGCGGACCACCCTTCGCGCTCGTAGAAGCGGCGCGCTCGCGGGTTGTCCTCGAGCACCCAGAGAATCGCGCTGCCGTAGCCCGACTCCCGGAGCGCCGCGACGGCAGCGCGCATGAGCGACGCTCCGGCGCCTGATCCCCACGCCTTCGGATCGACGTAGATCGCGTACAGCTCCCCGTCGGCGTCCGCGTCCCGGCTCGACCCGACCGTCGTGAAGCCGACGACGCCGTCTTCGCCGCTCTCCGCGACGAGCGGGATCACGTCGGCGTTGCCCAGGATCGCGTGCCACATCGGCAGCCGTCGGTCGACCGTGAGTGTCTCGAGCCGCTCGGCTCCGAAGAGGTGCTCGTACGCGGTCTGCCAACTCCGGACGTGGACCTCTGCGATCGCGGCAGCGTCCTCCGGACGCGCGCGCCTGATCTCCACGGCGCTACTTGCCGGCGTTGGAGGAGACGAACTTCGAGACGGCGTCGATCTGCGCCGGCGTGAGCTTGCCCTTGAACGCCGGCATGACGCTGCCCCCGTTCGTCACCTGGTGCACGACGATCGGGAACGCAGGCTTGAGCTGGTCGAGATTCGGGCCGATCGTGCCCGCCGCGCCCGCGGCCTTCAGCGTGTGGCAGCTCGAGCACTGCGAGGAGAAGATCGCCTTGCCGTCGTTGCCGAGCTGCGACGGCGGCTTCACGTTCGCGCCGCCGGCGCCGGCGACGGCAGCGACGTAGGCGGAGACGTCGACCGCATCCTTGCCCCTGACGAGGTTCGCGGGCATCGGAGCGGACGCCTCGCGGATCTGGTCGAGGACGACGTTCTCGAGCGTGCTCTCCTTGAAGTGCTGCTGTTTCGGACCGGAGAACGCGTCGTCGAGGTTCGGCCCGATCGTCCCGCTCGTGCCGGCCGCGGCGAGCGTGTGGCAGCCGCCGCATTTCGCGGTGAAGAGCTTCGCGCCGTTCTGCTGGTCGCCCTGAACGGTCGCCTTCCCGCCCGTGCCGCAGCCTCCCGCGAGGAGCGCGGCGGCGGCGAGCAAGGCCCCGGGATACGCTCGCCGCACTAGCTCGGTGGGTGATTTCCGGTTGTCCCGAGCTTCGCGAGTGCGTCGTCGCGCGTCGGATAGATCGTGAACACGCGGTCGAGACCCGTGATCTCGAAGATCTTCGTGATGTTGCGGTCGTCGCAGACGAGCGAGAGCTGCCCGTCGTTCGAGCGCAGGCGCTTGACGCCGCCGACGAGCACGCCGAGCGTCGTGGAGTCGATGAACGTCGTGTTGCTGAAGTCGACGACGACCTCCTTGCCGCCCTGCCCGATCACCTCGAGCAGCTGCTGCTTGAACTCGGGCGCGGTGTAGAGATCAACCTCGCCCGCGAGGGAGATGACGTACGAATCGTCGTTCAGCTGCTCGGTCTTGATGTCGAAGTTCATGCGCACATCCCCCCGCCGTGTCAGGCCCTCGCTCTGGCGCGGAGTCTAACGAGACGGATTGCGGGAAGCGCTATTTGCCGTACTTCGGCGCGGGCGTCGTCGCGGCCGGCTGGAGCTGCTTGATCAGCTGCTTGACCTGCGCAGCCGTCGAGGAGTCCGGGTTGAGCTTCACGTAGGCCTGATAGGCGGCGATCGCCGTCGTCCGGTCGCCGGCGGTCTGCGCCGCCTGGGCGAGCTGGAACTGCGCGTCCGCGTCGGCGGGCTGGAGCGCGACGAGGCGCTTGTAGGACGCCACCGCGTTGCTGTAGGCGAGCGTCGCGCGCTGGTAGAGGTCGGTCGTCGCGGTGTTCGCGCTCGACGCGGCGGCCTGCTCGATCGGGTTCGTACCGATCGCGGTCGCGAGCTTGCCACTCGGTGCGAAGCCCTGGCTCGGCGCCGCGAGCTGCTGGTTCTGGTACGCCGCCTGGTACTGCGCGACGTAGCCCTGCGCCTGGCTGAGCTGCAGCCCGCCGAGCTCGCTCCACGCCTTTGAGTCCTTCGGGGCGTCCGTGGTGTACGACTCGAGGGCGCTGATCGCGCCGGCCGTGTCGCCCTTCGCCTCGTAGGCCGTCGCCAGATCGCGATAGCCCTTCGCCGCGTTCGGATGCTTCGTGACCTCCTTGAGCGCCTTCGAGACGGACGAGCCGCTGCTGTGGAAGATGTTCAGGCCGCTGAAGAGCTGGTCGAGGCCGCTCGACCCCGAGCCGACGCCGAGGAACGCGAACGTGACGCCGAAGAGAACGGCCAGGAGGACGTAGGCGAACTTGGCCTTGCGCCGCAGCCGCGAGAAGAAGAGCTGCTGGTTCGGGTTACCGCCGCTCGAGTGCCCGCGGCGGCCCTGGCGGGAGGCCTTCGCCGGCGTCTTCTGCTTCTGGGCCTGCTTCGCCTTGACTGCCGCGCGTGCCATCGGTGGCCCAGGGTACCGGTCAGAGAACGGAAACGGGTTGACGCGCTGCCCGCCGCTCGACGAACACGGCGAGCCAGATGGAGCCCTCGAAGAGCGCCCACATCGGCAGCAGCTCGAGCCCTGTCGTGACCGGATCGGGGCCCGGCAGGCCGAGCGCGACGACGGCGACGATGAAGTAGCCGATACGCCGGTTCTTGCGCAGCTGCGCCGAGGTGATCACGCCGAGATACACGAGCCCGAGCAGGACGAGCGGCAGCTCGAACACGACGACGATCCCGAGCAAGACCGTCGACGTGAACCCGTAGTACGCCTTGGCCTGGATGAGGATCGTGAAGTGCTGCTGGTCGTAGTTCGTCAGCCAGTGCACGGCGCGCGGCAGGAGGATCCAGTAGCCGAACGCGAGCCCGGAGCCGCCGAGCACGGTCGCGAAGGCCACGAGCCCGAGCACCCGCCGCTCGTGCGACGGGTCGAACGCAGGTGCGAAGAACGACCAGAGCTGCCAGAGCGTGACCGGCAGCGACAGCAGGAAGCCCGCATAGACGCTGACGGTCAGCGAGACGGTGAACGGCTCGGCGACGCCCAGCGTCAGCGGCTTCCGCCGTTCGGCGGGCAGCGGGTGGTTGAGCCAGTCGAGGATGTGCCCGTGGAACGCGAACGCGACGATCGTTCCGAGGGCGAGCGCGCCGATGACGATGAAGAGCCGCCAGCGCAGCTCTTCGAGGTGCTCGACGAGCGTCGCCTCCTCGCCGTGGCCGAGGCGGCGGGGAAGCCGTCTCATCCGCGGGCTAGACGGACTCGCGCTCGCGCTCGGACGCGGAGTTCGACGTCGTCGTGTCGGCGGGCGGCGTGAGCTGGTGCGTCTGCTGCTCGGGCGGAGAGTTGCCCGTCACGGAGTCCTTGAACTCACGCATGCCGGTTCCGAGCGACCGTCCGATCTCCGGAAGCCGCTTCGCGCCGAAGAGCAGCAGGGCGATCAGCAGCAGCAGAATGATGTGTGTCGGGCTGGTCCAGCCGGTCATCGTTTCGCGAGCGTAGCACCGATCCGGCAGCTGCACCATCCCGGCGGGAGGCGCTGCGCGAGACTCGTCCGCTAGACTGGCCCGAGTTGCAAGGTGGGAAATAACCCGCAATTTCAAGGGAAACTGAGGCTCACAAAGTGGCGCTACTGAAGCTCGAGAATCTCCACGTCTCGCTCGAGGACGGCACCGAGATCGTCAAGGGCGTCGACCTCGAGGTCGACACGAACGAGGTGCACGCGATCATGGGGCCGAACGGCTCCGGGAAGTCGACCCTCTCGTACGCGATCATGGGCCATCCAGCCTACGTGATCACCGAGGGCCGCATCCTGCTCGACGGCGACGACGTGACGGAGATGGGGGCGGACGAGCGCGCTCAGCGCGGCCTGTTCCTCGCCTTCCAGTACCCGCACGCGATTCCCGGCGTGACGGTGACGAGCTTCATGCGGGCGGCCATGAATGCGGTGCGCAAGGCGCGCAACGGCGGCAAGGACGACCCGATCGCGATCCCGGTGTTCCGCAAGGAGCTGCTCGCGCAGATGGACCGGCTGAAGGTCAGCCGCGAGCTCGCGTCGCGCTACCTGAACGACGGGTTCTCGGGCGGCGAGAAGAAGCGCGTCGAGATCCTGCAGATGGCGATGCTGAAGCCTCGGATGGCGGTGCTCGACGAGACGGACTCGGGCCTCGACATCGACGCGCTCCGCGTCGTCGCGGGCGGCGTGAAGGAGCTCGTCGGCCCGGAGATGGGCGCGCTCGTGATCACGCACTACCAGCGCATCCTCGACTACATCACGCCCGATCACGTGCACGTCTTCGTCGACGGCCGTATCGTGAAGTCGGGCGGGGCCGAGCTGGCGAAGGAGCTCGAGGCAGACGGTTACGACCCTTTCATTCCGGAGACGGAAACAGTGGGAGCTGAGGCGTAATGGCGCAGACCGAGACTGAAGTCGTCCAGGGGATCGGCTCCGACTACGCGATCAAGTACGGCTTCTCCGTCGACGAGGACTACTTCTTCAAGTCGGGCCGCGGCCTGTCGCACGAGCTCGTCGACGCGATCTCGTCGCACAAGAACGAGCCGGACTGGATGCGCAAGTTCCGGCACAAGAGTCTCGACTACTTCTACGCGCGCCCGCTGCCCGAGTGGGGCGGCAACGTCGCCGAGATCGACTTCGAGAACATCTTCTACTACATCAAGCCGACCGAGAATCAGGCGAAGTCGTGGGAAGACCTGCCGGCCGACATCAAGGACACCTGGGACAAACTGGGCATCCCGGAGGCCGAGAAGAAGTACCTCGCCGGCGTCGGCGCGCAGTACGAGTCGGAGGTGGTCTACCACAAGCTCCAGGAGGATCTGGAGAAGAAGGGCGTGATCTTCCTCGACACCGACACGGCGCTGCGCGAGCACGAGGAGCTGTTCAAGAAGTACTTCGGGACGATCATCCCGCAGAACGACAACAAGTTCGCGGCGCTCAACTCGGCCGTGTGGTCGGGCGGCTCGTTCATCTACGTCCCGAAGGGCGTGAAGATCGAGATGCCGCTGCAGGCGTACTTCCGCATCAATGCGGAGAACATGGGCCAGTTCGAGCGCACGCTGATCCTCGTCGACGAGGGCGCGTACGTGCATTACGTCGAAGGCTGCACCGCTCCCATCTACTCGACCGACTCGCTGCACAGCGCGGTCGTCGAGATCGTCGTGATGGAAGGCGCGCGCTGCCGCTACACGACGATCCAGAACTGGTCGAACAACGTCTACAACCTCGTCACGAAGCGCGCCGTTGCGCACAAGGACGCGACGATGGAGTGGGTCGACGGGAATCTCGGCTCGAAGCTGACGATGAAGTACCCGGCGATCTGGCTGATGGGCGAGCGGGCGCACGGCGAGGTGCTGTCGATCGCGTTCGCCGGCAAGGGCCAGCATCAGGATGCGGGCGGCAAGTGTGTGCACGTCGCGCCGAGGACCACGTCGGTGATCACGTCGAAGTCGATCTCGAAGGACGGCGGCCGCGCCGGTTACCGCGGCCTCTTGCAGGTCGACAAGAACGCGCGCGGCTCGAAGTCGAAGGTCGTCTGCGACGCGCTGATCCTCGACGAGCACTCGCGGTCCGACACATACCCGTACATGAAGATCGAAGCCGACGAGGTCGACATCGGCCACGAGGCGACCGTGTCGAAGATCGGCGAGGAACAGCTCTTCTATCTCATGTCGCGCGGACTCTCCGAGTCGGAGGCGAGCGCGATGATCGTGTCCGGCTTCGTCGAGCCGATCACGAAGGAGCTGCCGCTCGAGTACGCCGTCGAGATGAACCGGCTGATCCAGTTGCAGATGGAGGGTTCGGTTGGCTAGAGCAGAGGCCGTCGAGGCCTACGCAAGCCTGCCGATCCCCGACACGACCGAAGAGCACTGGCGCTTCACCGATCTGAAGGGGTTCGACCCGGACTCGTTCACGGGCGGCGGGACGACGGAGATCGCGACCATGCTCGATCTCGACGTCGCCGGCTACGCGACGGTGACCGAGAACGGGATCGACATCGAGCGCGCGCCCGAGGGCGTTCGGTTCGAGCCGCTGCCGGAGGACTTCGAGCGTTTGTACTCCTTGGTCGGCTGGACGGAGAAGTTCGCGGCGCACAACGCAGCGATGTGGAAGCACGGGTTGCTCGTCGTCGTGCCGAAGGGCGTCGTGCTCGAACAGCCGCTGTACGTGCGCATCGCTGTGACGGGCCAGACGTTCTGGCGGCTCGTCGTCGTGGCGGAAGAGGGTTCGCGTGCCTCGCTGATCGAGGAGTACGCGTCCCCCGCAGTCGACACCGAGGCGTACTCGAACGCGGTGACCGAGCTCTTCGTCGAGCAGAACGCGAAGCTCGAGTACGTCTCGCTGCAGAACCTCTCGACCGAGACCTGGCACTTCGCGTCGCATCACGCCGCAGTCGGTCGTGATGCAGAGCTCGACTGGGTCGCCGGCGGCTTCGGCTCCAAGCGCGGCAAGACGCGCATCCAGAACGATCTGAACGGGCCGGGAGCGACGTCGCGCGTCACAGGTGCGTACTTCGCCGACGGCGAGCAGCATCTCGACTACGACACGTTCCAGGAGCACGTCGCGCCGAACTGCGAGAGCGACTTCGCCTTCAAGGGCGCGCTGCGCGACAACGCGACGGCGGTGTGGCGCGGCATGATCCGCGTCGAGCCTGACGCGCAGAAGACGAACGCGTACCAGGAGTGCCGGAACTTGATGCTGTCGCCGACCGCACACGCGGTGCCGATCCCGGGGCTCGAGATCATGGCGAACGACGTGCGCTGCACGCACGGCGCCACAGTGAGCCGCGTCGACCGCGAGCAGCTCTTCTATCTCATGGCCCGCGGCCTCCCGCGTCCGGAAGCAGAGCGCATGGTCGTGCGCGGCTTCTTCCAGGACGTGCTCGACCGCATCGAGCTCGAGCCCGTGCGCGAGGCCGTCACGGCCGCGCTCGAGGCGCGGATCCCGCAGGCGTAGCGTGGGCATGAACATCGTCGTGACGAATCTCAAGGGCGGCGTCGGCAAGACGACGACCGCCGTGTATCTCTCCGCCGTCGCCGGCGCTCGCGGCTACGACCCGGTCGTGCTCATCGACGCCGACCGGCAGGCCTCGGCCGCAGAGTGGCTGGAGGAGCGCCCGATCGACGGCGTCACGGTCGTCGAGGCGCCGTCCGAACGGACGCTGACCCGCGCGATGGGCAAGCACGACGGGATGGGAATCGTCGACACGCCTCCCGGCGACGAGGGGCTCGTGCAGTCCGCGATCGACTCGGCGGACGCCGTCGTCATCCCGACCCGCGCCGGCGGGGTCGAGTTCCCGCGCGTGGCCGCGACGCTCGAGATGATCCCGGCGCGCACGCCCCGCGGCGTCGTCATCTCCGCCGCACGTCTCGGCACGAACGACCTCGAAGAGGCGATCGCCTGGTGGCGGGCCGAGAAAGTGGCGATCTGGGGCGTGATTCCCGAGCGGGTCGGCATCGCGGCCGGGCCGGAGGCGCGCCTCTACCGGCAGGGCCTGGACGAGTACGACGCCGTGCTGCGGCGCGTGCTCAGAGCCTCCTAGAGCGTCTCAGAGCTTCGGGTCGAAGTCGACCGGGATCACGCGCCCGTCGGCGTCGCGCAGCGAGTCGGCGTCCGGCACGTAGGGCTCCGGTCCGGTCGTCTCGTCCTGCGGCTCGGCGCGGGCGGCTTCCTTGCGCAGGCGCTTCTTCGTGCGCTTCTCCAGCACCGCCTGCTCGCGGTCCCGCTTCGCCATCGTCTGCTGCCGCTTCGTCGCCATCCCCTCAAACATAGCTGCCGACCCGCACGTACCCTCCCGGCATGAGCGTGATCGTCCAGAAATACGGGGGAAGCTCGGTCGCGGACGTCGAGCGGATCAAGCGCGTCGCCCGGCGGGTCGTGGCGACCGCGGAGGCCGGAAACCCGGTCTGCGTCGTGGTCTCCGCGATGGGCGCCACGACCGACACCCTGCTCGGACTGGCCCGTGAGGTGTCCCCTCGGCCTGACCCCCGGGAGCAGGACGTCCTGCTCACCGCCGGAGAGCGGATCTCGGCCGCCCTCCTCGCGATGGCGGTGAACGAGCTCGGCCGCGAAGCCGTCTCCCTCACCGGCTCGCAGGCGGGGATAGTCACCGACGGCTCCCACGGCAAGGCCCGCATCGTCGAGCTGCGGATGCAGCGCGTCCACGAGGCGCTCGAGCGCGGCAGCATCGTGATCGTCGCCGGCTTCCAGGGCGTCACGCGCGGCGGCAGCGACATCACGACGCTCGGCCGGGGCGGCTCAGACACGACGGCCGTCGCGCTCGCCGCCGGCCTCGGAGCGGACGTCTGCGAGATCTACACCGACGTCGAAGGGGTGTTCACCGCCGACCCGCGCATCGTCCCGACGGCGCGCAAGCTTGCAGCCGTGACGTACGAGGAGATGCTCGAGCTCGCCGCGTCGGGCGCCAAGGTGCTCGCGCTGCGGTCGGTCGAGTACGCTCGAAACCACGGCGTGCCCATTCACGTTCGATCGTCCTTCAGCGACGTCGACGGAACCTGGATCCTGAAGGAGGAGGACGTGCTCGAGCAGGCGCTGATCTCGGGAATCGCGAGCGACTCCGGCGAGGCGAAAGTGACGATCCTCGCCGTTCCCGACCATCCCGGAGTCGCGGCGCGGGTCTTCCGGCCGCTCGCCGACGCGGGCATCCACATCGACATGATCGTCCAGAACGTCTCCGCCGCCGGCCACACCGACATCTCCTTCACGCTGCCGGAGGCCGACCTCGCGACCGCGGAGCCGGTGTTCAGCGTGATCGCGCAGCAGGTCGACGCGAAGGGCTACACGTGCGACACGGACATCGGCAAGGTGTCGCTCGTCGGCGCCGGGATGCGCAGCAACCCCGGCGTCGCGGCCGACATGTTCGAAGCCCTCGCCGACGCCGGCATCAACATCGAGATCATCTCGACCTCGTCGATCCGCATCTCCTGCGTCGTCCGGAGCTCGGAGCTCGAGCGCGCCGTCCAGGTCGTCCACGACCGCTTCCGGCTCTCCGAGAACGTGCTTCTGCTGCACGACGCGACGGGCGAAACACCGCCGGCTGTCTAGAGGGACTCGCCCGCGACGTCGGCGGGCTGCGCGGGATCCCAGAGCCGGAAGCCGCCGAGGAACGCGTTGCGGTTTTCGCCGAGCCGCACGTTCGGCGGCAACGGTTCGCCGAGGAGCGGCGCGTTACCGCCGCCGAGGACGACGTAGTCCGGCTCGAGCGCCTTCGTGAACGAATCGATCGTCTCGAGCACGAGCTTGCGCCAGCGTTTCTTGCCCAGTCGCTCGAGCCCGGCCTCGCCGACGTACGTCTCGTAGGTCGCCTTCTTGAACGGCAGGTGGCCGAGCTCCATCGGCTCGACGACGCCGTCCACGACGAGAGACGAGCCGAGCCCGGTTCCGAGCCCGAGGAAGAGCATCTTCCCGCCGCCCTCGTAGCTGCCGAGGGCCTGCATCGCGGCGTCGTTCACGACCTTGGTCGGCTTGCCGAAGGCCGCCTCGTAGTCGAAGCCGGCCCACCCCTTGCCGAGGTTGACCGGATCGGTCGCCACCCGGCCGCCGTGCACCGGCGAGGGGATCCCGACGGAGACGACGTCCCACTCCCAGCCCTCCCCGAGCTGCTGGACGGCCTCCACCATCTGCTGAGCCGTGAACTTCGGGCCGGAGGGCGCGCGGCGCGGGACCTGCTCCCCCGTGAGGAGGATCTTGACCTTCGAACCGCCGACGTCTACGACGAGCACCTGTGTCATCCCAAATCCCTCACCCGGAACTTAGCCTGCGCTGATTCAATCCGGGGCATCCAGCGACAGGGGGAGGTCTCCGTGCCCGAGCACGCGAACGGCTCACCGGCGTCATCCGTCGAGATCAGCGACCGGCTCGAGCAGGCGCTGTTCGAGATTCGGCGCGTCATCGCCGGCCAGGACCAGATGCTGGAGCGCGTGCTGGTCTGCCTCCTCGCGCAGGGACATCTCCTGATCGAGGGCGTGCCGGGCCTCGCGAAGACGCTCACGATCAAGACGACGGCCGACGTCCTCGGCGGCACGTTCGCGCGCGTGCAGTTCACGCCCGACCTCGTGCCTGCCGACCTCGTCGGCACCCGCGTCTACCGGCCCGACCAGGGGACGTTCGACACGGAGCTCGGGCCTGTGTTCTGCAACTTCCTGCTCGCGGACGAGATCAACCGTGCGCCGGCGAAGGTGCAATCCGCCCTCCTCGAGGTGATGCAGGAGCGCCAGGTCACGATCGCGCACACGTCGTACCCCGTGCCGTCACCGTTTCTCGTGATGGCAACGCAGAACCCGATCGAGTCGGAGGGGACGTACCCGTTGCCGGAGGCGCAGATCGACCGCTTCATGCTGAAGATCCTCATCGACTATCCGGCGCACGACGAAGAGCTGACGATCGTCCAGCGGCAGCTCGTGCCGCACCCGGAGCTGCGCGAGGCGCTCTCGCTCGACGACCTCAAGGAGCTGCAGGCGACGGTGCTCGGCGTCTACGTCGATCCCGCACTCGTCAGTTACGCCGTCGCGCTCGCAGCGGCGACTCGGCAGCCCGAGAGCGTCGGGCTCGGCGAGCTCGCGGAGTACATCTCGTTCGGCGCGAGCCCGCGCGGACCGATCAGCGTCGTGCAGGCGGCGCGCGCACTCGCGCTCGTACGCGGCCGCGACTACGTGACGACCGACGACGTGCGCGCACTCGCGAAGGACGCGTTCCGGCACCGGCTCGTGCTCAGCTATCAGGCTCTGGCCGAAGCCATGACGCCGGAACGCATCCTCGACGCCGTCCTCGCGGCCGTGCCCGTGCCGGAGGTGACGTTCGCCCGGTCGAGCGCCGGATGAACGTCTCGCCGCTCCTCGGGGCGGCAACGCCCGAACGCCCGGGGCCGGGCGCACTCCCGCTCGACCTGCTCCGCGCCCTCCAGATCGAGGTCGCGCGCCGGCTCGCGGGCATGGTCGCCGGCGACTACCGCTCCTCCCTGTACGGCGACGGCGTCGAGCTCGCACAGTTGCGGCCGTACGAGGCGGGCGACGACGTGCGCAAGATGGAGTGGAACGTCACCGCACGCACGGGCATCCCGCATGTGCGCGTGCATCTCGCCGAGCGTGTGCTCGTCACCTGGCTCGTCCTCGACACCTCGCCGTCGATGCAGTTCGGCACCGCCGACCGGCGCAAGGCGGACGTCGCCGACGGCGTCGCGATCGCGACCGGACACATCGCGACGCGCCGCGGCAATCGGCTCGGCGTCGCGACCTTCGGCGACCTCTCGCCCGCGACCCTGCCGCCCGCACAGGGACGCGCGGGGCTGATCGGTCTGCTTGCCGCGCTGAAACGCGAGCCGGAAAGCGCGCAGGTCGGCGCGACGTCGCTCGGCGCCGCGCTGCGACGCACCGGCGCGATCGCACGGCAGCGCGGCATTGTCGTCGTCGTCTCGGACTTCCGCGGCCCGCTCGACTGGCGCAAGCCGCTGCTCGAGCTGATGAGCCGTCACGAGGTGCTCGCGGTCGAGATCCGCGACCCGCGTGAACAGGAGCTGCCGGACGTCGGCGAGCTGTGGCTCGTCGATCCGGAGACGGGCCGGGAAGTGCGCGTCGACACGCGCAGCGCGGCATTGCGCGAGCGTTTCGCCGCCGCCGCCGCGGAGGAGCGGAGCGGCGTCGCGCGCGTCCTGACGGCGCTCGGCGTCCGGCAGCTCGTTCTCTCGACGTCGGGCGACTGGCTGCGTCCGTACGCGGAGTTCCTGGGAGCGCCCCGGTGAGCTTCGGCCGGCCGCTCGTGCTCGTCGGACTCGCCGCCGTTCCGGTGCTGCTCTGGCTCTGGTTCCGCAACGAGCAGCGCCGGCACACCTCCGCCGCGCGCTTCTCGAGCCTGGCACTCCTGCCGAATCTCGTTCCCCGCCCGCCGGGACGGCTCCGCTACATCCCGCTCGGGCTCCTGTTCGTGGCGCTGACAGCGCTCATCCTCGGCGCGGCGCGACCGCACGCCAACCTCTCGATCCCGCGCAAGGAGGCGACGGTCGTGCTCGCGATCGACGTCTCACGCTCGATGGAAGCAACCGACGTCCAGCCGTCGCGGCTCGATGCCGCGCGCGCAGCAGCCGACACCTTCCTCGCCACGGTGCCGAGCACGTACAGCGTCGCGCTCGTCGAGTTCGGCAGCCGTGCGTTTCTCGCCGTCCCGCCGACGACCGACCGCGACCTCGTTCGCAGGGGGTTGACCGAGCTCACACCGGGGCAGGGCACAGCGATCGGAGACGCGATCCTGCTCTCGGCACGCGTCGGTCAGCGCCAGTTGGCGACCGAAGGCGTCGTGCCGCCCACATCGGTTCTGTTGATCTCCGACGGCGCGCGCGACGGCGGCCGGACGGCGACGCTCGCGGCGGCCCAGCGCGCGAAGGCGCTGCACGTCACCGTCTCGACGATCCTCGTGGGCACGCCGAACGGCGTCGTGACGGCGAAGCTCGTCGGCGGATATACCGAGCGGATCCGCGTGCCGCCGAGCCCGGGCACGCTGCAGCAGGTCGCCAAGGTGACCGGCGGCGAATTCTTCACCGCGCGGACGAGCCTCGCTCTGAGCAACGTCTACCGGCGGCTTGCGACCCGCGTCGGCCATCGCACGGTCAATCGCGAGATCACCGACCTCTTCGCCGGCGGCGCGATCGCCGTGCTGCTCGCCGCGGGCGCGCTCTCTGCCTTCTGGTTCCGGAGAGTCATGCCATGAGGCGCGCAGCAGTCGTCGCCGTCATCGTCGTCTCTGTGTGCGTCGTCGCGCCAGCGCCCGCCGGCGCGACGAACGAGTGCCACGGCCTTCAGGTCTGCGTCCCGGTCTCGGGGCCTTGGATCGTCGCGACGAGCGCCGGCGTCGAGTACCAGCTGAGCTGTCCGAAGCGCTTCATCGTCGGCGGCCTCGACGCCGAGCTCAGCAGCCGTGCGCTCGACATCGGCTTCGAGGGCGGCCTCGGCAGCCCTGTCAACCCGGGGATCACGACGTCCGACGCGGCCGTCTTCCTCGGCCGCTTCGTCGGTCGCAGCGGCGTCGGGAGCTTCCGCCCGCACATCGGCTGCATCCCTGCCTCGGGCGGCGGGCAGCGTGCGCCGACGGCCTACCAGGTGTTCAAGCCAGGCAAGCCGACGATGCGGCTCGTCTCGGAGCTCGCCGTGAGCCCGGGCACGCGACGCGTCACCAGCTCGTGCCTGACGGGACAGCGGCTCGTGCGCGCGACGTACGCCGTCGGCTTCTACACCTTCACGCCGCCGGCGCCGGCGCTGATCGCGAACATGAGCGTGCGGCAGTCGGTGCATGCCGGAAAGGTGCACACCGAGGTACACGCGGGGACCGCGTTCCGCGGCCTGCCGGCCGTCGCGGCGATCGTCCAGGTCGAGCTCCTCTGCGCGGTGAACACGTGAGCTTCGACCACCCGCTCCTGCTGCTGTTGCTGCTCGTCGTGCCGCTCGCGATCGGCGCCGATCTCCTTGCCGGGCGCCGGCGCATGCGCTACCCGGTGCAGTACTCGAACGTGGAGGTGCTCGCGAGCGTCGCCGGCGGACGGCCGTGGCGCCGCTACGCGACGGTGGCGGTGTTCCTCGCATCGATCGCGCTGCTGTGCGTCGCCGTGTCGCGGCCGCACGTGCATTCGCTCGTGACGAGCGACAAGGCGACAGTCGTGCTCGTGCTCGACGTCTCGGGCTCGATGCAGGCGATCGACGTGAAGCCGACTCGTCTCGCGGCGGCGCAGAAGGCGATCCATCTGTTCCTCGACAAGGTGCCGAGCCGCGTCCGCGTCGGGCTGGTGCTCTTCGCCGGCGAGGCGCAGGTTGCGACGCCGCCGACGCGCGACCATCAGCTCGTCGGCGAGGCGGTGGATGCCGCAGGCGAGTTCCGCGGCTTCGGCGGCACCGCGATCGGGGACGCGCTCGGCGTCGCCGTGCGGCTCGGTCTCGACACCGTCGGGCAGGGCTCGAGAACGCTGGCGTCGTACGTCGCGGCGAGCTCGCCGAACGTGGCAAGCACGCTCCTGTCGATCCTCTTCCTCTCGGACGGGCACCAGACACAGGGCTTCCTCCAGCCGCTCCAGGGCGCGGCGCGCGCCCGGGCAGCAGGCATCCCGGTCTATACCGTCGCGCTCGGGACGACGGGCGCGACGACGCTCAAGGGCTTCCCGCGCGGCTTCGGCGGCGGAGGCGGCGGGTTCCAGTTCGGCTTCGGGCTGCGCGGGCTGGCGCCCGACCCGGTGACGCTGAAGGCGATCGCAACGATGACCGGCGGCGAGTTCTTCCGGGCGAGCTCCGCCGGTGCGGTCAACTCGGCGTACCGGAAGCTGGGCTCGAGCCTCGGCCGCTCGCGCGGCAAGACGGAAGTGACGGACGCGTTCCTCGGCGCCTCAGCGTTGCTGCTCGTCCTCGCGGGCGCGCTGTCCGCGCTCTGGGCGCCTAAGCTGCCCTGATGAGCGAGACTCGCGTCGTCGACAATGCGGCCGAGCTCCGCTACGAGCTGTGGGTCGACGATCGCCTCGCAGGAGAGATCCGCTACACGCTCGGAGACGGCGAGATCACGCTCGTCCACACCGAGGTCGAGCCGGCCCTTGAGGGACACGGTCTCGGCAACGTGCTCGTACACGACGCGCTCGAGGACATCCGCGCCCGCGGGCTGCGGCTCCATCCCCTGTGCCCGTTCGTCGCCGCGTACCTCAAGCAGCATCCCGAGTACGACGACCTGAGAGCGTGAGAGCCTCTAAGCTCGGACGAGCGGCTTGTACTTGATGCGGTGCGGCTCGAGCGCTTCAGCGCCGCGGGTCTCCTTGACCCACTCGACGTAGTCGCCCCACGTGCCTTCGAACCACGTCGTCTGGCTGTCGCCCTCGAACGCCAGGATGTGCGTCGCGACGCGGTCGAGGAACCAGCGGTCGTGCGTGATCACGACGGCGCAACCCGCGAAGTCGAGTAGCGCATCCTCGAGCGCGCGCAGCGTGTCGACGTCGAGGTCGTTCGTGGGCTCGTCGAGCAGCAGTACGTTTCCGCCACTCCGCAGCAGCTTCGCGAGATGCACGCGGTTGCGCTCGCCGCCTGAGAGATCGCCGACGCGCTTCTGCTGATCCGAGCCCTTGAAGTTGAACTGCGAGACGTACTGGCGGGAGTTGATCTCCTTCTTGCCGAGCTCGATGATGTCGTGCCCGCCGCTGATCTCCTTCCACACGTTGTTCGCCGGGTCGAGATCCGCGCGCGACTGGTCGACGTAGGCGAGCTGCACCGTCTCGCCGACCTTGAGCGAGCCGCTGTCGGGCGTCTCGTGGCCGGCGATCATCCGGAACAGCGTCGTCTTGCCGGCGCCGTTCGGGCCGATCACGCCGACGATGCCGGCGGGCGGCAGCGAGAACGACAGGTCCTCGACGAGCAGCCGGTCTCCGAAGCCCTTCTGCAGCTGGTCGGCCTCGATCACCAGATCGCCCAGACGCGGGCCGGGCGGAATGTGCATCTCGACCTTGTCGAGCTTCACGTTCTGTTCCTCCGCGAGGAGCTTCTCGTACGCACCGAGCCGCGCCTTCGACTTCGCGTGACGGGCGCGAGGGCTCAAGCGCACCCATTCGAGCTCGCGCGCGAGCGTGCGGCGGCGCGCGGACTCCGTCTTCTCCTCGACGGCGAGCCGCTCCTGCTTCTGCTCGAGCCACGAGGTGTAGTTGCCCTCGAACGGGATGCCCTTGCCGCGATCGAGCTCGAGGATCCAGCCGGCCACGTTGTCGAGGAAGTACCGGTCGTGCGTGACCGCGACGATCGTGCCCTTGTAGTCGGCGAGGAAGCGCTCGAGCCACGCGACCGATTCCGCGTCGAGGTGGTTCGTCGGCTCGTCGAGCAGCAGCAGGCTCGGCGACGAGAGCAGCAGGCGGCACAGCGCGACGCGGCGGCGCTCGCCGCCGGAGAGCGTCGTGACGTCGCGGTCTCCGTCCGGGAGCCGCAGCGCGTCCATCGCGTGGTCGAGATGCTGGTCGAGCTGCCACGCATCGGCGCGGTCGATCCGGTCCTGCACCTTGGCCTGGTCGGCGAGCAGCGTGTCGTAGTCTGCGTCCGGCTCGGCGAACGCCGCGGAGATCTCGTTGAAGCGGTCGAGCAGGTCCCGCAGTTCGCGTACGCCGTCCTCGACGTTGCCGCGCACGTCCCGCGCGGGATCGAGGTACGGCTCTTGCTCGAGAAAGCCCACGGACGCGCCGGGCGCGAGCTCCGCGACGCCGGACGACGGCTCTTCGTTACCCGCCATGATGCGAAGCAGAGTCGACTTGCCGGCGCCGTTCGGGCCGAGCACGCCGATCTTCGCGCCGGGCAGGAACGACAGTGAGATGTTCGCCAGCACCTGGCGGTCGGGGCCGTAGAACTTGTCGGCCCGGTACATCGTGTACACGTAGTCGCTGCTCATCGCGGGCCACTGTAGTCGGAGTACGCTGGACGTCGTGGCGGGCTGTTGCGCGCAGACGGAGTACCGCAGGCTCTTCAACACGCGCGTCGCCGAGAAGGACGCACGACGCTACCGCCGGCGCGGCCTGACCGGCAGTGCACGGACGCTGACGGAGCTCGCGGGCGACGTCTCCGGAGCAACCGTGCTCGACGTCGGCGGTGGAATCGGCGCGATCGAGCTCGAGCTGCTCGCCGCCGGCGCCGCGCGTGCGACGAGCATCGAGATCTCGGGCGCATACGAGCAAGTAGCGAGCGCGCTGCTCGCCGAGCGCGGGTTTGCCGACCGCGTCGAGCGCCGCGTTGCCGATTTCGTCGGCGAAGCAGAGACGATCGAGCCGCACGACGTCGTCGTGCTGCACCGCGTCGTCTGCTGCTATCCCGACCTGACTGGACTGGTCGGCGCAGCTGCCGACCACACGATGCGGCGTCTGCTGCTGACGTATCCGCAGGACGGCGCCCTGATCCGCGCCGGCGCGCGTGCCGTCAATCTCTACCTGCGCCTCACGCGGTGCGGCTTTCGCACCTACGCGCACCGCGTCGAGCGCATCCATGCCGAAGCGGCGCAGCATGGCCTGCACCTCGTGTCGCGCGAGCGCCACGGCGCGCTGTGGGAGTCCGCGGTCTTCTCGCGGAGCTAGCCGTGTAATCCAGCGAGCGCGGCGTCGAGCTTGCTCTTCTGCTTGCCGTCGAAGCCGGATGCGATGGCGATCACGTTGCCTTTGATCGCACGCGAGATCGCGGCGG
>WNFR01002900.1_pt1 | contig 17802 bp, 24 predicted proteins | sample 5400221 | NCBI WGS metagenome assembly WNFR01 (sample SAMN13153357, study PRJNA577476) | soil metagenome | isolation source: 40 cm soil under Madrone tree | place: USA:California | collected 2016-06-14
AAGGATGGTGCCGATCGAACAAAAGGATGGGACTTCCCGATACCACTTCCCGCACGGTGTATAAGATTCGGGAAGCGGAAGCGCCAATTCTCTCGGCGACCATCACTGTCATGAAAAAAATCTCGTTTCGTTCTATTTTGCTTCGTCCATCATATTGTGCGCGTCCAATTTGGTCTCCTGATTTCAAACCTCTTTGTTACCGCTGGAACCGACCGATTTTCTGGGCAACTTTGACAATGGAAACAAAACGAAAACCATCGCGAATCTTGATCAGAAAATTCGGCGAATCCCATCAAAAACCGTGCTCAGGCTCAAGTTACGTGCCAGTTCGCCATTACGGTGGCTGCGGCGCATACGGTTACGTGCCAGTTCGCCATTACGGTGGCTGCGGCGCATACGGTTACGCGGGTTACCGTCGTCCTTGTCGTCCTTACTACGGTGCTTACGGTTACGCTGGTTACCATCGGCCATACTATGGGGCTTACGGTTACGCCGGTTATCGTCGTCCTTACTATGGGGGTTACGGATACGCCATGTGCCAAACGTAGCAGTTATTGTTCGGAGCGTCCTAAGGCAAGGGCATAGGACCGGGACGCAGCATCAAGCCGGCGCTGCTATTGCAGCGCGGACTCATCCGCCGAACACGGCGGAGATTTCCTGGCCGCCGCGCTGGATAGTGAGCCGCCACAGCCGCACCGGCTGACTGATGGCACGCAGCAGGTCCTCCATCGTGGCAATCCTTGCGCTGTTGACGCTCACCACAATGTCGCCCCTCTGGAAGCCGAAGCTCTGGGACGCCGAGCCGTTCTCGACGTCGGTCACCACGACGCCTTCGGTGCTGTAGTCGAGCCGCAGTTCCTCTGCGAGGGCCGGCGACAGGTTCGCGACCCTGGCGCCGAGCAGCGGTGAGCGCACCTTGATCACGGTCTCCTCGCGCGGCGTTTCGGGTGCCATCTCGAGGGGAATGCCGATCTTGACCTCGCGACCGCCGCGCATGACGGCGACCCGCGCCTCCCCACCCAACGGCTTGGTGGCGAAGCGGTAGTCGAAGGCGTTGGGATCATCGATCGGCTGGCCATCGACTTCGATAATGAGGTCACCGGTGCGAAGGCCCGACCGCGCCGCCGGACTGCGCGGCGAGATGGTGTTGACGAGCGCGCCGACCGGCCGCTTCAAACTCAGGCTCTCGGCGATCTCCGGCGTCACCGGTTGCAACTTGGCTCCAAGCCATGGACGACGCACCGACGCGGCACCGGCCTTTGCCGAAGCCACAACCGCGCGCACCATGTTCGCCGGGATCGCAAAGCCGATACCCTGGGAGCCGCCGGAGCGCGAGAAGATCGCCGTATTGATGCCGACCAGTCTTCCCCCGATGTCGACCAGCGCACCGCCGGAATTGCCGGGATTGATGGCAGCGTCGGTCTGGATGAAGAACTGGTAGTCGGTGATACCGACCTGGGTGCGCGCTACCGCCGATACGATACCGTGAGTTACGGTCTGGCCGACACCGAACGGATTGCCGACGGCGAGCACGACGTCGCCGACCTCGAGCGCATCTGAATCGCCGAAGTCAACCGCGGTGAAGCGCTCGCGGCCGTCCATGATGCGCAGCACTGCGAGGTCAGAACGCTCATCCTTGAGGACGAGGACGGCATCGAACTCGCGTTTGTCGGCGAGCGCGACCTTGATCTGGTCGGCGTTCTCGATGACGTGGTTGTTGGTAACGACGAGGCCAGAGGCGTCGACGATGACGCCAGAACCGAGCGAACGCTGAACCTGCTCGCGAGGGCCGCTGGAGCCGCCGAAGAAACGGCGGAAGACCGGATCGTCGAACAGCGGGACGCGATTCTCGATGATCCGGGCAGCGTAGACGTTCACCACCGCGGGAGTGACTCGCTTCACCGCCGGCGCGAAGCTCAATTTGATCTCGCTGGGTGATGAAGGCACCCGCGCATTCTGAGCCGGCGCCGCCGACACCAGCGCGGACCATACGGCAAGGCACCCGAGCAAACGAAGAATGATGGTCATGCGAAATTCCCCGGACCGAGGCGACATAACGCTATTTGATCTGGATGGTCCGTGGCTTCGCCTCCTCGACCTTCGGCAAGGTCAACGAGAGTACGCCATCGCGCAACTCGGCGCCGATTTTATTCTGATCGATGGCGCTCCAAAGACGAAAACTTCTCGAATAATTCCCGACGTTATATTCGGTGTAGAGCGGCTGCAAATCTTTGTACTTCGAAAAGTCCAGGCGTCCGTCGATGTTCAAGACACCTTCCCGAACACTGACATTGATGTTGTCCTTCTCAACCCCGGGCATTTCGAGAACGACGTGCAATGCATCTTCGTCCTCGAATATATCCGCCGTTGGCAAAAAGGTCCTAGCAGGAACGGTTGTCTCTTCCTTGGTCTCAAGCTCGCGCTTCTGCTGGACCTGCAGTTCCTGCCTTGAAGTCATAGTCGTGCTCCTCCTTGTCGAAGACAAGGTCTGCTTAGCTGATCGAGATGGTCCGAGGTTTGTCGCTCTCGGCCCGTGGCAGGTACAACGCGAGAATCCCATCCCTGTACTCGGCCTTGATGCCGCTCGGATCGAGGCGCACCGGAATCGACAGAGTACGATCGAATTCGCCAATAATGCGCTCACGTCGATGCACGCTGACGCCTTCGGGAAAGGCGATCGCCTTCTTGCCAGAAATGCGTATGGTGTTCTCCTTCGCCTGTATTTGCAGATCGTCCTTATCGATCCCAGGCAACTCGACGATGGCGAGGAGATCATCGCCTTGCTGAAATAGGTTGATAGGAGGGAAACCGCCGCGGCTGGCCGTTGAGTCCTGGAGCCAGTCGCTCGACAACTGAGCGTCGAGTGCTCGCTGCAGGCTGAGCAGCGCGTCAAACGGATCAGCAAATGTCGTGATCATGTTCGTACCCCACGAGGCAGCTGGTTGAGGGGCGGTGAGCGCGCCGCCCGCACCGGGGGAAATTCTAGTCGCGCCGCCGACTCATTGCGGCGGCGCGTGTCGACAAGAGAGAAAGCAGGCCACCCGATACCTTTGCAGCGTCAGTTCGTGGCGAAGCAGTACAGCCTGCCGGCGCCGCCGGTATTGACCAGCGACTGCTTGGTGCAGCCCTGGCTCAGGTGCGCCGCATTCCACGACACGTTCTGGCCGCCCGAGCGGTCGCTGTGGCCCAGCATGGCGCGTGCCCGATCCGCTGGGACGTTCGGGTTCGCCTGTGGCAGGCTCATCGCATCCGAGGTCCAGTTGTTGCAGGTGTGGTCATAGCCATCGACGAAGGCCCGGCCATCGGGGTCAGACCCGGTCAGGATGTCGTGTTGGTTGCCGCCGGGAGGCGATCCCACACCCGGAATCTCGTTCCCTTTGGCATCGAGGACACTTGCCTTCTGGATGTTGTTGCGGTCGCGGGCATTAACGCGCGGTGTGGTGCCCCGCTGTTCCTGGCTCAGATAGGCGTGCCAGGTGCGCTGAGCGGCCCGCCCGCCGATCGCCTGGGCCTGGCTCTGGCAAATCTGGTCCGCGCCGGCGAGCCCGCCGAGATTGCCGGTGCCGTTCGGGTTCTCGGCGACGAAGAAGCTCGCGAGATCGGGGTTCATCTGGGGTGCTTGCTGCTGAGCCTGCGCCAGCATGACCGCCGATCCGGTGAGAGCGATGGCGACGGTCGAGAGAATGATGTTCTTGGTCATCGTCATGTGACGTTCCTTCCCTTTGATCGGATCGATGCAGTTCACGGAACGTATTTGTCTGCCGGCGACAGCATCGATATCGACACATAGCCGATGCCCGTTCCGTCTTTGCCCACCAGCGCCCAGTCCCAGCCCTTGACCTTGGCAAGCACCTCGACGCGGTCGCCGCGCTTGAGCGAGCCGGTAACCTTGTCGCCGACCAACGAGTGGTCACTGTAGATGTTGGTGGAGATGGCGACGATGTAGGTCGTCGCCGGCGTTTCGTAGCCTTCCGCCTTCACGACCCCCGGCGCCAGCTTGAGGCTGTCCGCCGGAATATCGGCAGCAAAGGCAGCAGGTACGACTTGACCAGCGGCAAGCGCCGCTATGACGGCGACAGCTAACGAAATCTTCGGCATACGATCCTCCTTTCTGCAGTCCGAAGTGGTCTGAACCGCGTTCCACAACGAGGGCTCACGGCGGAGGTCACAGGAGCACGCGCACGGCTCGCCGAGCCCTCTTCTTTAATTATCGCGCGATGCTGCTACGTGGCGCGCCGCCAGATCAGTTCAGCGCCTGTAAAGTCTGACGACGCAACAAGGGGAGTGGACTGGGTCCATCCGAGATAGTCGCTAGTCAGAAAGTTCAACTTTCCGGTCTGCGTCGTCCCGCGCCAGTTCGAAGCTGAACTCTGGCCGACCCGCAAGGTGAGGGTCTTTGCCGAGTCATCCAGCGTGTACGTGCCGGAACAACTGAGCGGCGGTTCCTTGCCAGAGCTACTCATCAATTCCAGCGAATACCGGCCATCATTGCCGAACGTGGCGGTACCCTTTGGAAGAGGGCCGAAAGCAGGAACCTTGTTTCCTTCCTTCCCAACATCATCCGCGATCATCAAGGTCCAAGTTCCAACGATCGAATCCTTGGCGGACGTCTTTTCGCTTTCCGCAAGAACCCTGGCACTCGATGCAATCAAACCCATGGCCGCTGATCCGCAAAGGCGGAGAATGCTGCGCCGATCCATTGTCGTCTCCTTTTTCTTTTGTCTTAGAGCTCCGGCCGCGCTACTGATAGCGCCAGCTCGGTACCGCCCCGGTTTTGGATGCTTGGTAGTAGTACTGGGCGGGCGCGAACCGCGACTCTCCCGATCGGCGAGGCAAGTACGTTGGACTCATCCTCACCATGCCGAAGATCTCATGGCCGCCAACAACTTCGCAGCCGGTGGCTCCGCCCTCTCCGTCACGTCGTGCCGATATTTCGAACATTGTTTCCTCCGCGCCGTTTGCGCAAAAAAGCGCTGATCGACCCCGGTCTCGTAAGTGCGGACAGTTGACATGCTGTCCGCCCTCCGTGTGTTTCAATTGAAGAGCAGCGCTACGATGAAAGCCGAGCTCAGCAGCAACCCTGCGAAGCTGAGCCAGCGCGATGCCTCGATCCTGCTCATGGCCTTCTCAACATGGTTGCGAGTTTTCAGGATTACTGCTTTTGCCACTTGGTACCGTTCGACCATTGGATCGAACGATCCGGAAGAACGAGGCCGATCGCGTTCCAGGGCGGGGTGCTGCTCACTGTGATGTCGCTGGTCAGCTTGCCGTTGGCGAAAGACCCCTGATCGTTCTTGAGCTCAAGGTCCGATCCGTTTTGCGTGATCGCCATCGTCTGTCCCGGCCACGGACACGGCGAGGGCTGCGGCTCGCAGCGATACGCGCCCGCAAGATTCACCCGGGCGCCCTGCTGGGCCTGCGTCTGCGCCGAACCCGAAAGGGTCGATGCCCCCAGCGCGACGATGAAAGCGAGACCGATTGAGTTGTTCAGCATGGATACCTCCCTTCTGAGTTGGACATGGAAGTTGAAGAGTCCGGAATTCACGAGGTGCGCTGCACGCCGTCACCACCTAGTTGAGGGCTTGTCCGTGACCGCTGCTGCCGCGGTTGCTCGACTTACGCCCAAACATGCCGGGGATGCGATTCTCCAGCACGCGGCGATAGCGCGGTGGCGCGCGGTAATGCTCGCTCGCCTGCCGGTCCAGCGTCCTCAGCGCATCCATCACATCGTCGTATCGCACCGGCTGTGCCGTCCCCGGCGCCTGCCGCAGCTCGGGTGCAGCCTCGATGGCGCAGGCATCGGACGCCCACGACGCCAGGATGGCGCGCTTCTCGTTCAGCGTGAGGTCGGGATCGCTCACGACATGCTGCGGATGTTGGAACGCCCGCGCGGGATGCAGCAGGTTGTCGATATCGAACTCGAACGGCTCCCGCCGGGACATCGGGTCAGTCTTCTTCATTGCTATATCCCCCGTTGTGGAGCCGCCGAGTTTCCGATGCGGCTGCCACCATGAAGGTTGAACTCAGTTGAGGTTTGCGGTCGACGGCGCGCCATTGAGGCCGGCGATACCGGCCGTCGGCGCACCCGCTGCAACGGACGGCTCGCCTGCTGAACGCACCGCGCGTGTTTCATTGAGATGAGCCGCGAGGCTGATGACGCTGACGCATATCCCCGCAGCCGTCGCGAGCCCGATCACGGTTTCCCACATGGCCTCGACAAAGCTGTCCGAGAGCATGCTGTTAAGCTTGCTATGCATCTCACTTCTCCATCGCAGATCGTTAGAAATAGGTGTCCTCAGACAGGACGAAGAGATCGGCCGCCGGATAGGCGTACCGGATGTCGATGGTGCACCGCGGCCCCCGATGGGCGACGCAGCCTGCGGCCAGCGGCGCATTCATCGCGAGCTCTGTGTTCGAATAAGATTCGCCGCTGTCGTTACGCGGACCGAGCCAAAGCATTGTGACGACACCGATGGCGACAAGCGCCAGCGGTTTCCAATTGGCGAGCATGATCATCCTCCTCTTTCAAGAAGGCGGTTCGGGCCGTCCCAAACCGCCGAATCACGCGCTGATTGGGATTTCGCCTTTTAGGCGGCCTTGATCGCCTGTGTCCTGGTGTCCTTGACGGCCACCCGACCTGCGCCGATCTCGATTCGGCGCGGCTTCATGGCCTCAGGCACCTTGCGCACCAGGTCGACATGCAGGAGCCCGTTGTCGAAGGTCGCGCCGTCGACCTCGACATGGTCGGCGAGGCTGAATTTGCGCTCGAACGCCCGCGTGGCGATGCTCTGGAAAATGTAGTCCTGCTTGGCGTTCCCGTTCTCGGCCTTGGTGCCTGTGACCGTGAGCCGGTTCTGGTGCGCCGTGACGGTGATCTGCTCGGGCGTAAATCCCGCGAGAGCCAGGGTGACCCGATAGCTTTCCTCGCCCGTGCGCACGATGTCGTAGGGCGGATAGGTGTCCTGAACGTTGGGGACTTCGTTGTTGATGAGATCGAACAGGCGGTCAAAACCGACGGTCGAACGCCACAGGGGTGAGAAGTCGTAGGTCCTCATAGCCACATCCTCCGTGTGAGCAACATGGATACGAGCAGTGCGCCGGACCTCCGCCGGCGCCCGCACCGGGCCTGCTTCTGGCGCCCGGCGAGCGAGGATCTAGGAGAACGCCTATTGACTTCAAGAGGGTGGCGGGGGATGCGACAAACCGCCGCGGCAGCCCCGATTTCACGCCTGCCATTCGGCCTAAACCAACTTCGGAAAATCGGGGAATCCATTTAGCTACCGTGATTTAGGCCGTCAGGCGACGTCGCGAACATCGTTCTGGCACTCTCCCCTTGAAAGTGCCAAGCGGCATCCCAAATCGGACGCCCGAAAGGGGAGGAACGTTTGAGCGGGAACGCATCGTCCCTCCCGTAACCGCCTCGGGGGTACCAACATGATCACAGGATTTGCTGATCCTTTTGACGTGGTTCTCAATCTGCAGAGGGCGCTGGAAGCGCGCTTGGCAAGCGGCTGGCTTCAGGACTCGACGACCAGTCTTGGTCCGTTCCCTCCGATCAACGTGTTTCAGCAAGGCGAGGACATCCTCGCCATCATCGAGTTGCCGGGGATCGAAAAGAGCGATCTGCAAATCCAAGCGCAAGAGAACACCATTCGCATCTCGGGCCGGAAGTCCGTCGATTTCCCCGAAGGGGTGAGCGTGCATCGCCGGGAGCGCGTCGCCGGAGAATTCGACCGGACGCTGTCGCTTCCGGTCCATATCGATGCCGCTGGCATCAAGGCTGAGTATCGCGACGGCATTCTTGCTCTGTTCCTTCCCAGGTCCGAGAGCGACAAACCGCGCACCATCGCGATCAAGTAACCTTCCAAGACCTTTTCAACGAGGAGTGCGGCCATGGCTGCCAAACAGGAACTGCAGGTGCAGCAGAAGCGGGAAATCGAGACGAAGGAAGAAGCAACCCTGCCGACCAGGACATACGTGCCGACCACGGACATTTTCGAAACGCAAGATGCCTTGAACGTTGTCTTGGAGATGCCCGGCGTGGAGAAAACCAATATCGACGTCACCGTGCAGGAAGGCATTCTCAATGTGGAGGGGCGTCTGGATTTCTCAAAATACAAGAGCCTCCAACCTCTCTACACCGAGTACAACGTCGGCCACTATGCGAGAAGCTTTCGACTTTCGAGCAAGATCGACGAAAGCAAGATCGCAGCGGAGCTCAGGGACGGGGTGCTCACCCTGACGTTGCCCAAAGTCGAAGAAGCGAAGCCACGAACAATTCAGGTTAGATGACCGCACTGGCTCGGCAGCAATTCTTGCGGCCCCGCAGATCCCGTAACGAAGTGCAACTACCGACAGAGATCAACCACTTGCAACAGAAAGGAGGAACCTATGCCGAAAACCTCACTATCGGTCATGATCGTCGCAACGCTTGCCGCATTCGTGCCTCCGGGGCCAGGACACGCGCAAGGCAGCGGCCCCAATCTGGCTGGCACGTATCGATGCAGCCCCGAGCCGGCGCAATGCCAAGCTCCGACATTCTCCATTTCGCAGAATGGTCCGGCACTGGAGATCAAGGCCGAAAACGGTCCGATTGCCGACGGCAAAATGACCAGCGACGTCACGATCAGCGCCGGCCCGCCTTGGAACTCGATCGGAGTTGTGATGCCTGATCGCTCGATCCAGTGGTCGAGCGGCACTCACTGGCGCAAGCAATGAAGGCCGGAGGCAAGGCCATGAACATGCGCGCTATCTTTTGTCTGGCGCCTCTCAGCGCTGTGGTCATTGCTGCTCATTTGACCAACGCTGCCGCATTCGCTGCGGATATTCCCGCGGATAGCCTCAAGCTCGCGCCCGGTGTCGCGAGGGCCGCGGGCTACGAAGCGCCAACGACGACCTACATCGTCGCCAACGGCACTAACGTCTACAGCGATCACTCGTTCTTCAGCACTCAAGTTACCGGAGAGCTCAAGCGCGGCGAACGCGTCGAGGTGCTTGCCAAGGTCAAAGGCTGGGAGTGGGCATTGGTGGGCAAGGACGGGACGGGCATCGGCTACGTCTCCATATCGATGCTTTCACCCGCCGACAAATACGTTCCGTGAAGGGAGTGGCATGAGGGGGCGATTGCCCCCTCTTTCAGACGCAACACAGGTCCGCCTGAGCCGTCAGCTCTTCCGCCGCGCGAGACGGGCAGGCAAAGCGGAAACAGCCACGGCCAATGAATCGATCTGGGGATCGCGACATGCAAACGTCTCCCATTTGCGATCGTTATGTGATCGCCCGCGAAGACAACGTAGTCAGGGTTGATTTCACTCGAGGACCCGATCCGCCCACGCAGTTTCCTGGCGCTGGCGCGCTTCGTATCAAATACCATGACCCAGGACTTCCATGCGCAGCACGGCCTCGCGCAGGCGACGCTCCACGTTCATCTCGATCACGACAGCTGCCTCGAAGTGACGGTGCTCAAGGGCAAGAGCGACGACGTGAAGGCGTTCGCCGATCACGTCATCGCGGAGCGCGGCGTGCGCCACGGCCACGTTTCCTACATGCCGACGGACGTCGGTGCACATCCACATGAGGGCGATCACAAACACCGCCATGATCATGCTCTTAGCCATATCAGGAAACGTTAAGCGAACCGGGTCACAGCCGGGAGCGGCAACTTCTCCCCAGTAGACGGACCTCCATGCCGCTGGTCTTCGTACCAGAAATCTCTTTGATTTTTTTTTGAGTGAGGTCTGTAATGCACCAAATTTTTTTGATGGACCTCACGGACCGTAGGTGGGCCGGGGGCGCGGTGGATGAAGATGGGGCTGGAGAGGCTCCAAAAGGGAGGTGTGTTTAGGGGTCGCACCCCCTACCCGGTCAGCCCAATCGCGCCAACACCCGCGACACCTGCACGGCTTGCCACGTCCATTGTCCGCTCGCGGTCGGAATGCCGCGCTAGTTGAACGCCGCGCAATGTCTGCGGACGCTTCGCGGCCAGCGACGTGACGCCGGCCGCCTGTAAGCTCTTGACCGTCGAAGCGACATCGGCAGCATGGCGATTGGCGCGCTCCACGAGCACGCTGCGGCCCACCGCAACAATTGACAACTGTACGAATAATAATCGGCGATTTCTATTTGAGAGTGATCGAGCATTTCGCTAAAGAGATTTGGTTTATGGATGAGTGGCAATATAGTCGAGGCGCTACTAAGGAATTCCAGTTCGCAATAGCAAGTCATATCGCCTGTCTGGATGCGCAAGGTGCCATCATTCCCGCTGAAGAAGGATCACAGATGATCTCTGACGTAGCAACTCACCTTACGCGGCTTGGAATCGATGCTAGCCGCTTTGTTGATCGCGTTGGTCAAATTCGACGGATTCAATCATCAGGTGATACTTTGCGCTAACGAGGGCTGGACATTCAAGTGATCCTGAACGACTTGCTTCAAGTATCGCTCTGTCGCGACGCGTTCTCGAAGGATGTCGAGGTGGGAAATGAATTTGAGCGCCTTCGCTCTGCGCACTCCTATCTCAATCGACGACGCGATGAACGATAGTCCGGCGTCGTAGATTGAAGGCTCCTGTCCGCAAACATCGCCGACAGGTACGATCCGAGTCTTGTTTGCCCACCGCAGTGCCTGCTCGTCGTGAACGCCGGCTGCGTATAGAAATCGGCTGGCTCCCGCAGCCCGGCGCACTTCCCTCTCTCTATCGAAGTCCCCAGGGCGACCCCGGGAACGCGCAGGGCAAACCGGGCTGATCAAGAGCAACGGATTGGCGTGCAAGCGGACAGCGACGCAGTCGCTGTCCGCTTGATTTCATATCGAAATCGTTACTGCGCGAAGCAGTAGAACAGGCCGTTGCCGCCAGTCGCGACGAGATCGGGCTGGCTGCAGCTGCGGGACATGTGGGCCGCGTTCCAGGACTCCAGATTGGCAGGGGTCTTGGGGGTGCGGTCGATATGGCCGAGCATGGTGCTGCCGAAGGTGCTGCTCGACCAGTTGTTGCAGGTCAGGTTGAGATTCACCGGGAACACCCGGCCGTCCGCCGTCGAGCCGGTCATGGCGTCATGCTGGTTCGGCTGCATGCCGACGCCGTTCACCATGGTGCCCTTCTCGGTGAGCGCCGTCTCGCGCGTGATCTTGTTGTTGGCACCGTGGAGATCGTCGACGCTCGTGGCGACCACGTCGCCCTTGAAGTTCTTCCACGGGCCGCTCCCGATGCGATCGCGGGCGTTGACCGGCCCGCCAGGAGCGCCCGCGTTGGTGCTGAGGTAGGCACGCCAGGTCTTGCCGCCCGCGCCAGCTGTGGCCGCCAGCGTTTGGCAATAGGCGTCGGCGCCGGCGAGGCCGCCGAGGTCGCCGCCCTTGCCAGGGCCGACGCTGGTCACGAAGAAGGTCATGTCCGGCGCCTGCTGGGCTTGGCCGGATACACTCAAGCCGAGGGACAACAGCATCGTCGAGGCAAGGATGGATATACGCGGAATGGACGTCATTTGGCAGTTACTCCCATTGATGACGCAATATTTTTCAGGGCTGTTCGAGCCCATGTTGCACCAGTCCTATTACCGCGACGCGACCAATGTGGCTAGCCCGTCCTATTCGCAATTGCTGCGTGTGACTACTGGCACATTTCCGGCCGACGGAATGGCCCGCGCCAGTGCGTCGGCTTTTTTTGCCGCCGATGAGATCTCAATTGTCTGTGCGCATGCGCAAATATTTTCGACGTTGTGCCTCATGCACCCTGGCGCTGTGGAACTGCCCTTACCACATTTGCGCCATGCCCTTCGACCCAACCGATTATTCAGTTGTCGTGAAGCTCCGAGCACCTCCGCCGAACCCTTGGAGGTGGGAGATTTTTCGTGCTGGAAGAGCCAACGCGGTTGAGCAGGCACCGGTCTTTTTTTCCACGATGGCGGAGGCCAGTAGGGCTGGAAAAGTGGCCCTCAAGCAATTTTTGGACAGGCTCCAATCTCAATACCTGCCATGGCCGGCAGCATAACCCTCTTGGCAAGGACGCTACGAACGCGAGGAGCACGTACGCGGTTTTGGCTTGGTCGGACTTCCAGTTTAGGTGTTTCCAACCAGCCCTTTGTTCGACGCGCCGCAGGCCGTCGAAATCTGATCGGGACGCCCTTCGTCCCGACCCCTTCAGGCAGCCACGGAAAGCGGCGCGGTCACCGTCAGGGCGAAGCGCAGCGGAGCAGCCCGCCTTCGGGCTTGACCGCATGAGCCGCGCCCCGTGGCATTCGGCGCTCCTATAACGGAGGACGGGGCCGCTCGGCGGTTGATGACCGGCGGAGCGCTGGCGCGGGATTTGCCAAATGGACGATAACTATCTCGACGCGCGCTCGCGGGTCAGTCCGGCTTGGCAACGAAGAACTTCACGAGTGGGAGGTCATCGAACCAAAACCGGCCGGAGATGTGAGGGCCGCGATCATCATCCTCCCTCTGATGGGCGAGAATAACCCACCACATCGCAAGTCGATGGAACACGCTGCTAAGTTCGCGATCCTTGACAGCTCGCGCCTCCTCCAGGCACTCCAAAGCGTGCGCACGATAGAGGTCTCGCTGTGGTACGGAGCCGTCCATAGGAAAAAAACAAAAGTTGGGCCGGCTAGTTCCTAAGTAGCTTGAGAAAAAGCCGATGCGCAAGTCCATGAGGGTGGTCCGAAAGACCGGATAGACGCGCGCCGCTGGCTAACACGATAAAGCTTATCTGTCAGCGTGACCGTTCACGAAGAGGTAGGTGTAGGTCGTAGTGGCAAAGGTACCGTTGAGGGTCGAGGTGGCGTCCGTGAGGATGTTGCCGAGGGCGTCGTACGTCCAGCGCTCTGTCATGTTGCGACCGGCGTTCGAGGCGCCCGAGGCGATATCGGGGGTCGTCGAGGCCTGTGTGAGGCGGTTGAGGTCGTCATAGGTGTAGTCGACGACTTTGGCGGTCTTGGTGAAGGAGGCGTCTACAATGTGCGTGATGTTGCCGTTGGCATCATAGGTGTACGAGAGGTCTTGGACGCGATTGCCGGGGGCATGACGGGTGGATCGTGACCACGGGCTCTGAAACGATCACGGGTCGCGTTTCGCCAACAACTCAAGTCGTCGGCGCGCTTCGGCGGAGCCAAACTGTTCCGCCTTCTCGTACCAAGTTCGCGCTATCGCAATGCTCGGGAAGATACCGCGACCGCGTACGCCGAGGTGTTCCAGTTCGATCGGATCGTAGGTCGCGCCGAGGACCAAGGAAGCGTGCGGGTCCCCCGCCTCAGCCGCGCGCTGCAGCATCAGCCGTGCGGCAGCGAAGTCGCCGGTCATCAGCAATTCCTCGCCACGCTGCACGAGCATATTAACTTCGTCGCGATCAAGCTGGCGGATCGACGAAGAAGAGGCGGTCGTTTGGTCGACGGCCGCCGGGGTGGGCGCAGGCGACGCTGCGGGCATGGTCGCCGATTCAACGGCTTGTACTGGGAACTGGGAATTGGCCGAGCTTGTATCGGCGGTGCGCTGATTCGTCCACAGATTCCAGGAGCCCGGCGACGTTGCAACGATGATAAATGCGGTGATGGCGGCCGCCGAGACGACAAGGACCAGGCGTTCCAATATCCCGAACACGCTGAGCGAACTGCGAACCCTGTGCGATTCGGACACAGGAACCGGTACGTTGTCGGGTTTGAGGAAACGCGGAGTCGTGAATTCGCCTTCGCAACGAGGAGACCCCTCCGGAGCACCGAGGATGGCGTTGTCCTCGGTCCAGTCGGCATCGTCCGTAACCCGAGCAACTTCCTGCGCAGCCTCCGTCGTACGCTCGGCGGCCAGAACCATGTTCTCACTAGCGGCACGGTTGTTTTCAGTGGCGATCAGCAGGTTGCGAACGATCCGCAACCGGTCCGAGCGTCCTGACCTGGAGGATGCCGTATGCGTGGGATCTCGCGTCGATTTCGGTGCGTCGGGTGAGGGGGCCGGAAGAGAAGGATTACTCATGGATCCACTCCTGCTCAACACCTTCCACGCCCATCAGCGAAGTCGGCGCATCACGCTTGCACTGGACAAACCTCGCTGAGTGAGGTGCGTTGCTCTGCTTGGGTCCTTCGCCGCGTCGGCGTTTTGCTGTTCGTCGAGTTGCATGAGCCGGGTCAAGAATCTATGCGGTAACGGCTTGTGCTTCTGGTCATACTGCGCCCTTAACGCTTCGCCGATTTTCGTTTGAATGACGCGATGGTAGAAGGTTTTTTCCCAAGGACTGCGTTCGTCTTCCATCATATCCCCCAAAGAATTTCGCTTCGTTATTTCTGTACGTTCAATGGGGATAACCGCTGTCGCCCGCATAGGCGAGGCAGCGTCTCGCAAGCCGCTTCAGACGGACAGCCGCGTTGGCTGCCTTGGATGATTATTTATACTTACTTAGCCGAAGCCGCTCGCGACTTGCTCGGTCCTGCCCCGCTGGCTCAAGCGTCCTTTGCGTCGCGGCGGCGAGACCACCTGAGGGGACTCGGAGTCCGCTTTCGCTATCCGGGCTGCTTGCCAGTAGTGTTCAGTTAATTCAGCGCACCGAATCCATCTCGCCGCCAAACGGGCCCACGTAGCTTTGCTCTCCGGAGAACGCGCGAATTTGGCCATGGCCTCGCATTCGGCGGCAAACCTCAGGAATTTTTCCGATGGATTCATTGGACCGTCCTCCCTTGTCGAGTATCTGACAGATCCAACTTGGAACAGTCTTTCGCTTTGGTTAAGCCGGCCTTGAGCGGCGCGGTGGTCTCGGTGGTCACCTTCTGGGCGAGTTCGGTGAGTTCCTTGGTCTGCGCGATCATCGTCTCGAACCGCTTTTGCACATGTGCGGTCGACAGCGCAACGAGCTCCGATGGGTGTTTCACTTCCATCAGGTCTTGGGCGAAGTCAAAGGCAGTGTTCGTATTGGCGTGGGCGAACTCAATGATCTTGAGGTTGTAGTCTGTAGCGCCCTTGGCGGCAGTCGCATATGTCTCCTTGAGGAGGTCGGTTGCCTGCTCTGATGCCACTTTCGCTTTCTCATAGGTATTCTTTGCCTGAGCGACAGCCGTCTCGGCAGTCTCACGGAAGGTCTCATAGTTTGGCGGGGCAAACGCGTGGGACATAGTTTCAGTCATGACTCTTGTCCTTCAAGGGCGGTTCCTGCTCGTCGAGCCTCCGGACCCGCCGCCCTCAACGCGGGTCAGATGTAGGAGTTGTTTTCTAAACTCGGACGCGGCCGCAACTCCGACCAATCCGATTGTTTCTTGATTGCTATCCTTGAGGCATTCCTGGCGGCTACAAAACGGCCGACCTCCATCACGTACCCAGCTCGGCTGGATACCGCGCACGGCGTCTCAATCCTCAGAGACAGGGTGCGCTCGATTTGACAGGGTGCGCTCGATTTTCAGAAACAATTATCGCTCGCTGAGCGACTGGCGTCTGTACAAAATTGAACAGCATGTACAAAATTGCACACACGATCGAGGCATAACGCCGCCGACATTTTGAAAGTCACGTATTCGTGTTGTCCGAGAACTTTTTGCTCAAAAAGCGGAGTTGATAACTGCTCGACCGGAAGCGCTGTGACGAAGCTCCACTAAGCCCTGATGTGACTACCCCCGGCCGTGCCGAGGGTACTTTTTACCCTTTCCCGTGACTACGAAGAGTGGGGCGGACCAACGCGTTTCCTGCGCCCCGAAGGCCGCGCCTGGGCCACCAGTGATCAAGCGCGATCGGATGATGATGGCGATGCTTGCTGTTCGGCATCGAAACAGGGCAATCCTACCAACCCGCGAAATCATCGCCCCACCCTGCGCCGCAGGCTCCCGCCAAACTCGGCCGCGCGTCGGCGACGATGTTTCTGCACTGGCGCGATTGACCATCGACTTCGCCGGCGCATCTTTCGATAACGTGCAACGATCTCAGCCTTGTTGCTCGAAGGTGTACAGTAGGACCGCCACAGTGCCGACAAGCATATATAAAGTTGTCGGCGGCGTTATGCCTCCATGGGAGTGATCAACTTTTTTACAGACTGTTCAATTTTGTACAGACGCCCAGTAGGTCCGCCAGCGAGAATTTTCTATGAGGATCAAGCGAAACACTGTATCTGAGGATCGAGCGCACACTGTCGCTGAGGATTGAGACGCGATGCGTGGCATCCAGCGGGGCTGGTACGATGGAAGACGACGGCAACCTCTCATCGGCGCCTGTTTTCTAGTGCTGGCGATCGGCACGACCAAAACGTGTTGTTGAAGTGGGGCGGCCATGAACTCGGTATCCGTGTTGAAGATTAAGACGGTTGATCCACAGGCAGTTGATCCGAAATTTCACAAGCAAGACTACGTTAAACCCAAGTCCGGGCCGATAAGTCTCTTGTCGGTTCTCGATGCAGAGAATTTCAGGTTGCGACAGGCAGTGGTCGAATTGTCGCTCGACGCGTTGGTGTTAAGGGAGGCATTGAAAGAATTAAGGCCCGAGCCTCGGATTTCAGGTCGGGGGGATTAAAGAATTGGAGTGACGAGTTTTGGGCGCCTATCGGTGTGGCGTTGGAAGAAAACCGGCCTCATGGGAACGGAAATCTGTTTCATGAGCCAAAGGTATCAACAACTACTACCTATTCGCGCAGAGAACTTCCTGTAACGCGCGGTTCGTCATACAAGACTACATCCAGCAATGAGCTGTGGATTTCCAGGTCGCCGTTGTAATCAATCAAGCCCATTTTTCGGAACTTATTCATGAAAAAGTTCACGCGAGCACGCGTGGTGCCAACCATCTCCGCGAGCGTTTCCTGGCTGATCTTTGGAATAACCCGCTCGGGCTTTTCGTCCTTGCCAAACTTCGAGAGAATGAGAAGCAGCCGAGCCAAGCGCTTCTCGCTAGAATTGAACAGTTGATCGACTAGATCTGCCTCCACTCGGATGTTACGCGCCAAAAGATGCGACATGAACCTCTCCGAGAACTCCGGCTCGTTGTGGAGAAGGCTGATCATCGCCGCTTTCTCCAACCGCATGATCTTGGATTCCTCAATTGCTTTGGCCGTCGCCATGCGAAGGGGCTGCCCAGCCAAGCATCCCTCGCCACAAAAATCTCCGATTCCAAATATTGCAACAACCGCTTCTTTCCCCCGCTCGGAAAGCACAGTCAGCTTAACTTGGCCTTGTTGGATGTAGAAAACAGCATCCGCTGGCTCGCCCTGCGAAAAGACAATCTGATTCCTTCGGTAGGTGGCTATCGTCCTTCCCCGTTTGCTTTGGAGAGCAAGGTTTCAGAGTCGAATGGGAAGGGGTTGCTTTCCATGCTGCATCCTCGTGGGCACCATTCGCGGCACGATCATCATAAGTTCATTTTATGTCCGGATTCTGGCACTGAACTCGATGGCTGAGCGGTGAGGAAAGATCGCGCAAGCGCACGGCTGACCCATGACATCAGGCACCACATACCGCATGTGCACCCGACATGTGGTGCCGTCGCGACGAAATATAAACAAACTCAATTGCTTGCCTCCTGTGAGGGTCCCGCTTCGGGCATTGGTTCAGGGTGTCCTCCTCTGTTCGCTCCTCACTACGTGGCTTTGTCAGCCAGTAGATGTCGTTGCTTCATTGGGGACACACATGGCTCTCGTGTGCTTGTGTCCGTAACAATGGACATTCTGCGATCAGACTACGTGATTCCTCCAGTCCCAGGTCTTGGTGACGCCGTATCCCGTGAGCTGGTTGCGGTCGTTGTCGTACGTGAGGGTGGTCGAGCCGACCTGGGTGGCGGCGTCGGGGTTGGCGTCGCCGGTGGCTGAATAGGTGTACGTGGTGGTGGCGAAAGTGCCGTTGAGGGTCGAAGTGG
>WNFR01002901.1_pt1 | contig 17800 bp, 17 predicted proteins | sample 5400221 | NCBI WGS metagenome assembly WNFR01 (sample SAMN13153357, study PRJNA577476) | soil metagenome | isolation source: 40 cm soil under Madrone tree | place: USA:California | collected 2016-06-14
TAAGCGGGACTATTGAAAACATCATGTCGCCGCCTTCGCTGTGCGGCGAGGTCGGCTTGGTTCGACAGCCACCGATTCCCTGGGCGTGGAGCCACTCACCAGAAGAGACTGTAATGCCTTCAGAGGTCCTGCGCTTTGAGGTGTCTTGTCATGACTGATTGGCTACTGGCAAGGCTCGGGCATCGGATGCGGCCATGGACCGATAGGAACCCATTTACAAACGTCTATGGGCTGAGCCGAACGCTGCTCGCCGTCGCGACAGCGGGTACGATCGCCTTCAATCAGTCAACCGTGCTCTTCACCCCTGTCGCCGGAATTTATGAAGTCCCGAGATGTAACTCCGGTATCTTGAAAATCTCCTTATTTTGCCTGGCGTCTACGCGGTTAGGAACTGCGCGATGGCTGAGCGTTGCTCTTCTAATTGTTGTTGCCAGTGGATGGCGACCACGGGTAACGGCCATACCTCATGCGTGGGTGGCCTACAGCCTCTTCTCGTCTTCGACCATTTTCGACGGTGGTGACCAAATAAATTTGGTATTGACGATATTATTACTGCCGGTGGCTCTGTTAGATCGGAGGCCGTGGCATTGGAGGGCTTGTTACGAGGGAAATTCTTCTCCACTAGTGCGGTCGGTGGCATGGTCGACCATATTTATGATCCGCGTCCAAGTGGCGGCTGTCTACTTTGTTTCCGGTATCTCTAAGTTAGGTCAGGCGGAGTGGGCGAATGGAACGGCCATGTATTACTGGTTACTCACTTTTGGTGGTGTACCTCGCTCGGTCGTATATTTTCTAGGTAAGCCGATACTTGTTTTAGCAATGACTTGGGGATCTATTGCGCTGGAGGTGGCGCTGGCGGCAGGTCTTGTGCTGCCAAAAAAGTCGTGGCGTCCGTTATTGAGTATTGGAATAGTTTTTCATCTTCTGATTGCCTTGGTTTTTGACCTTTGGAGTTTCGCCTTAGCAATGATAGCGGCGCTAATACTCTATCTCCGGCCAGCGGACGAGGCATTCCGAGTGCCCTGCATTCCCAAAATGAACTCGGTCTCAGAACAATAAGTCTGAGCGCCTCGACCAAGTAGCATGTCGGCTTTTTGCCAGATTACGCGTGCTAATTCAGGGACATTACATCTTCTTATAACATTCGCATGTTCCGTTACCAGTATCGCAGCTAGCGACATCTCCGCATACACCTGCACCAAACATATCGTTGCAATCGACGTCACCGGTGCAATTGCACTTTAGACCTTCACAACTATACTTGGCGACAACACTCGGCGAACCCAGGTTAAGCTTTGTGTCTCGCAAGTCAGTGGTGAATCCCACCATCAATCGGCCACTTTTCTTTCCTTTCTCCGTCAGGTCGCTCAACGCTACTTCGCCTTTAGACGTGTGAATCCGTATACGGCTCAAATCAACATTGCTGGGCACATTATAGATCGTCCCCTTGCGAGTTAAGTCCAACGCGTAAGGTTTACCTGTCGGCTGGTTTGCTATCGTCTGAGCCCGCACTTGCACCTGCTTAACTGGTTTCTTTTGTGCTGTGATAAAGCTGAAAGCGCACAATAAGGCGATCACTGCCAGGATGGTCTTTTTCATTGTTCGATCCTTTCTGGAATGCGTTCTATGCCGGTAGACTTGCCTCGATAACGGGAACAAATTCCTCCGCCACAAACGACTCGTAAGAAGTTGGCGTTGTGTTCTCTGGCGAACGTTCCTTTTGCCGCCATTAAGGTCGACAGCCGCGAGACCTACCTATATACCGATCTTCATCTGTATAGACACGCCGGGAGGGCTGGTCGAGACTGTCAGGATTTGCGGAGCCTTGGGAATCGGTATCAGGCTCATTATCATGGGGGAAGGATAGCACGGGTGTCAGGTTAGCGTCGGAGATCTTGGGGATGAGTCGCGAGACGATAGCCGACATGCCCCGCGAGTGGTGGGCAATCCTCTGGGGCGCGACAATCTTTTACTCCTTGGGTAATAGCACCAAGGGGGGCAACACAAAGGGACACCGAGATTAAGCTGAGCGCTATTTTCCTGTACATTGTTGGGCCTCCAAAATCGAAAGACTCGGGAAACACCTACCAAACTGATACTCTTCGAAGTATAAGTCAGAGGCGAGATGTGGCGATAACTCATCACATCAAGGACCCGCGTTGTGAACCCCCGGCGTTCTCTTCATTGACCATCTCTAGATCGTAGGCCTCTCTAGGCTCAATAAAAGCGGTAATCACCGTTCCTCGTTGACCTCTTTTGAATTCGGTGTTAGTCAAATCCACGAACAATTCAACAACATCACCCTCAGAGGCCTCTACTGCTGCTGTAGGGCTTCGAGGTGTGTTCAGGGTGTACGAAACCAAATTCGCTTTGTTTTTTTTTGGTAAGTGAAGAAAATGAAGGCTTAGCCCTTTTTGCGCTTACGTCCGACCTCCGGCACCACAGCTTTTCCAATCCGACTCAGAATCAGCTTTAGCCATAAGATCTCATCAAACCGAAAATCCATTTGGCATACTGCGCGAATGCTTTCCAAGCTTCGTCAGGCATGGACCTTGGCCAAGGATGCCAACAGATCCATCCGACGCGCTAGAGAATCCACGGAAAGGGATTTGAAAGAGAGTTTCTTAATGCGTGCTGCGGAACAGACAGAGAAACTCAAAACCTTGATTGAGGAGATGGCGAAAGAGATTAAGAAGTAGAGACGGCGACCGGGCAAAAGGATGCTGCAACCTAATAATCTTCCCCTCTACATCGCGGTTTTGTAGAGATCGCGGCCCGCGTCTTTTACCACCAGTGTGTCAGGATCCTCGGCAAAGCTTTCGATATCAAATGTCCGGTAATCGAGAAAGCCAAGCTTGACTCGTTTGCAGGTTGCCTCATCAATCCCGCTAGCCATCGTAATCCGATAGCGCGAAACCACCTGACCGTGTTCATCGATCCGCCCGGCATAAGCCACATGGGCCAGGTGAGCAGCGATACACAAATTCTGACGCAGTTCTTCCGAGGCACCTAACATGTCTCTAACGCTTTCCAGAGGTGCGTACCCGTATTTCTCAATTAACTTTCCGTGCGTTTGAGAGAGACCGGTGAGATGCGGCGCGAAAATAATCAACTCACCACCGTCTTCAATAATCCCACCAAGCTTGTAGCTAGCTTTGCCTCCCACCCACAGTTCATCGTAATGCTCATCAAGCAAGGCGACGACACGCTTGAATTTGCGACCCGTATAGCGAATATGAACTCGGCTGCTAACTTCAGCAGCACGCCGAAATGCTTCACGGATCTCGCCCGCAAAGAGCGCGTGCGTAACTAGCCCGTCGTCCCCACGTGTAACCACAGTATTCAGGGAAATAACTTGAGCCGGTACCAAATCGGCGGCTGCTTCGATCAAGTGACGCGTTGGGGTCTCTACATGGCCAATCACGTTTTCGATTCCTGCAAGCGCACCGAGCCAGTGGGTGGTATGCGTTAACTCAGGGCCAGCCACGCCAGGAAAGAAATACTTTGCACCACCGGCGAAGCCGGCTACTTCGTGCGGGACTGTTGCGCCAAAAACTAAAACTGTGTCGTAAACACCAGGCGCCAGCAGTTTGTTAAGACTTACCGGCACACGATCGGAGACAAGACCGCCGGTGAGGTTCTTGACTCTTTCGGCGCTCAATTCACCAAGTGTTATCAATTCTTCGGGTCGATCCCAGCGATGATCGAAGACCTGTCCGGAAAAGTAGCCCGCGGACTCGTTTCCGATGCCGAGTTTGAGAACCTTTTGGTCCTCCGTCATCGGCGGGTGCGTTCCCTGAGCGATCAAGGCATCAAATCGCGCAACGCTCCTGCGGGTAAGAACTTCGGCGGCAAAAGGAAACAGTAGGTCGGTATTATCGTCGCGCGTTTTGTCTGGAACAATGGCCAGAACTCTTTCGCCTGGCCTGATGGAGTCCAGAGCCTGCTCAATGATAGCCGCCAAGGTTGATGAGCTTAACTCACTGTCTGGCGAGCCTTCACCAACCACTTGTCCTGTTAGAACCTCTGTTGACACTTCGATCCTGAGCTGGGATTTTTGGCGCTTTACTCTTCGAGCTTTGCGGACATCGTGATCTCCGCCTTGAGCAACCGCGATATTGGACAACCGGCCTTCGCGTTATTTGCCGCTGTCTGAAATGCGTCCTGACTCGCTCCCGGCACCTTCGCGGATACTTCCAAATGGACGGTTGTGATCGTGAACCCGGCGTCTGTCTTTTCCAAAGTCACCGCAGCGGTTGTATTGATTGAGTCTGCTGTAAGGCCTGCAGCTCCCAGCTGACCCGAAAGCGCCATGGAGAAGCATCCGGCATGAGCAGCCGCTATCAATTCCTCGGGATTTGTGCCCTTCCCATCTTCGAACCGAGTGCTGAATGAGTACTGGGTCCTATCGAGAACGCCACTATCCGTTGAGATGGTTCCTTTGCCGTCTTTAAGTCCACCCTGCCAAACGGCAGAAGCTTTTCGTTTCATATTTTCACCCCGTGATTCTTTATAATTTAGAACTAGCTAAAGCGACACTGTCTGCTCCGCCCAGAATTGAAATTCCCGGTGCTTATGCACTTCGGCCTTAGCTTGTTCATCGCCACTCGCTACTTTGCACACATGAGCAAAGACGCGCTTCCCGACGGCATCGATGCTCTCGGTGCCATCGATAACACTACCGGCCGAGAGATCAATATCATGCGGCATCCGTTCAAAAACCGGTGTGTTTGAGGCAAGCTTAATAACAGGAGCGATCGCATTGCCAATTGTAGTCCCACGCCCGGTAGTAAAGACTATTACCGTAGCACCTGCCGCCACCAAACCAGGGGTGGACTCCTGATCATAGCCAGGTCCCTGCATCAGATTAAGACCTCGATGCTTTGGAGTTTCGGCATACTCCACAACACCTTCCACTCGCGTTGTTCCAGCTTTGGCTATGGCGCCGAGCGACTTTATCGTGATGTTGAGAAGTCCGCCGGTAATATTTCCGGGGCTTGGATTGTTATTTAACACCGCGCCAAACTTTGAAGCGTACTCCTTGTACCAATCTACCATGCGATAGACTGCCCTTCCTGTCTCGACGTCTTTGGCCCGGTTTGCGAGAAGGTGTTCCGCACCACAGAATTCCGGTACTTCAGTAATAAGAACGGTGCCCCCGGAACGAACGAGCAGATCAGCAGCGCGGCCCAGTGACGGATTTGCCGAGATACCGGAGAAACCATCCGACCCTCCACACTTCACACCCAGAACCAGCTCGCTAATCGAGCATTCTTCTCGGGTGACTTCGTTGATCTCAGGCAGCATTCGCTCGACCTCTTTCAAGCCTCGCTCGATTGCTGCTTGTGTTCCACCAACTTCCTGTATTCCGATCTTTACTACGGGTTTATCGAACGACTTTTCGCGCTTGAGTAGATACTTCTCCACCTCAGATAGATTGGTTTTTTCGCAACCCAGGTCTATCAGGATCACGCTGCCTACATTTGGATGATCTGCATAGTTCGAAAGGGTGCGGAGCATGACGTCGATTGTCGAACCGTCCTGGCAACCACAGCCTTTGTTATGAGGAATCGCTACAACTCCATCAACATTTGGATACTTTTGTCGATTGTAGAGTGTGTACTCAGCAATTGTTGATATCTGTTGCGCCTCATGGCTAGCGCACATGCTAGTGGGGACGATAAGTACGTAATTGCGTGTTCCCACACGACCATCCGGCCTCCGGTAGCCCATAAACGTTGCACGCTCAGATTCACGAATATAGTCAGGAGCAGGCGTGTGCAGGCTTTCCGGCAGATCGCGCACTATGGGAACTTCGTTGGACATATTCTCGTGTGTAATCTGCTCGCCTTCCTTGATACCCAATGACGTTCCGATTGGCTGTCCAAACTGCAACACAAATTGACCTTCAGGTATATCGCAGGTCGCAAAGCGATGACCGGGCGGCACCGCGCTACTGAGCTGGAGCAAATGTTTATCAGGGAGGACAACTTCGAGGGCCGGATGCGTTTCCGTTTTCACGACCGCGACATTGTCTTTGGGATCAACAATGATTGCGTATTCATTAATCGGTTGGGTCTGGGAAGTTTCGATGCTGGACATAATTTATTACTTTTCCTGACTACCTAAACTCCTAAAACATCTCCTAGAATCAACGATCTGACATTAGAATGAAGCCGTAACCAAAGACCTGGATTTTCGTCGAGTTGCGCTGCTCGCGCCCCGGCCTCAACCGCGATCTCAGCATCTAACAAACGCCGATAGCTTTCGCGCTTAGCGGGTGCTGTGCTTGCATCAACGACTGACTGCACGATTCTTCGCGCTCCGAGAATAGCCGCTGGACCAAGCGTTAGGATGTGCGTAGCTGCTCGACACTCAGCCTCATCGGCTTCACTAACAACGCTTCCGCCGGCTCTGAACTTGGTAATATGGTGCTCAAGAATACTTTGAGAGATGGGTATCATACCGGCGACGTCCGCTGCGGTCGCACCCGAGGCTGGCTTGATGTAAGCCAAGTGCGAAGCCCCTCGCGGCTCTGGACCTAGTCCGAGAAAAAGTATATCTATCCAACCCAACGATTCCAGTTTCTGTACGTAGCTGACCAGTCCGCCTTCAAGGTCGCTGGTGTCTGTGCGCATGCACGTGAAGCTTTTAACTTTGCGGAAAAAGTCGTCGCCTAGAAGACGTTCGAAGTCGCGTACGAAGCTTAAGCCATTATCCATACGCATTGGGGCAAGTGCGTCCTGGGTAAACACGTGAAGACGCGTAAGGAGAGAATCGCTAGCTTCAGTTTGCGCTACCTGGCCCAAGAGCTTATGCAGCGCCTGCGCACCTCTGCCACCAAGCAGGATAATCACCAGAGGTCCTTGCTTCGCCTCGGCAGCCGCTTCTATTTCAGCCAACATGGCACGGCCCACAGCTTCTTCCGAAGGCATTACTTCATACTCGAATCTGCCAGGCTGCACGCCGGCGAACGAATCGTGGCCTTCCGGTATTGAGTGGCCGAGCCAGACATTTCCACCGACCAAACGACGCGCAATGCCTTGTTCACGAATAGCGGACACTGGTTTTACCAATCCTTATGTGAAAGCACGACTTTATCATGCAGGAATAAACTAACACAAGTAAACATTTCCCAACAAAACAGCCGAATGAGACAAGGTTAATTGATAATCATCGAAAGACTTTTAGTACTTGACTCTGATTAAGGACCAATGTTAGACAATATCCGATTTTCCCCGAAGTGGTCTAACCTTTAGCCGACCTTTATCCCTGATTGGCCCACGTGGGGGTTTCGCAAAAAACCCCTGACAGTAGAGCTTCCTGGGTTACTATGGCGGGTCCCAAAGGGCCGATTACTGTTCAACCGCCGGAAAGCCGGACAGAAAACTAATCTTATGGGCTATTCTCCTCTGGAACTTAATGGCAAAGTTGCGGTTGTTGTAGGTGGCACTTCCGGAATAGGCCGAGCCATCGCTCGCGGACTCGCCGAAGCCGGAGCAGATGTTGTCCCAACGTCCCGCAAGATGGAACAGGTCGAAGCCGCGGCCGCAGATATCGAAGAGCGCGGGCACCAAACCCTGCGCATCAACTCAGACGTGTCAGATCGAGCATCTTTGCAGCGTGTGTTGGACGAGAGCATTAAGGCTTTTGGTAAGGTCGATATTCTGGTTAATTCCGCCGGGCGTACCAAGCGTGCTCCGACGCTCGATTTTTCAGAAGAGGATTGGAACGAGATTCTTGAGACCAATTTGATGGGCACTCTGCGCGCTTGTCAGGTGTTCGGTCGACACATGCTCGAGCGTGAGTATGGCAGCATCATCAACATTGCCTCGCTCTCAACGTTTGTCGCGCTATACGAAGTGGCTGCCTATTCCGCCAGCAAAGCTGCAGTCGCGTCATTGACGAAGTCGTTGGCGATTGAATGGTCGCAGCGTGGTGTCAGGGTCAACGCGATTGCGCCGGGTGTCTTTCGTACAGCACTAAACCAAAAACTATTGGATGAAACAGAACGTGGGCAGGAATTTTTGTTGCGTACTCCCATGCGCCGGTTTGGAAACGTTGAAGAGTTGGCAGGCGCCGCAGTATTTCTAGCGTCTGATGCAGCCAGTTTTGTAAACGGCGAAATCATGACGGTTGACGGCGGTTTTCTAGCTAGTGGGGTTAATCAGTAGTATCTCTTAAAGAAAATTGTCAAACTCCGAAATCCCACTGACGGGAGAAGCTGTGAAAAAAGGCGTTAACGTTTTCACCCTGGCAGGGGTGAGATGTTTATAGCCTGAGTTGAAATGCCAGAACAAACGGCGTTCGGAGGAGCGGAATGCAACTAGAGCTTCAGCACGCGAGTTGAGTTCCGCTCCTCCGAACGCCGCCGGAGGGTTTTTGTTCTTCGAGCTATAAACATGCGACCCCTACCGGGGTAAAAAACCGTTAACGCTTTTTCACTGGTTCGAGTTGATGGGACTTCGGAGTTTTCACAGTCGCTAAAGCCGCCAGAGTGAATGAGAGTACCCAGGCGAACACTATTCACGCCGGGCGGACGTTGGCTCGAGAAGTAGAAAATCTTTCAACCAGATCCACTGCCGAATCTTTTCATAAGCACCTGTAGAGAGGGCCCGTGACAGTACCTGTAGGCAGGAGACATAAATGAACGATGCCGGTGAGATAATCAAAGGATCAGCTCTCCCAAAATCAGAGTCTGAGATTGCGCCCCCAGAGATTGCAGGCGCGAGTGTAATTGGCTCAGCGGCTGCAGCCGTCGAAAACGTCAGCGGGCGACTCGGGCGTTATCGCTGGGCGATCTGCGCCCTGCTGTTCTTCGCGACCACGATCAATTACGTTGACCGACAGGTATTGGGCTTCCTCGCACCTGATCTACAACGATCTATCGGTTGGAACGAGGCGCAGTACGGTTGGATCGTTACCTCCTTCACCATGGCCTACGCGATAAGCCTCCTGGTAGTGGGCCGGATAATGGATTGGCTCGGCACTCGCAAAGGTCTATCGCTGGCGGTTATCGTCTGGAGCCTTGCTGCCATGGCGCATGCTTTGGCCACCTCCGCAGTTGGCTTCGGCATCGCGAGATTCGGTTTGGGTCTCGGCGAGGGAGGAAACTTTCCGGCATCGATCAAAACTGTGGCCGAGTGGTTTCCGAAGAAGGAGCGCGCTCTAGCAACGGGCATCTTCAACGCCGGTTCTAATCTTGGACCGATCATTGTACCGCTCACTGTCCCCTGGATTGTCTTTCACTATGGTTGGCAGGGAGCGTTCCTGGCAACCGGCGCGTTGGGCTTCATCTGGCTAATGTTTTGGCTGCCGCTCTACCGTCGACCTGAAGAACACCCACGTCTATCGGCAAAGGAGCTGGCTCATATCAAGAGTGATCCAGCGGAGTCGGAGACCAAAATCGCCTGGCTGCAACTGCTGCCACACCGGCAGACCTGGGCTTTTGCCATCGGTAAGTTCCTGACTGATCCAGTCTGGTGGTTCTATCTCTTCTGGTTCGCAAAGTTCCTTGACACGAATTACCACATAAGCCTGAGGCAACTCAGCGTGCCTGTCATTGTGGTCTATGTACTGGCGGACGTTGGCAGCGTTGGTGGCGGCTGGTTGTCTTCCGCGCTTATCAAACACGGCTGGACAGTAAATAAAGCCCGCAAATTCACCATGTTGATTTGTGCCATCTGCGTTGTACCGGTTGTGTTGGCCGCGTATGTTACCAACATGTGGGTCGCGGTTGGACTAATAGCGGTGGCTGCCTCGGCACATCAGGGATGGTCGGCAAATATCTTCACGATGGCTTCTGATATGTTTCCCCGCCGGGCCGTGGGATCGGTTGTCGGCATTGGCGGAATGGCGGGCGCTATCGGTGGGTCGCTGTTTGCTTCTGTAACAGGTTATGTATTACAGGCAACGCACAGCAACTATGTGCCGGTTTTCATCGTTTGCGGATTCGCATACCTAATTGCGCTGGCGATAATTCACTTCCTCGTGCCGAGACTGGAACCGGCAAAGGTGTAATCCGAGATGAGAGATCCATAGATGGCAGCGTCATTGGAAATTAAGCCAAAAGAAGATTGTCGTTGGGACGTCGTAAGTCTCGGCGAGGTAATGCTGCGGCTGGATCCCGGCGACGGTCGCATACACACGGCACGTACTTTTCAATGCTGGGAAGGTGGCGGTGAATACAACGTCGCGCGTGGTTTGAAGCGCTGCTTTGGCATGGAGGCAGCGGTTGTTACAGCTCTCGCGGACAATCCCGTTGGACGCCTTGTGCAGGATTTGATCTACCAGGGCGGGGTGGACCAATCACATCTCAAGTGGGTGAAGTATGACGGCGTCGGGCGTAAGGTTCGCAACGGTTTGAACTTCACCGAGCGTGGTTTTGGCGTGCGCGCGGCGGTCGGTTGTTCGGATCGCGGTCATACGGCGGTCTCGCAACTCAAACCTGGTGAGATTGATTGGGACCGGATATTTGCGGCTGAAGGTGCGCGCTGGTTCCACACAGGTGGCATCTTTGCGGCTTTGTCAGAAACCACGCCTGAAGTTGCCCGCGAGGCAATGAGCGCCGCTAAGAGAAACGGCACAATCGTCTCCTATGATCTCAACTACCGAGAATCACTATGGAAGTCGATTGGCGGTCAACAACGCGCGGTGGCAGTTAATCGCGAGTTGGCCCCGCTAGTGGATGTGATGATTGGAAATGAGGAAGACTTCACTGCCGCTCTCGGCTTTGAAGTAGAAGGACAGGATGAGCACCATTCAAAGCTGGAAATCGAAAACTTCTTGCGTATGATTGAGCGTGCGACAGGAGAGTTTCCAAACTTCAAGATCGTTGCGACGACCCTGCGTAACGCCAGGACGGCAACGGTGAACGACTGGGGAGCAGTCTGTTACGCCGCAGGCAAGCTTTACCAGGCACCTATCCGGGAAAATCTGGAGATCCTTGATCGCATTGGAGGCGGCGACTCATTTGCTTCGGGTTTGATCTACGGTTTGCTAACTGGGCGCGGGGCGCAATGGGCAGTGGAATGTGGCGCGGCCCATGGCGCGTTGGCAATGACGACGCCAGGCGACACGACAATGGCGACACTCGCTGAAGTTGAGCGCGTCATGAAGGGCGGCACAGCTCGGGTGGCGAGATAAGACATTGTCGATTTTTGATTGCCGATTGCCGATTGAATTCCAAGGAAATCTGGACCAGACAGCGGGCAGTTAAGTCAAAAGTGCGGCGTAAGGCGAACGCAAATTGGCAATCGCAAATCAAAAATCAAAAATCCCAAGATGAACAAATCAGACGTCATTAAACAAATCAAAGAAACGGGCATTGTTCCTGTCGTGCGTGCTGGATCTGCAGACGAAGCCATGCGTGCTATCGACGCCATTCGCAAAGGCGGCGTCTCAGTCCTGGAGATTACAATGACTGTGCCGGGAGCACTTGGCGCGATTGAGAAGGTAGCGGCGCGTTATGGTTCGGAGGCCCTGGTGGGCGCCGGTACAGTGCTCGACGCAGAAACTGCTCGCGCATGCATTCTTGCTGGCGCGCAGTTCATCGTTAGTCCGTCTCTCGATCTGGAAACTATAGCTTGCTGCCGCCGCTATGGGATTGCCGTATTGCCGGGGGCGCTCACACCAACCGAGGTGGTCCAAGCCTGGACTGCAGGTGCTGATTTCGTGAAGGTTTTCCCAGCCGGCGCTTTAGGAGGCGCGAGTTACATCAAAGCGCTCAAGGCCCCCCTACCGCAAATTGAACTTGTGCCAACAGGTGGAGTGTCTCTAAAGACAGCCGCCGATTTCATAAAGGCTGGAGCCAGCGCCTTAGGCGTGGGAGCAGACCTGGTAGATATAAAAGCTCTTCGCGAAGGTAGGGACGACGTAATCACTGAACGGGCTCGTCAGTTTGTAGACATTGTGCGAGAGGCGCGAACAAGTAAGTGATCTACTCTACTGACTTGCTAACTACGTTCCTCTTGTCTGCGTAATCCACGTATTCTGTGGATACTTTCTTCCGAACCCACCTCAGATTCATCCCCTACTGATTTGCTAACTACGTTCCGCTTGTCTGCATAATCGGCGTAATCTGGGGCTACTTCTTCCGAACCCACCTCAGATTCATCCCGTTCTGACTCTTGCGCTTTCTGCGCTAACATCAGGTGATCACGCATCGCATTCCGAGCAGCTTCCGGATTCCGCTCACGGATAGCTCGATAAATACTGCGGTGCATCTCTGCCGATTCTTTAAGGTCTTTGGCCCGTTTGACCGTCTTGCTGCGCACCTCAAAAAGGATTGTTGCCACCATGTTCATCAGTGCGGTAAGAATTCGGTTTCCGGACGCGGCCGCTACTGTCTGATGGAAGTGCATGTCGTGAACCAAAAACTGTTCCGGTTCATCAAGCGAAGCAAACATTCCAGTCAACTCTTCAGACATTGAAGCTAATTGATCACTCGTGGCCCGCTCCGCAGCAAGGCCGGCGATCGCCATCTCCAGGGATCGTCGAGCTTCAAACATTTCCGCTGGAGCAAACCTCTGCAGTGCGGCCATCAATCGGAGAGGACTGCTGTCAAGCTCCGGCGGCCCCTCAGCTTCTACTACAAATGTTCCAGCCCCACGTCGTGGCTGAAGTACGCCAACAGCAGCCAATGAGCTTATTCCTGCACGCAAGGTCGGCCGGCTAACACCGAGCATCTTTGCAAGATCTCGCTCGGGTGGTAGTCGATCACCCGGACGCAGCTCACCACTGTGAATCATCTCTCGAAGCTGAGACACTACTTCCTCAAAGCTCGTACCCCGCCGCTCTGCGTCAATCGTCTTAAATATGCTCGCGTCCAAATCACTCATGCGCTTACCAGTATAGCCCTATAGATAGTCTTATCGCTGATCCAAGATGTTTCGGTTTTAACCCCATTAGGGGTGAGATGTCTATAGCACCGAAAGCCAATGCCCTCCTGCGCGCCGTTCGGAGGAGCGGAGTGCATCTTGGAAGCTAAATCTCTCGTTGACTTCCGCTCCTCCGAACGGCGTTGATGAGGACTTTGCATTCCAAACGATAAACATCTCGCTCCTACGGAGTGAAAACCACGGGTCTCATGGGGAGGTGACATTCCGGTTCTTGCTGCTCCATCGAAAACCGCCTTCTTGCGTAGGACCACACACCTACAGCAGCGTCGACCGGGTAGTTACGCAGCAAAGAGCAATCTCTGCTTTCTGACTCTTAGCGGCCCATCCATCCGCCGTCGACCACCAGGATGTGGCCGTTGACGTAGTCGCTTGCGGGTGAGGAAAGAAAGACTGCCGCGCCTGTAAGGTCTTCGGGTTCGCCCCAGCGTCCGGCGGGAATGCGTTCGAGTATTTGACGATTGCGGGTCTCGTCAGCCTGTAGCGCAGCGGTATTGGTCGTGCGCATGTAACCAGGCGCAATCGCGTTGACGTTGATCTTGTGTTTGGCCCATTCGTTGGCAAGGGCCTTGGTCAACTGCGCCACGCCACCTTTCGACGCAGTATAGGCGGGTACAGTGACGCCACCTTGAAACGAAAGCAGGGATGCGATGTTTACGATCTTCCCCCCACGCTCGCTTTCGATCATGTGCTTGCCCGCGAGTTGTGACAAACGAAAGACACTCGAGAGATTGACTTCGATTACTACGGCCCAGTCCTCTTCCGTGTAATCGACGGCAGGAGCGCGACGGATGGTGCCAGCGTTGTTGACGAGAATGTCCAGGCGACTGAAGTGACCGAGCGTTTCAGCAATGAGCACTCTTGCAGTTTCACGTTGGCCCAGATCGCCTGTAAGCGGATGAGCCATGCCACCTGCACTTCGGATTTTCTCGCATGTCTCTTCAGGCGAGCGCGTATTGCCATGACAGGCAACCTGCGCACCAGCTTCTGCCAATGCAATTGCGATCGCCGCACCCAGGCCGGCCGACGCACCCGTGACCAGCGCTACTCGATCGTCCAGGCGGAATTTGTCTGAGCTTAGATCTTTCATGGTCGTATCAGAACCATCTGAGTGTGTGGAAGCTTAGAAAATACCACCCACGCGGTAGCACCGCAGTCACTCATGCCGCGGTCCCATGAGGTCAGTAACCGCGCGGTAGAAGCTGTGAAAAATTAGATCGATCCCGGATATGACACAAGCTAAGAAAATTTGCAGGTTGGGACCTGCGAATTTCCGTGACTTGGGTAATATTCTGGTCCAATAATTTTTTCACAGCTTCGGTAGCGGGTGGGTCCTACACAACACACACATGCCGGAGGAGCGACCGCGAGTAGGACCCACCCGCTACTGCGATGTGGTACTGACCTCATGGGACCGCGGCATGAGTGGCTCCGTTCACCTCTCTTCTTTGACGTGGTTGCCGTTGAGAAAGTCTTCACGCAACGGCGAAAAGATGTCAATCAACACAACCTCTTCATCCATCATCGTCGCGCCGTGCCAGCAATTGGAGGGAAAGTGCAAGACGTCGCCGGCTGAGGCTATCTGCTCCTTACCTTCGATAAAGAACCGCACACGCCCTCGCTCGACGATTGTCATCTGCTCGTGGGGATGGTCATGTTCAGGCGTTACCAGGAAGGGTGCAAAACGAAACCGGCAGATCATCATGCGGTTACCAACTAACATCTGTCGTTCGATACCAGCGCCAGTACGCTCGACAGGAATATTGGACCAGTTCAAGTGCTGCGGGATGCCATTTCCGGCCACGCGCGCTGCTTGGTTGGATTGGTTTGGGGATGTCGTGGACATTTCTATTTCCTCATTTTGCTGCTACTGCTTCGAGTCCTGAACCGCCTGGGGCAAACTCCGGCTGCACGTTGACCACACCGAATTGCCTGTCTTCGCCTTCCTTGATCGCGGCCATCATCCACAGGAAATTGATCTGCCCACCTGGCGCGGCCACGTTCGGGTGATAGCCCTGCGGCATCAACACACAATCGCCCTCACGCACAACCTGAACCAGCTCAGGCGCCTCGGGATTTGTATAAACGAATTGCACGCCAAACGCGGGCGCCGGCATATCGATGAAGAGATAGGCCTCTTCAAGCATGCGCGAGTGTTCGTGTGGCGGCCAGGAAGTCCAGTTTCCGGGCGTTGAGAAAGTGACGCCAGCCATAATTCTTCCCGCATCGACGTTCGCGCCGATAAGCACGTTCAGATCGCGTTCAGCGGGAGGCTTGCCGGCAATGAGATGCAGTTTCGGATTCTGGCGCACTTCTTTATAGGAAACGAACTTTACTGGATAGCGCTGCGATACGGGTGCAGAGACTTCCGCCAGATCAAAGCCTTCCGGCCCATTCGGTTTCACTTCAATCTGAGAATCGCGCGGAACGTAAACCGTATCGTAGCGCTCGAGTTCGAATGATTGCCCGTCCGTTGTGACGGTCGCGGTACCGCTTAGACAGATAAGCCCGGTCTCGTGATCATTGTTGGTAAAGTTGACAGGGGCATCTTCCGCTCCCAGCGAGATGCGTCCGTAATGCAGGTAGCGCGCAGCGGTCGCACCGGGTGCTACGGCAGTGCGCCGGCCTTTACCCTCATGAGTAGCGGGCACGAAGCATGTCTCCGGCGTGATGTTATTAAGAACAGGTTCCTGAGCCATATAAAATTCTCCTTTTGATACCCTTAGTAGACATTAATGCGTGGATGCGAACCGGCTTACTGTTAACGCCAGACGGCAGTGCAACGGCTTATTGGCTTGTACCAAGCCGAAGTTAGTTGACTCAAACACGAGGTGCAGCGGAATCGCACCGTGCACACCTCGGCCGAGCGGACTATTACCGGTGGCAAGAATGTGGGTTGTGATCGGAAAACTAGATGCGAGCATTTTCACTTCCAGACTTCCCTCATTTGAAGTAAAGAGATCGGCTCGCACATTCTCAACCATTCTGGTTTCGACGTTCGGATAAGTCGTAGGTACGGCCAGCCACCAGCGACGGATATTGACCGGCTGCTTTGCAGTCAAAGTCTCTTCACGTATTAACGTGTCCTTCTCAATACGCCACACGACTTCACTCGATAATCCCACGTCGATCAATTCGCCTGGTTTACTCCCGACCACGGCCCAGCGATTCCAGCGAACCCGTAGCATCTGGCCGTCGCTGGAAGGCTCGATCGCGTCTGCACCGTCTGTGGCCACGATCACGCGACCATCGTTTAACTCGATGTACGGAGTTAACGCCGGGAAGGTCTGCTCAACGGGAGCAGTAAAGCCTGGTAGTCCGTGGGGCGATGGCAAGTAATCTGCAACGCCTGGCTTTGTACCGGTCGTGATCGGTAGGGAAAAACGCAGGGCGCCTTGTCTCACGACCCAAACACCGGCCGAACGCTCCGAACTTTGTCTGAAGAACTCAAAACGAGCGACAGGCGGCAACGCGGGCACGGCAGGAAACGTTTTGATCCCTTCTCGCTCGAGCACATCCATAAAGGCGGTGTGCGAGTTGGCGAGTTTGCCAAAAAGACTCGTAGTCTGTTGCCACTCGCGCTGCCGCGTAATGTAGGAATAGTTTCCCCGTCCAAAGGCGAATATCGAGAGCAGATGAGTCTCGTCGTTGTAGTCATGCCGAAGATAACGCCAGGCTTGATAGTAGAGCGCGGCGATATCGGTGAGGGGCGCCGGTCGAAACTCTGGATGCGTGGCGAGAAAGCTGGCGATCTCAGGTGTGTCGAGATAACTTACAACACCCTGACTGCGTCCCCAGTTGTAGCCGTAGCCGTCTTCTGAGACCAGGTCCCACCAAAGACGCATCTGTCTCTTCAGCGACGGTCGTAGTTTTTCGAGAATATCTTTACGACCAACAGTTTCGGCTGCTTCATAAATATAACGCGCATACTCATTGGAATAGCGATCATAGCGACCAGTCGGCAGCGCGTCGTCGGAATAGATGGCGCCGCTGGTAAACTGAATTGCAGCACGATCCATCAACTTATCGACAAACGCTCGATCGTTGGCAATCCCAAGTTGATAGTCGGCGCTGGCAATACGCGCTGCCACGCCAAAATAGTTCTCGGGTAAATTAATTACGTGATTTGTGCGCGGATCATAGAAGCGCTCGGGATTGAGCAACTCACGCCACTGCGATTGCTCTTCCGGAGACAGACTCTGCCAAAGCGCGTTGGTCTTCAGGTCAAGCCCAAAATTACGTAGCGCCAGAGCCGAATAGAGTTGAGAGAAAGTTTTGCTACCTGACTTCGCTTCGATGAGACCAATCTGGCCCACGAGTTTCGCCAAATCACGACCGGCCAACTCACGCTGACCGGTAGTGTTTGCGTAGCGAGCGAGCGCATACATGAAAGTGCCCCAGGAAAATTCTCCCGTTGTGGGTGTGCCAACCACGCGAGCAGGCGGGGGTTGAAGAGTCTTGATATCCGCAAGATGAGCACTCAGTTCTTTACCGAGAAAGTCATTAACTTCCTTATGCAATTCGGCGGTCGTCACCGTTTTAGCGGTAGTGACGCTAGATGTCTGCGCTACCGCGCTGCTGTTGATACTGACAAGCGCCGCAAAAACGAGCGTAGCAAGCATTGCTCCCCTAGTCCTTTGACTCGCCAATCGACAAAGATTCATGCTACAAAAACAATCTTCTGAACTTAAAACCTTACGATGAATTCAACCTGACGTGCGTGGTAAGCATCCTGCGTGAAGGTGCCAAAAGACGACGAGTCAACCAATTGGCCCAGCGAAAGTTTTAGAGGAGCATTGACTACTACGCCCGTGGTTTTGCCAAATCGCGTTTGCGCCTTGGGCTTGCCCTCGGAAATTCTCGGTTTGCAAGCCCACGGCGCAAACTGCGACTGCCGCTCAGTT
>WNFR01002904.1_pt1 | contig 17800 bp, 18 predicted proteins | sample 5400221 | NCBI WGS metagenome assembly WNFR01 (sample SAMN13153357, study PRJNA577476) | soil metagenome | isolation source: 40 cm soil under Madrone tree | place: USA:California | collected 2016-06-14
ATACCTCACTTTGTTGACCTGGAGGCGTCAAGCCTTCGAAGCAATTCCTATCCGATAGAAGTTGCGTGGAATTTTGCGGATGATTCGATTGAAAGCTATCTGATATCCCCGGTCGGAATTGAACAGTGGACCGACTGGAGCACTGAGTCGCAGGGTATCCACGGCATTCGACGGCAGGAGCTAATCGAAGATGGGCGCGACCCGGCATGGATTTGCGCGCGGATGAATCAACAGTTGGAAGGGAAAGTCGTTTACTCAGACAATCCGGAGTGGGATGGCAGGTGGCTTGAAGAGTTGTTTAGGGTCGCCGGCGGTGAAGTCATGGGATTTACGGTTGGTTCCTCGGAAGGCCTTCTTTTCGATCAATCGTTTCCGGATTTCGTTGAGTGGGCGCGTTATGAAGAGCGCGTGAAACAGTTGAAATATGAAGCACGTGTTCGGGCGGGCGGCCAGCATCGTGCATCAATGGATGTAAGGTATCTGGTTGAGTTGTGGAAGCTTGTCCGAGATGAGGGGGAAGGAAGAGGGAATAGGTAGGGTGTAGTTGCGAAAACACATAGTGCCAAACAAGGAAGGTTTAATCGGTCAATACTTGTAGGGTGGCCGCATAGGCAAGAGGCCCATGCAAAGTTCACAACAAGCGAGAAAGGTTTAACCGGTCAACACTGGTAGGGGGACCACATGGGCGGGACGCCCATGCCACGTCGCATGGGCATTGCCCATGCGACGTTTGTTTATTTGGCGTCGCGTAGGACGGTTATTGAATATGGGGGCAAGGCGAAGTCGGATGTGCCGTTGGGGACGAGGGTATGTTTGGGTGGAAGGCTTTTAGCAGGGTAGCCTTCATCTTTTGCTGAATGCCAAATGTATTGTTCTGATGAGTACTGATATTGATCGACAGCGCCTTTAAAGACGGGCGCGCCGGAGCCTTCAAATTGTATACCGAGTGAATGTGCATCTTTTGGATCCAGGTTCAGGGCCATAAGAGACCATTTACCGGAGCCGGCCCGTATCGCATAGGCAGTAACCAACTCGTTTCCGTCGCGGTTCCTGACGCTGGAATGTACCGAATAGATTTCGACCTGTTGGTCGCCAGGTTGAGCCCACAGTTCGGTCATCATTCTCGCACCGTAATATGTTGCTGTTTTGTAGGCGACCCGGCCGTTTTCGCCGAGACCGAACAGCATGTTATTTCCCTTTGAAGCGCAAGAGTTCTCTTCGATAAGCTCGTTAGGTTCGTAACCGTATAGATATGCCTTGTCTCCGCCGTGCGTAAGGAATACCCCGACGGCGTCAGCGTTTAGCAATGCGCCCTCAATTCGAACTTCGACTTCGCCTCCAAACGCAGAATAGCCGAGTTCGGTCAGCAGCAAAGGCATGCCCTCTGGCAAAACTCCCCTAATCTCATCCAGACCTGCAGAGAACTTTTTGACGTGTGATGCGAGTTGGGCAGGAATTTCCAGGCAGACATCGTCGAACGGATACCATTCAAAAGAGAAGAAGTTGAAATCGCTCATGCGGTTTCGGTTGCGGAGCACGTTGATAAACCGACGTGTCCAACGTGGGTGTGTTAGTAAACCCGGATTATCAGGATCGTCCGGATCAAGATTCTCGAAACCAGGACCGCCGAATTGTAGTTTTGGATCTACACGATGAAGCGCCGTGGCCCATTGCAGATAAAGCTCCGCATAATCTTCAGGTTCAACAAACTGTCCGTCAGGCTCTTCACCGATTTCAACACGCTGGACCGGATATTTACGTCTCGCAAGAAACCTGATTTCCGCAGCCGCATTTTCCGGGGTGTCATAGAGCACGCCTACAGGCGTCAACATGGTTTGTCCGTTTGTGAGTCCAGATTGAAAGACATAGTCGAACCCAGGTTGTTCGATGCGTTTATCTATGTCAGTAGCGCGGTGCCATGGATCTGTCGAAGATACGTACATCAGCGTCTGGTTGTCGTGCGAGGCGCCGTGTTCGATCAGATCCTGAAGCTTTCCATTACGGGAGAGTGTTCCAACGTAAAGCTCGCGAATTGCATACCCAACGCGATCACGCACATCTCCCGGGCCTTCGAATTCGGTAGAGGAATTCTCAGACATGAGGACACGGACAAATCTCGCTTTAACGGGGACGTCGCATAATTTCAAAAGGACACTGCCGCCCTTGCCGTCTTCAATCTCACCCTGCGGGAAGGGTTGCCATGCATTACGCCTTGGGAGGAATTCACCAGAGCCTATGTCGCGGCTGTATAGCAGCTTGTATTTAGTGGCAAAAGGTGTCCCCCAGAGGATGCGGATCGCGTTAAGCTCGACCTCGTGACCAAGGTCTATAGTCGCCCATTGAGGGTGGAGAGAGTTTTCTTCGCCAGTAAATTGCTTGTCCAAGTAAGGATTGCTTTTCCAAAAAGTCCGCGGATCACCGTCGTCAAGCCTGGAATACCCATCGTCGTTCGCCTGGTCAGTGGTGTTTCCCCTGCGAGGAAGACGATAGCCGTACGAAAGATTGATTGGCGTATTGGAAAAATCGTTTGAGGTCCAATAGCCCCGGCGATTTAAGGGATCGCTCCATTTTCCGCGCGGATTCCAATGCCAGACCTCGCCCTGGAGTTCGGTTCGAAGTCTATAGGTGAGGGGTTTGAGTCCGGCAGACAGCATCTCCCTGATGTTTGCACGCGACAGCATTCGCAGTACTTCGCCCTTTTCGTGTCCGTCGAGAGCTGCTCCGATGGTTTGCGAAGGGACAAAGGAGTTTGAGGGGTGGCCCGGAATAAAGGAAACGACCAGCTTGTCAGCGGATTGTGCGCTCCGGGCCGGGCGAAGAGACGGAGCGAGGAGTAAGGCCAGCAGCAATACAACGGCAAGGCAGAGAAGGCCCGGTTTGTTATCGCGGAAGTATGAAAGTAAGTACACAGGATATCCAAAGTTGAACACATTGAAAGAGGCTCAAGGCGTAGCCTTTCGCCAGTACTTTATCCGACGGGATCGGTAAGGCGGAGCCGCAAAAGCGATTGAGTTTCTGTTCGACAAACTTACCGAGGAGGAGGGCGCGTTTAAGTAGAATTCATCGAAGCCGGACAGATGCACAGCCTTCAGCCAAAACCTGAATTGAATGGTTTACAATTCGCCGTCTTCGGCTTCGACCTGGTCTAGGGCGTTTAAGACCTGGCGAGCTTCTTCCGATTCGTACTCAAGGACTTGTCGTTCGATCGCATCACGCGCGACTTCAGCATCGACTGGATCCACTAAAAGTGTGACCAAAGAACCGGTAGGAAGCTGAACCATTGCCTCTAGGGCAAGTGCCCGGACGACAGGGTCGGCTACGCGCGTCAGTTCGGCGGTTTCACTGGGAGCAAAACGCTCGGTCAGTGCATCGGCAAGGGTATCGATTCTGGAAAAGTCATTTCTGGCGTGGGCTCGCGCAACAAGTTGCGCAAAGACTTCCGCCGAACGTGTTTGGTATTGAAGAACGGTTGCAGTGGTGTCAGCCATGCGTCGAAGTTCCCGGACCTGTTCCGGTGTCAAGCTGGAATCTTTTTCTGACACACGTTCGTCCAGTGCAGTCAGCAACCTGCTGAGTTCCCAATCGGCTCGGGCATCGTACGGCGTCGACGAAGCACGCCTGGCGGGAGGGGGCGTGGGCACCGAGGATTGCAAAGCACCGACTATTAAATTGCGCGTAGTGGACCGTAGTCCCTGCCATACGCTGGCGATACGCGATCCAAAGTCTTCAATCATCATTTCGAATTCAGCTCCCGGGGCACGAGTCGGGCAAGCGCCCTGCCATTACTATACCGCGATAACCCATGGGCCGACAAAGAAGATGGTGGAAACCGAACTCAATCGAGGCCGCATCCAATGAAAGAGTCGGTTTCCCCAGAAGTTGTTAATTGTTAAACTGCAGCTTTCATCGTTGTTCAAGACGTCGTGGGAGAGAACCGGATGAACCATGAAGAGATTGATCTTGATGGCCTGATTGCAGCCGTCGAGACAGAATTGCCGCATATCGAACATTATCTGGATTTGCGCTCGGGTAAGGTGCTGACGGTTGTAAATGCGAGACCACCGAGTGATGACGGAGACGTCGATCTTATTGCCCTGGGCAATCTGGTGCTTTCCCATCGCATTCATGAAGAGCCTGAGGCGTACGAGCGTATCCCTTCGGTCGCTACGGTTGTCGGACTGGACTGGATGAAGGAATGGGCGGAAACAGTCAGTGATAACGAACTCCGTGAGCGATTGAGGGCGATTTTGTGCGAAGATAAACGGGATTGTTTCAAGGCGTTTCGGAGAGAGCTGACGCGGGTGGACGAAGAAGTGCGTGAGCGCTGGTTTGCGTTTCGAGAAGAGAAACTCGCGAGATTCGTGGATGACTGGGTCCGTGGGGTGGGGCCGAAGTTGCACGGACACACAGAGAAAATTACCCGGGGATTTGCGCGGATTAAACGCGGATTAAGCGCTTCTGAATAGGAGCTAAGAGGGCACCAGACGTGGTAGAATTGAGTATATGCGTCTGGAAACGCTCGAGACGGTCAATTTCAGGAATCTGAGTGGCAAAATCCACTGTGGCAAAGGTTTAAACATCCTTTACGGCGATAATGGCCAGGGGAAAACAAACTGGCTTGAAGCAATAGGATTGCTTGCGACGACAAAATCTTTTCGGACCAAGCGTCTTCAGGAAGCGACGAAATTTGGTGAAGATCTGGGCATCGTCAGGGGCCGGGTGGACCATGATGGTGTACACAGAGATCTTCAAATAAATATCCAGGGAACTACGAAGTCGATCCAGGTAAATGGAAAACGAGAGGCTGCGTCGCGGTATTTAGAGCAACTACACGCAGTAACCTTCACATCCGCTGATCTGGACGTTGTGCGTGGGGGACCTGAGGCGCGACGGGAATTTATCGACAGCGGTGCGCTTTCGCTTCACATCTCTTATGCGCGGACACTCGCCGATTATCAAAGAATTGTTAAGCAAAAGAACACGCTTTTGAGGCAGGGAGCGGAAAACTCGACACCGCTTGAGCGCATGACGCAGTTGATCAGTCCGTGGAATGACCAACTGGTGGGAGTTGGCGCGCAGGTTCACGAATTCCGAACCGAATATGTCGAAAAACTGGATGCGGTTCTTGATAAGAACTTCTTTGGGAATGAAACCGTCACCATTCGTTACGTTTCATCGTTTGAAGGCAAGGGGGATTTGAGTAATTACAGGTCACTTTTGAGGGAGCGACTGAGCCTTAGACTGCAGGCCGAACTGGCCGCAGGTCACAGTTTGATAGGACCACATAGGGATGATCTGGAAATCCTGTTTGACGGGCGCGATATAAGGGCTTTCGGGAGTTCCGGACAACAGCGTAGCGCATTGATAACACTTGACTTAGGGGCGATTTCACTATATAATTTTACACATAATGAGTATCCACTTTTCCTCATTGATGATGTGGATGCAGAGCTTGATCGAAAGCGGATTTCGGCGTTACTCGGGCACCTCGACGGCCGCACGCAAACTTTCATTACGACGTCCAAAGAAAGTCTGGCGGAGCAGTTTGCGAGTCGAGCGAATGTCTGTGAGATCGTCGGTGGTTCGGCGGTTCTCGGGGCGTCTGAGTCCTGGGTATAGGCCGGGAAATTCGCTCTTCGAGGAACGAGAGAAGTGCGGCTACATGGTCGCAGATTCCCCAGGAACGAACCTGGGTTGAAGAAAGATTTAGAGGGGAAGCAGTTTGTCAACAGTAACACCAACAGTAACACCAGTGAAGAATAAAACAATGTCCTACGACTCAACCTCCATAACCGTACTTGAGGGGCGCGAAGCCGTTCGCCTGAGGCCGGCAATGTACATCGGCTCGACTGGCGATATGGGTTTGCACCATCTGGTATATGAGGTAGTTGATAACTCGATCGACGAAGCGCTAGCGGGTTATTGCGATACGGTCGAAGTAGTAATCCATTTGGATAATTCGATCACGGTTGTGGACAACGGACGTGGAATACCAGTCGATTATCACAAGCAGGAAAAGAAATCCGCGGCTGAAGTGGTGATGACGAAGTTGCACGCAGGCGGGAAGTTCGATTCCAATGCTTACAAGGTTTCGGGCGGTTTGCACGGTGTCGGTGTATCGTGCGTTAACTTTCTATCCGACACTTTGAGGCTGGAAATCTGGCGCGACGGCAAAACTTACGAACAGGAATACCGGAAGGGGATTTCGGTTGCACCATTAGAGCAGACCGGAAAGACCCGCAGGCGCGGGACGAAGATTACCTTCAAACCGGACGCCGACATATTTGAAGTCAGTGAATTCAGCTTTGATAAGCTGTCAGAGCGATTGCGCGAAAAGGCATTTCTTAATAAAGGCATTCGAATAACGATCAAAGACGAGCGATCGGAGACGGAGCGTTCGCACGAGTTCTATTACAAGGGCGGGATTGCCGAATTCGTAAAACATTTGAACAAAAACAAGGCCGTGCTGCACGAGAAGCCTCTGTATTTTGAACGTGTTGCGGATGCGCTTTCGATCGAAGTAGCGATCCAGTACAACGACTCGTACGACGAAAAGGTCTATTCCTTTGCGAATAACATCAACACCGTTGATGGCGGGTCGCATTTATCGGGCTTTCGTTCGGCGTTTACCCGAACCATAAACTCGTATGCCCAGTCGTCCGGATTGGCGAAGAATTTCAAGGGTTCTTTGAGCGGGGATGATGTCCGAGAAGGGTTAGTGGCGGTTATTTCGGTGAAGCTGCCCCAGCCACAGTTTGAGGGACAGACAAAGGGCAAGCTGAATTCTGACGTCAAAGGCGCGGTCGAATCATTCCTGAACGAAAAACTTACGGAATATTTCGAACAGAATCCCACTGTAGCGAAAAAGATCGTTGGGAAGGCTGTCGACGCCGCACGTGCCAGAGAAGCCGCGCGTAAGGCCCGCGAAATCGTGCGTAAGGGTGCGATGGGCAACAGCATGTTGCCAGGGAAACTGGCCGACTGTCAGGAGCGCGATCCGTCGTTGTGCGAAATTTACATCGTCGAGGGAGATTCCGCCGGTGGTTCAGCCAAACAGGGACGTGATCGAAAGAATCAGGCGATTCTGCCATTAAAGGGAAAGATCCTGAATGTCGAGAAAGCCCGGTTCGATAAGATGCTTGGGCACGGCGAGATCAAGAACCTGATCACAGCATTGGGGACGGGAATCGGCAAGGAGGATTTTGACCTGAGCAAACTGCGGTACCACAGGATCATCCTGATGACGGACGCAGACGTGGACGGTTCACATATTCGGACATTGCTGCTGACGTTCTTTTATCGACAGATGCCGGACCTGCTGGAAAACGGTTACATCTATATCGCACAGCCACCGTTGTTCAAAGTAAAACGTGGTAAGAAGGAAGAGTACATCAAGGACGATCGTTCGATGACCCGGTACATGATGCGGCAGGCCACTGGAGATCTGAAGGTCAAGCTCGGGGGGAGTGATACGGTAATCGAAGGACGCGACCTGGCGAAAATGCTGGAACAGTTCGTGGAATACAAAGATTACTGTGGAAAAGCGGTGCGACGGCTTGGGAACGATCCGCGGCTCTTGAATACATTAGTGAAGGCGATTGTGCCGCTGGTTGGCCTTGGGTCGACACAACGGATCAGTCTTCGACCGGTTTTCGAGAGTGACGAGTTGATGGCGAAGGTCGAAGCAGCCCTGTCCGAGGCAAAATACAAGACAGAACTGGTAGAGGACGAAGAGCATAGTCTTTGGGAGGTCATTGTAACGACCGATACCGGCACTGCCGTGGTGGTGGACTGGAATCTTGCCAGTTACGTTGAATTCCAGAAGGCTGTTGAGATTTGCGGGCAGCTCGAGGCGAAACTGACGGGGCCGTTTACGATTGGTGACAATGGAACAAGCGAATCCGTCGAGACTCGCGAGGAATTGCTTGAGCGAATCCTGGCGTCAGCGAAAAAGGATTTAACGATCCAGCGTTATAAGGGGCTGGGAGAGATGAATCCGGAGCAATTGTGGGAGACTACCATGAATCCCGACAAGCGGACCCTTTTACAAGTGAAAATCGATGATGCGGTAGAGACCGATGGAATTTTCACGGTACTGATGGGCGATGCTGTCGAGCCCAGGCGTAAGTTTATTGAAGACAATGCTTTAGATGTTAGAAACCTTGATGTGTAAATTGCATTTGTGTGACGGAACGTACATTATTGTGACATCCTCTTGACATATATGGGAAGGGAGAGTAGGATTACACTCCTTTCCTCCTGTGGATATTCCGCCGCATGCATCTCGCGTATGTGGCGGTTTTTTTGTGTCAGGTACGCTGCCTGATTTTATTCCATCTGGTATCCTTCCTTTTGAAGTCCGGCAATTACGTTGTGGATCGGGCGCAGTTATCTTTTCGACAGGTTAAGCTCACCAGTAGTGAAATCCCAAAGTTATGATCTAGTCGTCATCGGAGCCGGGCCAGCCGGCTCGTTTGCCGCCGAAAAGCTCGCGAGCGCGGGGCAGAGGGTGGCCATTTTCGACGGGCGGCCTGAGGGCGAGCCGAAGGCTTGTGGTGGAGGAGTGACCTCAAAAGCGCTGAAGGCGTGGCCGCATTTGCTGGAAGCGGTTGGGCGACTGGTTGATCGGGTTGATATGTATTCCCCGGCCGGGAAACGACTTGAATTAAAGCTTGTTGAGCCATTTGCAATCTATTCGAGGACTGTATTCGATTCGTATTTGCTAAAAAGGGCTGAAAAGGCAGGGGCCAGGGTCTTCAACGAGAAATTGGGGTTCAGTTCGGTTGAGCGATCGGACGATGGATGGATTGCAAATTTGAGGAACGGGTCGAAGGTTTCAGCAAGGGTTCTGGTTGCCGCCGATGGAGCAAACAGTCGTTTTGCGAAAGAATTTGCCGGCGCAATACCTGTGGCGGAAATGGAGGTTGCCTTTGGATACAGGGCGCCGCTGCCGTCTGACCTGGAACCGGCAACTATTGTCGCTTTTCTTCCAAAATGGGCTGGATATGCCTGGGCATTTCCGCGAACAGACCACGTTTCGTTCGGCATAGCCACCTCGCAGGATGCGTTCGACCATAAGCAAATGGACGAACTGTTGTGGCAATTTATGGTCTCATTTTACTTAGGAAAATTAAGGTTAGGACAGCGCCTTTGGTCGAATCACGATTCTGACAAACACGGGCGAAATGAGATTCTTGAGGAATTAAAGGGTTCAGTGGAGCGATATGCGGCACGTATCCCGGGGCTTGCGCCGGAGACATGGGACACTCGAAAGACAGTAGGAGTGGATTGGGCGCTGTTGGGGGACGCCGCCGGTTTTGCTGATCCGGTAACGGGCGAGGGCATCTATTATGCGATTCGGTCGGGTGAACTCTTCGCAGATGCGTACCTGGAAGGTCAGATGGAAAGCTATCACAAGCGGTGCATGAACGATTTTGGTGATGAACTAAAAAGGGCGTCACAAATGCGACGCCGATTTTATGGAAATTATCTTGGTGCGCCATTTACGGAACGCATGATCACGTTTGGACGGGCCCACAAGGGTATCAGAAATGTTTTGGGCGAACTGGTTGCCGGCGAGCAAGGGTATATCGATTTGAAACCGAAGCTGGCGAAGAGTTTGTTCAGGTTACTATAGGAACGATGCTGCCGATCGGATGCCGAGAAATCCGCAAGTCACTCTTCAGAATGGGTATAGGGTTTGAGACGTTCCCTTAACAAGGTGGGGATCGGTACGGTTTCAAATGTATCGCGCTGGACGGCGACCAGGACGAAATGGGCTCTCGCAATTATTTCCGTTTCGTGCTTTCTGAAAACTTCGAAATTCAGCCTCATCGACTTGTTGCCGATTTTGCCAACATAAACATAGACCTCAAGCAGATCGTCAAGCTTTGCAGCGCGTATAAAATCGCATTCGAGATGTGCGCGCGGGAGCCAAACATCAAGTTCATCGAACATGACACCGTAGGAGAGGCCAGCTGCACGAAACAATTCAGTCTCGGCAAATTCAAAGAAACGAATATATGCGCCGTAGAAGATAATGCTAGCAGCGTCGACATCGCCCCATCGAACTCGCTCTTCTATGTGAAATTTTAAGGGTTCGGTCATTTCCAGAGTGTAGCATCAGGACGTCCTAGCGCGGCAGTGCCTGCTGGAGGTGAATGAAGAAGTCCCTTTGACAATGCTATACTCCGAACGCTGAGAGGATCTGTTTATGACCCAAACCGTAAGTGTAGACGAAGCCCAAAATAAGTTACAGGATTTGCTGGCGCAGGCTTTGGCTGGTAATGAAGTGATAATCACAGAGCATGGCATGCCAGTGGCGCGCCTGGTTCCGGTTGTGGCTCACTCTAAAAAGAAGCGTGTTGCGGGTCTCAATCGAGGCACAATTTCGACGAGTGAAGACTTTGATGAACCCTTACCAGATGAGTTTTGGCTAGGCCAGGAATGAAACTTCTGCTCGATACTCACATTTTCATCTGGTGGGCAGACCAGCCAGAAAAACTTTCACCCGCCGCTCTTTCCGCTTTGGAAGATGAAGCTAACGAGCTACTCCTGAGTGTTGCCAGCGTTTGGGAGATGCAGATCAAGATTCAATTGGGAAAGCTGAAACTAAGTCTTCCGCTCAAAGAATTGATCAAGAGCCAACAAGAGACCAACGAACTTACACTTTTGCCTGTGGCATTGACGCATGTTCTGGCACTGGACGCCTTGCCCCTTCATCATAAAGATCCGTTTGATCGTTTGCTGATTGCTCAAAGTACTGAAGAAGACCTTACTCTTGTCAGCGCAGATTCGCAGTTCTCAGCCTATCCTGCAAAGTTGCTGCAATAATCGCGGCAGAACACATGATGCCTGATCCGGTTTCGGAAGAAGTCAAGTTACCGACGAGCAGTAAGCCAGGAAAAAAACGCTGGGGCTTGGGGACGATCGATCTCTCACCTCTGAGGACGTCGCGAGAATTCCGGCTGCTGTTTATCGGTCAAGGTGTGTCCTTCTTTGGCTCGATGATGACGTTTGTGGTGTTGCCTTGGCAGATGTACCAGTTGACGAAATCCTCGCTTGCGGTAGGACTTTTGGGTGTAGCCGAGTTTGTCCCAATCCTATTCATGGCCTTTGTAGGAGGGGCGCTGGCGGATGCTGTAGATCGACGCCGGATGGTCCGGTTGACCGAACTTCTGCTGGCGGCGGGCAGCGGCATTCTGATTATCAATTCGTTGTTGCCCCAGCCTCAGGTATGGGTTCTTTTCGTATGCGCGGCGGCTTTTGCAACTTTAAATGGTTTGCAGCGACCCTCGTTGGAGGCCCTGGCGCCAAGGCTAATACCGCCGGAACAGATTCCAGCCGCCACAGCGTTGAATACACTGGGAAGGACGATTGGCGGCGTCGCCGGACCGGCGCTTGGCGGGTTACTAGCCGCTACGGTCGGGACAGCATTCACCTACTCTATCGATCTTATAACTTTTGTAATATCGCTGGTCGCCCTTTGGATGATGAGTGCGGTCCCGCCACCACCAGGCGCAGACAGTCCGAGCCTGCGCACGATAATTGAGGGGTTGCGATATGCGAAGAGCCGCCCGGAATTGATGGGAACATACCTGGTAGATATCAATGCAATGTTCTTCGGAATGCCGATGGCCTTGTTCCCGGCGATTGCGGTCGGGTTTGGTGGCGCATCGGTAGGATTGTTGTATTCGGCGCCGTTTGTCGGAGCGCTGCTGGCGACACTTACTTCGCGCTGGACCGCGCATGTTCATCGTCACGGACTGGCCGTTGTTTTGGCGGCAGGAGTTTGGGGCGTGGCAATTATCTGCCTGGGCTTTGCAAACCACTTGTGGCTTGCGCTGCTTTGCCTTGTGTTGGCGGGCGCGGCCGACATGATCAGCGGTCTGTTTAGGATGATCATCTGGAACCAGACTGTTCCGGATCATCTACGCGGACGCCTGGCAGGGATCGAGATGGTCAGTTATTCAACGGGTCCCCTGCTTGGAAACGCAGAATCCGGCCTGGTGGCAAGCCTATTCAGTGTTCGGACATCGATTCTATCAGGTGGAATTCTTTGTGTGCTTGGCACGGGTCTGCTGGCACTGGCACTACCGGCCTTCGTTCGATACGACGGACGCGAAGGAATGAAACGCAAGCGGAAGGAAGAAGCCGAAAGGTTGGAAGGCGTGCTGTTGAAGGAAGGTTGAATTCAGGACCGGAGCTTTATTGGTGGTTCATTGCACGCCGAATCATGTGGAAGGCAAAGTCCAGGACCGGTAAAGATGAATCGCGACCCCAAGCCAAAGCCCAGCGAAGAGGTATGCGCCAAGCGTGTCGCTGGGCCAATGAGCCCCGAGATAGATTCGTGAAAGGCCGATAAGAAGTATCGGCAGGGTGCAAACGATTAGTGCGGCACGGCGTGCGAAGGAACCTCGAGGCAAACGGGCATAGGCAATAAAAAAAAGAAAACCAAAGTAGCAAACGTAGAAGGTGACATGGCCGGAAGGAAAGCTTTCGGTCTTTTCGATCTGCAGAATCTGAACCAGATTGGCAGTTGGCCTTGGGCGGCCTACTATGAGTTTTGTCAGGCGGTTCAATATTTCGCCGCCGGCAACGCTAAGCAAAAGCCCATATGCCTCGAATCGCAACCTGAAAATTAAAAACAATAGAAAAGAGACTCCGGTCAAAGCCCACGGTACCCACCCGTCTCCGAGAACCGAAAGAGCACACATGAACCCATGGATCCAAGGCACGCTCTGGACTGCATGCGACACCGACAAATCCCATTCGAAATAAGCATAGTTGTGCGCGAGAAGCGCAAGGCCGGCAAAGAGAATTAACCCTGTGGTGTAGACCACCTCCGCCCGCCATAGACGAACATAGATTCGGCGGCGGCGTGGTTGTGTTTTGGTGTTCTCCACTAAGATTGTTTCCCGTTATAAGTTATCGATTATTTTAGCTTTCCGAAAGCGAAGAGTCGTGCGCAACGCGCGATGTCACGGAAGTTTTCATGCTCTTATACTTCTCACACGAATCTCCGAATATCAAGCGACGCTAGCGCGAACGATTGTGCTGTTTGATTGAAGAAACGAGATGAAGAAGGGGGAAGGGGGAAGGGGAAGGCTGCGCGCTAGCGCGCGAATGCTTTTACTGATCTTTGGCGTGAAGGGTGACAGGAAGGGAGAAGGCCGACCGAAGGAGTTTCGATCACGGATGATCGTCTCCTTCGGTCGGCCCTTTTTCGTTGGCGTCGCGTTGGTTGCCAGGTTCCCGATGCTGATCGAAGTCTAAGCCGTTACTTAGCGCCGGATTCCAGTTCAGGCACCGTGAGTTGCTGCTGGCGCATTGCCGCAGCGCCGAGGAGGCCACCCATTCCCATCGATTCGACTGCGGTGCTGGGGACGAGCATCAATGCGCCTTTCTCCTTGAGACCTTCGTAAAGCATGTTCATCGCGCGTAGATGGAGTGCTGTCGGGTTGTCAACATAGGAAAGCGATGCCTCGTGAAAGAGGTGAGCGATTTCCAATTCCGCCTGGCCAAGAATTATGCGAGCTTGTTTTTCGCGTGAAGCCTGGGCTTCGCGTGACATAGCATCCTGCAACGAATCGGGGATAACGACATCGCGCATCTCGACCGATTGAACGGTCACGCCCCATGGGTTTGAACGGTCGTCGATCAGTTGCTGCAGTTCTTCTTCTATCTTTTCGCGTCCACGCAGCAACTCGGTCAGCGGCGTTCGGCCGATGATGTCGCGGAGTGCAGTTTGCGCTGCCCAACTTACTGCCTGCGGGTAATTCTGTACTTCGAGCGCGGCCTTTTCCGGATCGTAAACCATCCAGAACAACACCGCGTCAACATTGACGGGAACTGTGTCCGCGGTAAGCGTCTGTTCAGCCGCGAACGATGTTGTAATGGTTCTTTGGTCCACCCATGAAGATACGGTATCGAACAACGGAACTATCCAGAAAAGCCCCGGGCCCTTTAGGCCGACATACCTTCCAAGCCGCAATACGACTCCACGCTCCCACTGTTTTGCGACCTTGGGTGATTGAGCAAACAGCAGACCGAGCAGAACACCAATAATTGCGCCAAAAGGACTGGCGAGGGCAATTGTCAGGGCGACGCCGATCGCCGCTGGAATCACCAGCATAATCGCGGCCACTATGTTAGCGCGCGGTGCGGCCGGCGCCGGTAACCCGCTCTTTGTTGGGACCAGGTTTGTAGTGTTAGCCATTTTCCTTCTTCTCCTTCTGGGACCTGTTCGCGAGATGCCTTATCACCTCGTCAATTGAGTATCCCAGCGATCTAGTTTCCGCAACGAATCGATCAAGCGATTCATGAAACCGCCGTTCATTTTCCGTGAGTCCGTTTGATTCGGGTTGCCGGGCGCGTATAAACGTTCCGACGCCGCGGCGAGTCTCGACAATACCGGTTCGTTCGAGTTCTGCATAAACTCTGGCGACTGTGTTCGCGTTGATCTTCAGCTCCACCGCGAGCTGTCGCACGGTTGGGAGTTGGTCACCGATGCGGAGCTTGCCCGTTGCAATTGCGAACTTAACAGAACGCTCCAATTGGACGTAAAGGGGCATCGGGTCGCCGGTGTTGATGTTTAATAGTTCACTCATGGGTTTCGACGTTGTACTAATGTGTTGGTACAATATTACTTTACGAAAGGCGAGTCAAGAAAGTTCGCGATAAATGCACTTCACCGAACGCCTGCTGACCACACTGCGGGCAGTGCATCAGCTATGATTCCTCATGCCCAACAGGATTTTAGAAGGCAGATCCCTATCTCAAGTTGCGCCCCTTGCCATCGACAATTCATGTAACACTGTTTTTGCCCGCTGACACACCAACAGATGGCTTGATCCCGATTCCGACCCATTTCGCATTTATTCCCCCTTGACTGGAGAGTTTCACTGTGCTATTTATCTAGTACAGTGTTTCGCAAACCCAATCCATCATCAGGCGTGCCCATTTATGTCCAAATTAAGGAACAGATTCGACACGCGATTGAGACTGGCGCTTTGTCCTCTGGCGATCAGCTTCCCGGCATTCGCAGCTTAGCGGAAACTCTGGTTATCAACCCAAACACAGTGGTCAGGGTGTACCGCGAGTTAGAGCAGGAAGGCGTACTGGAAATACGGCATGGGCTGGGGGCTTTCATTGCGTCCCAACGCCGGAGTCGTTCAAGAACTGAGGATCTGCGGGATGCTCAGCAACTGGTACAAGAGTTTATAGCCAATCTCAGAGAGGACGGGCTGGATGAAGGGGAGATTCGCCGTCTATTTGAAGCCGAACTGGCGGAAGAGTTTCAACGGAGGTAGCAATGGCTGTAGTGATAGAGACGCTCGAACTTAAGAAGAACTATGGAAAACATGAGGCTGTGCGAGGGTTAAGCCTTTCGGTCCGTGCTGGCTCTGTATGCGCTTTCCTCGGCCAGAACGGGGCCGGGAAAAGCTCTACTATCAAAATGCTCCTGGGGATGACCCATCCCAGTTCAGGAAGTGGCAGCATTTTTGGCCATAAAATCGACAATGAAAGTGAGAGCTTGCTGATCCGGCAAAAGACAGCTTTCGTTGCAGAGGACAAGCGTCTCTACGATTACATGACTGTTGCCCAAATCATTACTTTTACCAAGTCGTTCTTTCCAAATTGGCGGGACGAACTCGAGCGCCGATTGCTGGAGCAGTTCGACCTGCCGCCGGATCGCAAGATTCGACAATTATCGAAAGGGATGCGAACGAAGCTGGCTCTACTGCTGGGATTTGCGCGAGGATGTGAGCTGCTTATTCTCGATGAGCCGACTGAGGGACTTGATCCTGTTGCAATCGAGGACGTATTGCAGATTATTGTCTCTCTCGTCGCAGATGGTTCCACTGTCTTCTTTTCCTCGCACCAGATTGCCGAGGTGGAACAGATAGCGGATCACGTTCTGATGATTAACCAGGGAAAGTTGGTACTGGATGCCCCTATGGACCAGGTCAAGGAGCAATATCGGCATATCCAGGCAGTCTTTCCCGACCCGGTAGAAGAACGAGATTTTCGCGTTACAGGAATTGAGAAGGTACATGCGGAAGGTCGCACCGTTTCTCTTATTGCGAGCTGCAACGTTGACAGTATCGTCGAGCATGTTCGCATGATGCGAGCCAAGACCGTAGATGTGCTGCCGATCTCGTTGAAAGAGATCTTCCTCGAAAAAGTAAAGGCAAAGCCATGAAAATGCTTTTTTACAAAGCGTGGGTCGAAACGCGAGTGCGCTTCATAGCCGGGCTGATCGCCGTATCCGTTGTGTGCATTTACTACATGAATTCGCACGCGATGCTGGTTTATTACTGGACGCAGGATATTCAGAATCCGAAGGGTTACCACTTTGAATGGCAGCCACTGGCGGTCCATGAGTATGGTTGGTATCTCTGGCACTTTCTCTACGACAACTACCTTCAGCAGGTTTGGGGGCTGTTTGCTGTACTGTTTGCATTCGGAGGCTTAATTCGTGAGAGGAGCACTGGGACAGTTCTTTTCAGCCTCGGTCTGCCTGTCAGTCGAAGGCGCTGGTTGTTGAGCCGCCTCTCTGTGGCAGTATTGGAAAGCCTGGCCCTCAGTCTATTCGCTGTTGTTGTTATTGTTGCGGGATCCTGGATCATTCATCAAAGCTACTCGCACACACAGGTGCTGTTGCACGCAATGCTGATGGTTGGAGCAGGTGTCTTCCTGATAGCCTTGGGAAATCTGTGCTTCACGCTGTTTCCGGGCGAGTATCTCTCCGTTATCCTGACGCTTGTCGTTCTCGGAATCCCATACCTATTGCTACAAGGGTTTATGCTAAATGAAGACATGCTCGGTGTGGACGGCGCACTCTGGTTGAAGAGCTTAAATATTTCCCACGTCATGGCTGGCCCATGGCAAATGACTTGGGGTGCAGCCCCGTGGCTCGGCCTCGTCGTGGCATGGATGCTGACTGCGCTGCTGATCGGAGCCGCTGCTGTATATGGAGATCGCATTGACTACTAACCTTTCAGATGCGAAACAAAGGTCCTGGCAGATCTGGCGGGCGCTGATCTGGAGGGCTTGGCAGGAGTCCCGTGGGCGGTTTTTCGCTGCTCTAGTATTGCTGGTGGCCCTGGTTATTTATGCCGTGCTGACCAGTAACGCTTATCTGACCGGATTCAATTCTCACCATCCCGACCACCCGCTCATCTACTCCGTCTATGTGTGGAGCGGACTCTTCTATTACGCTCTTCAAGGCTTGTGGATACTGTGCGCCTTCATCCTCGGCATGGGAGGACTAGCGAGGGAACGAGCGACTGGAGTTGTGCTCTTTACCTTAGGACTACCGGTGAAACGACTACATCTGTTCCTCATCCGGGGGGCTGTAGCGTGGGCAGAGTCGATCCTCCTCGCAGTGTTTTCTGCGTTTCTCATTCCGATACTCTCCTCATTCGTCGGTAAGCCCTACCCGCTGATACAGGCACTGATGTTTGCCGTGTTGATGAGCACCGCCGGTCTGATATTTCTCACCTTCGGACTGCTGCTCTCAGAGATATTCGAGGCCGAGTTTACGGCACCCGTGGTCGGACTCTGCGCGATCACTGCAATTTTTTCAGTTATAAGGCGCACACGATTCCCGGCTGGAGCGTTTTCGATGTCATGAGTGGCGCTGCGTATATTAATCCAAGCACCCAGTTGCTGACGGGTGTCGTGCCCTGGCCCGGTCTGTCCATTTGCATTCTGGTTTCGCTCGGCCTGCTGTGGACCACAGTTGTAATCATACGTGCTCGTGATCTGTGAGCCTGAGTTGAATCAAACTCATCAA
>WNFR01005833.1_pt1 | contig 17799 bp, 19 predicted proteins | sample 5400221 | NCBI WGS metagenome assembly WNFR01 (sample SAMN13153357, study PRJNA577476) | soil metagenome | isolation source: 40 cm soil under Madrone tree | place: USA:California | collected 2016-06-14
TGAATCTGGATTTGGAAAAAGATGAGTGGAAGGAATTCACCAAGACACCGTACCGCTACCAGAACCAGTTTGATGCGGCGCCGGGCACTTATAAGTTGACGGTGGTGCTGAGCGGGGGCGGCGATACTTTCGGAAAATTTGAAGCGCCGCTACAGATCGACGCTTACGATGGCCAGCATTTCAGCCTGGGCGGCGTGGCGCTGACGAATTCGCCCGTACGGATATCGGATATTCCGTCGGGACTGGATTCGGCGCTGCTGGAGGACCGCACGCCACTGGTGGTGAAGGGAATGCAGATCGTGCCTTCGGCGAGCAACCGATTCAAGCACACCGACAACGTGGTCCTGTACACGGAGATTTATGAGCCGGGGCTGGCGTCGGCGACGCCGCCGCGGGTGGGCTTTGCGTACCACATTTTTGAACGCGCGAGTAATAAGGATATGTTCTTTAGCGGGCTGGCGCCGGCCGATGATTTTATTCAGAAGGGCAATCCGGTGATTCCGGGCGGGATGCGCGTGAAAGTGCAAGACCTCGCTCCGGGGAGTTATCGCCTGGTGGTGCAGGCGGTGGACAGCGCGAAGAATCAAGCGCCGAATCGCACGGTGGATTTCGACATTACGGAGTGAAGCGCGGAAAAAGCCGCAGGGCTCCGCAGACTCCGCCCTGCGCTACAGGTTTCTCAGCGGGCCTTGCGGCGCCGCTGGGACGCGCCCTTCGTACCTCAGGATAAACTAAAGCTCGCCCCTACAACTTCGCGGCACGCCCTTGAATTCAATTGAGATGAAAAGAAATCTACCATTCTCGTACTAACTCAGGCGGTGCGGGCGCGGGGTTGGCCGGATTCGGCTAGGAGGCTGCGCAGGACGAACCAGCAATTGGCTGGGCGTTCTGAGAGGCGGCGCATGAAGTAGGGGCACCAGTCGGTGCCGAAGGGCACGTAGACCTGCAACGTGTGGCCGGCGGCGTGCACCTCCTGCTGCAAGTCGCGGCGGATTCCATAAATCATCTGAAACTCGTAGCGGTCTTTGGGGAGCTTCAGGCGCAAGACTTCGGATTGCGCGTGCGCGACCATGAACGGGTCGTGCGAGGCGATGGCCGGCAAGAAAATTCCTTGGGCCGCGCCTTCCAGCAGCAGTGTGGTTATGCTCTTGAAGTTGGCGTCGACTTGGGCTTTGCCTTGGACGGCTATTTTTTTGGGCTCGCGATAGGCGCCCTTGACGAGGCGAATCTTTGGTTTCAGCGGAGTGAGGCGCTGCAAATCTTTTTCGGTGCGATGGAGATATGCCTGGATGGCCAGGCCGGTGTTGCCGTGTTCGCGCTGCACGGTTTCAAAGATATCCAGCGTTACATCGGTGTAGGCGCTGCCTTCCATGTCCATTTCGATGGTACGGCCAAGATCGCGAGCGCGGCGGGCGATGGAGCCGGCGAGCGAGGCACACAAATCCTTGCTGAGGTCGAGGCCGAGCTGGGTGAGCTTGATGGAAATATTGCCGGCGAGATTTTTGGCGTGCATCTCTTCGATCATTTGGATGTAGCTGGCGCAGACTTCGCGAGCGGCGGCTTCGGTGGTGACGTTTTCGCCGAGATGATTGAGGCTCACGTTGCGGCCCTCCTGGCAGAGGTCGCGGCTAGCGGTTAGAGCTTCGGCGAGAGTTTCACCGGCGACGAAACGGCGCGCGAAGCCGTGCTTCATGCCGCGGCGGGCGATGGAGTTGGTGACGCTGCGCTTGGTAGAGAGCCAAAAGATAAAATTGCGAACCAACATGAACGCTCCTGGGACCCAAGGCCAGAGCATAAGATGGCGGCAGACGGGCGTCAAATCGGCGAGGCGGCGGATATTTGATAGCTGGCAGCCAGCAAGTAAGGTACTTGTCTGATTCTTACGGCGTATGTTCTTTCGGAGATCGTGCTGTTCCTGCACTTGCTTTGGTGCGGCTGGGTGGCGCTGGGCTGGACAGTGACGCGGCGCCGCCGTGGTCTCCGGACGGTCCATATCGCTTCGACTATATACAGCATCGTCATCCAGTTGGTCCCTTGGCCGCCGTGTCCTCTGACCGTGGCTGAAACGTGGCTTGAGGCACGCGCAGGCATTGCGCCCTCGCACGAACCGTTTCTTGTACGTGTTCTCGATGCGGTTGTGTATCCCGACCTGCCGCAGTGGTTCGTCGTTGGCGGCGCGGTGCTTTTTTGCGTGGCAATACTATGGGTGTACCTGCGGCGCTATCTTCGCCGGACTGGGTGCGGGCAGTGGTGACGAGGACCCCGATCATCCGGTTGTGTGTCTGCTGCTGGTCACGCTTTTGTGAAGTAATGGTCGCGCTTTTTTGAAGTGTGGTCACGCTTTTTTGAAGTCGACGCTTCGCTTATTTTGCGCCTCCCCCCGGCATCGGGCTGCCGCGCCCGATTCGAGGAGTGCCCGATAAATCTTTTGGAGCATGGAGACGGAAGGCACGCGTCCTCCATGCTCAATATATTCCAGGTGTGACTTCGACATCTTCGCCAGCCGGGAGAGCTCACGCTGCGTCAAACCGCGCGCTTTGCGCGACTCCCGCACACGTTCCCCCCTGCTGCCCAATAGCGCGATGACCTCAGGCGGCATCCGGCTAGCGCCGCGACCTTCATCCGCACGCTCGCTCCCGCCCGGAGCGCTGCCTATGAGCTCGGCCTGCATGATTCCAGTCACAAACAACTTCCGGCCGTGGGAATCGAAGTCTATAGCGGTGCGATCTTCGTCGGACGTAATGACGGTGCCTTGGCCGTAAATCGCGTGTTCGATCGACTGTCCTTTTTGCATCACCTGCACTGTGACTCGCCTCTTTTCAATTCAGCCACGATTCGAAGCGGCCGCGCCCGGCGAGCTTGTGCTGGATTACACGTTTCGGCGTCTCATTAGCCGCAACAGCCGCAACCCGAAAGCGCCACAACACGACGGCCCTTGCGAGAAGCCCGCGCATCTCATTCAGGTACATGCAGACGCCGAAATAGATTGCACACCACGCGTAAAGAACCGCTCCAAACAGAACTGTGACGGCAAACTCCGCCGAGGCTAGGACGGCCCGGACGGCCGCTCCTGGACTCACGGCTCTTTCTCGCTTTTCGCGCGACAAGCCATGGCCATCGCGACATTCTGAAAAGGTACGAAACAGCACAACGATGTAGTACCGACTGCCTCGGTTCCTCCCTCCCTAAGCTCGCGTTCCCAGAGGCACTGTTCGAATCGGGCGTCCAGAGTCGCGCTCTCCATCCAAATGCCGGAAGGCTCGACTCCTAGCAGTATTCCAGCGAGACAATTGAGCGGCGGCCGATTTTCGTCCACTCTGAAGGGAATTATGAAATAAACGAAGAGGCTCCCGCCCACCTGTTCTTCAAAATTCATCTTCACCACGAGCCCCTATTTGTTCCCCTTCGCCACCCCCTAACAATTTCTTCCATGCCTCCCCTGTCCAGCAAATCCGCGAAACTTTTGGCGTCCACCGCGTTGATGCTGTAGTAGTGGTTGTGCGTGTCGCCTCCGCCGCCGCCGGCATTCATGCGATCGAGAGCGCCGCGACCGACGCGGTTGACCGTCGAGCGGTTGATCACATGCTCGCCTGCCTCCAGAATCGCGGGTACTTCGCCGCCGACGTGCATTCTGATTCCGCGCCACCACGGTGGAACGCCAGCAAGCGACGGATCGACGAAGCCACCGCTGTGAAATTGCGCCGGCCCGAACTGGAGCTGCGCGCGCCGCGCGCGCTCCGCCTCCGTCGTTTTTAGGTAGGATTCAGCGTCATCGACCAGCTTGTTCGTGCCGCTTGTATTGCCGGTCACCTGGCGGCCGCCGATCTGCTTGAGGCTCGCGATCGACTGGGCGCGCAACGCCTCCAGCTCGCTCACGCCAGTGTTGTAATCGGTCTGGAAAACGTCGTAGGAATCGCGGATGACCTTGATCTGCGCGATCAGCGGCTCCATAACCTGGATGCGCGCCTTGTCGCCTTTATGTTGGCCGAAGAGTCCGCCGATCAGCCCGATCAACGCGCCGATGCCCGCGCCGAGAAGAGTTCCGATCCCGGGAATAATAGAGCCTATGAGCGCGCCTCCCGCTGCGCCAGTTAGCGCGCCCTTCGCTCCTCCTCCCAGCGCCAGGCTCTTGATCAGAAGTCCCGCGCCGCCCATAAGTGCGAGATTTGTGAATCCCGGGCTGGCAAGTAACCCGCCGAGCCCTCCGAAGCCTCCCAATGCGCCCGCTGCGCCGCCGCTGGCCGCTCCAGAGGGCAGCCTCAGTCCTGGAAGACCCGCGCCCTGGCCAGCCGAAAGCCCGAGGCCAAGCAGTGGAATGCTCGTCGCAAAGTCGGTCGAAGAGCCGCCAGAGAGAAGAGGCAGCGCAGTAAGGCCGCCCGCGGCTGAAATCAGCGAACCGTTCGAACTGCTCGCATTTCCGCCTCCGAAGAGCGGCCCGAACAATCCACCGAGAAATGGCGGCGTGCCGCCAGGCGCCGATCCGCCTCCTCCGCCGAATATTCCGCCTCCTCCGCCCAGTCCGAAAATAGCGCCAAGGATTCCGCCAGCGCCGCCGCTCATCGCCGTCGAAGAAGCGCTGCGCATTTGCCCCATTCCGAGGATCCACGTCGCCACCATCTGGAAGACCATGTCCTCGAACATTTTCTTGAAACGCTTCCCGATGTTGCCGCTCGTGACGTCATCGAACAGCGACTGCAGGTCGCCGGCGAGCTGGTCGCGCGTCTTCGCAAAATTGATTTGCCACACCGCCGCGGACTGCTGCGCGGCTTCTTCACTCGTAATTGTCGTGTCCTTCAGCTTTTGTTGGATCTGGCGCAGCTTGTCCTGCGTGTCCATCGCGATCTGCGCATAAGAACGCTTCCACGGCGGCAGAATCGCGACGGCCGCCTCTTCCTCCAGCTTCTTTGTCTCCTCAGTCGCCGTGCGCCGCAGCGCGACGATCTTTGCGTCGGCGTCCTTCTCCGCGGCCAGCCGGGCATATTGCAGGTTCACCCCGGACTGTCGTTCCTGCTCGTCGAGTTGAAACAGTTTCGCCTGCAGTTCAGCGCGGACCTGGAACTCGCCGTGAGCTGCGGCCGCCTCTGAGTGGAGAAGGGCCGCCATGCCGCTGATGTTCGCGTCCCGCTGCAGTTTCTCCCGCTCGGCGGCCGCCTTCTTGTGAATCTCATTTATCTCGGCCATGCCCACGGCAGTCGATACAATGTTCTTGGCCATCTCCTGCCGGACCACCTGCGCTTCGCCGCGTTCGGCCTGGGTAATTTTCTTGATTCCTTCGAGGCCTTCGAGCCGCGCCGAATTCTGCAACTTCAGCACTTCGATCGGCTCAGTGCGGCGCTGCTCGTCGGTCAGCTTCGCCTGCTCGGCTGCGAGCTCGATCAGTTTTGCCTTACTCTTATCGAGATCCTCCAGCATTACTGTCTTTTCAGCGCTGAACTTAGTCACGCCGCGCTTGATCGCGTCGCCCAGAGTGTCACCGGTCAGGCCGAGTTCCTGATTTAATTTCTCGACGTTCTTTTGCGTCCGGATGAATTCTTCGTTCACTTGCCGAAGGTTCTGCGGGCCGAGCAGCACCTTGTTCGCGGCCTCGACGCTCTTCATCAGCTCGTCGTTCTGTTTGGCTGTCTCCTTCAGTTGCGTGTTAAATCCGGTCAGATTATCGACGGCCGATTTCACGACTTCGATAAACCCCACGACGGCTAGTCCGCTGAATGCAGCTCGAAGCGCCGCACTGGCGATGGGGCTTTCCGCCGCGATGCCTCGCAAAGCTCGCGGAATCTTGATGCCAAATTCCTCGCCGAGAAGAGCTGCCGCCTCGCGAGCTTCCTTGGTGCTTGCCGTGATCCTCTTGAAATGCTCCGGAACAGGCTGAAGTATGGGGGTGAGCTTTCCAGCCTCAGAATTGATCTGTTGGAACGCCCTCACGGCTCCGGTGTCGTCGACCTCGAGAACGATTGTCGCGGTGTTCATTTGTTAGCGTCGATTTTTGACAGAAGGAATGAATTTGCAGCGTCGGTTCTCACCGGAAGACACCTCTCATTTCACTTGCGAGATGTCTCAGGCTCGGGCGCTGCGAGAGTTGCGGCGGCCCACTTGGTTCAAGTACCGAAGCCCTGAGTTGTTAGCCCGGCCAGCTTGTTTGCGCTGTGGAAGCGCCCGTTCCGGGGGATACAGCTTGTCCATCCATTCGGTAACCTTTTCCTGGCCTGGCTGCGGAGCCCATACGCGGCGGCGCTTGGCTGTCATCAAGGCGTGCCACGCACAGACGCAGTTTTACCTAACCCGCGACCACTTCCTTGCCAACGCCGCGGAAGTCGATCGGCTTCACGCCGAATACGAACTTCACTTTGTACTGCAGCTCGTCGTTGGTGAACTGCGTTCCCTGCGTCGGCAGGTTCGCCAGGTAAAGCTGTGGAGTGTCATAGCCGTCGAGGAAACCCACTTCCAGGAACGGCGCGATCGTCGGATCGCAGTAGTAATACCAGTCGGTCACGTCGGTCAGCAGCGGGTTCACCAGGATGCGCTCGCCATTCGCGCCGAATTGTTGGTACCAATTGTTCGTCCCGGTCATGTTGTTATTGATCTGCCGCGCCGTCGGCTCCAGATCCGGCGGGATCATGATTCCCCACAGCCTCAAGCCGAGCCGGTTGCCGGAATCCTTTTCCGTCTGCTTGTACAGCACTACTTTCCGCGCGTCCAGCTCACCAGAGGAAAGCGCCACGGTGTTTAGGTTGTTGTGCGTCGCGTGGAACAATGCCAAGCCGTCCGGATCGTAGTTCGGCGGCGTGATGAACACGTTGCTGATCTGCGTGGCCAGCGTGTGCCGCGCCGCGCGTGCGATCCGGTTCGGATAGCCCGCGATTTTTTGCAGATCATCATTGCGGATCGTCTCTTCCGAGATCGTGACCAGGTTCCCTTTCTTGGACATCGTGTAGCTGATCTTCTCGTCCGTGGGTTTGGTCAGCTCGGTGTAGACCGCGCCTTCGTTCACGGTCGAGAGGTCCACCAGGTAGCCCTGCCGCACGCGGTCTTGCGATTTGTAATCGCTCAGATTCGATTTCGTGTAGAGCGTGCTCAGTTGATCCGTTATGGCCAACTCGTTGTAGTCCTGAATCAGCCGCTTCGTCATCGAATTCAAAAGCAGGTTCGGAAAGTCCGTGGTCAGCACGGCTTCCGAGACGCGGTAGAAACCGCCCTGGTCAAAGTCCAGATGAATGTCACCGGTGCAATGAATGTAAGCTTCGCGCACGCCACGGAAGGGATGAGAATTACGATCGGCGAGCGCTTCCTTCACGCCGAGCATGGCGTCCATCGCGGCTTGAGTCTTGTCGCGGCCGTCGCGATTTATCCGAATCATTTTTCGAGCCCTCCATTTTGTGCAAAGCAGGGGCCCACTCGAAGAACTGTCCCCGTTTTTATTGCCGTGCTTTCCCTACGCGATCCGGTATTCCCCCGCACCGGAACGCGTGAATCCTTTTCTCAGCGCGAACCGCGCTTCGTCATCTCCGGAACTCGAAAGAGTCATAAGGGCTGAGCACGTCAACCTGGAGGCGAGCGCGCCTTCGCTTGGCCTTTATCTGCCCACGCTCCGCCAGGTCCACGACGGCATCAAGCGAAATTCCCAGGATGGATGCGACGGATTGGACGCTCGCTCTCGTCGCGCGCTTTCTCTTTTTGTTTGTTGTAGGAGGCATTACTTCTTTTCTCCGCTCTTTTGTGGCTTGCGCGGCGCGAGGTCCGCCACGAACTTGTTGAAATAGCCGCCGATAGTTCCAGTGTTGTCGATGAACTCATGTTGCTGGCCCGATTGACGGCGCGGGTCCCACGCGGAGCCAATCCAAGCCACAACGCGCCCGATCAGGGATACGCCGGGGTCGACAGGAATTATGATGTCCGAGGCCTCTTCCAGGTCCGAAAACGGTTTGGGCTTCCCTCCAAGAGCCTGCACAGCCGCCGCGACGTTCAGGCCCATCTCCGTCGTTAAGTGGATTCGGCCAGTAGGTTTGCCATCATCGTCGACTGTAAGCGTCACCGCTCTCGCGTGCAGCCCTCCGCGTCCGCGCCAGCGGGGCGGTTTGCTAGGCCTGTCGTAGTACACAGCAAAAATGGCCCTGTCTCCGAGAGGCAAAAGCAATTCTTTTGTGAGGTTCTTGGCAAATTCGTGCGCACGCTCTGAGGTGGGCTTACCGGCGCGGGAGACGTCGACTGCGAGAAAATCACCCGTATGAACAATGGGGCGCATGTAGTCGTCAGGCGCACGCAAACAGGCCGTTGCCTGCGGCGTCTCTATAGCGGATTTGGGGAATGGCACATAAACTTCCACGCCTTCGCGTATCGCGGAGTGAATTCGGGATAGCACATTTTCGTGAGTGCCGTGGCCAAGATCCTCCACGAGTGGCACGGGCACAAAACCTTGGGGGTCCTTCTCGGACCAATTCTTCAATCGCTTCTCGAAGTTTTTTAGAGACCTATCGATTTCAGGGACAAGCGTCCTCAGAGCCGCTTCGTCCACGCCAGCCTGCTCCCAGAACCAAAGAGCACGCGAAGGAGATTTTTCCTGAGCTAATTTTGCCAACTGGACATAAGCCTCAGTAGAGGGAGTCGCCGATCCCTTTTCCCATCTGACTACTGCAACTCGCGTGATATTCACCTTCGCCGCGAACTCTTCTTGGCTCAGCTCCAATTCGGCTCGAAGCTCACCAATTCTCTGCGCCGGAGACGCCTGCGGAGCCATGCCTAATTTCGCCCTTGACATGTATAGCCGCTACTCTGTAACATCACGTCGTACCTCGCTACACTGTGTATCATGGCTCAAGTTAACACGACTGAATCAGGGCGCAAGACAATTCTTAGCCCGACCCTTGACCAACGAGTAGCCACTCTCGCATTTTCCTCACTGGATCAGGCAATCCGCAGCGCGATGCGCGAGGCCGTACCTTACTCATGCCGCTCAGAAATTTGCAAGAAGATGAGCGACTTTGTCGGTCATCCGATCAGCATTCACATGTTCAACGCTTGGATTGCTCCAGGCCGGGAGCGCGCGCGATTCCCGCTGATCTATGTTGAGGCGTTCTGTCGAGCCACTGGCGATGACCGTTTGAAAAGACTGATGCTTGGGCCAGCCCTTCGCGACTTACTCGAACTGGGCGAACGCGCAGCAGTAATTCTGCACTCGCAGGCGCGAACCGACGAAAAAAGAAATGGGGACGGGGCATGCGAGCGCTAGACCAGCGCACCACGCTCACGGCGATGACCCGCGTTTGCGTCTGCGGATGCCTCCGGAGTTTCGAGCCGTCGCGGCCCTGGCAGAAGTTTTTCGAGCCGTCCTGCCGGAAGAGCAATTGGGAGAATCGCTGGCTCCGTAGGAAGCCCGCCAAAGGCGCACAGAGCGCCGCCAATGCGTCAGAACGCATTTCGCTGAGAGTCTATACCCGGACGCGCATCCAGCCCGGCTCAATTCGAACGACGCTGACGCAGATTGCCCAGCTCAGCCCCGACTTCTTTTTACGCTTGGCGGACGAGCTTCGAAACCACAAACCCAGCGAGGCGAACTGAGATGGCCGCCATTCCCATCACCGGAAAACGAGCAACGAAGTGGACGGCTGCCGCGCGGCTTGGCGCAGTCGGTCGGGTGAGGGAACTTGGACCGCGCACCGAAGAGTCAATCCGTATTGTGGCGGCGGAGGTCGGGTGTTCCGGCCGCACCCTGTATAGATGGCTTCACCAGTTTGATGGTTCAGGGCAGGCCGGCTTGCTGGATTCGCCGCGCAGCGACCGAGGCAAACCGAAAATTATCCGGTTTCCACAAGCCGCGCTATTTATTCTGCTCAAGCACGCGGAAGGTTTGACGATCCGCGCGATCCACAAAAGCTTAAAGCGGGAATGGCCACGGATGTATCCGGGGTTTGGTCTGCCTACTTATTGGATGGTGCGCGGCCTCATCAAGTCCGTCGAAAAAGCAAAATCGGAAACGGGGCGGCCATGACGCGGCTCTTGCTCAAGCAAGTCTGCGAGCTGACGGGATGGACCGAGCGCCATGTGCGCCGCGTCGCCGATCGGGACAAATGGCAGATCCAAATCTCAGAATCGCGCGGACGAAACGGAAAGCCCGAGCGCGAATATTTGTTGACCTCACTACCAGCCGACGCGCAGGCGCGCTTCATGCAGAAAAGTAGCTCCCTGTCAGTAAAAACCGAAACGGCCATCACGAAATCTGGAACCTTGCCGCTCTTTCCATCAGCGCAGCAAATTCAGCAAAGCCCGCGGATCGCGCTCAACGCGGACCAACTCAAAGAGGCTGAGCGAAAGAACGCGGTCCTCGTGGCGGTGGAGGACTGGGACAAGGGCGTCCGCCGCGTCGCGGTCCTCGCGGATGGAAGGAAAGTCTCGACGAAAACCGAGCTACTGGAATGGCTCTCATCGCAGCATGACGTTTCTGTGTCCACTATCCGCAACTGGCTTCGAGCGAAAAGCGAGGGAGGCTTCGTAGCACTCGCGCGTAAGCTCCGTAAAGATAGAGGGCATTCCAAGCTTCCCCCGGAAGTGGCCGCTTTTCTCGAAGGCAAGTATTTGAACTCCGAGGAGTGTCACTCGCGCCAGGTTTGTTGGGAGGCGCTGGTGCGCGAGTGGCCCAAGATGAAGAAGAAGGGCGATCCGCCAAGCTATGCCACCGTGCGCCGCCATCTGGGGAAGCTGCCAGAGCCGCTAAGAATTCTCGCGCGGGAAGGGAAGCGTGCGTATGACAGCCGATGCGCGCCGTTTGTGCAGCGCGGCCCTGTTCCGGTGATGGACTGGTGGGTTTCCGATCATCGCGTGTTCGACGTGCTGGTACGAAATTCACTTTTCATGGAGAAGAAACCAGACGAGGCGTTCCGCGTCTGGATGACGGCGATCTTCGATTGGGGCTCGCGAAAGCTGGTGGGCTTCTGTTTCGCGCCCACGCCAAGCTCGCGGACGATCAGCTCCGCGCTGCGCATGGCAATCCTCAACTGCGGCATGCCCGGGAACCTCTATTGGGATAACGGCAAAGATTATCAGAAGGCCCGCGATGACATCGAGGCCGTGACGCTTTCCCAGGAGGCGACGGCGCTGCTGGCGCGGGATCGCGTCAGCGTCACGAGCGCGCTGCCATTTCACCCGCGTTCGAAACCAATCGAGTCCTGGTTCGCTGGCTGGTCGAAACACTTCGATCCCATCTGGCGGCCGGCATATCTCGGCAACAGGCCGAGCAACAAGCCGGAGAGCGCGTCCCTATCGGAAAAGCAGCACGAAGAGTTCCTCGCTGGCAAGCGCGCGGAGAGTCCCCTGCCTACGGATGCGGAATTCATCGCGGCGGCGATTCAATACAGCGAGGAGTTCAACGACACTCCGCTGAAAGCGCCTTCTTGGCTGCGTGATCGGCGGCCGAACGATGTGATGGAACGGCAACGGCCGGAGCGCTCCCGCGTTCCGGTGAATCCGCGGCTGCTGGACATTTTGCTTTCCGAGCGCGTGTCGCGGACGGTGACGCAAGGCGGCTGCGTGCGCGTCGACAACATGACGTACGAGCCGACCGAGGAAAGCCTGTTCGCGATGGACGTCCGCAAAGGGCGCGACGTGATCGTGGTTCGCGATCCCTACAACCTGCAGGAAGCGACGGCCGCGGAACCGGAGACGATGCAATTCATCGGCGAGCTGCGCGTCAAGGAATTCGTGGCGCAGTGCCCGAACGGCCAGATCACGCGCGATCAGATCAAAGCCAACATGCGGAAGGCGCGCTCGCTGCGCAAAGGCTACGGCGAATACCTGGCGTCGCTGCAGGCGATTGCGACGAGCCAGGGATGGAAGACGGAGCGCGAAGCGCTGCTGGAACGCGCCGGCGTGCTGACCGGTACCGACGGCGCACCGATGCGCGGACTGCCTGGCGCGCGCCGGGCGCAACTGCCCAATGCGCCTCGGCCGCGGCGGCTGCTGCAGCCGGCGTTTGTTTCCGACGCGGTCGCCGAGGACGCCGATGTGTTTCGCGACGTGAAAGTGGAGGACTGATATGCGGGGGACGGAAATTCTGCAAACCAAGAGCTACCGGATTTTGCTGGAGCGGCTCGGCGACGCCGTCGACGACGGAGTCAATTCGATCGTGTACGGGCCGCCTTCTTCAGAGAAATCCTTTGTGCTGGAAAATCTCTGCAGGCATTTTCTCGCGCAGGGCAAGCCGGTGATTTATGTGTACTGCGGTCCGCGCACGACGCTGACGCACCTGTATCGAGGCGTGGCGGAAGCCGCGCAGATCGCCGTGCGGTCGAGCCATCGGTGGGGCTGCCGGTACGCGGTGCTCACCGCGCTGCAGGCGCGGCCAAAGCTGCCAGCGATCGTGTTCGACGAAGCGCAACACCTGGACCTGGACGCGCTCGAAGGCGTGCGCGAAATCCACGATATGACGCGGCGTGAAGATCGCCACGGCTGCGGCATCATCCTGGCCGGCAGCCACACGCTGCTGCAAAGTTTTTTGCATCCACTGCGGCGCCCGCGGCTGGAGCAGGTGCTTTCGCGGTTTCCGCATCGCGAGCAGCTCGAGGGGATGTCGAAGGCGGAGATCCTCACGCTGGCCGGCCGCGCGTTTGGTTCTCTGAGGCGCAGGAAAAGAAACTGCTCGAACGTTGCACAGTCGACGATCCATACTTCGTTGACGGCAGCGGCAAGCCTGCACCGCGCAAGTATTACTCCAGCCGGAGGCTGCTGGAATACATCCGGCAGCAAAAAAGAAATTTGAAGGTTGTTCCATCGGAGGACGTTGGGTGAAGCATCCCCGCGTCCTCGCGCTGACTTTGTTCGCCGCGGCCGCGTGTTCGGTCGCGGCGGCGAAGCATTCGCGCGAAGCGGTGCGTGTGGAGCTGCCCTTTCAAACGACTAAGACGGCGAAGCTGATGATCGTGCGCGTGACGATCGCAGGGAAGACGGGCGATTTTCTTTTCGACACCGGCGACGAACTGACGTTGCTCGATCGTGAGTTCGCGGGCTTTCCGAAACCGAAGCGGGACAAAGACGGCTCACACTCTGACGGGCAATCCGGAATTACGACGGTGAAGTGGGTTGATGTCGGCCCGATGTGCTTGGAGAAATTCTGCCTGGATAAGAGGAAGGTCGGGATCGCAGAGCTTGGCGTCTTTCCGCGCCTGGGGCGGCGCATCGACGGGATTGTCGGGCAGGACTTGCTTCGGGAATTTGACCAGGTCTCGATTGACTACAGAACGGAAGTTGTGACGCTGACAATCAGCGGGGGAGAAGCGAAATGAGTTCGAAGATTTCACCACCACAGTTGAAACGGCTGCAAACACTTTGGGGTCTTTTCTGCTCTCAGGCGCAGCTCGATCCAAAGGATCGCGAAGCGCGTCTGCACTGGGCCGCCGACGTGATTGGACGGCAAGTTGATTCGTTCGGTGAGCTGAGCGCCGTCGAGGCTGCGATGTTGATTGATGCCATGCAGAGGCACCTGCCCTCGGAGCTCGTGAGCAGGACGCGACCGTCGCGGCGTTTGGCCCAAGCCTATGGCACAGCCGGTCGTCGCGGTCGAATCGAAAAGGAAGTTCGGCTAGTGGACGCCGAGACACTTCGCGTGCTCGATGCGCTGCTCGGAAGTCTTGGCTGGACGCGCGAAAGGTTCGATGCGTTTCTGCGGTCGCCGAAATCGCCGGTGCACAGCGGCGCGATCCGCACGCTGGCCGAAGCGAACCGCGCGATCTGGGCGCTGAAAAATATCTTGCGGCACTCGCAGACGACGCCCGGCGCACCGTCACTGCGCCGCGCGGGGTGAAAAGTTTTCGGCGGCGAAGCAGACCGCCCGAAAGGGAAGAGGATAAGAAAATGAAAGCAGGGACAATGCTGAAAACCAATCCTAAGAGTCACAGAGGCCAAGCAGGGCCATTGCGTAACGCGTCGGGAAAAGACTGGCCGACGAGAGGCAGCGGTCTGGTCGAGGAAGATACCAATCTTGTCCTCAGACTACGCACCGTCTTCGATAAATTAGACGATGACCTTGTGGACGATTGCTTTGGCGTCGCGCTTCTTCCACACCCTATCATGAGCGCCGTCGACTTCGCCCGATTCCTTTCTATCGTGCTAATTCCAACGTTCGCAGCTCAAGATTCGACCGGGGTTCCCGCGAGTATTTTGATCAGTTCAATCTGGCATGAGGCGCCCTATGAATTGATCGATGATCTGGCCAACGGGATTAGGGAATGCGCATCTCGAACAAATGATGTTTTCAGAACGGGCAAGGCGTTTCCCAGCATTGAAGCAGCTTTTATCAATTACGCCGAAAGGTTGGCGGTAGATCCTCGATTCCAGGAAGTGATAAAGACCAAGCATGATCCCGCCAGATGCCTCAAGGAACTCAGGGGGTGCCAAGTGTGGGCGCACCCCAAGAATTTAGTCCACACAATCATCGAATACAAGTTGCAGGAACTGGATGCGCCGAACCGGCAGATGCACGGCCATTTCCGATGAACCCCAGCGAGAAGACCTTCGAAACAGGCGACAGCTTTCTGGCCGCGTTTCTACTGGCGAAAAATCGGACCATCGTTGCGATCCGAACGGACGCGAAGCGAAAATGGGGCGCGATTTTCGTCTTTGACGACCCCGACCAAAAGATAGGCAGCCCGTCAGGGCTTCAACACGAATACTTTGCAGACGGCCTCGTGTCGGCACGGACGTTGGGCCGGCACTTAGACCGGCTGCGTCGCTGCGTCCGCGAGCAAACAGAATGTGGCAACGCGTTCGATCGGCAAGCCCTGGCCAATCTTTTCCCCACGGAGCGACGCGAGAAAGCGAAAAAGAAGAAAGCACTGCGAGGCCTGCGTCTTCTGGAACTGCGGGTGCTGCTCTTCCTGTGCACACCTTTATTCGGAGATGACCGCGCCGCGCGGCTCGCATGGTCTTCCGGAATCATTGGTCGCCCCGTGAGCAGCTTCAGAGAGCTGCTCGCATTTGAGGCAGAACAACTGATCGATCTGTTGCTGAAGGCGGCCCGTAAAGAGCAGACCGGAGGAAGGCGGCCCGAAAGCTCCGCGTCGATTCTGACTTCTAAAGCTTCTGATGAAAGAGGTCACTAGATGGGATTCGATCCGCAGGATGTGCTGAGAATGATGGAATTAGACCTCGACGTTTCAACGCTGTTTGTATCGGCTCGCTTGACATTAGAAGTGGCCGCGTAAAGAAACCAAACACCGCACACTCTGCGGATTCGATTTAGAAAGAGGCAAGATGAGTTTAATTTTAGCTTTTCACAATCCCGATTTCGGCGTCGTGTGTACGGATGGCCGCGTCTCCCAGCGTCACCTAGACGGTAGCCACACAGCCGTTCCCGACGAAGTAGGAAGGAAGTCTGTAGCACTAAAGCCGGATTTGATTCTTGCCGGTTCGTCGTCGTGGAGTAAGGAACTGGATTACTACATTTTTGGCCGGGTGCAAGAACTCGTTCAAGCCTGTCCCCCTCTCAGCTTCGCAGAGATCGCGTCAGCGATTCCCACTGTCGTCGCAAGCGCCTACGCCCGGTTTCCGATTCCACCTGAAACCAGAATTAATCTAATTCTGCTTGGTTACGATGCCAATGAGCGGCGCGTCCGCAACATGGCCCTTGCTTTCACAGACGGAGCGTGTGATCGGAGTGAGTATGAATCGGGCGCTGTCGCTTCTGGCTTCGTCGAGCCGGAACAGGAGATCGGGCGCAAGATTTTAGATGGTATGGGCGACGAACGCACGGTAGACGCGGCGTGTGCGGCAATGGCCGCGCTTGCTGCGCAACTCGCGGAGAGCCGTCCGAACGTAATCGGGCCGCCGTACTTTTTCCATGTTGTTGAACGCAATGAGAAAGGACAAGCAGCGTGAACGAAGCTCCTAGACATCATTTGAACAAGCACCTAGACAACATCCCTGACGGGACAACCTACTCCCGCATCCTGTCCACGCGAGTCAATACTGGTCGCCCGACCACATCAGCAATCAGGCGGTTGGACAGCAGACCATCGGGGCAACGCTATGTCAGGGAAGTCCTGGAACGAACTTGGTATTCAGTGGGTGGAGGAAGGTGGCCTCCACCACGATCAACGTCCCGGCTGGTACGACATCAATTACGCTGACTTGCAATCAGCCAGCACAGGCTGGGGGCGGTGCTGGTTCCGGATTTCAGGGAATAGGCTTTGCGATCTATTCGGGTGCCGACCCCGGAACTCCGCAGGTGTTCCATTCTGGTGGTAGTGGTTCTTTCAGCCTTGCACTCAGCAGTCCAGTTTCCGGTAACGGATTGACCCTTGCGCTGTACGTAACGGGGTCCGGAGTAAACGACGGTTTAAGCACCAGCGCCCTAAGTAGCATGACACAGACTGTTGTGCAAATTCTGAACGCTGGAGCATTGGCATGAAAAGATACTTATTTGTGCAAGACAACGCACAGCTTGATAAGCTGCTTGATACGGCGCCTGGCTGGGGTATTTTGTTTAGAGATGGAACCCACGCGGTTATCGAAGCGCATCACATCGGCATCGAAGTGGCGCTACAGCCGATCCTTATAAAAAAGGTTCCCCACTTGGCAGCAGGAGCCGCTTTATTTTCGGCGTCATTGCCAGCGGCGCTTAAAGCGAAACTCTCCGCGATTATAGGGGCGGTCACTGTGTATGACCTTCTCTCTGGACTTATCGGGTCCGACTTTTCAACTTAGTTTTTAGGCGATTGCCGCTTCCGCGACGCCCGGAGAAACCAAGGCTTGACCTACGCCGGAATGTGAAAAGATGTCCGTTGGATGTCCGTTGGATTTTGGCCACCGCTGAGCATGTCCGCTGGATTAACCCTGCATAATCAATAAGATGAGAGGAGCGGTACGCCGCGCGCCGGAGATGTCCGTTGGAATGGCCGTGGGATGCCAGATAACTGCCGTGGAATCAGTGAGCGCACTAGCTCCGCTCGCCGCTTTACTCCAAAAAAGCGTGACCTCGGCAAGCCCGGCGAGCGAAACAACAACAAGTCCCTAAGTCCCTCTAGTTTCTGCGACTTCCCGCGAACCCCCGCGATCTCCCGCCATTCCGCCGCCACTTCAATATATCGTGACCCGACCTAGTGTCCCCCCTCCCCCTAGGTTTTTCACAAGTGTTGATTCTAAAGGTAGTTAAAGTGCTTTGTTTTGATACACTTTTGCAAGTGTTGATTTTAAAGATAGTTAGTGAGGGATACACTCGGTCCGATTCGGAGGCTGGAGATGCGTACGATGGCGCCACGCGCATAGGAGCTTCTTGATTGGGTACTGGTCAGGTTCCGGATTTGTGCGCCAGGGCGCGTGGGATTACGCGCCCTTGGCAGTTGAGTTCGTGGGACTTGGCTGCGCGTGCCGGTAATTAGCCTCTTACGCTGACGGACAACGGCTGCCGCAAGCGAAAGCTGAGGCGGGTCTCCGCAGGCAGCGTGACCTCCTTCTTGCCTGTGGCTGCTGCCCCCGCCGTTCCGGCACCGGCACCGACCGCACTGCCAATCAAAGCGCCCGCGCCACCTCCGGCGAGACCTCCGATGAGCGCACCGCCCGCAGCGCCGCCGCCGATGAAGCCGAGATTCCGCTTATTGTGGTTCCTGCCCTTCAAGCTGTAGGTGCTGCTCTGCACGTCATAAGACTTGCTGTCCACTTCGATGGAGTTGAGCGCCACGGCCAAACGAGCGGGCACGTGAAGCCGACCCGACTCCTTGGCGTCCACTACTCGTCCGGAAACCTTCGCGCCCTTCGGAATAACAACGTTGCCGTCAATGACGACGGACTCCGAAGTGCTTGCCGCAAAGATTTCGCCGG
>WNFR01013883.1_pt1 | contig 17798 bp, 11 predicted proteins | sample 5400221 | NCBI WGS metagenome assembly WNFR01 (sample SAMN13153357, study PRJNA577476) | soil metagenome | isolation source: 40 cm soil under Madrone tree | place: USA:California | collected 2016-06-14
GTCATTTTGCGTAAGCGGCCAATCTCGCTAGACAAGCTTGCTGATGGCAGGTCAAATCCGTGTCCATGGAGTAGCGGACCTACTTCGGACCATCTTGTTGATTCCTGATCCATTTAGACGGTAACTGCGCAATTCCCTGTGCAACGACAGCAGCGGTTTATCTTTCAATTCCTCCCGGTGAGCGGCCAATCCATAGGCCATGACGACGCGGCGTTCCTGCGCGGCGTGGCATTCGAGCTTGTTTGACCATTGTCGATCCACCCAAACTGACAACAGCCCCCGCCCGCTTCCGCTCTTGCCAGCCGACGAGCAATGCGACGATTTGATCGGGCGGTCCTTGCCACTCCGCGCTTGATACGCAAGGTCGGATGATCGATGGCGGCCGGCTGTCTATATGGTTTCAACTGGGCCATAGCCTCAAGATTCGATCGATCCCCCGCTTCGTCAGGCGCTAGCCGGACCGACTGCGCCGGAGGCTGCTCGACGACCGGAGGCGCTATTGTCGGCTGGCTGGTGTCCAGGACGACTTTTTCCGGCCATTTGCGCTCAGACTTGATCCGGATGATCGCTCTGTCGATGGCTGGCTGATCAGCGAACCTCGCTGGGGGCGTTGGCAGACACCAGCCGGCGATGAGCAATTTCAGCCCGCCCACGATGCACCCAGCGGCAGACTTGGGGCTTGCATGGGAATGCGAGGACTTGCACCCGACTGCGCAGACAGCGCTCAGTACCCGAAGGGCTCGCATTAACCAACGGCCTCGGTGCCGGCCTGGAGCCGATTGAGGATTTGCAGGGCGCGCTTGCGATCGGGGGATACAATTCCGGCTGGCGTTCCATCAAGAGCCGCGCTGAGATGCTTGTAGGCTTCCGGCACGCGCCCGTGTTTCAGCAATAGCTCGGCAAGGTCCGTCGCAGCCTTCAATTCAAAAAGGGTGGCGGACTGGCGTTTCGCCCAGTCTATTGCCGATATAAGGCTTCCTTTCGCTTCGAAATAATCCTCAGCCGATCGAGACGCCAAGATGAGCCCTTTCATCCTGAACAAGGCTGGCATGTACAGAAACTTTCCGCCGCGCTGCTGCACATCAATTGCGTTCATAATCATCGTCAGCGCTTCCTGATGTTTGCCCATGGCAATAAGGCCCGCACTCAGGTCGCAGAGAAAGTCCATATTGAGCATTTCGTGACGTTGAGCGTGAAGCTCTTCCAAAGCCCTCTTCAGCAGCGGAATCCCCTCGCGGAGATTATTTTGAAGGAGCAGCCATTGACCTCGCAGGCCAGTCGCTACGGCACGGTAGGGCTTCAAGGAGTAGGCCGCAGCGAGCTCGGTCAACTGGGCGATGTATTGTTCTGACCGGCGAGTGTCCGCCAGGGCCAAATAGACCGGAAGAACCAGGCTCAGAGATCGACACAGCGTGGCTGGATGACCGGATCTTTCTCCTTCCTCTATGGCGCGCTTTGCGTAGTCAAGTGACTGGTCCAGCAGCCCTCCGTACAGCAAACAACGAGCCATCCCGACGAGTAAAAGACTGCTGTGATGAAACAAGTATCGTCCCGCGCGGAAGCGCGAGCCGGACGTCGAGTGGCTGAGACCGGATTCGAAATGCCTCTGTGCAACAGGATGATTTCCGGCCAAATGATGGGCGGCGCCCAGCATCGATTCAGCGAGCGCTATATCGTCGTGATCCCCGGTTTTTAAGGCAACAGCTTTGCTTCGCGAGGCGATATCGAGCGCAGCATCAATGTCGATGTTCCAGCGGTAGTACATGAAGAGCCCGCTCAGGAGCCGCAGCTCGTAGGCAGAGTCTCCTTGCATGGCCGCAACGTCTAGCGCCCGAGAAAAAGCCTCGTGAACCCGCTCGCCGCTCCCTTCGGTGTGCATCACGGCCAAGGACAATGACGCATGGATCTCCATCTCCCGGCGAGAGTTTTTGTGCTGATCTCCGAGACGTGCTATCGCCTGCTCTGCCCAGCCTTGGCATTCGATCAATAGCGACAGCTCCATGAGGAGCGGCATTGAAGCCGCTGCAAGTCTCGTCGCGACCTCGTCATCGCCCTGCGGCCCAAAGCTCCATTCCAGTGCCGCCCGAACATTACCTAGTTGTCCGGTATAGATTGTGAATCTCTGCGCTTTTGGCAGAGCCAAAACGGTTGCTCTCTCTGATTCAAGTTGTTCGGCGACATATTCGGCGTGCCGTGCGGAGATCAAGTCGCGTTCGGCATGCTCCTCCAATTTTTCAAGTGCATATGCGCGCGTCGTGTGCAGAAATCGATACTGTGGTTGTCCCTGGTCAAGCCGAGTTTCCAATAATGACTTTTCAAAAAGACCAGCGATTGCGTCCACAATATCCGAGGTGCCCGAACCCAGTTCGCCAGCAACGCGTTGCGCGGCCTCCAAGGTGAAATCGCCAACGAAAAGGGCAATGCGTCGAAAGACAATCCTCTCTGCGTCAGACAGCAGATCGTAGCTCCAATCCAATGTCGCCTTGAGGGTTCGATGCCTGGGAACGCTGGTCCGCCGGCTTAGTTTCAGTAATTCCAGTCGAGAAAGCAGGCGTGCAACAGTCCCCTTGACACCGAGTGCGGCGACTTGACCCGCCGCCAACTCAATTGCCAACGGTAGACCATCGAGTTTTCGACAGATTTCTGCGACAAACGGCGCCTCCTCGTCGGTGAGAACGAAGGTTCCGTCTCTTGCAGACACGCGTTGTACAAACAACTGAGCCGCCGCGTATTGAATCACGGCTTTTGCCGTTTGCTCCGAGCCAGATGGCGGAAAATCGAGGGGAAGAACCCGGCAACAACGCTCGCCCTCTACTTTCAGACATTCTCGACTAGTGGCCAGAAGATGGACTTTCGCCGTTTCCTGGTAGAGCTGCTCGGCCAGCGAAGCGACCGCCTCGATCACGTGCTCACAGCTATCGAGAATGATAAGGAGCTCTCTCGAACGAACGAGATCGACGAGCTCCAGGCTTGCATCTTTCGATTTGAGTGCAAATCCCAAGGATGTCGCGACAGCCCCCGCAACATGACGCGGATCGGTGAGGCCTTCCAGGTCAACAAAATAGACTTCCCCGCCAAACTCCTCGGCGGCGGCGCCGCCAACAGCGAGGGCAATGGTCGTCTTGCCAATGCCGCCGGGGCCAAGCAATGTTACGAACCGCCCATCTCGAAGCTTGTCCTTAACCTCGCTGATCACCGATTCGCGGTCAATCATCATGAACGGTCGCACGGGGAGCCTGCCTTGGTGCCGGAACTTATCGTTCCCGCTCTCCGTATGGCCTGCGAGAGGGATGACGGTGCCGACGAACGAGTAGCCCCGCGCCTTGACGTTTGCGATGTATCGGTTGCCAAATTGGCCGTCACCAAGCGCCTTGCGGATTGCGGCCACGTGGACCCGGAGGCTCCCCTCCTCAACGGTTACGTCCGACCAGACGTGATCGATGAGCTCCTGCTTCGCGATGACCTCACCTGGGCGGTCGGCAAGATAGATCAAGATATCCAACGCCCGATCCCCGAGCGGAAGCATCTGACCGTCGCGCCGGAGCACCCTCTCGCCAATCGAAAGTTCGAAAGGGCCGAAACGCAGCTTCCTATGAACTACGGCGCAAGACATGTTTCAGCCAAATGACGGATCTCCCGTGACCCGTATGCCTACCGTCGGTCGGCAAACGCCGCAATTGTGCGCGCGTAAGGTTAGCCACAACGAAGCTCGTAGGCCTTCCCACGCTTTTGGAAAGGACGAGCTAAACCTTGGTATAGTCTCGACGCGGAGGATCGAGCCGAACCCGGCGCCGCTGCGACCACAATGAGGGGGCACGAGCAGCATGCACCCGCGCGACCGTCCCGCGTTGCGCGTCCAGCCGCTGGAGCCGATCGCACAAGGATCGGTCAGCAGATAACGGACTGGTCTTATGTTCGCGCCCTCTGCGATGCCAATGTGATTGAGTTGCATCGCCGATGGCCGGCCGAGGCGACCTGTCGCGTGCCTGGTGGCCATTGATGCAACGTAGGAAAACTAAGGCGCGCCGCTGTTTCCCTTTGCGCGATCCAGAGCGGTCTGAATACAATTCAGGAGGTCGCTCTCATCGAACGGCTTCGGCAGATAGCAGATGACCCCGGCTTGGAGTGCGCGGACACGAATATCATCGCTCGGATAGGCAGTTATCAGTACGGTGGGAATCTCTTTGCCCAATCGAGACAAATTGTCTTGCAGATCAAGACCATTCATCCTGGGCATGTCGAAGTCGACAACCAGACAGCCGGTGCGGCTCAGCTCGGGTGAGCGCAAGAACTCCTCTCCGGACGAAAATGCCTGGGCGACCAACCCTATCGAACGCATTAAAACTTCGATTGCGTTTCCAACCGCTTCGTCGTCGTCGACTATGGCAATTATTGGTCCGCTATTTGGCACTTGGCAAGACCGGTAACCGCGAGCAGCGTTTGGAAAAACGGACGTCGTCCGCGAGACTCTTTCTTCTCCAACCTAGGCGCAACCGCTACGTGCTTCGATTATACGAATGTATAGGAACTCCCCGATTCGCTTCGGTGGCCAGAAATCTTGTGGTCCATGGAGCAAGCTGCGTCACAGGCATTGACCTTCATATCGCCCTCTTAGCTCACAAGAGCCCCTCCAGCCTGGACCGCTGGAGGGGCAAGGGAGGCCGCAGGGAGTGATCGGCCTCGAGGGAGGAGAACTTGACCATATCGGCACTCATTGGCGCTCACTATTGATCTAGCGGAAAGATCGAGCACCAAATAGGAATGCGCGCACTATACGAAGGTTGTGCGCTGCCAGCTTGGTCGGTTCGGCTTTGGTAGGCAGCTGACGCCTGGCGCACAACCTGGCCGACTTCAACCGCCAGTTCGGCGATGGCTGCGATCCGGCGGAATTGGGCTGGTTGTCCCCCTATCGCCCACGCGATAATCTCGCTATCCTATAGCGGACTGGCAAAGCTAATGCGCATGTCGATGAGGAACATGTGGTAGAGCAACAGGCCAAAGACCAACCGCCAACCGTGGTGGTCATCGACGATGATCCGGGGGTGCGGGACTCACTAGGCAGGCTGCTTCGGTCGGCGGGCTTTCGGGTCAGCCTACTCGGTTCGGTGAGCGAATTTCTCGCGGCGGATCGGCCGGAAGGACCCGCTTGCCTGGTGCTTGACGTGCGGCTTCCCGGCCAGAGCGGACTCGAACTGCAGCGCGAACTGGCAGGTGCCAAAACACAGCTACCGATCATCTTCATTACCGGACATGGTGACATTCCAATGTCGGTGCAGGCGATGAAGGGTGGCGCGATCGAATTCCTGACAAAGCCGTTCCGAGAGCAGGATTTGCTTGACGCGATTCAGCTCGGTCATGCCCGTGACCAGGCGCGGCTTGAGCGGGAACGAGCTATGGCAGATCTGAAAATTCGTTTCGAAACGTTGACGCCGCGGGAGCGCGAGGTCATGGCGTTCGTGGTGTGCGGGCGGTTAAACAAGCAGATCGCAGCCGATCTCGGCGTAAGCGAAATCACGGTGAAAGTTCATCGTGGCCAGGTAATGCGCAAGATGCGGGCATCGTCCTTGCCTGACCTGGCGCGCATGGCCGACCAATTGCAACTGACGCCGACAAAGCCGCGTAGCCCGGGTCGCGTTGCCTAGCGCAGATGCTCAGCCTGCATCTCCCGTAATGGTCCCATTGCGTCTCACCATAGAGGGTCAGGGTGCCTGCCAGACGTCTGCTTCGTCGCGGATCCGAAGCGGCAGTCCGCTTACGGTGCGGCGACCGGATGAGCAGGCGCAGTGAAGCCAAAAATAGCGCCACGTGGCACGTTAGGGCTCGCCCACAATCGTCCGTTATGCGCTTCGATAATCGACCGGCAGATCGACAGCCCAAGCCCCAAACCACCCGGTTTTGTGGTGTAGAAAGCCTCGAACACGCGCTCAAGAGTTTCCGGCGCGAAGCCTGGACCGGTATCTCGCACCTCGACTGACAGGCCATCCGGTTCGTTACGGGTCCTGATAAGCAATTCACGCTCCTCTTCGCCGACGTCGCGCATCGCTTCGATGGCATTGATGATCAAGTTAAGTAGTACCTGTTGCAGCTGGACCCGATCTCCCTGGACACGCGGCAACCCCTCCGCTAACTGCGTCCGCACCGACACGCTATTGTTTACGGCCTCCGTACGGGTGAGAGCAATAACCTCCAGGATGGCATCGTCGATCGCTACGGCGTCCTTCCGTGCGGGCATCTTCTTAATGAGCGCATGAATTCGCCCGACGACCTCGCCTGCGCGATTCCCCTCCTTGACAACAAGAGCGAGCGCGTCATCCACCTCGTGAAAATTCGGTGGCTCCGCGTTTAGCCAGCGCCGAGCGGCTAACGCGTATGTGACCGCCGCTGTGATCGGCTGGTTCACTTCATGAGTGATCGAGGCCGAGAGCTGACCCACGGTGGCGACGCGGTTGGCGTGCGCCAGCTGCATCTGCACCTTGCGCAAGGCCTCTTCGGCGCGCTTACGCTCGATGAACTGACCGATCTGGCTACCGATGGTAGCCAGCATGTTGAGCAGCTCCTGATCGGGCTGTCTGATTTCGCGACTGAAAAACTCGATCACGCCCAGGACTTCGCCTCCGAGCAGGATGGGAAAGCCGAAGGCCGCGTGTAGTCCTTCGCGTTCGGCGATGGGTCCGCGCGGAAAATTCTCATCAGGAACGACATCGGGAACGTATTCGGGTTCAAGGCTGGACCACACCCGGCCCGGTAGTCCCAAGCCCGGAACGAAGGTGGACTCCCGGCTGACCCTTTCAAATTCCGGGACTTCTATCGACGCTTTATGCCATAGCTCGACACAGCGCAGCGCCTCGGCCTCCCGGTCCACGCGCCAGAGCGCGCCCACGTCCCATCCCAGATACTCGCCCATGGCCCACAGTATTCTCGGAGTGGCCTCTTCGATCGTAGCCGCTTCCGCCAAAATCTGCGTGATCGTGTGCTGCACGCGGAGGCGTTCCTCTCCGCGCTTGCGATCCTCGATGTCATAGGCGGTCCCGTACCACTTAATGATCTTGCCGTTCTCGTCGCGCGCAGCGACACGATCGATGGCGAACCAGCGATACTGTCCGTCGGCACGCCGGACGCGCTCCTCCGTATGCCACGGCTCGCCGGTGGCAAAGGCGTCACGCCACATTTTCTCACCGGTCGCGATGTGGTCGGGATGCGCCACGACGGACCATTCCGTGCCGAGCGCAGCCTCGTCGGAAAGGCCCGTGTATTGTTTCCAGGCGGCGTTGACGAAGTCGCGCCTGGCGTCTGCCGAATAGCTCGCCACCGGGATTGGGATGGTATCGATCATCTGCCGCAGCTCGCGCCGCGCCTCGGCGAGTTGAGCCTCTCTCTCGCGCAGCGCATCCTCCGCACACTTGCGCTGCGTCAGATCGAGCACGAATGCGACGCCCTGGTCACCGCCCTCTTCGAACAGCGCGCCTCCAATCAGCACGGGTACGCGGCTGCCATCTTTTCTGGTGTATTCCTTTTCGAACGGCTCGAACCGGCCGCTACTTTTTTGCTGTTCGATCCTCGCGTTATTCCGGTCGCGCCAGTCGGGCGGCGTCAGGTCCGCCAACCTTATGCGGCCCGAAGCCAGGTCTTCGCGATCGTAGTTCACCATGCGAAGAAACTCGTCGTTGGCCTCAAGAACGCGCCCGTCGAAATCCCAGACGAGAATTCCGATGATGTTGGAATCGACCAGGCGCCGGATCTTCGCTTCGCTTTCCCGCAATGCCTCCTCGGCGCGCTTGCGGTCGCTCATGTCGATGACAAAGACGACCCCCTCGTCTGCCTTTCCCTCGAAAAATGCGCCGCCGACCAGAACCGGGACGCGGCTGCCGTCTTTGCGGTAATACTCCTTCTCGTAGGGTCTGCAGGTTCCGGTCCCGCTCAGCTGGGCCAACGCATCCTCGTCGGCGGGGGCCCACTCAGTGGGCGTCAGTTTCGTCCAACGCATCCGACCGGAGATAACGTCATCATGGCCGTAGCCCAGCATGTCGAGAAAGGCATCATTGGCTTCGATGATCCGCCCCCGCGAATCCCCGATAAAGATGCCGATGATGTTCGAGTCGACCAAGCGCCGGATTCTTGCCTCCCGCTCCTGGAGATCGCTGTAAAGGCGGGCGTTTTCGATCGTGATCGCCGCCTGGTCGGCGAAGGTCTCGAGGAGCGCGATCTGTTTGTCAGAGAACGGTCGGACCTCCATTCGCCGTACTAAAATTATTCCGGTGGTGATACCCTCGCGCAGCAACGGCGTCGCAAGCGTGGTGCGGTGGCCCTCGCGTTTTGCATTACTGCTGCCCACCGGGTACTCGCCCTCCTCTGCGGCGAGATCATGGACATGAATGGTCCGACGATCGCATGCGGCTCGTCCGGTCACCGTGTCTCGGTTTACGGGAACGCCTTGGTACGCATTGATAACCACCGGAACCAGGCGGAAGATCTCCGCATTGTTCGCGTCGCACAGGCGCGCGGCATTTTCGGCTACCGCGTCGAGCACCGACTGAATTGGCGAGTTCGAGATGATGCGCAGCATCTCAGAGGTGGCAGTTTGTTGCTTCGTCGCCTCGACAAGGCGCGCACGCGCGTGGGCGATCTCCCGCTTGCATACCTTGAGTTCCTGTTCGAGATCGGCGCGGGTCTTGCGAGCCCGACCAACGCGCGCCTTCGCTTCGGTCAAGTGAAGCTTGCGACCTCGCGTTCGGCTCTTCGCCCTTTTGCGAGACAAGGTCACCTCCATCGCCGAACTGGCCACCAATGCTGGTCGCACAGCAGGGGACCGGGCCTGCTGAATAGCACGCAACTCAAAGCGCGCCTCAGAGGCCGGGGAGTGGGTTCGGACCGGTGCGGCGGCATCAAAATCCTTTTCAATATCGTCTGGCGCGGCGCCCAGATGTCGAATGTCGATCATAGTGCTCTCCTTTGCATCTTCGGAGCGGAGCACAAGACAGCGCGAAGGCCTGTCCGGCGGCGTAGCTTCCCCCGAATGATCGATCCCCTCTTGGAGGGGTTTGATCCGGCCCGGAGGCCTTTGCTTTTGTTATGTGGAATTTTGGCCTGTTGCGCCTTTCAGAGACGGGTCGGGCTGTCCAAATCCGGCTACTTGGGGATCGGCAATTTGCGAGCAGTTTGCTAAATAGGCGGAAACAGCTCCGTCCGGCGATTGCGGGGTACTCCGCATCGAGTATCATGATACCGCTTCGACAACGCCTTTTTTGGTGTCCGCGCGCCTCGAGGGGCTGCGGCGCCGTTCGCCGCGACAGCGCGTTTCGCCACGGTCGGAAACCGGACGGCGCGCCGTCGCCAGGAGCGCGTCCATCGTAAACCAGGTGCGGTGATGGGACTCTCGGAGCGGTCTGCAAGCTCGCTCGATACTATCGCGGGCCACGTTGATCACGTTTATTCGGTTGCCGAGGGGGCGACGCCTCCGCTTGGGATACAAGCGGTATCAAGCTCCTGGCAAAGATCAGCAAAAAAACATGGCCTCGATCCGCTCGACAGCAAGGCGCCACGCATCCTCACGTCTGCCGAGTTGAAACATTTTCGCGAACCGCTGGACAAGCTCATCTCCAGCGCCCAACAGGAGCTGGATGAACTATACCAGGTGGTCCGTGAGGCGGGATATGCCGTCTTGCTCTGTGATAGCTCGGGCGTCGCCGTCGCGCATCGTGGTGAAGATGCGTTGGCAAGCCAGTTCCAATATTGGGGAACTTGGCTCGGCGGGGTGTGGTCCGAGGAAGTGGAGGGCACAAACGGCATCGGCACCTGCATCGCCGAAGAGCGGCCCGTCACCGTTCACAGAAGCCAGCATTTTAGGTCCAGACACCTTAACCTGAGCTGCTCTGGCGCGCCGGTGTTCGGGGTCGATGGGCGACTGATAGCAGTCCTGGACGTCTCTGCCATCGATCCTGAACTCTCCGAACGAGCGCACGCGCTAACTGGCGCGCTCACAGTACGATCGGCGCGCGCGATAGAAGAACGATTTTTTCGTGAGCAGTTCCGTCGAGAGTGGATCGTCGCGGTAGCGCCGCCGGAAGGAGGCGCTTCAGGTATGCTGCTGGCGATTGACGGCAACCAACGCATCATCGGCGCAAACCGGTTCGCGCGCACGTCCCTGATGCTCGATGATCGCGGGCTCCGGGCGGGTACCAGCTTGTGGTCTATTTTCGAGCGAGACATCGACCTCTTCCGGCGCCAGGACCGGACCGATATCTCTGCGCGATTGCTAATCGCCGGCAGCAGTGACAGTCGGCCAGCGCTTGTGACTCCACCCGATCACCCCGTGACTGCCTCGAGCAATCCAACGAACAGCAACCTGCATACGCGCCCGCGCCTGGGTTCGATTGATATTTCGAGGCTGCCGCCAGCACCGCTAGCACAGGGCGGATTGTCACCCGGCGCGATGCGTCGGGTGCGGGAATACGTGGAAGTGCACTTGGGCGAAAGTATCGATCTGTCGATGCTGGCTGGAGTCGCCGGACTATCAGTGCATCATTTTGCGCGACAATTTAAGCAATCCGCCGGGGTGACGCCGCATGTCTACCTCACGCAAAAGCGAGTCGAACGTGCCCAGGAGATGTTAGTGCAAACTGATCTCCCGCTAGCGGAAATTGCGTTCGCCGTGGGCTTTTTCGACCAGGGTCATCTGGCGCGTCATTTCCGTCACAGGCTCGGCACCACGCCTCGAGAGTTCCGGTGGGCGGAACGCTAGAACAAACGACGTTCTGGATTCACACACTCCTCGAAGAACCATCAAATAGGCTGAACGCCAACGGCTGAGTGCGTACGTCACGGTGCTTCAGTTATTTGTCATTCTAGCAACCATTCATTCCAGCTTTCACCCTGCCTGATGATTTCGCCTCCCCTCGCGCGGTTTGCCGCGCTCGGACGCCTAGTCTGTTCGAGGATTCGCCTCGCCAAAATGAGATCGGGTGTTGTGAGACCTTCGGAGAACTGACTGTAGACGGGACTGATCAGATCATGAGCTCTCTGGACTTCGCCGCGTCCGATCCAGATACGCGCGAGTTCCAATCCGGCACGCAATTCGAAAGGCAGCGCTGATTCTTGCCGCGCCTGCATCATCGCTTTCGCGAAAAACTCCTCTGCCAGGTGATTCTCGGGTACGCCCCCGGAGGCAAACGCCGAGCCTTTCGCAAGGAAGAATGCGGGCAGGTGAAGAGGCTTATTGGCCTTGATAGCGGCGGCAATCGATCGATCGATAAGCGCCAACGCTTCCGAGCGCGCGTTTTGCTTCGCCAGGCTAACCGTTAATTCGGAGACAAGATCGCTCGTCAGCACTTCGTACCGGTGAATTGCTAGTTTCTCCAAACTCTCTTGCAGATGCTGTATGCCATCCGCCATTCGGCCGACGCGGACCAGGTAGCGGCCCCTAAGCCCTAAAGCGACCGCACGAGCCGGTGCCAACGAATGCCTCTCGGCGAGATGCTCGAGCTTTGAAAGACTACGTTCGACCTGCTCCAGATCGTCGACCCAAAAATAGAGCCGCATCGGGTTGTTGAACGCGCGAAACAGCCCGATCGGATGCCCTGCCCTTGCGGCCTCCTCAATGTTCATTTTGGCGTAGTGGGCGGCCTGGTCGAGATTGCCAGAGAAAAAAAGTGAGTGGGTAAGAGCGCTAAGCGAAGAGCTCCGCAAATCGAACAGGTATTGGCTCGCGTTGAATCGTCGGAGCTGAGGCAAGCCTTGCAATGACCGTTTCAGATGTTCTTGCGCCCGCAGTTGGTCAGAACGCAGACAGTACGCTGCCCCCAGCATGGAATCAGCGACGGCCGCATCGTCTGGACTTCCGGTTTTCCTCGCGGCGGCCACGCCGCGAAGCGCGAGGTCATATGTCCCTGCCGCGTCGACAATGCCGTGAAGATACATCGACATTCCACTAAGTAGAGACAAGTACAGATGAGTATCTTCGTGCCGCTGCGCAAAGTTCAGCGCCGTATGGAAAGCCTCGCGAACCCTCTCACTATTCCCTTCGGTGTACATGAGCGACAAAGCAAGCGCTGCGTGAATCTTCATCTGATGCCGAGGATCGCAGTCCGGCGTGATCCGATCGATCGCCTTCTCCATCCATGCTCGGCATTCCAAAAGGAGCGACATGGCCAGAAGTAGCTGCGAAGCTGCGGCCGCCAATCTTATGGCTGTGGGGTCGTTTCCATTGGGACCAAAGCTCCATTCAAGCGCGGAACGGATATTTCCGAGATAGTCTCGCACGACATTGACTGCAGCTTCCGTGAACTCCAAATCGAAGAGATTGACCGGGTTGCTTTCCAGCATGTGAATCAAGAAGCTCGAGTGCCGCCCCGCAATAGAATCTTGCTCGCCGCTAGCGGCCAATTTCTCCAAAGCGTAGGCGCGCGTCGTATCAAGCAACCGGTAGAACGGTCCCCTTGAGCTGGTCCAAACCGCGATCAGAGATTTATTGACGAGATTTCCTAACGCGCCCTCGATCTCAGACTCGTCTATCCCCTCTTCCTCCGCCACTGCCAGTGCCGCCTCCAGCGTGAAGTGCCCTGCGAAAATTGCGACACGTCGCAAGAGGGCGCGTTCGACCTCCGAAAGATGGTCGTGGCTCCAGTCCAGCATTGCCATGAGCGTTTGATGCCGCGGATTTGCAGTTCGCCGGCCGAACTTCAAGAGATCGAGGCGCGAACCCAGCCTTGCCACCGTGTCCCTGACACCGAAGACAGCGGCCCTTCCGGCGGCGAGCTCGATGGCGAGCGCAATGCCGTCAAGCTTCCGGCAAATCTCGGCAACCGTGGGGGCTTCGTCGTCACTGAGCGAAAAGTCGCCGCCGCCGCGAGCACTGACACGCTCGGCGAACAACCGTGCGGCCGGATAGGCAAGCACCTCTGACGCAGTCAGCCCCGGGTGCTCCGGCGGGCAATCCAATGGACGAAGGCGAAATACGCGTTCACCGACGACCCGAAGTATCTCCCTGCTGGTCGCAAGCATATAGATGTTGGGAGCGCTTTGAAAAATGCTATCGGCGATCTCCACGGTTTCTGCGATGAGATGCTCGCAACTGTCAAGGATGATCAGGGCCCTTCGAGGGCGCAGAAATTCAAGCAACGCCTCCTTCGGATCGACAAATCGCGGGTCAAGCCCGATCGAGGAAGCGATGGCGCCGATGACCTGCTCCGTGTCTCTAACGGTCGAAAGATCGACAAAGAAGACCGCGTCGTTAAAGTGCGCCAGCGCCGAGTGTCCGACGGCCAGAGCAACCGTCGTTTTGCCGATGCCGCCAGCACCCAGAATCGTAATCAGACGCTCTGTCTTGAGTCCGGCTTGAATCTCAAGAACAGCATCTTCGCGGCCGACAACTTGTCACCGAACTGACCGTCGCGCAGTGCCTTGCGCAGTGCCGATAGATGAACGCGAAGGCTGCCTTCCTCGACCGTTACGTCGGGCCATGCCTTCGCGATCAGATCAGCCTTCGCGACAACTTCACCGGCGTTTTCGAGAAGAGCGGTCAGGATGTCGTAAGCCCTGCCACCAAGCGGAATGACCTGGTTCGCCTTCTTGAGAGAGCGCTCGGCGACATTCAGCTCGAATGGGCCAAACCGAAGCCGGATTGCACTCGGCGAGCCAATTTGTTGAACCGACATGAGTTATTACGCCAAGATCCTCGACGATTCGATCGTTGCACCGCTCGCCGTCAGTCTTGTGCAAACAATAAGCGGCGGACGATTGGAGGACCATTAAATTGGAGTTTAGTGATCCGCGTTGCGGGCGCGCAATCGTCGAAGCCATGGAGCAGCGCCGGTCCAGGAATGTTTCATTCGGCAAGCGTCGCCTCAGCACGGCCGGAGGCCGCTTGCACCCCCAGCCCATCAAGGGTTAGCCGAAACCTCCTCCAGCAACAAGCTGTCAGTGTATCGAATTGATCGCGCTGTCGCGCCGGTATGAGCCATTTAAGACGTGCGTGGCCAACCGTAGATCGACGGTATCAAGGCCTTCTCGAAATTTCGCGTGAGTAGCTTGCAAGGTCCGCCACGAGGTCTGCTTTGGCCCGGCCGACTTTTCGGCAATAGCAAGGCTTGTCGCGGCTCTGAGCGCCCACGACAAGCTCGCTTGTCTGTCCGATAGCTCGAGCGCACTGAGAAAATACTGCCTGCCAACCGCAAGCCCCTCGCCGTTGCCCAGCGCCAGTTCGCCCCTGATACGACGCAGTTCCGGAGCGTACCATTGGGTCTCGTCAAGATCGATCTTCGCTCGTTCGAAGACAGCAAGTCCCTGCCGGGGCCGACCGGCGGCGGCCGTACATCTTGCAAACTCTGCTTGCAGGATCCAATTGAAGACCCCATAGCGCGCCGCTGACAGCTTCTCCAAACCGCGGTAGAGCGTCGCCGAAGCGGTATCGCCCTCGCCTCTCCTGATTCTGCAGAGAGCCTGGATGCTGAGGCCGAAGCCGTGATAGCTCTCCACGGCGTATTTTGCGGCGTGGTCGACAAGCTCGTTGGCGAGCGCTTCAGTCTCGAGATCGTCTGGACTTGTCAGGTACGCGTTGAAGCTTGCCCAGGCGAGCGCCACGCAGAGCGGTACCGCGTGACCGAGTTGGCGTGCCTCAGCGATCGACATCAGGTTGAGGCGCCGCGCCTGATCGGGACAGCCCCGCAGCCAGGCCAGGTTGGCCAATACAGCCAGGGCGTCGACCTTCCGATCGTAGCCAAACCGCTTGATGAGAGATTGTCGACACGCTTCATCATCGCGATGCAGGGATAATTCGAAATGAGCTTCGGCCTGCAATATCCGCCCGGTGTGGTGGCAGGTTACGCCGCGCATGTAGTTGGCCGTTGCGATCGCGCCGCGATTGCCGCTCCCCTCAGCGACATCGCCACACCGATCTGCCAATTCTATCGCCTCGGCATAGCTGGGAAGTCGTATCTGGTGAGCCCAGAGAACAAGCAGAGAATCGAGCTGGCATTCGGTGTCGTTGAGGGACTCGGCAAGAAGGCGCGCTTGCGCCCAGCTCCTATACGACTCTTCAGTCATACCATCCGTGAACATCATACAACTGGCGAGCGCGGACTGAATGATCATTTCTTGCCGTGAGCCGGCACTCGCATCGTCGAGCCGGCTGAGGGCTTTCGTCATCCACTCCCGGCATTCGGTAAGAAGGGCCACTGCCATCCATGTGCTTGCCGAGGCGGCAGCAAGTTCAACGCCAATTTTCGCATCCCCCTCGACCGAGAAAGCCCAGTTCAGAGCGGCTCTGAGATTGTCGACCTCGACCCCAAGCGTCCTGCGCCTTTCAGGCCCATCCATTGCAGCGCCTTGTTTGAACAGGCCGCTGAAGTAGAAGGCGTGACGCCGGCGCCAGCGGCCCTCCTCATCGCTTTCGGCAAGTCGTCGTGAAGCAAAGGCGTGAGTGGTGTCGAGTAAACGCAGCCGCGCCCCCTGTCCCTGAGCGGCAATCATCGATTTCGAACGAAGCTCCCAAACGCAATCCGAGACATTTGCCTCATCTATCGTCTCGTCAGCGACAACGGCGACCGCCGCCTCGAACGTAAATCCGCCGGCAAAAACACTGAGCCGGTTCAGTACGCGCCTCTCTGCCTCGCCGAGCAGGTCATAGCTCCACTCCAGCGCGGCGTTTAAGGTCTGGTGCTTTGCTGGGGCCGTTCTACGGCCCACCCATGAAAGGTTTAGCCGGTCATCGAGCAAGCTTGCGGTCTTGCTGAGGCCAAATATGTCGACCCTGCCGGCTGCGAGCTCAATTGCCAATGGAATTCCATCAAGCCGCCGGCAGATTCCCGCGGCAATCGGCGCATCCGCATCGACCAGCTCGAAGTCACCCCGCACGGCCCGCACGCGGTCGACCAGCAGTTGAACAGCCGGATATTGCAGGGCGTCCTGTGCCGACAAGCTGCCATCTTCCGGAGGGCATGCGAGCTCGCAAAGTTCAAAGACATGCTCACCTTCAACACGCATCGCCTCGCGGCTGGTTGCTAGCAGATGCAATGTCGGGACACGGCGAATCAGTTCTTCCGCGAAAGCTGACGCGCCATCAATAAGATGCTCGCAACAGTCGAGAACGATTAGCGTTGGCTTTTCCTGCAAACGATCGATCAAGGCTGGTACGACGTTATTTGTTTGTACCGATACACCAAGTGCGGTGGCCACGGCTGGCGCGACCAGCGAAGCGCCGCCGAGAGCGCCCAAGTCGACGAAATGAACTTGGCCGTCGAAAATTGCGCTCATTTCGTGAGCAACTGCGATCGCCACCGTGGTCTTGCCGATGCCGCCAGGCCCGACGATTGTCACGAACTTCTGTTCGGCCAACTTCATCTGGATCGCGGCGAGCGCGTCTCTTCGTCCAAGCATCCGCATCAAGCGCGCAGGCAGTCGGGACCTGGAGGATGACTTGAGATCACCCGACGTTTGCGAGGAACGTGAGGTTACCGGTACGACGAAGCTGTACCCTCGCCCGGGCACGTTCGCGATATATCGCCTGCCAGGGTCACTCTGTTCGAGCGCTTTCCGCAGCGCTGAGATGTGGACGCGGAGGCTGACTTGTTCGGCCCCTCTCTTTGGCCAAACGCGCTCGATCAGGGTTCTCCTGCCGACGAGCTCGTTCGCTTGCTCCACCAGGACGATGAGGAGATCCATGGCGCGCGCGCCGAGCGGTACGACCTTTGCGCCATTTGTCAGAAGTCTGTTTCCGATCGACAGTTCGAAAGGCCCGAAGCTCAGGACCTTCCCGCGCTGATCGCTCATGAGATATTCTCAACCATGCCGATTCTCGAGGTGACGTCGCCGGGGATTCCGCGCTGGCGTCGCCAGCTGGCCGGACTTTGACCAAAGGCCTGTCTGAAGAGCCTACACAGATGTGCCTGATCCGAAAAGCCTACGCTCAAGGCTATTTCACTCAGTGATACGGCACTGGTCATCATCAAGTGGCAGGCTCTTTCCAGACGCCTTCTCACCACGTAGGCATGTGGCGACTCGCCAACAGCTAGTTTGAATTTCCGAGCGAAGTGCGCCTTGCTTCGACGCGCGATCGCACTGAGATCGCGGACGTGAATGGTGCGGTGTAAATTGCTGTCAATGTAAGCTCGTACGCGAGCGACCTGCCAAGCCGCCAGACCGCCGCTTCTGGAGTCGTTAGCACCTGAGCAGCGCTCGATCTCCGCTTGCAGGATGTGGGATGCCGTGACCAGCGACGCCTTGGCCGCATCCCGATCACGCTCGAGCTCTCGTGTTGCGGTTTCAAGCAGCCGCGCCAGGCTGTTTGCAACGAAGTGGAACTGTTGGTCGGCCGCAACAGAAGAATCTGATGCGATCGTTTGAAGCCCTTCCATCATCAATTTGAAGCCTTTCCATCATCAATTCCCTCGACGAACCATCCGACCGGCTTCGGATCGGTGAGAGAGTGCAGCAAAGGGCCCGCTTTGGCTCGTTAATCAGCGTTATGGAAAGTTAATTCCCAATCCGCCAGACAACGAAATAAGCTTCAAATATCAATATGTTACAACTGGCAAAGCTGAGATCGCAACGATTCAGAACACCTCAAGCGGTCACTCAGATCCAAAATGCCACGCGAGACACGAGAATGCAGACGCACGGGGCCGCCTCCGCAAGCGGAGGATTTTCGAACATTGATCTCAATCCGAGGTCAGCGATTGCGCGGCGAGAGATTGATGCCCGGGGCGAGGCCGGGATTGATCTGCTCCGGGGAGATGGCCGGCGGCATCGTCTCCGCGGGAAGCGACTCGGACGGCGCGCGTTGCGACGTAAAGACAGGCAGGCAATTC
>WNFR01002905.1_pt1 | contig 17796 bp, 17 predicted proteins | sample 5400221 | NCBI WGS metagenome assembly WNFR01 (sample SAMN13153357, study PRJNA577476) | soil metagenome | isolation source: 40 cm soil under Madrone tree | place: USA:California | collected 2016-06-14
CCCGAAATCGCAAGCAGCCCCATTGAAAACGTCGCCGCAAGCATTTTCTTCATCCGGAAGCCTCCAGACAGAGCGTATTGCGAACCACTCTATTCTTACCGCAAAACTTTGTAAAGCATCGCAAACGACTCTGAATGCATCCGTTCCACTCGTTGACAGGCTGGCGCTCGCTTGCTAACATTCAACCTGCAGGTTGAATAAGTTTTGGTTGAAAAATATTGAAATGGATACTCTCGGAACAGTGTTTTCAGCGCTCGCGGATCCTTCGCGCCGCGAAATTATTCATCGCCTTGCCCGTGGGCCGGCCCGCGTCAGCGATATTGCCGCGCCATTTTCAATGTCACTCAATGCTGTCTCGAAGCACATCAAGGTTCTGGAGCGCGCCGGCCTGGTCCGGCGCACACGGCAAGGACGCAACTACATCCTGAACCTTGAAGGTCAGCCGTTGCGCGAACTTGCGCGATGGACCCACGTGTACGAGCGCTTCTGGAATAAGCATCTCGACCATCTGGAAGGATTTTTTGCAGCGAGGAGAAAACAAAAATGAATTTTTCTAAACCGACGACCACCGAGATAACCGTCAAGCGAACGGTGCCCGCAAGTCCCGCGGATATATTTGACGTGTGGATCGACTCGACGAGTCCCGGCAGTCCGTGGTTCGGGATCAAGCGGGCCATCGTTCAACCCGTCGTCGACGGGCTCTTCTATCACGTAGTTCAATTTGAGGGCCGCGACTGGGCGCACTACGGGCGCTTCACCGTCCTGGACCGGCCTCGAAAAATCGAACATACCTGGGTGTCCGAAGCGACCCGCGGCCTCGAGTCCCTGGTCACGCTGACCTTCGAGCCGCAGGGCGACGAGACCGTGGTGACCCTGCGCCACACGAATCTCCCGGATGACGATTTCGGCCGAAGCCATGCAGATGGTTGGGGTTTTGTCCTTGACATGATCGTCGAGCGGTTCACCAAGCGTTCGCGTACCGCCTAATGGGTAGCACAGGCGCCTGTGTGCCGTTGGGATCCAAAGAGTCAAACCCACACAGGCTAGCCTGTGCTACCGAAATCCCTCCAATGTGTGCATTGACGGACTCGGGGAATGACCCCTATAATAGTGGTTTCCGATTTGCATCTGGAGGGGCGATGTACGCCGTCATTCGTAGTGGAAGCAAACAGTACCGTGTGGCGCCAGGGGACACCGTGAAGGTGGAAACTCTTCCCGGCAAAGTAGGCGGGGAAATCACCTTTGGCGAAGTGTTGGCCGTGGGCACCGACGAAAAGAAGCTTTTGACCGGACCGGACGCCGCGAAAGCGAAAGTCGTGGGAAAAATCATCGAGCAGGGGCGGCACCCGAAAGTCATGGTTCTCAAATTCAAGACGACGAACCAGTACAAGATCCGCAACGGTCACCGGCAAAACTATACCGCCGTCCAAGTCAGCGGCATCGAACTCTAACCAGTCAATTTTCGGCGGGCTCCAGTATTCGCTCGCATTTGATTCTAAGCGGGCTTCAAGCAGAGCCCGAGACTAAATTTCTGGCGGGCTCCAAGTAGAGCCCGCACCCGGGAGACATCTAATGGCACATAAGAAGGGCGGCGGCTCCTCCGTAAACGGCCGCGATTCGCAGGGACAGCGGCTGGGAGTGAAACGGTTCGGTGGACAACTGGTCCATGCGGGGACGATCCTGATTCGCCAGCGAGGCACGCGTCACAAGCCCGGCATCAACGTCGGCCGCGGCAAGGACGACACGCTGTTCGCGATGATCAATGGCGTCGTGCTGTTTCAAGACAAGGGCCAGGACGGCCGTTACATCAGTGTGCTGCCGCCGGAGCAAGCTGCCGAATTGGCAAAGCCCGAGCCCGTGGCCGCCTCAGCGGAATAAGTGGTTTTTTGAATTTCCCAGGCGTCCCGGCGCAGCCGGGACGCCTTTTGTGTTTCATGCCCCGGGAATGCCAATCTCCCGATTGGCGATTTGAGTTAAATTACGCCAATCGGGAGATTGGCGTTCCCGGTTTCGCGCTCCCGGATGTTTTTTTCCGGCGCCGCGAAAGGAAATACGGAAGCGGAATCCACATGTTTGTTGATGAAGCCAAAATCTACGTGAAGGCCGGCGATGGCGGTAACGGCTGCGTAGCATTTCGGCGTGAAAAATTTGTGCCGCGGGGCGGGCCTGCCGGAGGTGACGGCGGCCACGGCGGCAGCATTTACCTCGAAGCGAATCCGCACGACAATACTTTGCTGCGTTACCGCTACAACCGCGAATTCAAGGCTGATCGCGGCCGCCATGGCGAAGGCTCAAATTGTTCCGGACACGCCGGCGGAGACATGACGCTGCTGGTGCCGGTGGGCACCGTCGTTACCGATCAGGATAGCGGCGAGCAGATTGCTGATTTGACTAAGCCGGGCCAGCGCGTGCTGGTCGCGCAGGGTGGCCGAGGCGGGCGCGGCAATCAACACTTCGCCAAGCCGTGGCATCAGGCTCCGAGAGAATCCGAAGAAGGTGTGCCGGGACAGGAGCGCCACCTGCACTTTGAATTGAAGCTGCTGGCGGACGTGGGACTCGTGGGCTTTCCGAACGCCGGAAAATCCACGCTGATTTCGCGCATCTCGGCGGCGCATCCGAAAATTGCCGACTATCCGTTCACGACGCTGGAGCCGGGACTCGGCGTGGTTTCCGCCGACAGCGCTCTGGGCAAACCTTCCGAGCGAAGTGGAGGGCGCACATTTGTCGTTGCCGATCTTCCCGGACTGATCGAAGGCGCGCACACCGGCGTGGGACTCGGCATCCGTTTTCTGCGGCACATCGAGCGCACCAGGCTGCTCGCACATTTGATTGACACGAGTGACGCATCCGATCGCGATCCTGTACACGATTTTGAAATTATTTGCGGGGAGCTTGCCGCATTCAGCGAAAAACTTGCCGCCAAGCCGATGATCGTCGTGGGAACAAAACTTGACGCCACCACCGACCGCGCGCGCCTGGAAAAATTGCGCGACTTCTGTACCTCGCGCGGAATTGAGTTCCACGCAATTTCAGCCGCGTCCGGTGAAGGCATTCCGCAACTCGTGCGGGCGATGGCAGACGCTCTCGATCGCCTGGCCCCGCAAGGCGCGGTGGATGATGGCACTGACCTTGCGGAGTCGGGCAAGAATAATTCCCCAACAGTCGCCCCTGAAAATGATGCTTCCCGAACGGATCACCGTTGAGTGTCGCCCCGCCGCAAGGCTCCCGCGTTCCCGCCGTGCGCCCAGGCGTACGCAGGATTGCGCTGTTTGGCGGCACGTTTGATCCGATCCATGTCGGCCACCTGGCAGTCGCGCGCGCCGCGGAGCGCCGCTTTCACCTCGACGAAATTCACTTCGTTCCCACGGGCCGTCCGCCGCACAAACATCGCAGCGGAATGGCGTCCTACGCCGACCGCTACGCCATGGTGGCGCTCGCTTGCGCGGATCATCCGCGATTTATCGCCTCGCTTGCCGAGTCTGGGCCGGGACATGCGGGCCGCGAAATATATTACTCGGTGGAAACCGTGCGGCATTTCAAGCAAAAGTTTCACGGGGCCGATACGCATCTTTATTTTTTGCTGGGCGCGGATTCGTTTCTGCATATCCCGTCATGGAAAGATTATGAAACGCTGCTGGGATTATGCGACTTCATTGTGGCCAGCCGTCCCGGATTCCGGGTGGAAGCGCTGCGTCTCGTGATTCCTCCGGAACTTTTTGCGAGGAAGGGCGCATCACATGCGCCTCTTGACCCGCGCGCCATTGCCCTGCGGCGCACTTCCGTATATGTGCTCGACTCGGTTTCCAGCCACGTTTCCGCCACGGAAGTCCGCGAACGCCTGGACCGCAACGAATCAATCCACGGACTTGTGCCGCCGCGCGTTGAGGAATACATTACAAAGCAGGCCCTTTACCGGTGATGGAAAAGAAAACCTCACTACAACCCGAACTTCGCGTGGCCATCGCCGCGGCGCAGGAAAAGCAGGCGGCGCAAATAACGCTGCTGGATTTTCAGGGGCTGGGCGCGTTTACCGATGGCTTCCTGGTCTGCACGGGTTTCAGCGCGCCGCAGGTGGATGCTATCTGCGACGAGATTGAACGCCAACTCGCGCGGGTCGGCGTGCATTTGATGCACCGCGAAGGCAAAGCCGGCGCCGAATGGATGCTGCTGGATTTCGGCAGCTTCATCGTGCACGTCTTCACGGAACGTGCGCGCCATTATTATGACCTCGAGCGTTTGTGGCGCGCCGCGCGCCGCATTGACGTTACTGAGCACCGCGCCCCGGGAGCGGCTGAGGCGGAGGGATGAGCGAACCGCGGATGGCGTGGATCGCGGAGGATGCCGCGTCGAAAGCTGTCGTCGAGCTCGCGCGAAAAGTCGCGGAAACATCCACGACATTGCTCATCACCGGTGAAAGCGGCACCGGCAAAGATCATCTCGCGCGCTTGATTCACGAACTGGGACCGCGACGCGATGCACCCTTTCTAAAAATCGATTGCGCCAGCCTTCCGCAGGAACTCGTTGAATCCGAACTATTCGGTCACGAGCGCGGCGCTTTCACAGGCGCGGTGGAACGCAAGCTGGGCCGATTGGAAATGGCCGGAACCGGAACGATTGTTCTGGACGAAGTCGCGGCGCTCTCCCCGGCCACGCAGGCAAAGCTGCTCCGCGTGCTCGAAGAGCGGCAATTCGAGCGCCTGGGAAGCACCGAAACGATCACCATAGAAGCGCGTCTCGTTGCGCTGACAAATTCGGATCTCGCGCGCCTGGTTTCCGACGGACAATTCCGCGAAGATCTTTTTTTTCGTCTGAGTGTTCTGACGATTTCGCTTCCGGCGTTGCGCGAACGTCCCGCGGACATTTTGCCGCTGGCGGACGCCCTGCTGGATCGCGCTGCGCGCGTGCACGGCCGCCACGGCGCGGTGCTTACCGAGCCTTTGCGGCGAATGCTCGAGGTCTATAGCTGGCCCGGCAACGTGCGCGAACTCAAGAATGCCATCGAACGCGCGCTCGTTTTCTCAACGGCCGTGACGCTTACGCCTGATAATTTTCCCGAGTCTGTACGTGCCGCGGATGCCGCCGCCGGGCTATCGCTTCGTTCCCTGGAAGAAATCGAACGCCAGGCGATTCACGCCACGCTCGAAGCCACGCGCTATAAAATCAGCAAGAGCGCCGAAATTCTGGGCATCAGCCGCAAGACCCTGCTGGATAAGCGCAAGAAGTACGGATTGAATTGACGCGCAGTTGTGGCGCATGTTGTATCGCCCGCCTTCAGGCGGGCATCTCGTTCGTCCTGACGCAGGGAGGGTCGACGAATTTGAGTCGAGCTACTCACGTCTCATACGCGCGAAAATTTTCACGGCGATGGCGTTGAAGAAGAACGCAGCGCGATTTGGTGGCGCCGGCATCTTGCCGGCGATTTTGCACGGCATACCCGATAACAAACCCGCCGGCCCTTCCTGCGTCAGGACAAGCGGGACGCCGGCAGCACAGGCGTACTCATGAAAATCCGCCTCGTGATGCTTGGTAAGACGCGCCGTGCGGAAGTTCGCGCGCTGGTGGACGATTACGTGACGCGCATCGCACGTTTCACGGCAATTGAAATCACGGAGTTGCGCGAAGATTCCCCAGCGTCCTTCCGCAAACTCACTTTCGATTCCGCCGCAACGATCGTCTTGCTTGATGACGCGGGAAAACATCACACTTCTTCGCAATTTGCCAAATGGCTGGGCGAGATGCGCGATCGCGGCGCGCGCGAAATTGTTTTTCTTTGCGGCGCCGCCGAGGGTTTTCCTGACGCGCTCCGGCGCCGCGCCACGCAAAAACTTTCGCTTTCCTCCTTTACATTTTCACACGAACTGGCTCGCGCCATGCTCGCCGAACAGATTTATCGCGCTCTCGCCACACTCGCCGGGCATCCCTACGCGAAATAAACTCTCCTGCAGAGTGATCATCAGCATTTCTCCCTACCGCCGAGCGTAATGAATATCAATCTCAAGAGTCCATTCATGCGTTATAAGCATCATAACTAGTGGCACCGGTCGCGTTTGCGCTCGACGAAATTGCCTGGATGCAACCCGCCGTCCGGATGTAGAATCAAGTTTATGTAAGGCTAGAAACGAGCTCCAACCCCCGCGAACTCGTCAGTAGGTCTTGCGCGGCTGTAGCGGAGGCCTTAAATGTCACAGTCAATATTTTCAAAAATTAATTTCGCAATAATAATTCTGTTTGTGTGCGCAGCGATCCCCGCGTTTGCACAACGCGGCGGAGGAATGGGTGGAGGCGGCTTCCACGGAGGCGGCGGTGGCGGATTTCATGGCGGCGGCGCTGGCGGCGGATTCCACGGTGGTGGCGGTGGTGGCGGACCTCGCATGAGTCGAGGCGGGTCTCCCGGCGGAGGCTCGCGTTCCGGTGCGTCATCCTCTCCGGGCATGTCCGGAGGATATACCCGCCCGATGTCAGGCATGCCGCCCCGATCCGGGGCTGGACCATCAATGAGATCCGGCGGTCGCGTTTTCTCTTACTATGGCAGGCCGGCAGCCGGTGGCCAAAGGCCGGCGCCTTCGCCGCAAGCTCGATCTGAAGTGAATGGGCAGTGGCGTTCCTTCGGCGGAGCGGCCTCGGGACGCGGGTCTGTGTCATCCGCAGGGCAGCCTCGAGGCTCCGCAGGCACGGACTGGCGGACCTTTGGCGGTACTCGGTCATCAGGGGCTCACACGACAAGGAGCTTCTCAGGGCAGGGCAACCAAATTTGGGAAAATGCTCCTCTGTCCCGCAACGCCGGCCCTTCTCGCACGATATCAAGCTCCCGTGGCAATTTGAATGGATTCGGCGTCTTCCGCGATACTCCAAGGCGTGGCGAGCCGTTCATGTCGCGACGTGGTTTCGGTTTCCGTGATGGTTTCGGTTTCCATGAACGTGAACGTTGCTGGAATTGCCGCTTCGGATGGGGTTTCGGACTTGGCTGGTGGCCTGGTTGGGGATTCGGCTGGGGACTTGGCTGGCCTTGGCTGGGGTACGGGAATTGGGGGCCGGCCTGGATCGATCCGATCTGGGGTTGGCCAGGTTACGATTACAGTGGTTACACCTCAGGATATGCGCCTGATTATTCCTACGACGGCAATTACTCGTCTTCTACTCGGCCCGAAAATTACCAGAGCAATGATGTTGTCGCGGCGCCGGTTGATGAAGGCTACTCGGCATCCTCACCTCCCGATGGAAAGGTCGAGATGCCGACGCTTCTCTATATGAAGGATGGCTCGGTATTCGCCGCGAGTGATTTCTGGGTCGAGGATGGGGAATTGCACTACGTGCTCTCGACCGGTGCCGAAAAAATGGTGGACCTGGACCAGGTGGACGTAAAACGCACCATTTCCGAGAATGTCGACCTCGGAACGCAGATTACATTCAAGCCGCGCCCTAAGTAAGTAGAACAGGCAACTCTTGCCTGTCCAGATGTTCCGAGGCAACGTGGAACCGGACAGACAAGAGTGTCTGCCCTACTACCTCAGCGCGCCGGCGCCGGAAATTGAACTTTGGGCGCTTCGCGGGATGCTTCGGGAGCAGCGAAGTAGGCGTTGTTGCGCTGGAATCCCGCCCAGCGCGCGTAAATATCATTCGGAAACAGTCCGATGTAAGTGTTGTAGTCCTGAATCGCGTCGTTATATCTCTTGCGCTCGACGGCGATTCGATTTTCCGTGCCCGCCAGCTCGTCCTGCAGACGAAGAAAATTTTCATTCGATTTCAGTTGCGGATAATTTTCGACGATCAGGAGCAATCTGCTGAGCGCGTTGTCGAGCTGGCCGTTCGCGGCGATTTTATCCGCGGGCGTCTTTGCCCCCATCAGAGCGGAGCGAGCGGAGGCGATATCATGAAAGACAGTCTGCTCTTGCGCCGCAAAGCCTTTCACGGTCTCGACAAGATTGGGTATCAAGTCCGCCCGGCGCTGCAGCACGACATCCACCTGCGACCATTGAGATTTTACGGCTTCATTCTTGCGCACCATGTCATTGCGGGTGCTGACATACGATCCCCCGATTAGAAATGCGGCCAGCAGCAAAACCACGAGTGCGATGATTCCTGCTTTCATGACTATATCTCCTTCACTCAGTTGCGTTCGGTCGTTTGCGCACATCAAGTTGCCGGTCGAATTCATCCGTCACCGTTTCCACAAAAGCAAAATATTGCTCGAGCGTTTTCTCGACGGCATTTCCCTGCAGCTTCTGTTTTCCTTCGCGAATTTCGAGGATCGCTAAAAATGCGCTGGGATCGGCGTGAGCGAATTGCGCGACGCGCTCGATGGCAGCGCGTTTATTTGCGGCCGGAGGTTCGCCCAGCGCGATCAGAGCATGCCGGAATAGCGCGGCGAACGCCGAAAGCGAAGAGGTCATGAGATCCAGATAAACGTCTGTTTTTTTCGGAGCTGTCAGAATCGCCTGCCGAAGCCGCAGCCAGTCCGTGCGCAGCTCGCGCTCCACCTGGATCGCATGATAATGCAGAGGAACTTCAAGTCCCGCCAGCATATCTTCTCCATGGAGCATCCGGTGATGCAGCTTCATATCGAGCATCTCGATGGCGAACACGTCCGCGGAACTTTGCAGTTCCTGCAATGTAAAAAACAGCGGCGCGCGATGTCCTTGCTTCATCCACCACTCGACCGGCGAGTGAAGAACTTCAATACGCGCGGCGTCAGCTTGCTCGAGAATGCAGAGAATATTGAGATCTGAATGTTTGGAGTGGAATTCTCCTGTTACGGCGGAACCATACAGAGCCGCGGCTTTCAAATTATCCCCGGCGGAAGATTTCAATTTTTGGATGAACTCATCCAACCTATGATCCATCGATCTTTGCTCCTCAATGCCGCGCGCAACTCACCAGCTACCGCTCGCGCCGCCCCCTCCAAACGAACCTCCGCCAAATCCACCAAAGCCGCCGCCCCCTCCACCTCCACCACCGAAACCTCCGCCACCCCAGGATCCGCCGCCATAGCCAGTCCCGCCCATCCACGGTCCTCCGCGGCGGCGCGGCCCAACCGACCCACCAAAGAAAAGCCTGAGGATGAAACCTAACACCGGCGAAAATAGAAAAATAACAAAAATGAGAAGCCACACAATGCTCGACATGGGAAAAAGCGGACGGCCGGACTCGGGCGACGGAGCCGGAGGGCCGGTAGCAGTTTCCAGCGTGACGCCTCGATCTGCTGCAATAACAGAGGCGATTCTTTCGGTAATCAGAGTCACTGCGCCGTCGTAATCGTTTCGCTGCAGCAAGGGAGCCATTTCCCGGCCAAAACCACCAACCTTGCCGTCCGGAAGGATGGGCTCCAGCCCATAGCCGACTTCCACTCGATATTTGCGGTCAGTCGGCGCAAGCAGGATCAACGCGCCGCGAGCCTGCTGCTTCGGTCCAATGCCCCACTGCGTCGCCAATTCAATCGAGAATTGCTCGATGGGCTCGCCTCCCAGCGAAGAAACCGTCACGATCGCAATTTGCGCTCCCGCTTTGCGATCGACTTCGGCGCACAGAGCTGTCAGTTTCTCTTTCGCAGACGCGCTGAGCACGCCCGCGAAATCATTTACATAGCCCTGAGGTTTGAGATCCTTGACCTGCTCCGCAAACACACCAACGGCGCCGAAAATAAGAAGGAGGAAGAAGAATGAAACTAACCGCGCTGTTGATTTATGTAGGCAGGACTTAAAGGACATCCGGACACCGCTCTCGTGGCGCAAACCATCTTAGATGGACAACCAGCAAGCGTCAACGCCAGTAGCACAGGCTTCAGCCTGTGTGATTTTGACTTTAGTTTTTGGTACCGGTGAACCAGCCGAATTTAAACCTGACAGGCTGAAGCCTGTCCTACTGCTTGAATTGCTCGTCGATTTCGACCTGGTAGCCTGAAGCGAGACGATTCGTTTCGTTGGCCATTCCAACCACGGCCATCAACTCGTGAAACATCGCGTCGGTCATGCCTTTGTTGCGGGCCGACGCAGTGTGTGAAGCGATACAGTACGGGCACTGGTTCGTTACGCTGACGGCGATATAGATCATTTCTTTGATCAGCGGATCAAGTGCGCCGGGCGCCATGATTTGCTTGATCGATTCCCATGTCCGGCGCAGTGTCACCGGATCATTGGCAAGCGCCTTCCAAAAATTATTGATCCAATCCGTCTTGCGCGTGGCCATGATGTCGTCATAAACCGCGCGGACTTCGGCACTCGCTTCCGTGTATTCCACCAACTGATGCATTGCCATGGTGATTCTCCCGGTTGAGAATATCGCAGTTTCGTTGCTGCTGCATTGGACAGCAACAATGGCGCGAGAATCCATTTACATCGCTTGGGCGATTGCGTTACTCTCCGTATCCGAACAGGGGGGTGAATGTCGGCTCATTTCGGTTGCAAATCTGTCGGGAAATTGTCGCTATTTCCAAAAACAAATATGATTTTCGCTTTGGTGGTGCTGGCCATCGGTGCGTTTGGACGGCCCGCGGTGAGCATGGCGCAGACGGACGAAATCCAGGTCTACGATGGCGCCATTGCGGAGCAGGGCAAGTTCAATCTGATGATGCATAATAATTTCACTCCCAAGGGGCAGAAGACTCCGGCGTTTCCAGACGCAATCGTTTCCAACCATGCTTACGTTGGCGTTGCCGAATGGGCCTATGGCGTAACACCTTGGTTCGAGCAGGGCCTATATATGCCGTTGTACAGTTTCTCCTCGAATCGCGGCGGATCGATCAACGGTTTCAAGATCCGCGAACTCTTCGTAAAGCCGCACGCGGACGATCATATTTTTTTCTATGGCGTAAATTTTGAGTTCAGCGTCAACGCCAGATATTGGGACACCCGGCGTATTACTTCAGAGGTCCGGCCGATCGTGGGATTGCATCTGCATCCGGTGGACATCATTGTGAACCCGATCGTAGACACGGACTACAAGGGAGGTTTCAGGAACCTGGAATTTGTTCCCGCGGCGCGAATTGCATATAACTTAAATTCAAATTGGGCCGTGGCCGTGGAGAATTATTCCGACTATGGACCCCTGCGCCAATTCCTCCCGGGCAGAGAACAGTCTCAGCAAGTCTGGGGCGTCTTCGATCACACCGGCGAAAAATTCAATATCGAAGCCGGTTTTGGCGTAGGCGTAACCACCGCATCGGATAAATTAACTCTGAAGTTTATGATTTCGCGCGATCTCAATTGAGCCGCCGCCGGTACCCACAAATTTTATTTTAATTGCGAATGCCTGGGTTTTATGCCGAAGATACATGCTCTATCGCTTTCGATGGGTGCCCGGATTTGCCCGCTCTGCGGGTGCAAGGATGTCCTGCGATCGCATCGCCGAGGCGTTCTGGAGTGGACCATCTTATTGCCCCTTCTCTTGCGGCCGTTCCGCTGCCGTCAATGCAGCGCGCGGCACGCAGGCTTTTTCTTCCGCCCAAGACGAGTGAAGGATTCAGAAATTGTTGCCGCGAGAGATATCGACTAGCGAAGACAGCAGGCTACGCGCGAGGATGAGCTTTGTCGTAAACCTCCAGAAGCTGGCGGATCGAGGCGTGCGTGTAACGCTGCGTGGTGGACAGCGAAGAGTGGCCGAGCAGCTCCTGAATGGCGCGGAGGTCCGCTCCGTCAGCGAGCAGGTGCGTGGCAAAAGCGTGCCGCAGAGAGTGCGGGTGCAGATCCCAATTTACGTTGATCAGGCGCACGTATTTTTTCACGATGCGCGCCACCGACCGCGGCGTCAGGCGCGTGCCTAAATGATTTAGAAAGACGGCCTGGTGATTGCCTTTGCTGCCCGCCTTTCGCAAGATTTCATCGCGCGTCGGGCCATACGCCTCGAGCGCTTGTTCCGCTTTGCCGCCGTAAGGGATGATGCGCTCTTTATTGCCTTTGCCGCGCACGCGCAGCATCAATTCTTTCCGGTCCATATCCGCAAGATTCAATCCGGTCAGCTCGCTGACGCGTAATCCGGAAGCATAGAGCAATTCGAGAATTGCCCGGTCGCGTTTGACCAGCACGCGACTCTCGTTCGGCGCGCCCGTACCTTTGCGCCTTTTTGTTACAGTAGCGGGACCGGCGACCACGCCGTCAAGAAATGTATTCAAGTCTTCGGCGCTCAGGACTGACGGAATCCGCTTGGGCAGTTTGGGCGTGGCCACGAGGCGCGCAGGGTTCCGTAAGACCATTCCTTCGCGCACCGAAAATTTAAACAGCGAACGGATCGCAGCCAGCTTGCGGGCGATCGAAGATTTTTCCAGACCGAGATCGTGCAGATGCGCCACGAATTCGCGAATCATCAGGTGCGTAACTTCGGAAATCGCGGGCGTTTCGATTCCGGGAGGACTCAAAAAAATAATAAATTGGCTAAGATCGTTCTCGTAGCTGCGGAGCGTGTGTGGCGAGGCGTTGCGCACGGAGCGCAAATAGTTCAGGAATTGACCTACGGCGGATTTCATGTCCCACTCCTGAGCTGAATTGGGGAATTCAACGGCATGTCCTGCTGGAAAATCGCGAGATTGAAACAAGCGAACCGACTCGGGCCGACAACACACATCCCAAGGTCGTAAAAATGCTTAAAAAACTTTCTCTTAGGATTTAGTTGCGCCCACTGGTTCGGGAGTTGCTTCAGCCGGGGGTAGAACAGGAATTGCGGCATCCCAATCACAGCCTTCCCTCAGGCAAGCGCGCACAGCGCCCATCTTACCACGCTTCTCAACGATGAATGGGGCTCCGCACTTCGGACACGGTTCGGCGATCGGGAGATGCGGCGTCGTGAAATCGCACGCCGGATATTTATTGCAGCCATAGAAGACACGCCGCCGGCCTTTTTTGGCCATTCGTTCGACAAGTTCGCCGGTCTCGCACTTGAGGCACTTGATGCCGAGCGTCTTCGAGCGAATGAACTTGCATTTCGGATAGGCGGTGCAGCCGATGAATTCGCCATACTGCCCATGTTTCTTCACCAACTGCGAATCGCACTCGGGACATTTTTCGTCGAGCAATTCATCCGGCTGCAGAGCTTTCCGCGTTCCGGCCTTCAGACGCCGCGTTGTCTTGCAGTCGGGATAACCGGTGCAGGCCAGGAAAGCGCCCCACTTGCCGCGCTTGATGATCATTTCGCGGCCGCAGTTATCGCAATTTTCGATTTTGGGCTCGCCGTCGGGGCCCACCTCAACGGGCAATTCGGGAGAAAGATCGCGTATGAAATCGCAATCGGGATAGCGCGAGCAGCCCAGGAAAAATCCGTGGCGGCTGATGCGCTCGAGCAAATCGCCCTCTCCGCACTTTTCGCATTTAGCGCCGGTGGGGATGCCGGCCTTGTAGGACTCCATCTCGTCCTTGGCCTGTTCGAGGTCCTGCTCAAACCGGCCGTAAAATTCCTTTACCGATTTTTTCCAGCCGAGTTTACCTTCCTCGATTTCGTCGAGCTCCTCTTCCATGCGCGCCGTGAAGCCGACGTCAAAAATATCCTCAAAACTCTTCACCAGCAGCACGCTGACTTTTTCGCCGAGCATCGTCGGCGTGAAGCGGCCCTGGTCCTTGGTGACATATTCGCGATCGACGATAGTGGAAATGATCGAAGCGTAGGTCGACGGACGTCCTATTCCTTTTTCTTCCAGCTCTTTTACCAGCGTAGCTTCCGTGTAGCGCGGAGGCGGTTCGGTAAAGTGCTGTTCCGGGCGCAATATTTCCAGGCGCAGAGTTTCGCCCTCGGTAACTTGCGGCAGCAAGGCCTTGCTGTCCGGCTCGGCATCCTCATCGTCCCCAGTTGCCACTTGATACACAGCCAGATAGCCGTCGAATTTCTGCACCGAGCCCGTCGCCCGGAAAGTATAGTCTCCCGCCTCGATGTCGATCGTGGTCTGATCGAACACTGCCGGAACCATTTGCGAAGCGACGAACCGCTGCCAGATCAACTGATAAAGTTTAAATAGATCCTCGCTCAGAAATTGTTTCACGTCCGCGGGAGTCAGCGAGGCGTCCGTCGGGCGAATCGCCTCATGGGCGTCCTGCGCGTCTTTCTTCGATTTGAAAAAGTTCGGCTTCTCCGGCAGGTACGTCTGGCCGAAGCTGGAGCCGATCACTCCGCGAACCTGCTCAAGCGCGTCATTTGATACGCGCACCGAGTCGGTACGCATGTAGGTAATCAGCGCGACGGAGCCGTCCTGTCCCATCTCCACGCCTTCATAGAGGCGCTGTGCAAGAGACATCGTGCGCTTGGCCGTAAATCGCAGACGGTTATAAGCTGCCTGCTGCAGCTTCGAAGTGGTGAAAGGAGGAGGAGCATTGCGGCGCTTCTCCTTTTGCGTGACGCTGGCCACCTTCCACGCGGCGCTCTTGGCTGCGGCGACGATGGCATCGGCCTCAGCCTGCGTGTGGACTTCAACCTCTTCGCCCTTAAACTTGGTTAGCTTCGCTTCAAAGACGGGCGGCTCACCTGCGGCCAGAATCGCGTGCAGCGTCCAATACTCGACCGGGTTGAAAGCCTTAATTTCGCTTTCGCGGTCCACGATCAGGCGCAGGGCTACAGTCTGCACTCGTCCAGCCGAAAGTCCGCGGCGCACTTTATCCCATAGCAAAGGTGAAATTTTATATCCGACCAGGCGATCCAGAACGCGTCGCGCCTGTTGCGCGTCCACCAGGTTTTCGTTGATTTCGCCGGGATGCTCGAATGCGGCCTTGATTGCCTTAGGCGTGATTTCGTTGAACATCACGCGGAAGATGTTTTTGCGCGCAATGACAGGTTTGCCCCGGGCGATTACCTTCTTGACCGGCTTCTTGGCCTTCTTCTTTCCCTTCTTGCCGTTCCCGTTGGTTTCTTCCTGTTTCTCTTCTTCACCCTCTTCGGGGAACTCCAGTTTCGGGCCGCTCAGTACATCCGCCAGGTGGGCGCAAATCGCCTCCCCTTCGCGGTCCGGGTCGCCCGCCAGGTATACGGCGTCGGCGGTTGAGGCAGCCTTCTGCAGGGCCTGGACCACTGCGATCTTGGAGGGGCTGACCTCGTACGTGGGCTCAAACCCATGCTTGATATCGATGCCCAGCACCTTCTTGGGCAGGTCCATGATGTGCCCGTAGGACGCCTTGACCGAATAATTGCGGCCGAGATATTTATTGATCGTCTTGGCTTTCGCAGGCGATTCGACGATAACGAGTGATCTTGCCATGTCTGTTTTGTAGAACTAAAGCTCCCCCCTGGGAAGCATTGTTTCCTTTCCTATTTCCTAGCGTGGCCCCCAAGTCCATGCTTTGTCAACGCCTGTTAGATGCGGGTAGTGTCGTTTCCGGTTCTAGCTGCCGGAACACATCGATTTAAAGGCCATAATTTTCAGGGACATAGAGGGCAGTTTCATTGCGGACTTATATCAAACCTATAGCAAAACTTTAACGAATTGCTTGCCCGGCATCTGCCGCACGATACTTTTCATCTCCATTTCGCACAACGCCGCCAGGACTTCTGAGGAGGTCAATTCCGATTTTTCCACCAGTTCGTCCACATGCACGGCCTCATCGACGCTAAGCAGGCCGAAGACCTTTTTCTCCAGCGGCGAGAGCGCGTCAGCAAATAAGGATGCCCGTTCCGCCGTCGTAGTCGCCTCGACCGGAAATAACTCAGCGCGGACCTCCGTAGGCAGTTCTTCGATGACGTCTTCCCAGGAGGTCACCAATTTTGCGCCCTGCTTGATCAATTGATTGGGCGCGAAACTGACGTCAACGGTAACATTTCCCGGTACGCCATACACTTCGCGGCCAAACTCCATCCCCAGGCGCGCCGTAATCAGCGACCCTGAATACTGCGCCCCTTGCACCACCACCACTCCCAGCGACATCCCGGCAACGATCCGGTTGCGCACTGGAAAATTCTCCGGAGCCGGATGCGAACCGAGTGGAAACTCGCTGATCAGGGCGCCGCGTTTTTCAACTTCGCCGAAAAGCTTGCGGTTCTCTTTGGGATAGATGACGTCCACTCCTGTGCCCAGCACGCCGACCGTCGCGCCATGCGACGCTCGGCAGGCGCCGGAATGCGCCGAACTGTCAATCCCGCGCGCCATGCCGCTCACGACCGTCAGACCCCGCTGCGCGAGATCTTGTCCCAGCCGCTCGGCCACTTGATTGCCGTAGGGCGTGGGGCGACGTGTTCCCACCATCGAGATGGAGTGCTTGTTGAGCGCGCTCGCGTCGCCGCGAACGTAGAGCAACGGCGGCGGATCGTAGATTTCAAGGAGGCGCTGCGGATATTCCGGTTCGTCCCAATTCAGCAGGATGCAGCCAATCTTGCGGATTCGGGCGAGTTCCTCTTCCGCGTCCTTGTGTGAGCGCCGGGCGTGTATCGCCTGGGCTGGAGCCGCAGGCAGGCGGCAGGATTCGAGCTCCGTCAGCGAGGCGCGAAAAATTCCTTCCGGAGAACCGAACTGGCGCAGAAGTTTTCCGGTCAGGCGCGAGCCTAACCCGGGCGTCATCGAAAGTGACACCCAATCGAGGGAAGCTTCCAGTTCCACGTAGCGAGGAAGTTACTCCCTTGTCACTAAACATGTCAAGTCATAGCCAGTGTAAGTTGTGTCTGGCAGGTCGAGCGCCAAACGCACGCGAGAGTTGTGATTGAACCAACCTCCTGATTGTCGTATGCTCCGGGCAATTGGTAGGATAGGCACTCTTGCCTGTCCGCGTGTGTAGTAGCAACGCAGCATCAAGGCGAATCCAGTTTTTGCTGAAGGCAATTTGAGGAGGATCGCATGGAAGAGCCAAATAAATTTGTCGCGCCGCAACTGAGTCGCAGGCAAGCGATTCAAGCCGGTGCGGGTGCCGTGCTGGGATCGGCCGCGATCCTGGCAGGAGCTGGAGCGTTGGCGAAACTTTCGGCGCAAGCGCCTGCGCCCGTACAGGCGACGCCGCTGCCCGCGACGGACCCGAAATTCCCGATGCCGCCGGTTTGGAACCGCGAGCTGCGACAACTGGCGCCAAATGTTTACGCCTATATACAGGGTGGAGGTCCGGGCGTCAGCGCCGCCGGCGTTTCAAATCCCGGCATGATTGCCGGCTCCGACTATCTGCTGGCAATTGACGCCACGCAGGGACCGATCCCGGCCAACGCTTTCATCGCCGCGTCGAAACAAGCTACCGGCAAGGATTTCGGGCGTCTCGTCAACACGCATCATCATGGCGATCACGTCAACGGCAACCAATTTTTTACGCATGCGGAAATTCTGAGCCATCCCTACTGCCGCGACGAATGTGTGAAGGCCGCCGCAACCACTCCGAAAATGTGGGACAAGGTGCCCGGCGTAGCGGAGGGCACGGAGGCGCGCAAGCTCGTGCCGCCGAGTGTCACTTTCAAAGATGACCTGACCTATTTCATTGGCGGCACCGAGGTGCAGTTCAAATTTGCGGGGCCCGCGCATACCTGGGGCGACATCATGGCTTACTTGCCGCAATATAAAATTCTCTTCGCAGGAGATGTTGCGTTCTTCTGGGTCGCGCCCTATGCCAATAATAGCTACATCACGAAATGGATCGAAGTGTGCGACAAGATCGCGGGCTGGGACGTGGATGTAATCGTTCCAGGTCACGGTCCTATCGGCGGCAAAAAAGAGCTTGCCGAGATGGCCAACTATTTCCGCGTCCTCGGCGTCGAGGCCCGCAAACGTTATGACGCCAAAATGACTCCGGGAGCGGCGGCCGCGGAAATCCGTTTGGGCAGGTTTGACAATTGGATCGGCCCGGAACGCCTGATCATGGACGTTGTCCGCTGGTACGAAGAATGGGACAGCACCCTCACTCCAGACTACAACGCCATGGCCGT
>WNFR01007293.1_pt1 | contig 17796 bp, 13 predicted proteins | sample 5400221 | NCBI WGS metagenome assembly WNFR01 (sample SAMN13153357, study PRJNA577476) | soil metagenome | isolation source: 40 cm soil under Madrone tree | place: USA:California | collected 2016-06-14
ATCTCGCGGCGGGTCCGCGCGTTCAATCCATGGCCGATCGCCGAGACCCGGCTGAACGGGACGAAGCTGCGCATCTGGGAGGCGCGGCCGCTCGACTCGGCCGGCATGGAGGCTGCGGAAACGGGTGCCGGCACGTTGCCGGGAACGGTGCTGGCCGCCACGCACGAGGGTATCGACGTTGCGTGCGGGCGCGGTGTCCTGCGGATTCTTCGCCTGCAGCTTGCCGGCCGCAAACCGCTTTTCGCGCAGGAGTTCATCAAGGGACAGCGGCTCGACGGCGCGCGTTTCGCGCCGGTTAGACCCGCATGACCGCCAACGCGCGTTCTTTGGCCGCACACGCGGTGGCGCGAATTCTGCGTGAGGGCGTAACCCTCGATGCGGCATTGAAGGATGCCCTGGCCGCGGCCAACCCCAAACTTGCGCCGTCGGTGCGCTCCTTAAGCTACGGCGCGGTACGCGGCTACTATCGCCATGAAGCGATCTTGAGGAGCGTCTTGACCGCACCCGTGAAATCGCTGGACCCCTTGGTGCGTGCGCTGCTGTCGGTCGCGCTGTACGAGCTCGAGGACGAGAGAACACCGGAGTATGCCGTGGTCGACGCCGCGGTACAGACCGCGAAGGCCACCGACGCCGTGCGCGCGGCTGGATTGATCAATGCCGTATTGCGCCGCTATCTGCGCGAGCGCAAGACTTTGGACGCGGATATCGCGCGCAATCCGGCCACTCGCCATGCCTCGCCGGTGTGGCTCGCCGATCGCCTGCGCGCCGATTGGCCGGTGCGCTGGACCCAGTTGTTGGCTGCGGGCGATGCCCAGGCGCCGATGTGGTTGCGCGTCAATAGTCAGCGCACGACGACCATAGGATATCTCGAGACATTGCGGGAGGCCGGGATCGGCGCGCGCGCGGAAGCGCGGGTGCCTCACGCCGTGGTCCTTGATTCGCCGCGCGACGTGAACGATCTCCCCGGATTTGCCGAAGGCCTGGTATCCGTCCAAGATCTGGGAGCGCAGTGCGTCGCGTTTCCTCTTGGCCTCGCGGCGGGTCAGCGGGTACTCGATGCCTGTGCGGCGCCCGGCGGGAAAACCGCTCTCATCGCGGAACGCGAACCGCAATTGGCCACCGTGGTGGCGGTCGACATAGACCCGCAGCGGCTCGAGCGGGTCCGTGAAAACCTGAAACGGGGAAACCTCCATGCCGAGATCGTGAACGGCGATGCGGGTACGCCCTCCCCCTGGTGGGACGGCGTTCCGTTCGATCGCATATTGCTCGATGCGCCGTGTTCGGCGCTTGGGGTGATCCGCCGCCATCCCGATATTCGCCTGCGTAAGTCCCCGTCGGATATCGACAAATTGCCGCAGGTTCAAGGGCGTCTGCTCGCCTCGGCGTGGAACATGCTAAAGCGCGGCGGCCGCCTGGTGTATGCCACCTGTACCGTGACTCGAAGCGAAAATCGCGACGTAGTCGCTGCGTTTCTGCGCGGCACTCCCGGCGCCGTCAGTCTCCCTGCGGAGGATTGGGAAGGCTGGCCCCCCTTCGGCGAAGCGGATGAATTCGGCCGGCAGATTCTGCCGGGAGAGGCGGGTGCAGACGGCTTCTATTATGCTGCCTTGACCAAACAATGAAAGCCGCGCGATCAAACCCTACGCAGAGTGCCCGCCGGCGAGCCCCGCTCGCGAGGTTCGCGACGTTCATGTGCGCGGCGGCCGCGACGACGCTGTGGATGACGCCGCTGCATGCCGACGGGCTCGAGGGGCGCTTCGAAGTCCGTTCCGCCGATTTGCAGCTCAAGGACGGCGTTTATCACTTGAACGCCCATATGGACTTGCCCGTCAGCGACGCCGTGCGGCGCGGACTCGCCGAAGGCGTGCCGCTGACGGTAGAACTCGACCTTGATATCGAACGGGTGCGCCAGCTGCTGCCGAACTCGCGCGTCGCCGAACTGACCCAGCGCTACCATTTGCAGTACAACGCGGTGAGTGCGCGCTACATACTGCGCAACGACAACAGCGGCCAGCAACAGTCGTTGAGCAACGTCGATTCCGCGCTCGAGCAGCTCTCCGAAGTGCGAGGTCTGCCGGTTCTGGACAAGGCGCTGATCTCCGCCGGCCGCCGTTATGAGGCCAGCGTTCGCGCCAAGGTCGATTACGGTTCGGTACCGTTCACCTTGCGCGTGGTCATGTTCTGGGTCAACGACTGGCATCGCGAGAGCGACTGGTACACATGGACGCTGCAGCCATGATCCGCAAGTACGGTGCCACGGTGCTGGGCTCGATCGGCGTCGTGCTGTGGCTGGTCGCGCTCTATCTGCTTGCCTCGGCCGCGCAAAATTCGGCCAGGTTCGAGAAGTGGATGCCGTGGATTCTGCTCATCAATATCTCGGGACTCCTCACGCTGTTCGTGCTGCTCGCCGGCAAGCTCACGCAATTGGTGCGCGACTACCGCAGGCATGTTCCGGGGTCGCGCCTGAAGGGACGCACGGTCGCGATCTTCAGCGCTCTGGCCGTCGCGCCGATTCTGGTGGTCTATTACTTTTCACTGCAATTCATCAATCGCGGCATCGACAGCTGGTTCGAGCTGGAAGTCAGTCAGGGACTCAAGGACACGCGCGAGCTCTCGCATGCCGCTCTCGAAGTGCGGGTACGGGAATTCCTCCAGCACACTCAGGTCGTGGCCCGCACCCTGTCGGCGAGTTCAGCTCTCGAGCTGATCGGCACGCTCGACCGCGAGCGGCGCGACAGCACGGCGCTCGAATTCACCATCGTGGGCGCGCAGGCGCAGATTCTCGCCACGAGCTCCGACCGTCCGATGGATACCCTGCCGGTGCCCGCGACCGACGAGATGATGCTGCAGCTGCGGCGCGGCCGCCCCTATGTGAGCCTGGACACCGATTCGGTCGGCGGCTATCTGATTCGAGCGGCGGCACCGCTCGATGCCAACGGCAGCGGCAGTGCGCGGGTGTTGATCGCCTTGTATCCGGTGCCGCAGCAGTTGAGCCAGCTCGCCGACACGGTGCAGCGTTCCTACACCCAATACGCGAATCTCGTGCAATTGCGCCGGCCGCTCAAGTCGACCTTCGTGCTGATCTTGACTTTCGTCGTGCTGATGTCGCTGATTGCCGCGGTTTATGGCGCGTTCTTCGCCGCCCAGCGTCTGGTGCAGCCCGTGCAGGACCTGATCGCCGGAACGCGGGCCGTGGCGAAAGGCGATTACGACACCAAGCTGCCGCTGCCTTCGCGCGACGAGTTGGGTTATCTGGTGACCTCATTCAACGACATGACCAAGCGCCTGGCCAGAGCCCGGGAGGAAACGCGCCGCAGTCAACAAGCCGTGGAAGCCGAGCGGGCCGGTCTCGCCGTGATTCTCGCGCGCCTGTCCACCGGAGTCGTGTCGCTCGAGGCGAATTTGACCGTGCGCACCGCGAATCAGGCCGCCAGCGCCATCTTGGGGATTGACCTCGAGGCCGCCGTCGGCAAACCTTTCGACGAGTCGATCAGCGACACGACTCTGTTCACCCAGTTTCTGGCCGCGCTCAAGTCGCATCTCGGCGCCGAGGACTTGGATTGGCGGGAGCAGCTCGAATTGCTGTCGGACTCCGGCAAGCGTGTGCTCGTGTGCGCGTGCACCGCCTTGCCCAACGACTTGGGAGGCGCGCCCGGCGTGGTACTGGTATTCGACGACATCACCACGCTCCTGCAGGCGCAGCGCGATGCGGCTTGGGGCGAAGTTGCGCGCCGCCTGGCGCACGAGATCAAGAATCCCCTCACGCCGATTCAACTGTCCGCGGAACGGATGCGGCGCAAGTTCTTGGGGCAAATGAACGCTCAAGACGCCCAGATACTCGAACGGGCGACGCATACCATCGTCGCTCAAGTCGATGCGATGAAGCAGATGGTCAACGCCTTCAGCGAGTACGCGCGCGCCCCCGACATGCATTTCTCGCGCTTCGATCTGAACCAGTTGATCACGGAAGTCGTGGATCTTTATCGAGTCCAGGACTCGAGCGCCGACCTCAAATTGCTGCTCGACCCGCACCTGCCGGCCATCTCGGCCGACCGGATGCGGATCCGGCAGATTCTCAACAATCTGGTCACCAACTCGCTGGAGGCCCTGGAGGGCCGGCCGGGCGCCTGCATCGAGATCGAAACTCATGTGGCCGAGGAAGGTCCCAAACAAGTAGCGTCGGTGGCGATCGTGGTCGCCGACAATGGGCCGGGGTTTCATCGGGACTTGATCGGCACCGTGTTCGACCCCTATGTCACGAGCAAACCCAAGGGCACGGGGTTGGGGCTTGCGATCGTGAAGAAAATCGTCGAAGAACACGGCGGACGCATTGAGGCGGATAATCAGCGCAGCGGCGGCGCCCGCGTGCGAATTCTATTGCCGTTGAGCGACGGCGCACGCTCCATGGGCGTGCGTGAACCGCGCAAAGGCGAACACAGGAGAGAACGTGTATGACCGCTTCGAGAATACTGGTGGTGGACGACGAGGCGGATATCCGCGGATTGCTGAAAGAGATTCTTTCCGAAGAGGGGTACGAGGTGGAAGTCGCCGCGGACGCGACCCAGGCGCGTTCTTCGCGCGCGACCCAGGTTCCTGATCTGGTCTTGCTGGATATCTGGATGCCGGACACCGACGGCATCACCTTGCTGCGCGAATGGTCGGTGACCGACGGCTACGACTGCCCGGTGGTGATGATGTCCGGCCACGGCACGGTCGAGACCGCGGTCGAGGCCACGCGCCTGGGCGCCTACGATTTTGTCGAGAAGCCGCTGTCGTTGACCAAACTGCTGCGCACCGTGGAGCGGGCGCTCGATGCCGGGCGCCGCAAACGGTTGTCGGCGCGCGCGCACGGGCCGACGCTCGCCGTGCCCATCGGCAAGGCCAAGGTCACCCAGGCGCTGCGCGAGCAGGTGCAGCACGCCGCCTCCAGTTCGTCTCCGGTGCTGCTGCTCGGCGAATTGGGATCAGGGCGCGAGGCCTACGCGCGCTACCTGCACTCGCTGAGCGCACGCGCATCGAAGCCGTTTTTCATGGTGGTGGCGGCGAGCTTAGGCGCCGACCCGGCCGCGGCGCTGTTCGGCAGCGAACGGGATGGCCGCATCGAACTGGGCGCGCTCGATCAGGCGGCCGGCGGATCGCTGTACCTGAACGGGCTGGAGGATTTGAACAGCGAGGCGCAGCGCGCGCTGGCGGGCGCCATCGAGCAGAACGGCTACACGCGCGTGGGCGGGCGGCAGCGAATACCGCTCAATGTGCGCTGGATCAGTTCCGCGCAGGACGGCTTCGAGTTGCGCGCCTCTCAGGAGCCGTTCCGCCGCGACCTCGTGGCGCACCTCAATGTGATCACATTGAGGGTGCCCCCGCTGCGCGACTACGCCGAGGATGTTCCCGATCTACTGCGCTACTACGTCGATCGCCTGGTCGACGATCAGCATCTGCCGCTGCGCCGCTTCAGCGTCGCCGCGCAGAACCGGCTCAGAAATTATCCCTGGCCCGGCAATATCGATGAGCTCAAGAATCTGGTGCAGCGCGTGTTGGTACTGGGGGTGGGTGAGGAGATTCGGCTCGAGGAAATCGAGCGCGAGCTCGCGGTGAAACTGGCGGTGGACGAGCCGCTGGTGAAGCAAGATCTGCTCGCGCTGCCGCTGCGCGAGGCGCGCGAGCAATTCGAGCGAGCCTACCTGCAGCAGCAGCTCTTGCTGTGCAACGGCAAGGTGGGCCAGCTGGCCAAGCGGGTGGGGATGGAGCGCACGCATTTGTACCGTAAGTTGCGGGCATTAGGCGTCGATTTTCGGCAATTAGGGGAAGATTAGCCGTTATCTCGGTACGGTGATTTTGAGCGGTAGTGCTCGCCCGGCGGGGTGGGGAGCCTCAAGGCAACATAAAGACGCAGTTGCCTTGAGGCTCCCCACCCCTCCGGACGAGCACTCGCACCGGTCAACATCACGGCGCTCGTCCTTCTGCACGTTGATGTTGACCGGCCCAGCGCTAACGGCGCGGGGGGATGGGAAGCCTGAGGGCAACTGTCTCCCCCGTTGCCCTCAGGCTTCCCATCCCCCCACGCCCTGCGCTCCGGTCAACATCACCGAGCAGGGCTGCTAGTCGCCGACGCGGATCACCAGCACGTCGACATCAGCCTTGCGCAGGATTTGTCGTAGGCGGTTGAGCTCATCGAGTTTGGAAATCGGGCCGATGCGGATCCGGTGCCAGGTATCGTTGTCGACGGACACCTTCTGTACCTTGGATTCGATGCCTTGCAGCGCCAGCTGCGCGCGCACGCGGTCGGCGTCGGCGAAGTTCTTGTACGAACCGGCCTGCAGTACGTAGGTTCCGCGGCGCGTCTCGGGGACGGATTTGACGTCGGGCCGTACATCCTTGTCCTTCTCGGGCACCACCACTTCGAACTTCGGCAGCATGTCGTAGAAGGCGTAGGACTTCGCCGGATCTTCCGTGCCCGAGTCCCCGGCTTCCGCATCGGGAGGCTCGGCGCTGCGGGACTTTTTCTTGTCCGCCTTGGCTGTCCGGGCGATTTGCGCGTCCGGTCGATGATCCTTGATATAGACGACGGCGGCCACGCCGAGACCCACGGCCAATCCGCAAAGGACTCCCGTCCACCCGGAGAAACCCGCGCTCTTCCGGCGTTTGGTCTTGTAGTCGCGCGCCGCAGCCTTGGGCATGGGCCGCTCTACATCGTCTCGGGCGCGGATACGCCCAATAGTTCGAGGCCGTTGCGGATGACGGTCTGGGTCGCGAGCGCAAGGTCGAGCCGAGCATCGCGGAGCCCCGCATCCTCCACGATGAATTGATGCGCGCTGTAGTTGGTGTGGAAATCGTTCGCCAGGTCCCGCAGGTAGTGCACCAGTGTGTGCGGTGCGCGCAGCATCGCGCACTGGCGCACGATTTCGGGGAACGCGCTCACTCGCTTGATCAATTGCAGTTCCTGCGGCTCGACCAGCTTGTCCAGGCACGCAAGACCATGCGCCGCGTCGTGGGCAAGCCCGCGCTCCTGGAGTTGCCGCATCACGCTCGCGACCCGCGCATGCGCGTACTGAATGTAGTACACCGGGTTGTCGTTCGAGCGGGCGGTGGCGAGCTCCAAGTCGAAGTCCAAATGCTGGTCGTTGCTGCGCATGACGTAGAACAGCCGCGCCGCATCATTGCCTACTTCATTGCGCAAGTCGCGCAATGTGACGAACTCGCCCGAGCGGGTCGACATTTGCGCCTTTTCACCGCCGCGAAACAACGACACGAATTGCACGAGGCGCACCTCGAAGGAATCCGCGGGGCCGCCCAGCGCCACCAAACCTGCGCGCAGGCGAGTGATATAGCCGTGATGATCGGCACCCCAGATATAGAGCAAATGATCGAAGCCTCTTCCAAGCTTGTTGAATACATAGGCGATATCCGACGCAAAGTACGTCTTGACGCCGTTTTCGCGCACCATCACGCGGTCCTTTTCGTCGCCGTAGTCCGTGCTCTTGAACCACCAGGCGCCGTCCTTCAGATAGGCGTGTCCTGCCGTCTTCAGTGCGTCGAGCGCCCTGTCGACGGAGCCGTCGTCGCTCAAATGTCGCTCGGAGAACCAGCAGTCGAAGGTGACGCCGAATTCCTTCAGGTCTTGGCGGATGTCGTTCAGGATGCCGGCCAGCGCCAGATCCAGCACGCGGCGAAACGCCGCGTCCCCGATGAGAAGCCGCGCCCGGGCGATCACTGCGTCGATGTAAACGTCCTTGTCGCCTCCCTGCGGCTCATCCGGCGGCAATTTCGCGAAGACCTCGGCGGCGCCCTGGCGCAGCTTCGCGCCTTCCACGGCGAACAATTGCTCGGCAATCGCCACAATGTAGTCGCCGCGGTAGCCGTTCGCGGGAAACGTGAAACGCTCGCCGCAGTGCTCGAGATATCGCAGCCAGGTGCTGACCGCCAGAATTTCCATCTGGCGGCCCGCATCGTTGATGTAGTACTCGCGCTCCACGCGGTAGCCCACTGCCTCGAGCAAATTCGCGACGGTCGCGCCGAACGCGGCATGCCGGCCGTGACCGACGTGCAGGGGGCCCGTCGGGTTCGCTGATACGAATTCCACCTGCACCGATCGGCCGGCGCCGGCGAGCGACCGGCCATACCGGCGCCCGTCTTGAAGCACCTTGCCGATTTCGGCGTGATAGGCGTTCTGCGACAGAAAGAAATTGATGAAGCCGGCGCCGGCGATCTCGACCTTGGCAACTGCGGGGCTCGCCGGCAGCGACCTCACCAGAGCCTCCGCCAGTTTGCGCGGATTCTGCCGGGCCGCCTTGGCCAGCCGCATGGCGAGATTGCTGGCGAAATCTCCATGCTGGGCGTCGCGCGTGTTCTCGACCTCGACGCTCAAAGTCCGCGCAGCGGCGGGCACCAGGTCTTCCGGCAGGGCCGCCAGCGCTTGCCGCAGCAAATTCTCGATCAGAGTCTTCAAAGCGAATCCATGGGTCAAATGTACGAAGGGTGGGTCAGGAGTCCAAAGATTGCCCGTCGGGAATACAAAGGGTCCGCAGTTTACCCGGAATCGCCGCTCTTCAGGCAGAGGGAGATGTCACGCAGGCGACTCAATCCACTTCCAGCGGATCCACGTCGATGGACCAACGCAGGCCGGGCGGCCCGCGCAGCTTCTCCACCTGCGGCAGCCAACCCTTCAAAAAGCGCTGCAATGTGGACCGCGCGGCGGTCTCGATCAGGAGATGCGCACGGAAGTGGTCGGCCCGGCGCGCGATCAAGGCGCTGGCGGGACCCAGCACTTTGACGGCCGCCGCGTCGCCCAGCCCGCGGCTGGAATCCACCGCGGCGCGTAGAAATGCGTCCAATCCGAGGCTGTCCTTGGCTTCGGCGCGCAGCATGGCGAGCCGCGAGTAGGGCGGCCAACCGGCCTCGCGGCGCTCTTCCAGGGCGCTGACCGCAAAGCCTTCGTAGCCTTCCGCCATGAGCCGATTGAGCAGGGGATGCTCGGGGAATTCGGTTTGAATCATGACTTCGCCTGCCAGGGAACCGCGCCCCGCGCGGCCGGCGACCTGGGTGATGGTTTGCGCGAGACGCTCGGTCGCGCGAAAGTCGCTGGCGAACAAACCCTGATCGGCATCCACGATCACCACCAGGCTGACCTCCGGAAAGTGATGACCCTTGGTGAGCATTTGGGTGCCGACCAGAATTCGCGCCTCACCGCTGTGCACCCGGTCAAGCACGGTTTGCACAGCGCCCCGCGCGGATGCCGTGTCGCGATCCAGCCGCGCCAGCGGCGCGTCCGGGAACAGTCTCGCCAGGGTTTCCTCGACCCGCTCGGTCCCCTGACCCACGGGATTCAAGGCTTGACCGCAACTTCCGCAAATCGCGGGAACGGGGCTGTGCGCGCCGCAGTGATGGCAGCGCAGCTGCTGCGCGCGGCGGTGCAAGGTCATGCGCGCATCGCAATGCGCGCATGGCGCGACCCAGCCGCAGGCATTGCAGAACAAACTCGGTGCATAGCCGCGGCGATTCAAGAACACGATGACCTGCCCGCCGGCTTTGAGATGTCGGTCAATGGCCTGCATCGCGGGCGTCGACAATCCCTGGTCGGCGGCATGCTTGCGCAGGTCCACGATCGACATGCGCGGCGCCTGCGACGCCCCCGGCCGCTGCGGCAAGAGGTGTTTCGAATAGCGCGCTGTCGCCGCGTTTTCCAGGGTTTCCAGCGACGGCGTCGCGGAGCCGAGAACGATGGGCACGTTCGCACCCCGGGCTCTCATCACCGCGAGATCGCGTGCCGAATAACGAAACCCCTCGTGCTGCTTGTACGAGGGATCGTGCTCCTCATCGACGACGATGAGAGCGAGCTTCGGCAGCGAGGTGAATACCGCGGAACGTGTTCCTATGATGATCCGCGCTTGGGCCTGGTGAGCCGCGCGCCAGGCATCGCGGCGCTCGGCGGTGCTGAGGCCGGAATGCAACGCCACCACCCCGGAACTGAAGCGGCGGCGGAAGCGATCGACCAGCTGGGGCGTCAGGGCGATCTCAGGCACGAGTACCAGAGCCTGGCCTCCTTCTCCAATCGCTGCGGCGATCACCCGCAAGTACACCTCGGTCTTGCCGCTGCCGGTCACGCCGTAGAGGAGATGGGCGGCAAAGGTCGGCAGGGACGCGATTATGGCGGCGACGCAGGCAGCCTGCGGCAGGGTGAGCGCGACTTCGCTGGGACGCATCTCCATCGCCGCCGCCGCGGGCGCGGCGGCCTCCACGATCCAGCCGCGCGTCGCCAGCGAACGCAATTGCGCGGGCTTGAATTCCTCACCGATGTCATCGCCGGTGGCGCATCCCCTCGTCCCGAGCCAGGCCAGCAGGGCTCGTTGTTGCGGAGCGCGCCGCGCGCCGGGAGCGGACAACTCCCGTCGTCCCGCATCGCTCAAGCACCACCATTCGGTCTTCTGCAGCGCGGGCTGACCTGTACGCAGGCTGACCGGCAAGGCTGCGGCAAATACTTCGCCGATGGGGTGGTGGTAGTACTCGGACGCCCAGCGCAGCAAGTCGAAGGTGACCGGGTCGACGATGGAATGCTCGTCCAGAATCTCGAGCGCCGCCTTGAGCTTCGGGGGGGCGACGGCGGACTCGGATGCGACCCCAACCAGCACCCCAATCAGCTGTTGGCGGCCAAAGGGCACGCGCACCCGCACGCCCAGGGGGGGAACCCCGTGGGACCCCAAGCTCGTAGGCGGCCGATAGTCAAAGACGCGACGTAACGGGGTATCCAGCGCAACCTGCAGAATCATCGGTCCTTTTTGTCCCACAAAACATGTGGATAAGTCTGTTGAGAAGCTAAGGATCTCCACCCTAAGTGCCCGTTCCGTTTCGAGTCCCATCCAATTTGGCGAAAAAGCGTGCTAAATCGAAATGAATCTTTTAAATTCAATAGGTTAGGACGCCCTCTGGATTCCGCGCCGAGGTCTCGATCCAAAATATTGCAGAGGACGTCACACGCCGTGTGCGTAAGTCGCCGACCTTGACAAACCCAGTCCATTAGTCAGACAGGCTCCTCCGTCAACCGCGGCGGCGGATAGGCGTTTATACCTGGAATAGCGACGGTCCGTCGACGTTGAGAGGACGAGGCATGCCCCCCTTTGATACGCTGAACCAGGCTTGGATGGTCTGGGATGGTCCCGCTCCAGCACCTGAGGATGCGGTTCTGGAGTACACGCGAGAACTCGAGAAATTCTTGGCCGAGATCGAGCGGCGCGCATTCCGCATTGGACGTGGTGCAAGACGCGATGCTCAAGCTGGCGCGCAATTACGCATCGCGCCCGAGTGGCGAATGGCGGCCGTTGTTCTATCGAATTTTGGAAAATGGCATACGCGATCTGCAGCGGCGCAGGACCGTTCGCAAGCGGTTCATGGCGTGGTTGCCGGGACCGAAAGACGATCCCGACAGCGAAGCGCAGGATCCGCTCGAAAACGTCGCCGACGCTGCCCCCGCCATTCCCGAGGCGCTGATGCAGGGGCAGGCAATGCAGCAGCTCGAGGTCAGCTTGCGAGCCTTGCCCGCGCGGCAACGGGAGGCGTTCATGCTGCGGAATTTCGAAGGTCTGGACGTGGCTGAAACGGCAACCGCCATGGGTTGCTCGGAAGGCAGCGTCAAGACGCACTACTCGCGCGCGGTGCATACCCTGCGCGAGCAACTGGGTGAGGTCTGGTGATGAACGAACAGCCCCGTGATTCCTTCGAGGAGCGCAGCCGTGCTCTGTTCAACGGCAGCGTCGAAGGCTTGGATTTTGCGACGCGCTCGCGCCTCACGCAGGCGCGCAAGGCCGCGATCGAAGCGGCGTCTGCGAGCCGCCGGCCCTGGTTTTTCCGCATCGGAGTGCTGACGCCCGCGGCCGGAGTGACTGCCGCGGCGATTCTGGGCGTGTTCCTTTGGCTGGGGTCGCCATTGGGTCAGCACGCCGCTACAGTAGCTGATGGTCAGTCGAATTTCGAAGATTTCGAGCTTGTCGCGTCCGCCGATGAGGGCTCGGGCGACGCCATGGACATGTTGCAAGACGATATTGAATTTTATGACTGGGCGGATAAGGCCGCGAATCCGGGACCAGCCGCCTAGCGCGCTACTTCAGTTGCGAAGGGGAAGGCGTTGGCTGTTGGTCGGCGTGGCTGTCGTGTGCTCAGCAGCAAATGCCGGTCCGCCGGTGGCGGCGCCGTCGCCGCCTTCGGCGCCGGCGCCGCCACCGGCGTCGTCACCGGGCGCGCCCGATGATGAGTTCATCGAGTTCTTGGGCGCGGATGATGTGGGTGATGCAGCTTGGTGGGAGTTCTTGAAGAAAGTGCCGCCGCGAGGGGGAAATCCTCCCGCAACGCCACCGCAGGAAGTTAAGCAATGATCAGGGCGTTGTTGATCTGTGCCGGTCTCGTCCTCGCGGCTGCGAGCGCGTCCGCGCAGGCGCCCGCCGCGCCCGAGCCTGCGCCGCCTGCTGCGCCCGCGGCGCCCAAGACATGGTCCTCGATGTCGCCCCAACAGCAGCAATTGTTGAAGAGTTATCAAGGCAAGTGGGACAGCCTGCCCCCGGAGCGCCAACAGTCGCTGGCCAACGGCAGTCAGCGCTGGCTGTCGATGTCGCCTGAGCAGCGGTCGAGTGCGCAGCAACGCTTTACTCAATGGCGCGCCATGCCGCCGGAGCAGCGGCAGCAGCTGCGCCAGCGCTGGCAGCAGTACAAGAGCTTGCCGCCGGAGCAGCAACAGCGGGTACGCGAATCATTCAACCGGTTTCGGCAAATGCCGCCGGAAAGGCGCATGGAATTGCGCAAGCAATGGCGCCAGATGAGCCCGGAGCAGCGCCGCGGAGTCAACCAGCGGCCGGCGGCGCCGCGGCCGCCCGCACCGCGCCCGCCCCCGCCGCCGCGGCGCGGCGGGCGATAGCTCCCTCGCCGCGCTGCTCACGGGCGGTAGCTCTGCTCGGCGTGCGCCATCACGTCCTCAGGGCTGAAAAGCACGTCGCGGAATCGTCCCTGAGTGAACATGGGCGCTTGGTCCGTGAAGTGAGGCGACTCCGGGTGGCCGCTCTCGCCGCCGCTCATGATGGCCTTGGCATGAATGACCGGGCCAAATTCCACCGCCGCGACGAAGCTATTGCCGACTGACCCGTAAATCTTCTTCGTTCTGCGCGGATACGGGGCATCGAATGACGCCAAGGCGCCCCAGTTGGAGGAGGCAAAGCCCACCGGCAAGCTGGGTTTGGCGTCGTCGAAGGGCTGTACGATGTCGTCGGTTATGCGTTGATAGCGGTTGATATCGCCCCATGGTGTTCGCCACCGGCCGAAGTCGCGCTGCAATTTCGCGACGGCCGCGGTCAAGCTGTCGATTCGGTCGGATGGGGTCGAATGGTCGACCATGTAGTCATGGACCGGCCGGTCGGCGGCGCGCGCCCCGGCGCTTTTGCGCTCGCGCAGCTCTTGACCCCAGAAAATGGCGAGGGCCGTCTGACCTGAGTCCGCCGACGTATGCCGGTCCCAATTGCGCAAGCTCGCCATCGGTTCCTTAAGGCCGTCGCGCCGCGGATCGTCCACCGCCAATCGATCATAGTCGTCGAACAGGGGCGGCAGCAGCACGTCGAAGGCAGTGAGGTGGCTGTCATAACCGGCCGCGATCAAGCTGTCCAAAGTCACATCGTGAATATTTTGCAGCACTTCGACGGCGTGAATGCCGCGCGGATTCTCACCCCGGGTCCACATGTACGCCGGATAGTTTTCGCGCTTCGGGCTTTCCGTGCCCGCTGCCGAGAAGGGCCAGTCATTGGTGTTCTGGATCCAACCATTGCCGGGATTGAGCAGCGTGATCGTGTCTTCGATCGCATGCGGTCCCTGCCATTCGGTCGCCGGGTTGCTGCCATCCACCGGATGGGTGTAATCGAACTTCGGATCGCGCTTGGGGATGAAATTTCCATGGAAATAAGCAATCGTCCCGTCGGAATCCGCGTAAACCGTATTGTTGGAGGTGTCGCTGCGCATCTCCTGCGTCTTGCGGAACGACGCGTAGTCCACGGTCTTGGTGCGCAAGTACGATTGCGCCAGTGCCTGTCCGGGTTCCTGCAGCAACTTGACGGCAATCCACCGGGTGGAGTTTCGGCCGCCGACGCTCCGCCGGCCGTTCTCGGCGCGGACAATCGGTCCGTGATGGCTGTAATACACGACGAACTTTCGATGGGCCGTCCGGCTGCCCTGTTTGAACGGGATGGTGATTTGCCTGACCTGCAGTTTTTTCAAATCGGCGCCGTATTGGTAATACAGTCCGTCGGGCTTCCCGACGATGGTCTCGGCATATTCGTCGATGGCGTCGCCGCCGTACGAAGTGTGCATCCAGCCGTTGTGCGCGTTGAATCCCTGATAGACGAAGAATTGTCCCCAGGTGACGGCTCCGTAGGCGTTCAATCCCTGCTCGCTGACCGTCTGCAGCTCTGAGCGGAAATAATAAGACGTGTGTGGATTTATCCAGAGCAGGGCGTGCCCCGATGCGCTGCGGCTGGGCGCAATGGCGAAGCCGTTGGAGCCGCCGGGAGCCGGCTCCGCCGGCGTAGCCGCGGGCATATTCATGGCGCGGGCCGGCCGCCGAGGCTGCGTTGCGTAAAACTGTTCCAGTTTGCCGACATCGACGCTTTCGATGTCGCCGCCGATACTGCCTTCCGTAAAGGATAACGCCATCCAGGGTTCGTAACGATGGATGACTCTGGGCGCAACGGCGGGATGTTTCGACAAGAAGTAATTCAGGCCGTCGGACCAGGCCACCATCAGTGTCTTGAGCCAGTCCGGGCTGCTGCAATAGCTTTGCCGCAGGCGGAGGGGATCGGCGAACAATCTCTGACGAAGATCGGTGTAAACAGCCGTCTCGCCTTCGGCCAGCGCCAAGAGTCCCAGACCGTTGAGGTAGTTGCGTTCGATGCGGCCAAAGTCATCCTCGGCCTGCGCGTAGATCATTCCGAACACGGCATCTGCGTCGGATCGGCCGTAGACATGCGCGATGCCCCAGTTGTCGCGGACGATGCGCACATTCTCGGCATGTTCTCGCCAGCGCTCGGCCTCACCGGCGCCCGCTTCGACGGCGGTGACGGCGCTCAAGGCGCACAGACACGTCAAGACAAAAAATCTCATGCCAACGAAGGCCTCCTTTGCGTAGCATCGCGCAATGCGAATTTCTTTTCCCGTAGTTTTGCTGACGCTGGCCGTAGTTGCCGGCACTTTGCGCGCGGGGACTCCGCACGCGGCAGCCACGTTCAGTGTGCCGGAAGGCGATCTGCCCGACCCCTTGGTACTGGTCGCGTACGGCGATATGCGGTTCACTGCACCTTCGGAGACCGACGCGACCAATCCCGGCGCGCGTCAGGCTTTGGTCGCAAAGATCGCAGCGGAGAACCCGGCGGCGATCTTCCTCGACGGCGACGTTCCCTGGCACGGTGTCGCGCCGGACTACGCAGTGTTTCGCGATGAGACTCATTCGTGGCGGGAGCGGCATCTGCGGGTCTACCCGGCGCTCGGCAATCATGAATTTTCGGCCTGCATGGAATCGGCATGTCTCGATCGCTGGTGGGGTGCGTTTCCGGAACTGCGCGGCCGGCGCTGGTATTCGGTCGCCATCGGGACGAGAGTCTTAGGGTTGGCGCTGGACAGCGAGACATCGCTCCTGCCGGGAAGCGCGCAGCGGATCTGGTTGGAGAATCAAGTCGCGGGGCTCTCTCCCAAGGTTCGCCTGGTATTGATCGTCATGCATCACCCGCCGGTGGCCGATGTGCAGACGGTCAAACGGACGGATCATAATCCGCGCCCGAACGAACTTGCGCTCGCCGAGTATCTCAAGGCCGCTGCGCCGCGGTCGACGGCGAGCTTCGTCGTGACCGCCGGCCATATTCACAACTATGAACGATTCACCGAGGGCGGCGTCGTGTACCTCGTGTCGGGCGGCGGCGGCGCCAGGCCGTACGAAGTGGATCGCACACCCACGGACCTGTACCGAAGCGGCGAATTTCCCAACTATCACTACGTGCGGTTCGAATTGCACGGCGACCGAGTCGTGGGCGAAATGATCCGGCTGGGCGATTACGCCGCGGCCGCGCCCACGGAATGGCAAACCCGGGATCGTTTCGAGATCAGCCTGCGGCCTTGACCGCCTGGATCAGCTGGCTCACGGCCGACTGCGCGTCGCCGTAGAGCATGCGCGTCTGATCGAGCACGAAGAGCGCATTGTCGATGCCGGAAAAGCCCTGGCCCTGCCCGCGCTTGATGACGATGACGTTCTTCGCCTTGTCCGCGTTCAAGATCGGCATGCCGAAAATCGGACTCGACCGATTGGCGCGCGCGTCCGGATTGACGACATCGTTGGCGCCGATGATCAGCGCCACGTCGGCGGTTTCGAACTCGGCATTGATTTCGTCCAGGTCGGAGATCAAGTCGTAAGGCACTCCCGCTTCCGCAAGCAGCACGTTCATGTGCCCCGGCATGCGGCCCGCCACGGGATGAATGGCAAACCGCACCTTGACGCCATGATCGATGAGCAGCTGACTGAGTTCCCACACCTTGTGCTGGGCTTGCGCCACGGCCATGCCGTAGCCCGGCACGATGATGATCTTCTGCGAGTACGCCATCATCACGCCGGCATCCGAGGCCTCGATGGCCTTCTGGGTACCGGTGACGCCGCCGCCGCCCGCGGACGAGCTCTCGCCGAAGTTCGAGAACAGCACATTGCCGAGCGAACGGTTCATGGCCTTGGCCATGAGCTGAGTCAGCAGGGTGCCGGCCGCACCGACCACGGTGCCGGCGATGATCATGGCGGCGTTGTCGAGCACGAAGCCTTCGAAACCGACCGCAAGACCGGTGAGCGCATTGTAGAGCGAAATCACCACCGGCATGTCGGCGCCGCCGATCGGGAGTGTCATGGCGACGCCCAACAGCAGGGCGAACGCAAAGAACAAGGAAATCGCGGGCAAACCGCCCTGCTGCGCGCCCAAGTCCATTCCTGAGACGATGACGAAGCTCAAGTAGAGCGTCACCAGCAATATCGCCAAATTCATGAACTTTTGACCGCCGAAGCGCACCGACTTGGTGATCAAGCCCTGTAATTTCGCGAAGGCGATCAGGCTGCCGCTGAAGGACACCGAGCCGATGAAGCCGCCGATCGTGGCGATGGTCAAGTGCGTGATGCTGTGCTCGCTGCCGCGATATAGTTCCACGGCGGCGATGGCGGCCGCCGCGCCGCCGCCCATGCCGTTGTACAGCGCAATCATCTGCGGCATGTCCGTCATGGCGACGCGCTTGCCGCTCACCCAGGCCAGAATGCCCCCGGCCGCGATGGCGCCGATCACCAGCATCAAATTGAAGGACGAGGCGCCCATGAAGGCCAAGGTCACGACCGTGGCGAGCACCATCCCTGCGCCCGCCCAGCGCACGCCGCTCACGGCGGTGACCGGCGAACTCATGCGCTTGAGGCCAAGGATGAACAGCGCCGCCGCCACGAGATAGGAGAGCTGCGTCAGGGTTTGAATAGTCGAAGCGGAGGGCACGTCTAAGATCCTTTCTTTCTGCCGGCGGAGACGAACATCTGCAGCATGCGCTCGGTCACCACGTAGCCGCCCACGGCGTTGCCCGCGGCGAGAATCACACCGATGACGCCGATGACCCGCAGCTGAGTCGTATCGGCGGCGGCTAAAGCCACCATTGCGCCGACCAGAACGATGCCATGCACGAAGTTCGATCCGGACATGAGCGGCGTGTGCAGGATGACCGGCACGCGGGAAATGACTTCGTAGCCGGTGAACGCGGCCAACATGAATA
>WNFR01003444.1_pt1 | contig 17794 bp, 19 predicted proteins | sample 5400221 | NCBI WGS metagenome assembly WNFR01 (sample SAMN13153357, study PRJNA577476) | soil metagenome | isolation source: 40 cm soil under Madrone tree | place: USA:California | collected 2016-06-14
ACGCGGATCGCGCACGCCTCCGCGCTCAAGAGCTCGTGCGCCTGGCTCACCACTTCATCGAGAACCGCCTCCGGGTCGAGCTCAGTCGTCAGCAGGCGACCCGTGCGCGCGAGCTGCTGCGCCAGTGACCGCGCACTGCGCTCTGCCTCGAACAGCTCGCTGCGCTCGAGCGCGCCGCGCACCGCGCCGGCGAGATGGCCGGCAAGCTCCAGGTCGTCTTCGGTGAAGGAACGCGTTCCCTCGAAAAAGACGGCGACGAGACCCCCCGTCCCGTCCCGCGGGCTGAGCACGGGCACGGAGAGGAGCGCGCCATAGCCCGCGCGAGTCGCCGCCTCGCGCAACTCCGGCGCGACGCGGTCGTCTTCGGCGAGGTCCGGCGCCACGACGACGCGCCCGTGCGCCGCGGAGCGAGCGAGCGAGTCAGTGCTTGCGGCCGGCGACTCCTCCAGCACGTCGACGAGTGCTGTCGGCAGCTCGTATGAGCCGTTCAGCGCGAGGCGTTCGCCGGCGGGCATGAGCGCCGCCGCGGCCGCTCCGCCGAGCGCCTCCGACGCCGCCTGCGCAACCGCGTCGAGCGTCGCCGCGCGCGACAGCGGCTCGCCCAGCGTGGCGGCGATCCGGTAGAAGCCGCGCTGCACGCGCGCCTGCCGCGCGCTCCGGCTGAACGTCTCCGCGTTCCGCAGTGCAAGGGACGCGAGGCCTGCGAACGCCTCGAGAACGTCGCTGTCGCGCTGGCCGTACGGTCGGGATGCGCGCCGCCCGACGCCGAGCACGCCGCGGATCTCGTCGCCCCACCGCATCGGCGCGACAATCGCGTCGTTGAAGCCGGAGTAGGACGGATGCGGCAGCTCGTCGGCGACGCTCCCGTACTCGGTGGCGATGAGCGCGCGCCCTTCCCGAATCGCGAGTCCGGAGAGGCCGCGGTCCACGGCGAACTCGAACCCGACGAGCGACGGGTCGAGGCCGTGGACGGCAGCGCAGCGCAACACGCCGCGCTCGGCGTCGTAGAGGTAACAGTCGGACGCGTCGGCCTGGAGGAGCGCGGCCACCTCGTCTGCGAGACGCTGGAGGACGGCGGTGAGCTCGAGCTCGCCGCTCACAACCTCGGCGGCGCGCAGGAGTGCGGAGCGTTCGCCGAGCCGCTCGCGGTTTTCGTCGATGAGATGCCCGAGCCGGAGCGCAAGCGCGACCTCGACGGCAACCGCTTCGAGGAGCGCGATATCCCCTTGCGTCCACGCGCCGGTGACGTTGCGATGTGCGGTGAGGACGCCGAGCTGCGGGCCGTCCCCGCGCACGGGCGTCGACGCGATCGACTTCACGCCGAGCCGGCGCAACCGGTCGAGCCCGGCGACCGCCGGATCGACGAGCTCAGGCGCGCTCTCGACATCGACGACGGCGACGGTTTGCTCCAAACGCTCGGCGAGGTTGGACACGGGGAGCTCGTCCACGCCATCGCCGATGAGCTCGACGCCGACGGCAGTCCACTGGGCCGGCTCGCGCTCAGTGCCCGCCCCGCCGCCGCAACCGCCGCCTCGAGCGCCTCGGTGAGGTCGAGCTCAGTGCGCAGGCGGCGGCCGATTGACATGACGAGTCGCTCTCGCTCGAGCGCCTCGGCGAGCGCGATCGTCGACCGCGTGCGTTCGAGCGCCATCGTCGCCTCGGACGCGAGCGCCTGCATGAGCGTCAGCTCGTCGGGCGAGAACTCCCGCTGCTCCTCCGTTGTCGCGACGGAGATGACGGCGATCACGCGGTCCGCGGAGATGAGCGGGATGTACGCGGCGCTCTTCGCTCCGGTCGCCGCAGACAGCCGCGGGCTCACCCTCGTGTCGGCGACGTCGTACACGGCGAAGGCAGACGCCTCGGTGGCCGCCGTCGCGATGCCGGACGGCTCGCGTGCGAGGTCGACGCGCAGGTTGCTCCACCACTCCACGTCGGCGCCGCGCGAGCGCGCGAGGAAGCCGGACGCCTCATTCCCGTCCTCGGAGACGAACGTCAGCGCGGCGAAATCGACCCCGAAGAGGATGCCGATCTCATCCAATAGCGCACGGGCGACGCCCTCGACGTCCGACGTCCGCGCGAGGTCGGCCGCGATCCGCCGGAGGCTCTCGAGCTCCCGCGCTCCCTCGGCGATCGCGACCCGCTGCCGCCGAGTCGCCCGGATGCGGTAGGCCGTCCCGACCAGCAGGCCCACGAGGAGCGCGCCGAGGGCCGCGGCGAGTGTTTCCCATGCCACGGCGAGGCCGACCGGACCCGCGAAGAGCAGTTCGGTTGTCCACATACTGGGCGGCGAAGATCATACGCCGTTTTCCAGGTTGTAAAGATGGGCCGGACGGCCCATTGTCCCTGGGCCACAGCCCGTCTACCGTCCTGACCACTGGGCGATGCACACTGCGGCGTGCGTTCCTGGCTTTTTCGCAGCCGCGGTGAGCAACTTGGGAGAGCCCGCCGCACCGACCCCCCCGAGCGGCGGGCTTTCTCATATCCGGAGAAAGTGCTGCTGCGCGGGCGAAGCCCGCGGCCTCTTATGCGTCTGCGCGAAGGGCTCTGCGCGGCCACCCCTTGTGGCGAAAGGTCTTAACCCCAGCCTCATTGGATCGGGGCTACCCTCAACGTGCTTTGGTGAAGCGGGTCCTTCTGGCCTCTCCGCGGGGATATTGCGCCGGCGTCGAGCGGGCGGTCGAGACCGTCAAGCGGGCGCTCGCGTTGTACGGCACCCCGGTCTACGTCCGCAAGCAGATCGTCCACAACTCGCACGTCGTGCGGGAGCTCGAGGCCCGCGGCGCGGTCTTCGTCGACTCGGTGCAAGACGTGCCCGAAGGCTCGCCGGTTGTCTTCTCCGCGCACGGCGTCGCCCCGGCCGTTCGCAACGCGGCCGACGGCAGGCGGCTCACGACGATCGACGCGACGTGCCCGCTCGTGACGAAGGTGCACACGCAGGCGCGCCGTTACGCCGAGCAGGGATACCGCATCGTGCTCATCGGCCACGCAGGGCACGAAGAGGTCGAAGGAACGACCGGTGAGGCGCCGGACGCGATCGTCCTCGTGCAGTCGGTCGCGGACGCGGAGCAACTCGACCTTCCGGCCGGGCCGGCCGCATACATCACCCAGACGACGCTCTCGGTCGACGAGACGCGCGAGATCATCGACGTGCTGCGCCGTCGCTTCCCCCACATCGAGGGACCCGCGCGCGAGGACATCTGCTACGCGACCACGAATCGCCAGCGCGCGGTGAAGGAGCTGATTGCGGAGGTCGACGTGCTGCTGGTCGTCGGCTCACGGAATTCGTCGAACTCGATGCGCCTCGTCGAGGTCGCGCGCGCTGCCGGTGTCGACGCGCATCTCGTCGACGACGCGTCGGAGATCGAGGAACGGTGGGTGAGCGGCGCCGAGGTCGTAGGAGTGACGTCGGGAGCGTCGGCGCCTGAGCGACTCGTCGGGGGCGTCTGCGAGTGGTTCCGAACGCGCGGCGTGCGCGAGATCCGCGAACATCGGGCGACCTATGAAGACGTCGTCTTCCGGCTCCCCGCCGAGCTCCGGCGCACCTCGCATTCCGCCGCCTGACCGGCTCGGGCGACTCCCCGAGCAGTACTTCACGCGTCTGCTCGCGCGGGTGTCCGCCGCCGCGGCCGAGGGCGGCGACGAGCTCGTCGATCTCGGACGCGGAAACCCGGACGTGCCGCCGCCTCCGCACGTCGTCGATGCCCTGGCATCGGCGGCTCGCCGTGACGACACACATGGGTACGCGCCCTTCGCCGGAGTGCCGGCACTCAAGGAAGCGATCGCGGCCCGCTATCGCGACGTCTACGGCGTGGAGATCGATCCGGCGAGCGAGGTCGCTGTCCTCCCGGGAACGAAGACGTGCCTGATCGAGTTCGGCCAGATCACGGTCGAGCGCGCGGCGACGCTCGTCCTGCCCGATCCCGGCTACCCCGACTACCGCTCGGCGGCGGCGTTGACGGCGGCCGAGCTCGCGACGCTGCCGATCGGACCTGACGGCCGCCCGAAATGGGACGCCGCCCCGGCCGAGGCGGCCGCGCTCTATCTCAACTACCCGTCGAATCCCCTGGCGGCGTGCGCGCCGGCCGGCGTGTTCGCCGACGCGATCGAGTGGGCGCGACGAACGGGTGCCTGGCTCATGCACGACTTCGCGTACGGCGACCTCGTGTTCGACGGGCGGAAGCCGGCGAGCTTTCTCGCCGAGGACGGTGCACGCGAGGTCGGGATCGAGCTCTTCTCGATGTCGAAGTCGTACGGGATGGCCGGCTGGCGGCTCGGCTTCGCCGTCGGCAACGCCGAGCTCATCGCGCGCCTCGAGGATCTGCAGAACCACGTGTTCGCGGGCGTCTTCGTGCCGGTGCAGGAGGCAGGGATCGCCGCCCTCACGGGACCGCAGGAGTCGGTGGAGGAACGGCGCGCGCTCTACGAAGCACGCCGCGACAGAGTCCTCGGCGTCATTCCGCACGCTCGCTCGGAAGGGACGTTCTTCGTCTGGTTTCGCCTACCCGACGGTGTGACGTGCGAGCAGCTCCTCATGGAGCATCGCGTCGCGTTGGCGCCCGGCGAGGGCTTTGGGGGACGCGGACGCGGCTGGGCGCGACTCTCGCTCGCGACCCCGGACGCGAAGCTCGACGCCGGGCTCGAGAGATTAGGTCGCGCGCTCGACGGCTAGGTCGCCGTCGACGCGGATCTCGACCGCCAGCACCTCGCTCTTGATCCGGTCCTCCCAGCGAAGGAGCGGCTCGGCCTCGTTCGGGACGGTGAGGACGATGCGATCGGTGATCTCGAGGCCCTGCTCCTTCCGCATCGTGTTCACCTGGCGGATGAGGTCGAGCACGCGGCCCTCCAGCACGAGGTCCTCGTCGAGGCCTGTGTCGAGCGCGACGGTCACGCCATCGGTGGACGAGACCGCGAAGCCCTCGCGCCCGAGTCGCTCGACGAGCACCTCGTCCGGCTCGAGCTCGTGCCCGGCCGCACGGAAGCGACCGCCCGGCAGCTCCTCGAACTCGCCCGCCTGCAACGCGTGCTGCACCGTGCGCAGCTCCTTGCCGAGCCGCGGCCCGAGCGCCGGCAGGTTCGGCTTCACGCGCAGCTCCGCTTCAACCGGGCCGAACTCGATTTCCTTCACGCGCACCTCGTCCGCGATCTCGTCCGCGTGCGCGGCGACCGAGGGCGCACCCTCGACGACGAGCCGGCGCAGCGGCTGGCGCAGCTTGAGGCCGGCGGCGGCGCGCGCCTGGTGCGCGAGCGTCACCACGCGGCGCACGTCGTCGATCTCGTCGAGCAACGGGAGATCGGGATCCGGGACCTCGGGCCAGCCGGCGAGGTGCACCGACGACGGACCGTCGAGCACGAGCGTGCGCCACAGGTGGTCGGTCATGAACGGAAGGATCGGCGCCATCACGCGCAGCGACTGCACGAGCGCGTACCAGAGCGTCTGGAACGCCGCATCGTCGTCGCCCTTCCAGAAGCGGCGACGCGAACGGCGGATGTACCAGTTGGAGAGATCGTCGACGAACTCCTGGTACGCGCGCATGACGTCGACCGTCAGATACGTCTCGTATCCGGACTCGGCGTCGCGCACGAACGCATGCGTGCGCTCGACGAGCCAACGATCGAGCGGCTCGAGGTCGCCCTCGAGATTGAGTGCCGACCACGACGGCCGGAACTCCTCGATGTTCGCGTAGTCGACGAAGAACTTGACCGAGTTCCACATCGTCAACACCTCGCGCTTGACGGCGTCCGCCGGCCCGAAGCCGAAGAGGAGGTTGCGGTCGGGCGGCTGCGCGCAGTACAGCCAGCGCATGACGTCCGCGCCCATGCGCGGGAACGCGTCGCTCGTCTCGATCATGTTCCCCCAGGAGCCGTGCATCTCGCGGCCTTCCTCGTCGAGCATCTTCTCGTAGCCCAGCACACGCTGGAACGGCGCGCGCCCGACGAGCACGACCGACATGAACAGCTGCGAGTAGAACCACAGTCGGATCTGCTCGCGCATCTCGGAGACCCAGTCGGCGGGGAACCACTTCTCCCAGTACGCGTGATCGGGAAGGTCCGCCGTCGTCAGTCCGCGTGCAGCGCCGGTGGCGTAGCCCTGGGGAATCCACTTCGGGTTCTGCCAGCCGAGCGTGGAGAACGGAACGACGCCGGCGTCGAGCCACACGTCGCCGACTTCGGCGATCCGGTCGACGCGCTCCCCGCACTTCTCGCAGCGGATGGGCACGCGGTCGATCCACGGGCGACGGAGCTCCTCGAGCTGGTCGATCCCTTCGATCGCGCGCTCCTCCAGCTCTGCGCGAGACCCGATCACGTTCAGGTGGCCGCACGCGCACGGATAGAACGGCAGCGGCAGCCCGTAGTAGCGGCGGCGCGAGATGTTCCAGTCGCCCATGTTCCGGAGCCAGTCGTCCATGCGCTTGCCCATGTACTTCGGCGTCCACTCGACGGTGCCGTTCGCGTCGAGCATCTGCGGGCGCAGGTCGCGCACGGAGATGAACCAGTCGTCGGCGATGCGGAAGATGAGCGGCGTGTCGCAGCGCCAGCAATGTGGATAGCGGTGCTGGTACAGCCCCGCCTCGGCGAGCAAGCCCTTGCCGGCGAGGTAGCCGACGATCTGGTCGGTGGCCTCGACCGTCGACAGACGCTTCAGCCAGCCGAACGTGTCGTAGAAGCGGCCGGACTCGTCCACCGGCATGACCACCTGCAGGTCGTGCAGCTGGCTGAGCTCGAAGTCCTCGCCGCCGCAGCCCGGCGCGATGTGGACGATGCCGGTTCCCTCGTCGAGTGAGACCTCGTCCCACGGGATGACGCGGTGCGCGACCTCGACGAGCTCGTCGAACGGACCCCTGTAGCGCCAACCGACCATGTCGGCGCCGCGCGTGCGCGTGACGAACGTGTCGTCCGGATAGCGCGCAACTGCAACCCATTCGCCGTTCTCGCGCAGCCCGTACTCGGCGTCCGGGTTGACCGCGGCCGCGACGTTCGCGGGAAGCGTCCACGGCGTCGTCGTCCAGATGACGAGCGACTCGCCCGCGCGCTCGATCAGCGGGAAGCGGACGAAGAGCGAGGGGTCGGCCTTGTCCTGGTAGACGCCGGACATCCCTAGCTCGTGCTGGGAGATGGACGTCCCGCAGCGCGGGCACCACTCGGTTGCGCGGTGGCCGAGATAGAGCCAGTCGCGCTCGTTCACCGTTTTCAGCATCCGCCACACGTACTCGATATTCGTGTCGCTGAACGTGTAGTAGTCGTTGCCCCAGTCCATCCACTGGCCGAGGCGCTTCGACCCGGCGATGAGCTCGGAGGACGACCAGACGACGACGTCGCGGCACTTCCGAGCGAACTCCTCGAGCCCGTACTCCTCGATCTCGCGCTTCGAGTTGAGCCCGAGCTCGCGCTCCACGCCGACCTCGATCCAGAGGCCCTGACAGTCGAAGCCGTTCTGGTAGCGCTGGTCGAAGCCGCGCAGCGCCTTGTAGCGCTGGAAGACGTCCTTGAGCGTCCGGCCCCAGGCGGTGTGGACGCCGAGGCTCTTGTTCGCCGTGACCGGACCGTCGAAGAACGAGTACGACGGGCCGCCGGCGTTCTGCTCCCGGAGGGCCTCGAAGGTGCCTTCCTGCTCCCAGACCGCCAGCACCTCCTCCTCCAGAGAGGGGTGGTCGGGTACCGTCGGCAGCGGCTGAAAGACTTGATCGGCCATTCGGGAAGCGAAGTCTAGAGCGGGACGTTCTAGCTCTAGACGGACCGGATATTGAAAGGACTGAAATGGCTCACGACGTAACCGATGCGACCTTCGAGAACGAGGTGCTTCAGAGCGGGCAGCCCGTGCTCGTGGACTTCTGGGCGGAATGGTGCGGCCCCTGCCACGCCGTCTCCCCCGTCCTCGAGAAGATCTCGGAGGAGCGCGACCTGAAGCTCGTCAAGGTCAACATCGACGAGAACCAGGGATTGGCAATTCGTTACGGGATCCAGTCGATCCCGAACATGATCCTCTTCGAGAACGGCGAGCCGAAGGCGAATGCCATCGGCGCGATGCCGAAGGGGATGCTCGAGAAGCAGCTCGGGCTAGCGGAATAGAACGGCGGCGCGGAGAGCTGGGTCAGCTCTCCGCGTGACCCCCGGAGCCTTCGAGGAAGCTCAGGAAGGCCGCGTGCTTCGCCAGGAAGTCTTCGATCTCGGCGACCCCCGCCCCGGCCCAGTCCTCGAGCCAGGTCTCTGCGAGATCGTCCTCGATGCGATGGAGGCCGCGTTCGCTCATGCCGGGATGATCGACAGGTTGACGGACGCCCGCCATGGGCCGTTCGGCTCAACTTCGGGGACGTGGGGACCCACGGGCACAATCCGTCGATGCCCAGGTCCTCGGCGACGGCGCACGAGCTGAACCGCGTCGGGCTGCTCGCCGGGCTCCCTGGCGAGACGCTCGCCCGGCTGGCGAAGGCGATGGAGCGCGAGGAAGTGGCCCCGGGGACGGTGATCGTCCGCGAGGGCGATCCAGGCGACCGCTTCTACGTCGTCTTCGCGGGGATGCTGTCCGTGACCCAGAGCGCGCTCGGCGGACGGGAGGTGCTCCGTCCCGGCGACTACTTCGGAGAGGTCGCGCTCGCGATGGACATGCCGCGGACGGCGACCGTGGCGGCGATCACGCCGGCCGTCGTCGCGAGCTGCGACCGCGCGACGTTCGACGAGTTCCTGCGCTCGCTGTTCGCGGACGACGACTAGAGCAGGAGGCCCATGTCGATGAGGTCCCAGAGCTCGCCGCTCTGGCGGCGCATGTGCTTGATCCGCCTGCCTTCCTCGACGAAGCCGAACTTGCGATAGAGGGCGATCCCCGCGGCGTTGTGCGGGAAGACGCTGAGGCTGAGCTTGTGCAGCCCCTCAGCGCGCGCCCAGTCGATCGCGGCCTCGATCAGTGCGGAACCGACGCCGCGGCCGCGCCATTCCTTCGCGACGTGCATCCCGATCTCTGCGTAGCCGAAGCTGCTCGGAAAGAGATGGAGCGATCCGACCACCGCGCCGTCGGCGATCGCGACGAACGCGCCCTCGAGTTCCCACCGCGCAGCGCGCGCCTCGAGGTCGACCGGCGGCTCGCTCGCGATCCCGTCCCGCTCCTCGGAGACGGCGGCAAACACGAGAGCGACCGGCATCCGGTCCTCGTCGCGCATCGGCCGAATTTCGAGCCTCATGCGAGCGCCGCGTCGCTCAACGCGGGCCACGCCTCCTTCGCCCAGTCGCCGAACTCTTTGTCCGTGAGGACGCCGAGGGCGAGGCCGGCGCCGGGATCGACCCACAGAAACGTGCCCGCCGCGCCGAAGTGGCCGAACGTCCGCGCGGACGTGAGCGTGCCCATCCAGTGCGGCGATTTCGCGTCGCGCAGCTCGAAGGCGAGGCCCCAGTCGTTGGGAGCCATCCGGCCCCAGCCCGGCAGCACGCCGGCCAGGCCGGGGAACTGCACCGTCGTCGCCTCCGCGAGCGTCTCAGCGTGGACGAGCGTCGGCGCGAGCAGCTCACGCGCGAGCCTGAGCAGATCCTCGAGCGGGCCGCGGTAGCCCCACGCCGGCGAGGCGACGAGCTCCCCGACGAGCCTAAGCGGCTCCGCGACCGCGCCGCGGAAGTAGTGGCCGAAGTCCATACGCGCATGGTCCTCGATGAGCTGGGCCGCGAGCTCGATCCCGTAGTTCGAGTAGATGCGCCGCCGCCCCGGCTCCATCAGCGGCGGCCCCTTCTCCGGGGACAGGCCGGAGGCGTGTGCGAGCAGGTGCCGCAGCGTCGATCCCTCCGGCCCGGCCGGCTCGTCCAGGTCGACGGTTCCCTCCTCCACCGCGACCAGGGTGGCGAGCCCGGTCAGGAGCTTCGTCACCGACGCCCACCGAAACACGATGTCGCGCGGCCCGTGAACCGCTTCCTTCGCGCCGACGACGCCGGCCGCCGCGTTGCGCGCGCCCCAGGAATCGATGGCCCGGAGCGCGTCCACAGCGCGATACTAAGTAGATGGAGCGGCGGCTCGTCCCCGCGATCTCACCCATGGCGGCGACCGTCGGGTACTCGCGCGCCGTCCGCGACGGGCGGCACGTCGAGGTGGGGGGCACCGCTCCCATCGGCACGGACGCAACTGACCCGTACAGCCAGGCAAGGCGGTGCCTCGAGATCATCGAGCACGCGCTCGAGGAGCTCGGCGCGAAGCCGGAGCACGTCGTGCGCACGCGCGTCTATCTCCTCGACGCCGCCGACTGGGAGGAAGTCGGGCGCGCGCACGGCGAGGTCTTCGGCGATGCGAAGCCCGCGACGTCCTTCGTCGTCGTCGCCGGGCTGCTCGATCCGGCGTGGCGCGTCGAGATCGAAGCGGAGGCGTTGCTGCCGTGACGGAACAGCTCATCCCTCCCTCGATCACGGGCAAGGGCAGCCGCTACGCCGAGGGCGGCAGCGTCCTCGACCACGCCTTCGGCAAGAGCGACGCGTACACGCTCGGCGTCGAGGAGGAGTACATGCTCCTCGACGGAGAGACATTCGATCTCGTCCAGCACATCGACACCGTGCTCGCGGCGGTCGCCGGCAACGAGCTGGAGACCCGCATCAACGCGGAGCTGATGCAGTCGGTGCTCGAGGTCGCGACGCCCGTCTGTCACACTGCAGCGGACGTCGCAGAACAGCTACGGCAGCTGCGCGGCTACGTCGGCGAGGTCGCGCGCGAGCGCGGCATGCGTGTCGGGTCGGCGGGGACGCATCCGTTCTCGCTCTTCGAGCGCCAGCGGATCACCGCGAAGGACCGCTATCGCGCTCTCGTCGACCAGCTCCAGTACATCGCGCGCCGCGAGCTCATTTTCGGCATGCACGTCCACGTCGCCGTCGACGACCCGGAGAAGGCGATTCAGGTCGTGAACGGGCTCATCGGCCACCTTGCCGAGCTGGTCGCGCTCTCCGCGAGCTCGCCGTTCTGGCGCGGCGAAGCGACCGGTCTGCACTCGTCGCGGCACATGGTGTTCGCCGCCTTTCCGCGCTCGGGCCCGCCGCCGCGCTTCCGCGACTACGCCGATTACGCCGAGGTCGTCGGCCAGCTCGAGCGCACCGGCTGCATCGCCGACTACACGCACATCTGGTGGGACATCCGCCTGCATCCGCGTCTCGGGACGATCGAGATCCGGATCTGCGACGCGGTCACGCGCCTCGACGACGCCGTCGCCATCACAGCACTGTGCCAGGCGCTCGTGAAGCACTACAGCGAGCGCTTCGACTCGGGCGAGGAGATCCCCTCGTTCCATCGGATCCTCACGACCGAGAACAAGTGGCTCGCCGCCCGCTACGGGTTCGAGGCTCCGGTGATGGATCTCCACACGGGGCGGCGCAACCGCATCCCCGTCGCGCAGGCGATCCGGCGAACGCTCAAGATCGTCGAGCCGCACGCGCGGGAGCTCGGCTCGGACACCGAGCTCGCCGGCATCGAGGACATCCTGCGTCGCGGCTCGAGCGCGGACGCGCAGCTTCGCGTCTTCAACGCGAACCGCGACATCGTCGAGGTCGTGCGGGAGATCGCCGAGCAGACCGAGAACGTCGGCGTTCCCGTACGCTGACGCCGTGCTGGCCGTCGGCGAACGTATCCCGGACGCGCGGATCTGGACGACCCCGCAGGAGAGCGCAACCATCGCGCAGCTCGTCGAGGGCGGCCCGATCCTCCTCCTCTTCTACCTCTTCGACTGGTCCTCGACCTGAACGAACGAGCTCGAGCTCCTGCGTGACAGGAGCGAGGAGTTCCGGGAGGCGGGCGTGCAGCCGTACGCGATCTCGCGCGACTCGCCGTGGACGCATGTCGCGTGGACGCAGGCGCTCGATCTCGACTTCCCCCTTTTGTCGGACTGGAACGGGGACGCGACGCACGGCTTCGGCGTCGCGATCGAGCACCGCGGCCTGCGTGACGTGTCGGAGCGCTCGGCCTTCCTGATCGACGCGGAGGGCGTCGTGCGCGGCGCCTGGCGCTACGAGGCGAGCAAGCTCCCCGACTTCGACGAGTTGCTCGCCGCCGCCCGCGCCTTGTAGTCGTCCGGCCGATTCCGTTCACTCCGCTGCATGGACACCCCTGCTGCTTCTACGCGCTCGCTGCCCTCGAGGCAGCTCACAGCGGCCATCGCGCTCGCGGTCGTCGTCATCGCGCTCGTTTTCGCCCTCGAGTCGGCGTGGTATGGCAACTGGTACGCGATATTCCGCGTCGTGCACATCTCCGTCGCCGTGTTCTGGGTCGGTGGCGGGATCATGCTCACCGTCCTCGGGCTGAAGGCCGAGATGTCGGACGATCCGAACGAGATCGCGCTGCTCGTCGCCGGGCTCATCGGCTACGCGCTCACCATGGCGATCGGAACTGGCGTGCTCTCGCCGCAGGCGAAGCGGATCGCCGGGCTGTCGGAGGCGAAAGGCGTGACCGACCCGGAGACCCAGGCCGCGATCCGACGCATCCTCGTCATCGCGCGCTTCGACGTGGCCGTTTTGCTGCTGGTGGTGGCCGACATGGTCACGAAGCCCTTTAGTTAGCGCCGGAAGTACGCAACCAACTTGGGCCGTCGCGAACCCCGTTCGCGACGGCCGAACCAGCGCGCGGGGATGGCGCAGCGCGCAGAACCGAACGTTCGCCAACACCCACAGGAGCTCGCCGGCTTGGCCGGCGAGCGCTCCCGCGAAGCGGGAACTATCCGCGAGTGAAAGTGCGCAGCACTTTCACTCGGTTTACATGCCCATCGCGTGGTAGCCGCTGTCCACGTACAGCGTGGTACCCGTGACGTTCTTGGCGCCGTCGCCGAGGAGATAGGCAGCAGCGGCGCCGACGTCCTCCGCGGTGACGTGCCGGTGCAGCGGCGCGCGCTCCTCGACGATCGCCTCCATCGTCGGGAAGCCGGCGATCGACCGCGCCGCGAGCGTTCGCACTGGGCCGGCAGAGATCGCGTTGACGCGGATGTTCTTCTGGCCGAGATCCCAGGCGAGGTAACGAACGGACGCATCGAGCGTGGCCTTTGCGACGCCCATGACGTTGTAATGCGGCACCGCGCGCTCGCCGCCGAGGTAGGTCATCGTCACGATCGAGCCGCCGCCCGCCTTCTCCATCAGCGGCTCGGCCGCGCGGGCGCACGCGACGAGCGAGTACGCGCTGATGTCGATCGCAGTCCAGAAGCGGTCCCGCGGCGTGTCGGTGAATCGCCCTTCGAGATCCTCAGCGTGCGCGAACGCGACGGAGTGGACGAGATAGTCGAGCTCGCCATCGAACGCCTCTCCCACCTCGCCGAACACACGCGCGAGATGTTCGTCCGAGCACACATCACACTCGGTGATGAGCGCCGTGTCGACGCCGGATGCGAGGTCACGGACGCCCTGCTCGATGCGCTCGCCCTGGTATGTGAACGCGAGCGTCGCCCCGCCCTCGGCGAGCTCCTGCGCGATCGCCCACGCGATCGAGCGCTTGTTCGCAACACCGAGCACGAGTGCGCGCTTGCCTGCAAAGTCTCCGGCCACCGTGCGATCCTAATGGGCACGTGGAACGGGTCGCAGTCGTCACCGGCGCGTCATCGGGGATCGGCGCCGAGATCGCCCGCGCGCTTTCAGGCCGCGGCTGGGTCTGCGTCCTCGTCGCGCGGCGCGAGGAGCGGCTACGTGCACTCGCCGGCGAGATCGGCGGCGAGGCGGAGGTCTGCGACGTCGCCGACCGCGGCGCAGTGGACGCGATGGCCGATCGCGTCACCCAGCGTCATCCGCTGATCCATCTGCTCGTCAACAACGCGGGCATCCCCGCGCGGTCGAACTTCATCGACGGCGACCCTGCAGCGATGGAGGCGGCGATGCAGGTGAACTACTTCGGAGGCATCTGGTGCCTGCGCGCGTTCCTGCCCGCGCTCGAGGCGGCCGCGCCCTCGGACGTCGTCAATATCGTCTCGGTCGCGGGCGACGTGGCATTTCCGCCGTCCGGCCCCTACTCCGCGTCGAAGCACGCGCAGCTGGCGTTCTCGCGGGCGACCGCGGCGCAGCTGCGCCGGCGCGGGATTCGCGTGCACACGATCAAACCCGGCTTCGTCGAGACGGAAGGCTTCCCGCAGTCGGGGCTGCCCGTGCCGGTCCGGCGCTTCGTCGTCGGTCCCGACGTCGTCGCTGCTCACGTCCTCTCCTCCCTCGACCGAGGCCGGGGCGAATCGAGTGTCCCGCGCTACTACGGGCTCGCGGGGCGAATCCAGGCGCTCATACCGAATACATTCGCACGCGTCCTCGGATTCTCACGCGGTAGGACATAGGATCGACCGGTGAGCGAGCCCGGTTACTCCCTCGAGGACGTCATCGCCGTCGCCGACTTCCGCGCGGCGTTGCGCTCGTTCCTCCGGCAGAGCGAAAGGGTCGCCCGCCAGTCCGGCCTGACGCCGCAGCGTTACCTGCTCCTCCTCATGATCAAGGGGGCGCCCGACGGGAGCGGCCAGTCGACGGTGACGGAGCTCGCCCGGCGGCTACAGCTCGCGCAGAGCACGGTGACGGAGCTCGTCAGCCGGGCGGAGGAGAGCGGCCTCGTCGAGCGCGAGCAGTCCGGGCGGGACGGCCGCGTCGCCTATCTCCGGCTGACGGCGGAGGGCGAGCGCCGTCTGCATCTGTCCTTCACCGGGCTCGAGACCGAGCGGCGGCAGCTGCGCGACGCCGTCGACCAGCTCCGGCCTCTGCCGAACTAGCGCCGCTCGAGCAGATACCAGCCGAGCGTCGCCGTATACGCCTCCGGGCCCTCTGGGGCGAGCGCCACCGCGCGTTCCCGCTCGACGCCGGCGCACCCGGCGAGATCGAGATACGCGTCGAGCGGCCGCCGGTCGATGTCGCGGCGCTGGCGAAGCAGTACGAGGCCGTTCGCCTCGAAGAGTTGCCGCAGATCGATGTCCGGGAGAAGCCGCGTGTGGCCCGGATCGCGCGCCCGCTCGAATCGATCGACCGCGAGCGCCGCAAGCGGGTCGACGGGAGCGATCTGGTCGATGACGAGGATCCGGCCGCCCAGCCGCGTGACGCGCGAGAGCTCGGCGAGCACGAGCTCCGGCCGCGGCACGTGATGGAGCGTGCGCAGCGTCCCGGCAAGATCGAACGCCGCGTCCTCGAACGAGAGGTGCTCCGCATCACCTTCGACGAAGCGGACGTTCGCGTACTCGGTGGCGCGCTCGCGCGCGAGCTCGAGCAACCCGGGAACCCGGTCCACGCCCACGACCTCGCGCACGAGCGGTGCGAGCGCGAATGCGAGGGCGCCGGCGCCGGTGCCGACGTCGACGGCGCTCTCGTCGCCGTGCGCCATCACGAACACGCGCACCTGCGACGCTAGCTCGGCGGCGCGCTCGTCCTGTTTCGCCGCGAGCTTCTCCGCGGTGCGCGCGAACCGGTCAGGCATCGATCACAACGCGCCGTGCACGCAGCGGGCTGCTGTTGATCCCGCAAGCGAAGTCGTGCGGAATCGTCCCGGCGACGCGTGCATGCTCCTCGACGAGGACGCCGTGCCCGACGAGCACGACCGGCGTCCCGATCGGGACCTCGCCGTCGAGCTCGACGGCGAACGCATCCATGGACACCGTCCCGATTACGGGGCGCGGCTCGCCGCCGACCCGGACGGTCGTCCCGGTCAGGTCTCGGCGGAAGCCGTCGGCATAGCCGACAGGCACGATCCCGACCAATGTGTCCTGCTCGGCAACGAACCGCCGGCCGTATCCGGTGCTCTGCCCCGGCCGGAGGAGCTTGCACAGCGCCACGTGGCTCTTCCACGCGAGCACGGGATGGAGGCCGTCTTCCGACGGATCGGTGCCGAACGGAGAGAGGCCGAGCACCGCGATGCCGCAGCGGGCGGCGTCGAACGCCGCGGACGGATACCGGAGCGCGGCCGCGCTGTTCGCTATGTGCCGCTCGAGATGCGTGTACGGCGCGGTGGCCGCTCGAAAGCGCTCGATCTGCCGCTCGGCGTACGCAGCGTCGGTGTCCGCCGTCGCGAGGTGACTCATGAGCCCGACGACCTCGAGCGCGGGCGCCATCAGCTCCGACACGCCCCACCGCCCCATCCCGGTGTCGAGCTTCACGTGCACGCGCACACCTGGCGGCACCTCCTCGGACGAGACGACGAGCTCGATGCGCGCGTCGCGCGCCTGGCCGACCTCGCGGTTGAGGGCCGGGCCCATGACGACGATGCGCGCCAGCGGGAACTCGCGGCGGAGCGCGAGTGCCTCCGGCACGGTCGCCACGCACAAAGCCGATGCGCCCGCGCCGAGCGCTGCGCCCGCGACGTCGGTCGCGCCGTGCCCGTACGCGTTCGCCTTCACCACCGCCCACAGCTGCGAGCCGCGCAACGCGTCAAGCAGGCGGTGGACGTTTCCCCGCACGGCGCCGAGGTCGATGGTGATCTCCGACCGGTGCATCTACCGCAGCGCGCGAGGGAGCGCGTCGATCACGTCGCTTGCAACAAGGCCTGCGCGCTGCGGCGCCTCGACGGACGCACGCTGCTGCGCCGCAGCGGCGGCCGTGGCCGCGAGCTGCGGCTCCATCCCCTTGGCGAGGAACGCGCCGAGGATGCCGGTGAGGACGTCGCCGGTCCCGGCAGTCGCGAGCGAGGGCAGCCCGAGCGCCGAGACGAGCAGGCCGCGCCCAGGGGCGGCGACGAGTGTGTCCGAGCCCTTGAGGAGGACGACGCAGCGGAAGCGGTCGGCCGCCTCGCGGACGGACGCGATGCGATGGGCGGCGATCTCCTTCGACTCGCGCCCGAGCAGGCGCGCGAGCTCGCCCTCGTGCGGCGTGAGGACGCGCGGGGCAGGCCAGTCGCCGGGCTCGAGCTCGTACAGCGCGTCGGCGTCGACGACCGCTGGGAGCGGGATCTCGGCAAGGGTGCGGCGGACGAGCTCGTGCGCGGCGTCGCTGCGACCGAGACCCGGGCCGATCGCGAGCGCCGACGCCTTCGCGGCGAGCTCGGTGAGGTCGTCAGGCAGCGGTCGTTTCACGACCTCGAGCAGCCGCTGCTCGAACACCGGGAGCGTTTCCTCCGGAGCTGCGAGCGTGACGTAGCCGGCGTCCGCGCGCAGCGCCGCCATCGCGGTCAGCGAAGGCGCGCCGGTCAGGCCGGGCGAACCGCCGACGACGAGCACGTGGCCGGCCGTGTACTTGTTGTCGCCCTCGCGCCGGCGAGGCACGGAACGGAGGATCCCGACAGTGGCGAATCGGTGCTCGGTGTCCACGTGCTCGAGGCCGATGTCCGCGAGATGGACGACGCCGGCGTGGAAGCGTCCGGGCGCGACCACGAGGCCGACCTTGCGACCGTGGAACGTGACGGTGGCCTGGGCTCTGACCGCGACGCCCGCGACCTCGCCGGTGGACGCGTCGACGCCCGAGGGGAGGTCGACCGCGAGTACCGGCGCGGCAGCGTCGTTCATGCGCTCGATGAGGCCCGCCGCGTCGGGCCGGGGCTTGCCGGCGAATCCCGTGCCGAAGAGCGCGTCGACGATCGCGTCCGGCTCGCCGAGCTCCGACTCCCCCGCCTTCGCGTCGACGATGCGGACATCTCTACCGGCGCGCTCGAGCTCGCGCGCGGCGATGCGGCCGTCGCCGCCGTTCGCGCCACCGCCGCAGACGACCGTCCAGCGCCGTTTCTCCGCGAACAGATCGAGCGCGATCCGTGCGACGGCAGCGCCCGCACGCTCCATGAGCTCGTCGACGGTGCCTGGATAGCGCTCCTCCGCGGCCCGCATCTCCGCCGAGGTGTACAGCGGCGCGAATTCAGTCGCCAACGACCGCCACCGCCTGCGCGAGCTCGCGCGAATGTGTCATCGACAGGTCGATTGCG
>WNFR01007044.1_pt1 | contig 17793 bp, 11 predicted proteins | sample 5400221 | NCBI WGS metagenome assembly WNFR01 (sample SAMN13153357, study PRJNA577476) | soil metagenome | isolation source: 40 cm soil under Madrone tree | place: USA:California | collected 2016-06-14
ATGCTCGCGCTGCGTTGGGTCGATGTCGACCTCGATGCGGGGATGATCTCGGTCAGTCGCAACGTGGAGGAGACCAAAGCCCACGGCCGGCGGATCGTGACGCCAAAGAGCAAGAAGGGCCACAGGACGCTCCAGATCGATCCGGGCCTGGTGCAACTCCTGCGGCAGGAACGGGACCGGGCCTTGCGCCTGGTGGCGGGAATTCCCGATGGCGCCGAGGTCAACCTCTCGCTGATCAGGTTGCCCGACGAGGCTTTGGTGTTCCCGGCGCTCGGCGCCGATCTCACCGCCATCCGCTGCCCGCCCGGGGTGACGACATCGTTCATCAAGCATGCCCGGCGGCTGGGCTTCCAGGGCCTCAGCATTCACGATCTACGCGGTTCCCACGAGACAGTGCTGCTCGACCGCGGCGTGCCCGTCCACGTCGTCGCCAAGCGATGCGGGCACGACCCTGCGATGCTGCTGCGGGCTTACGCCAAGCGGACGAAGAAGTCCGACACCAATGCGGCGAACGTAATTGGAACGCTGACGAAGGGGGTGCTTTAGGCTTGGGTCGTAATTGGGTCGAACGGTCTTTATGTTCACCCTCAGTTCCAAGCTAAGTGATTGATTTCATAAGGGCTGCGCGTCACCCGCTACCATAGAGATAGTTCGGCAGCCACAGCGTCATGCCGGGCCAGAAATACATGATGATCATGCATATGATCACGATAATCATGTAAGGCATCATGCCGGCGAAGATCTGGTTGAGCGTGACATGGGGCGGCGACACGCCCTTGAGATAGAACGCCGACATGGCGACCGGCGGCGACAGGAACGCCGCTTGCAGGTTCACGAACACCAGCGTGCCCCACAGGATCGGGTCGATGTTGAAGTGCTTGAGCATCGGCAGGAAAATCGGAACGAAGATGATGATGATCTCGGTCCACTCCAGCGGCCAGCTATTGAGCCCGAGCACCCAATGCTCAAGCAGCGCCTGACCGCCGAGGATCGCAAATACGCCTGAGAACAGCGCCGAGCCGACAAACAGCCAGCACACCATGGCGGTGGTTTTCGCGGTCAGGAACACCGCTTCCTTGGTGCGTTTCCAGTCCAGCGTGCGGGCTTGCACCGCCAGCAAAAACGCGCCGGCGGCGCCGACGGCGGCGGACTCGGTCGCGGTGGTGATGCCGAACAGGATAACGGCGAGCACGACGACGGTAAGAATGCCCAGCGGCATCGTCGACGAGGTCAGCAGCTTCACAACCTGCAGCCGCTCGGCGTCGAACCGCCAGTAGTAGCGCACCTGTAGCAGCGCACAGACGGCGGTGATGCCCCAGAACCAAAGGTAGAATTCGAGTGCTGGCCCCTGTTCGGCGGGCGTGGCCTCGGCCGCACTCAGCCCTGGTGTGCCCAGTTGCTCCACCCCGGTCACGGCGGCCTCGACGGCCGCCTGCTGATGAATGACGACGTACCACCAGACAGTCGCCATCGTGCCGGCGACGATCATAAATGGCACCAGCGCGTAACCTAGACTTGAGAGCAGCATCCAGTAGCTGACCGGACGACCATCCGCATCGATCTGCCTTGCCTTCGACGGCGAGAGCAGCCCCTTGACCAGCGAGATCAGGACAGTTTGCGAACGATAAGCGTCCTCGAACTTCGACAGCCACGCCGGCACCGGGACTTTCAGCTGCGCTTCCGGCAATCGCGGCGCGATCTTGGGATTAATCATCGCCCAGCCGATAATGTAGACGAGGTACAGGAACGACAGGAAAAAGCCGGGGAACATCGCAGCCGCATAGAGCTTGACGATCGACTGCCCGGCGACCGCCGCATAGACGATGATCATGACCGACGGCGGAATGAGAATGCCGAGCGTGCCGCCCGCGGTGATGACGCCAGAGGCGAGTTTCACATCGTATCCCGCCTTGAGCATGGGATTAAATGCGATGACGCCCATCAGCACGACCACCGCGCCCACCAGGCCGCTGGCGATGCCCCAGAACGTGCACACGATCAGCGTTGCGACCGCAAGCGAGGCCGGCACGCGCCGGAACGCAAGCTGGATCGAATAGAACATCTTATCGACCAGCGCGCCGCGCTCCATCACGTAGCCCATCAAGACGAACAGGGGAATGGAGATCAGGACGTCGTTGGTCATCGCACCGTAGGTGCGCTGGACCATCAGGTCGAAGACCTTGTTGTGGATCCAGGCCTCGTTCGGGTTATAGAACGCAATGAATCCAAACAGGATTCCGAGCCCCATCAGCGTGAACGCGGTCGCAAAGCCCATCATGATCACGACCACGATGAGCGCCAGCATCAACAGTCCGAGGGCGGGATCACTCATGTTTTCATATCTCCGCCCATGCCGCGCTGGCGCGCCGCCTCATCGATCTCGTGGGCACGTTCGATCGCGATCTTGCGCGATTCCTCGTCGACATATTCGCTGTGCGCGAGTTGCTCCTCGATGACGTCGATCTCGGCGACGTCACGCAACCGGGCCGGCCATTCGCCGGTCTGGAGGCAGACCACGCAGCGCACGACCTCGGCGATGCCCTGCAGCATCACCAGCGCGCCGGCGATCGGGATAACCGTCTTGAAGTGGTAGATCGGCGGACCGTTCGCCGTCACGGAATGCTCCCCAATGCGCCAGGAGTCCCCCGCATAGTCGGCGCCCGCATAGATGAGCGCGGCGATGCCGGGGAGGAAAAAAACCACATAAAGCGCAAGATCGAGCCCCGCCTGCAAGCGTGGCCGCATCGAGCTGTAGAGAAAATCGCCGCGGACGTGGGCGTTCTGCGCCAGCGTATAGGCGCCGCAGAGCATGAACAGCGTGCCGTACATGATGTTGTCGGCGTCGAAGATCCACGCCGTCGGCATGTTCATGATGTAGCGCTTGAAGACCTCGACGCAGACGACGGCCGTCAGCAGAATGATCAGCCAAGCGGCGGCCTTGCCGACCCAGGTGCTGATGCCGTCGATGAAGTAAAGGAATCGCTGGACGTTCATAACGTGAGCCGCTCGGTGCGAGTGCGGTGCGACAAAGCACCATCCGGTCGCCCGCTAAGTGGTGCTTTGTCACCCCTACCCTCCCCCGCATGTTGGGGGAGGGTAGGGAGGGAGTCAGATCTTCACCGGCTTCGCGTTCGGCCCGAAGTAGTGATCGAATGCCATCTTGCGGGAAACGACGGTGTCCTGCTCCCACCTTGTCGTGCGCCGCGCAAAGGCGAGCTGCGATTGGACGATCTCTTTGAACAGCGGGTTGTCCGCCGCCTTCTTGGCCACGATCTCGTCGTAGAGCTCAAGCTGCTTCTGGAGAACAGCGTCCGGCGTCTTGTAGAACTTGACGTTGTCCTTGGACTGCAGCTCCACATAATCCTGCGAGTACCGATCAATCGCCTTCTGGGACATGTCGGCGCTCGCCGCGTCTACCGCGTTAGCGATGATGGCCTTGAGTTTATCTGGCAGGGCATCGTACTTGGTCTTGTTGAAGGTGATCTCGAACTGTTCCGCGTTCTGGTGGTAGCTCTGGAGCATGCACACCTTGGAAACATCCGCGAAGCCGAGCGCGCGGTCCGAGGAGGCGTTGTTGAATTCGGCCGCATCAAGCAGGCCACGGTCCATGGCCGACACGATCTCGCCTCCGGGCAAAGCATTCACCGCGGCGCCCATGGCTTGAAACAGGTCGATCGAAATGCCGACCGTGCGATACTTCAGACCCCTGAAATCCTCGAACTTCGCAATCGGCCGCTTGAACCAGCCGAGCGGCTGCGTCGCCATCGGTCCGTAGGGGAAGGAAACGACGTTTGCGCCGATCGAGGCGTAGAGCTTGGCGAGAAGCTCCTTGCCGCCGCCATACTTGTGCCAGGCAAGCAGCATGTTGGCATCCATCGCGTAGGCAGGGCCTGATCCCCACAAGCCGAGCGCGTTTTGCTTGCCGTAGTGGTAGACGAGCACGCCGTGACCGCCGTCCAACGTCCCCTTGGAAACCGCGTCAAGCAGGCCAAAGGGTGGCACCACTGCGCCGGCCGGCAGCACCTCGATCTTAAGGTCGCCGCCGGTCATGTCGTTGACTTTCTTGGCGTAGTCTTGAGCGTATTCGTGGAATATGTCTTTCGACGGCCACGTGCTCTGCCAGCGCATGCTGATGACGCCCTGGGCGCTGGCGACATTCGGGGCCGCTACGGCCGATGCGGTCGCGGCCGCGACCTTGAGGAAATTGCGCCGCGTTGGCCGCGCAGGTCTCGATGATTTCGACATGGCGTTCCTCTCCTTGCGTTCACGGACGGCCTTGGCGTCCCATCCGTTTTGATCGACAAACTGCTTATCGACAAACTGCTTACCGTCCTCTTAGCGGCAATTCAATTGCCGCTACCCGAATAACCGCAAGGATTGCATACTTGTCCGCGCCAGTCACGCAGTTGCAGCGCGCGCCCCTTGGCGCATTGCCGGGAGTTTTGCCGGGAACATCCGCCCGCAATCGCCGGTTGCCACCATGCTACCGGTTACATTGACGCTTTTTCATCTGACGGAAAGACGTCCGTAACGTCTGGTTCCAGAATGTGAGCTTATCTGATGTGATAAGATGAAATTGATCCGTGAGCGTTTGGACCATTCTCCAGAACCACGGATGTGATTGGCGCCGGGCCGGCCCCCTCCCTACCCTGCTGTAGGGAGGGCAGAGAGGGGGCTTGCCGGCTTCCTGTTCGACGGACTTTGACGGCAGCCCATGGACGATCGCACCACCACCACGGATTTCATCAGGACGCAGCCCCTCGACAGGCCCGGCACGCGCAAGGGCGTGAAGTCAAAGACCGGCCGGCGGCTGGGGCTGCTGCTTCTCGTGGCCGGGGCTGCGGCGGCAGGCTGGTGGATCTATACGCGTCAGCCAACGCCGCCGCCCGCGCGGCAAAACGCATTTACCGGCGTGATGCCGGTCGTCGCAGCACCAGCCGTCACCGGCGACATCGACATCACGCTCAACGGGCTCGGCACCGTCACGTCGCTTGCCACCGTGACGATCAAATCGCAGATCAGCGGCCAGCTCGTCCGCGTCGCCTACCAGGAAGGCCAGATGATCAACAAGGGCGATCTCGTCGCCGAGATCGACTCGCGCCCTTACGAGCTCGCTCTCGCCCAGGCGCAGGGAGCGCTCGAACGCGACCAGGCGCTGTTGCAGGCCGCCGAGCTTGATCTCAAGCGCTACCAGGATCTTGCCAAGACCAACGCCATCCCGCGACAGCAGCTCGACACACAAGTTTCGCTCGTCGCGCAGGACAAGGGCCTCGTCATTTCGGATAAGGCTCAGATCGATACCCAGAAGCTCAACATTGCCTATTGCCACATCGTGTCGCCGGTGACCGGCCGGGCCGGGTTGCGGCTGGTCGATCCCGGCAACTATGTGACGGCCAACGATGCGAGCGGCATCGTGGTCATCACCCAGCTGAAACCCATCAGCGTCATTTTTACCGTCGCCGAGGACAACCTGCCGCAAATCGTGAAGCGTCTTCGCGCCGGCGCGACCCTGCCGGTGACGGCCTTCGACCGTAGCGGCGCGACCAAGCTCGCCACCGGCACATTGAAGACGCTCGACAATCAGATCGATACCACCACAGGCACCTTGAAGCTGCGGGCCGAATTCGCCAATGAAGACGACAGCCTGTTTCCCAATCAGTTCGTCAATGTTCGGCTTCTGATCGACACCCTGCACGAGGCGACCGTGGTGCCGACGAGCGCGATCCAGCGCGGTGCGCCGGGCACGTTCGTGTATCTCGTCAACGCCGACAACACCGTTGCGGTGAGACCCGTAACGCTCGGCCCGGCCAGCGCCGAACGGGTCGCAATTCAAGCGGGCCTTGCGCCCGGGGACCGCGTTGTGGTCGACGGCGCCGACAAGCTGCGCAATGGCGCGAGGGTCGTGGTGCGTGGTGCCGACGGGGGTGCGGGCGGCGGCCGAGCGCCCGGTGACAACAGCCCGGCCCAGGGCATGGGCGGTAACGGCGCGGCAACCGGAACCGCCGATCCTGCAGGAAATACGGCAACTGGAAATCAGGCACCCGGAAGTGCCGCGAATGGCGGCAGGCGGTCGCGAGGGGCGCAATGACCATCAATCTGGCCCTCCCCTCAGCGGTCATTTGAGAGTGCGTCCATGAGCCCGTCGCGCCCCTTCATCATGCGGCCGGTGGCGACGACGCTGCTCATGATCGCGATCATGCTGTCCGGCATCGTCGCCTACCGCTTCCTGCCGCTCGCGGCGTTGCCTGAAGTCGACTACCCGACCATCCAGGTGCAGACCTTCTATCCGGGCGCGAGCCCGGACGTCATGACCTCGTCGGTTACGGCGCCCCTTGAGGTCCAGCTCGGCCAGATGCCGGCGCTCAATCAGATGAGTTCGGCGACCTCGGCCGGCTCCTCGGTCATCACGCTGCAATTCAGTCTCAATCTCAGCCTCGATGTGGCCGAGCAGGAGGTCCAGGCGGCCATTAACGCCGCCGGCAGTTGCCGTCCGACCTGCCGGCGCCGCCCATATACGCCAAGGTCAACCCGGCCGACGCCCCGATCCTCACTCTCGCGCTCCGTTCGGACACGCTGCCGCTGCCCGAGGTGCAGGAACTTGCCGACACGCGGCTGGCCCAGAAGATCTCGCAGCTTCCGGGCGTCGGCCTCGTCACCATCAGCGGCGGGCAGAAGCCCGCGGTGCGCATCCAGGCCGACATCCGCAAGCTCGCCGCCTACGGGCTCAATATCGACGACCTGCGCACCACGCTCGGCAACGCCAACGTCAACACGCCCAAGGGTAATTTCGACGGGCCGACGCGCGCTTCCACCATCAATGCCAACGACCAGTTGATGAGCGCCGCCGGCTATCGCGAGCTCATCATCGCCTATCGCAACGGCTCGCCGGTGCGGCTGCGCGACGTCGCCGAAACCGTCGACGGCGCGCAGAACACCAAGCTCGCGGCCTGGATGAATACAGCTCCGGCCGTCCTCCTCAATGTTCAGCGCCAGCCCGCCGCCAACGTCATCGAGGTCGTCGACAACATCAAGGCGCTGCTGCCGCAGTTGCAGGCGGCTCTGCCCTCAGCGATCGACGTGTCGGTGTTGACCGATCGCACCGTGACGATCCGGGCCTCGGTCGTCGACGTGGAGTTCGAGCTGATGCTCGCGGTCGTCCTGGTGGTGCTGGTGATCTTCGTGTTCCTGCGCAGCGCGCGCGCCACCATCATCCCGAGCCTGTCGGTGCCGCTGTCGCTGATCGGAACATTCGGCGCCATGTATCTGCTCGGCTTCAGCCTCAACAACTTGACGCTGATGGCGCTCACCATATCGTCGGGTTTCGTGGTCGACGACGCCATCGTGGTGATCGAAAACATCTCCCGTTATATCGAGGAAGGCGATTCGCCGCTCGCAGCCGCGCTGAAGGGTTCCGAACAGATCGGCTTCACCATCATCTCGCTTACCATATCGCTCATCGCCGTGCTGATCCCGCTTCTCTTCATGGGCGATGTGGTGGGCCGGCTGTTTCGCGAATTCGCCATCACGCTTGCGATCACCATCCTGATCTCGGCGGTGGTATCGTTGACCCTGGTGCCGATGGCCTGCGCCAAGCTGCTCAAGCCGGCGGCGGAAGCGCGGGAGAACGCATTCCAGCGGCACACCCGAATCTGGTTCGATCGGCTGATCGACGGCTATGGGTATCTGCTGCGCGGCGTGCTCGATCGGCAGGCCGCGACGCTCCTGGTGGCGCTCGGCACCGTGGCGCTGACCGCGTGGCTCTACATCGTCATCCCGAAAGGATTCTTTCCGGTGCAGGACACCGGCCTGATCCAAGGCATTTCCGAGGCCCCGCAATCGATCTCGTTCAGCGCCATGGCGGAACGTCAGCAGGCGCTCGCCGACGCACTCCTGAAAGATCCCGATGTGGACAGCCTGTCCTCCTTCATCGGCGTCGACGGCACCAACATTACGCTCAACACCGGCCGGCTGCTCATCAATCTCAAGCCGCACGAAACCCGCACCGCCGACGTGAGCGAGATCATCAGGCGGCTGACACGCGACGCGGCGGCGGTCGAGGGCATCTCGCTGTTCTTGCAGCCGGTCCAGGACCTCACCATCGACGATCAGGTCAGCCGCACCCAGTATCAATTCATCCTGGAGGACGCCAATCCCAAGGAGCTTGCCGACTGGGCGCCGCGTCTGGTGGAAAAGCTCAATTCGATGCCGCATTTCGCCGACGTGTCGAGCGATATTCAGGCCAACGGGCTTTCGGCCTTCGTCGAGATCGACCGCGATACCGCCGGCCGGTTCGGCATCACGCCGGCGACCATCGACAACGCGCTCTACGATGCGTTCGGCCAGCGCATCGTGTCCACCATCTTCACCAATTCAAACCAGAAGCGGGTCATCCTCGAGGCGGATCCCAAGCAGCAATCCTCGCTGGAGTCGCTGACATCGATCTATGTTCCGACCTCGACCGGCACCGGCCAGGTCCCGCTGTCGGTCGTGGCCCGCGTGCGCGAAGAGACCGCGCCGCTGCGCATCGACCATCTCGGCCAGTTTCCCGCCACTTCGATCTCCTTCAACCTCGCCCCCGGCGCATCGCTCGGCGAAGCTGTCGACGACATCATGCAGGCCGCCCAGGAACTCGGCCTGCCGCGCAGCGCCGTCATCAAGATGCAAGGCGCGGCGCTCGCCTTCCAACGCTCGCTCGCAAACGAGTTGCTGCTGATTCTCGCTGCCATCGTCACGGTCTACATCGTGCTCGGCGTGCTCTATGAGAGCTTCGTGCACCCGGTCACCATTCTCTCGACGCTGCCGTCGGCCGGCATCGGCGCGCTGCTGGCCCTGATGGCGGCGCGCGATGACCTCACGGTCATCGCCATCATCGGCATCATTCTCTTGATCGGCATCGTCAAGAAGAATGCCATCATGATGATCGACTTCGCGCTCGATGCCCAGCGCACTGAGAACAAGTCGCCGCGGGAGGCGATCTACCAGGCGTGCCTGCTGCGGTTCCGCCCGATCCTGATGACGACTTTTGCGGCGGTGCTCGGCGCCCTGCCGCTGATGATCGGCACCGGCGTCGGCTCCGAACTGCGCCATCCGCTCGGCATCTCGATCGTGGGCGGCCTCCTCGTGAGCCAGGTACTCACGCTGTTCACGACGCCGGTGATCTATCTGTGGTTCGACCGGCTGCAGAGCCGCTACTTCCACATCGACGACGAGGTGCGCGACCTCGGCGCCGGGAGGCCCGCGGAATGAGCCCGTCGACGGTGTTCATCAGGCGGCCCGTTGCCACGATCCTCCTCACCTTCGGGATCGCGACGGCCGGCGCCGTGGCGTTCTTCCAGCTTCCGGTGTCGCCGCTGCCCCAAGTCGATTTTCCGACCATCTCGGTGCGGGCGCAGCTTCCCGGCGCCAGCCCCGAGGTCGTCGCCACCACCGTCGCGACGCCGCTGGAGCGCCATCTCGGTCAGATTGCCGACGTCACGGAAATGACTTCGCAGAGCACCGTCGGCACCACCCGCATCACCTTGCAGTTCGGCCTCAATCGCGACATCAACGGCGCCGCGCGCGACGTGCAGGCGGCCATCAACGCAGCGCGGGTCGACCTGCCCGCGAGCCTGCGGTCAAACCCGACCTACCGAAAGGTCAATCCGGCCGACGCCCCGATCCTCATCCTGGCGCTGACCTCCGATACGTTGCGGCAAAGCGAGCTTTACGATGCCGCCTCGACGGTGCTGTCGCAGAAGCTGTCCCAGGTCGAAGGAATCGGCGAAGTCACGGTCGGCGGCGGCGCGCTTCCGGCGGTGCGGGCCGAGCTCAATCCATCAGCGCTGTTCAAATACGGCATCGGGCTCGAGGACGTCCGCGCCGCGCTGGCGTCCGCCAACGCCCACAGCCCGAAGGGGGCGATCGAGACTGGCGATCGGCACTTTCAAATCTACGACAATGACCAGGCTACCGTCGCGGCCGACTACAAGCCGCTCATCATCGCGTATCGCAACGGCGCGCCGGTGCGTCTGACGGACGTGGCAGATGTCGTCGACAGCAACGAGAACATCCGCAATGCGGGCCTCGCCAACGGCAAACCGTCGGTGCTCGTCATCCTCAATCGCGCGCCGGGCGCCAACATCATCGACACGGTCGACCGCGTTTATGCGCTGCTGCCCGAATTGAAGGCCGCGATCTCGCCGGCGATCGAGCTTACCGCGGCAAGCGACCGCTCGACCACGATCCGCTCGTCGCTCAAGGAAGTCGAGCGCACGCTGATGATCTCGGTGGCTCTGGTCATTCTCGTGGTGTTCCTGTTCCTGCGGAGCGGGCGGGCAACGCTGGTGCCGAGCGTGGCGGTGCCGGTGTCGCTGATCGGCACTTTCGCGGCGATGTATCTGCTCGGCTACAGCCTCGACAACCTGTCGCTGATGGCGCTCACGGTGGCGACCGGTTTCGTGGTCGACGACGCCATCGTGGTGTTGGAAAACGTCTCCCGCCACATCGAAGCCGGCATGCCGCGGGTCGAGGCCGCCATCAAGGGCGCCGGCGAAGTGGCGTTCACGGTGATCTCGATGAGCACCTCGCTGATCGCGGTGTTCATTCCGATCCTGCTGATGGGCGGCATCGTGGGACGCCTGTTTCGCGAATTCGCCGTGACGCTGTCGGTCGCCATCATGATCTCGCTCGCCGTCTCGCTGGCGACGACCCCCATGATGTGCGCACTGCTGCTCCGGCGCGGCGAGAGACAGGAGCAAGGCCGCTTTCACCGCGCGACCGAGCGGTGCTTCGACGCCATGCTGCGCGGCTACAAGCACACGCTCGGCTGGGCGCTCAACCACCCGCTCCTCATCCTGGCGATCCTGCTCACGACGGTCGGGACCAATTTCTATCTCTACACGATCGTCCCCAAGGGCTTCTTCCCGCAACAGGATACGGGCCGGATCAACGGCGGCATCCAGGCCGACCAGAGCATTTCGTTTCAGCTGATGCGGCAGAAGCTCCAGCAGTTCGTCTCGATCGTGCAGAAAGACCCCGCGGTCGAGATGGTGGTCGGCTTCACCGGCGGCGGACAGACCAATGGCGGCTTCGTGTTTTTGTCGCTCAAGCCATTGAGCGAACGCAAGATATCGGCGGACCTGGTGATCCGGCGATTGCGCGGCGAGCTGGCCCAGGTGCCGGGGGCGACGCTGTTCCTCCAGGCGGTCCAGGACATTCGGGTCGGCGGACGCGCCGCCAATGCCCAATACCAGTTTTCGCTGCAGGCCGACACTGTCGGGGAGCTCTACGAGTGGGCGCCGAAAATCCTCGCCGAATTGCAGAAGGTGCCGCAGCTCACCGACGTCAACAGCGATCAGCAAAACCAGGGGCTCGAGACCGACATCACGATCGATCGCGAAACCGCGGCACGGCTTGGGATCTCGGTTGCCCAGATTGACAACACGCTCTACGACGCGTTCGGTCAGCGCCAGGTGTCGACCATCTACAATGATCGCAACCAGTATCACGTGATCATGGAAGTGGCGCCGAAGTACTGGCAGAACGCGGAGACGCTCAAGGACATTTATGTCAGCAAATCCGGCGGCTCGGTTGGCGGCACCCAGGCGACCAACGCGGTCGCCGGCACTGTGGCGGGACCGAAGACGACGTCTACCAGCTCGACGATCGCGGCCGACGCGGCGCGCAACCTCGCCCTCAATTCGATCGGCAACACCGGCAAGGGCGCGGCATCTACAGGCTCCGCCGTCAGCACGGCCGCTGAGACAATGGTGCCGCTGAGCGCCGTTACCCATTACGCTCCGGGCAACATCCCCCTCGCCGTCAATCATCAGGGCCTGTTCGTTGCCTCCACTATGTCGTTCAATCTGGCGCCGGGCTCCTCGCTCAGCGATGCGGTCGCCACCGTCAACGAGGTCATGACCAGGCTCGGTGTACCTAGGTCAATTCACGGCACGTTCCAGGGAACCGCGCGGGCCTACGAACAGTCGCTACGCAACCAGCCATGGCTCATTCTCGCAGCGCTGATCGCCATCTACATCGTGCTCGGCGTTCTCTATGAGAGCTACATCCATCCGATCACCATCCTCTCCACCCTGCCCTCCGCCGGTGTCGGCGCGGTGCTGGCGCTGATGATCTGCAATACCGAGTTCAGCATCATGGGGTTGATCGGCGTCATCCTGCTGATCGGCCTGGTCAAGAAAAACGCCATCATGATGATCGATTTCGCCCTCGACGGCGAGCGCACGAGGGGCCTCACGTCGCAACAGGCGATCTACGAGGCATGCCTGTTGCGCTTCCGCCCCATCATGATGACCACCAGTGCGGCGCTGTTCGGCGCTTTGCCGCTCGCCATCGGTCTCGGCGACGGCGGCGAACTGCGCCGTCCGCTCGGCATCGCCATCGTGGGCGGGCTGATCCTGAGCCAGTTGCTCACGCTCTACACGACCCCGGTGGTCTACCTCTACCTCGACCGCTTCAGCCTGTGGCTCCGCGAGCGCCGGGGCGCGCGCCGTGGCCATGACTTGCCAGAGGCGCCGCTGGTTCCCGGGGAATGAGGGCATTGAGGGGTTGCTGCTTTTCTTGCCGAATCGCCCAAAAAGTGGCAACTAGCAATAAATCAATTACTTAGAGCGGATTTTGCCAACAGGAGCAAAACTCGTGGCGTCATCGCCGGGCTTGTCCCGGCGATCTCGATCAGGATGGCATAGTGCCCGATTATCGGGATGGCCGGGACAAGCCCGGCCATGACCAAGTCGCTCCAAACTGTCGAGGTGGGCCGGCTGTCAGAGCCGAGGAATGGGGTCGCATGCGTACGTACCAGTCTGCAACCTATCGACACATCCGAAGAAATCGGGAGATCGCCCGCCTCACCCGGATCGCCGGAGCATTGGGCCTCTTGCTGATCGCATCGGGCTGCCTGGAAACCGGCAGGCCCGGGCTTGCTCTCGACATTCCGGACGTCTACCGGGCATCGCACGGCCCACCTGAGGCCGCAACACCTGGGCTCGATTGGTGGCGCAGCTTCCGGTCCCGCGAACTGACCTCGCTCATGGAGGAGGCGCTCGCCGCCAACTTCGATATCGCGGTCGCGATCGCGCAAATCACTCAGGCCGACGCCCAAGTGCGCATCGCCGGCGCGCCGCTGCTCCCGACGATCGACCTTAACGCCAGCGACACCGCCTCGAAGGCCTCGCGACAGCTCTCAAGCGGGGGCAGCGCCGGAGGAGGATCGCCCTTTTCGAGACTCTACGCGACGTCGCTGAGTGCGAGCTACGTCATCGATTTCTGGGGCAAGAACCGGGCGGCATTGAACGCCGCCATCGAAACGTCGATTGCCAGCCGCTACAATCGCGAGGTCGTGACGATCACCGCGCTCACCACCGTCGCGGACACCTATTTCCAGATCCTGGCGGCCCGCGACCGCTTGCGGATCGCCCGCCGCAATCTCACGGACTCAAGCCGCATCCTGTTCCTGATCAAGCAGCAGTTCGAGGTCGGCACCAAGTCGGACCTCGATCTCGCCCAGCAGGAGAGCCTGGTCGAGCAGGTGCGGGCGACGATCCCGCCGCTCGAGGAAGCGCTCCGGCAGAACACTGCGGCGCTTGCGGTTCTCATCGGCAAGGCGCCGGAGCACTTCAATACGCGTGGCGCCGGCATGCAGGCCATCGCGGTGCCGCGCGTGACGCCGGGCCTGCCGTCCGAACTCATCAACCGGCGGCCGGATGTCCGCCAGGCCGAGCAGCAGATCAAGTCTGCGGACTACTCCGTCGAATCAGCCCGCGCCGCGTTCTTTCCCAGCATCACGCTCACCGGCCAGCTTGGATTTCAGAGCGCCGCGTTAAAGTCGCTCTTCGGACCTGGCGCCTGGTTCTATACCGCCGCGGCGGGTCTCACCCAGCCGCTGTTTGACGGCGGCACCCTGCTGGGCCAATTCGAGCTGCAGCGGGGCCTGCAGGCGCAGTTCCTTCAGGCCTACCGCAAATCCGTACTTTCGGCGTTCTCCAATGTGGAGCAGGCGCTGATCGCCGTCGAGCAGACGACCGCGCAGGAACGCATTCAAGAGAACGTGGTGAGGTCCTCGCGCAGAGCCTTCACGCTGTCGGAACAACAGATGAATTCCGGAACCGTCAACATGGTGACGTTGCTCCAGGTCGAGCAGACGCTGTTCACGGCGGAGGATCAGCTGGTCCAGGTGCAGCTTGCGCGCCTCTTGGCGGTCATGAGCCTCTTCCAGGCGCTCGGCGGCGGCTGGCCGCCGACCGTGCCGGCACAGGCGGGATAATTAAGCACGCGGCGCCCCCGCGGCATCGACGCCACGGGTCGCCCATCCGGTGGTTCGACGCTCGATGAACGCGGCCACCAGATACATGCCAATGCCCATGATGCTGGTCACCAGGAGCCCGGCGAAGGCGAGCGGCACTTCGAAACGCGAAGAGGCCACCAGCATCAGATTGCCGATACCTTTGTTCGCCGCCACCGTCTCGGCAACGATCGAGCCCACGAATGCAAACGTGATCGCGACCTTCAATGAGGCAAAGAAATACGGCATCGACCGCGGCAGTCCGACTTTCTGGACGATTTGCCATCGCCTGGCGCCGAGCGCCCGCAACACGTCATTGAGTTCCGGTTCCACTGTCGCGATGCCGGCCGCAACGTTGACCAGGATAGGGAAAAACGAGATCAGGAACGCCGTGACGATCGCCGGAACGGTGCCGATGCCGAACCAGATCACGAGGATCGGAATCACAGCCACCTTGGGGATTGAATTGAATCCGACAAGGGCCGGATAAAATCCGTCATAGACGAGCGTGGACGAACCGAAAACAACGCCGCCGATCAACCCGAATATAACGGCAAACGAGAACCCCACCACGGTCGTCATCAAGGTTTGCCACGCGTTGGCCAGCATCTCCGCTCGCCATTCCCATCCGGATGCAAAGATCGCGGTCGGCGCCGGCAATACGAACTGCTCGATGTCGAAGGCGCGAACCAAGATTTCCCAGAGGACGAAAATGGCGATGATGACGATCCAGGGGAGAGCCTTTCGCGCCGCTTGTCGCCTCAGCCGCGAACGCTTGCGTGGTTTCGATGGTCCCTTGCCGATGGCGTCGTCCATGTCCATGTCGCTGTCCCGCGCCGTTGTAGCTAGCCAGGCGCCCCCACCAGCACCAGCGAAATCGCCGGCACGTAGCTGATCAGCATCAGAGTCGCAAAGTTGATCAGCACGAACGGAACCACGCCGCGATAAATCGAGCCCAGCGGCTGGTTGAAGATCGCTTGCGAGGCGAACAGGTTGAGGCCGAATGGCGGGGTATACATGCCGATCGACAGATTGACCGCCATGATGATGCCGAAGTGGATGGCGTTGACGCCCGCCGCCTGGACGACCGGCAGAAGCAGGGGCGTGAGGATCATGATGGCAGCCGGCGGTTCGAGGAAACTGCCGACCAGCAAAAGGCCGAGATTGACCAGCAGCAGGACCTGCCACAGCGGCAGCTGCAGCGCATTCATGGCGCCGACGATGTTCTGCGGAATGCCGCTCGTGGTCAACAGCCAGGAATAGATGCCGGCGGCCGTCACGATGATGAGAATTTGCGAGATCAGGAATACGGCCGCGAGCGTGATGCGCCACAGGTCGCGCCAGCCGATGTCGCGGTAGATGAACATGGTCACCACCAGCGAGTAGACAGCCGCGACCCCGGCGGCTTCGGTCGGTGTGAAGACGCCGCCATAGATGCCGCCGAAGATCACGAACGGCGTACCGAGCGCCCAGCCGGCCTCCTTGGTGGCGGCCCAGATTTTCGGCCACGACGCCCTCTCGCCGGCCGCGACCTTGCGGGAGCGGGAGTAGAGGACGACGTAGACCGCGTCGACGAGCCCGATCAGCAGGCTCGGCAGGATGCCGGCCGTGAACAGCGCGATCGCGGATTGCTGCGCCGACATGCTGTAAAGGATCATCGAGATGGAGGGCGGAATCACCACCGCGATGGCGCCCGACGAAGCGATCAGGCTGACCGTGAAACGGTCCCCATAGCCGCCGCTCTTGAGAGCCGGATAGACCAGTCGTCCGACCGCCGCAACAGTGCCGACGGCGGTGTGCGACATCGCACCGAACAGCTCTGACGAAACGATGGTGGTGACCGGGAGGGAGCCCCGCGCGCTCCCGGTGAGCGCCGTAACCCACACGATCACCCGCCTGGCGATGCCGCCTTGCCCCATGATCTCGCCCGCGAGGATAAAGAACGGGATCGCCAGCAGGGGGAAGTTGTCGAGGCTGCCGAACATGTTGGTCTGGATGACCGTGGTCGACACGTCAGCCACGAAGAGGACCGCGATCAATGAGCTCAGCAGCAGGATCAGATAGATCGGAAAGCCGATGCAGAGCAGGATCACCGGCAGGATGAAATACACAAAGATTGCTAGCACGGCCGCGGAGCCCGAAACGATGCGATCAGGCGGACGCCGACCAGGAGCGCGTTGAGGGCGAGGCCGATCGGCACCAGCGCCTGGGGGATCACCAACGGAATCTCGGCGGCTTCGCTGCGCTGGTCGAACTCGGCCAGCATCTGCACGGCGGGCCAGCCGAGCACGATGAGAACGATGCACACGGCAATCATTGTGACATCGGCAGCGACATCGAGGGCGCGGCGCGGCCCGGGCGGCAGGGCGTGGAGGATCACGTCCATGCGCAACTGCTTGCCCTCGAACCCGACGATGGCGTTGCCGAGAAACACCGTGCCGACCAGAAGGAACAACATGATTTCCTCGGCCGAGGCGATCGGACGAAAGAACACATAGCGGCCGACAATATTCGCGGCATTGAGCGCGACCGCGATGAGCATCAGCACCGCGGTCAGGCCTTGAATGCCGACGACGAGAGCTGTGATGAAAATCATTCATGCCTCGCCAGGGCGCGGACTCGTTGTGCGGTGATGGAGGGGTCGGGCGTTTCGGTCATCGGCGTTTCCCCGGCGGCGGCATGCCCGACCTCGGCTTCTCAATTCCCTGATAACAGGGAAAATAACAGGGAATTTGCGAAATTTCCGGTCATTTCGGCGATGGTCGGCGTCAATTCGTCCAGCAATTTCAAATGCCTGCAGGGAATTCCCTGTTCTCTGAGGGCCGGCGAATCATTAAGCAATTCCAACGGCTTGCGGGCGATCTCCCTGCTGTTCGCGGAACAGACAATTTTTTCGTCCGAACAGGGAATTGGGAATTCCGAGCCCCGCGCCGTGGGATTCCGCGGCGGTTTTCGCCCAGCGCTGAATCCATTCGTTTTTTCGCGGGAGTTCGTTTTGCCAAAATTGCACCGACCCGCAGCGACCCGTCGGTTATCCCCGGGCTGGTGCGCGCATATGGTCGGGGCGCAGATTTCGCGGTTTGATCGTTTCGGCATCTTGTATCCGCTCGCATGCGCTGCGGCACGTCACGCAGGATGATCGAAAGAGCTGCGGGCGCGACGCGTGAAGTGCTGGTTGTTCCGCGCCTTGCCGCAAGAAGCCGACGCGTCTGTCCGGTGAAGATCAAAATTTGATTATAGGACTATTCCTATCGTTGTCAAGAGAAAAATGGCGACTCTGCTTTTGACCCATTCCGGACATATCCTCACTTGCCACGCAAACACGCGACCAGCTTGATTCGATACCTGATCCGATCCGCTATTCCATCCCAATCCCACTAGGGCCTGTCCTCAGTTAGGCGACATTTTCACGAGAACGGATCAGAATCAAACGCGGAACGGCGTTCTATAGTTGGCGCGATTCTACGGGAGGGATATGCGAATCAGCAATTGACTGATTCATGGGTGGTCGGCTC
>WNFR01008138.1_pt1 | contig 17787 bp, 12 predicted proteins | sample 5400221 | NCBI WGS metagenome assembly WNFR01 (sample SAMN13153357, study PRJNA577476) | soil metagenome | isolation source: 40 cm soil under Madrone tree | place: USA:California | collected 2016-06-14
CGGACAGCAGCCGTTTGGGGGAGCTACAGCAACTGATGTGATCATCTCAATAGCTGGGCGAGAGCCAGAGCCTCTGGCGAGGTGTGCTCCAGAGGTACCAATTCAGTCAGAACGGATTGTGAAGAAAGCTCTGGCGAAAGATCGTGAAGAGCGGTATCAAACGGCGGATGATCTGCTGATCGATCTGAAGAGCTTGAAGCATGACCTCGAGATTGGGGATGAATTAAAACGCTCCAAACAGCCGACACAAGGAAGCCGGTCGGCAGTTACTACGAGCGATAGTCGGGTGATTACTTCCAGGCTCTTTCCCCTCGGACTGACGCGGAGCCGCATCCTGACTCTCACCGGGCTCGTGGGAGTGCTGATCATTGCCGGACTCGTTTACGCGCGGTTCTTTCGCCAAAGGTCCACACCGGCGCTGCAAACAGAAATCAAGTCAATCGGAGTGCTGCCGCTGGAGAATATTTCCGGCGACGTTTCACAAGACTACTTCGCCGACGGGATGACCGAGTCGCTTATCACCGACCTGGCCAAGATCGGCGGGCTACGGGTAATTTCACGCCCTTCGGTAATCCAGTATAAGGGCGCGCGCAAGCCGTTGCCGGAGATCGGTCGCGAGTTGAATGTGGATGCACTGCTGATCGGGTCGGTAGTGCGCTATGGCGAGCGCGTGCGGATCGCCGTCCAGTTGATCCATGCGGCGACGGAAGAAAATATGGGGACTTACAACTACGAGCGTGATCTGCGTGACGTCCTGGAGCTACAGAGACAGGTAACGCGAGACATCGTCGACAAAATCAGGATCAAGCTTACGCCCCAGGAGCAGGTTCAATTCGGGAGCGTTCGTCCAGTCAACCCGGAAGCATACGATCACTATTTTCGCGGACGGTTTTATCTCAACCGCCAAACCAAAGAAGATAATGAGGCTGCCATCACGGCTTTGGAGCGCGCCGTGGCCTCAGACCCGGCCTTCGCCGCGGCCTATGCGGAACTGGCTCAGGCTTACGTTTGGAAGCTCTTTTTGTTCGACCCAGGGGGGAAGCAGTGGGCGGAGAAGGCTTTTGTCGCTGCTGAGAAAGCGCTCGCCTTAGACCCGGATTCAGCCGTGGCCCATCTGGCCCGTGGCCGCATTCTCTGGACGCCCGCTAACCATTTCCCGCACGAGAAGGCTATCCAGGAATATCGCCGCGCAGTGACTTTGAATCCGAGTTTGGATGAGGCGCGAAATCAGCTTGCGCTCGTCTACTGTCACATCGGTGCTTTCGATGAGGCGCTCGAGGAGTCGCACAAAGCGGTCACGACAAACCCCACCAATAACCTGGCACAATTCCGAATCGGGCAGACTCTAAATCTCCAGGGGAAGTATGAACAGGCGCTGTCTGTTCTGCGGGCCATCCCTGAGGAAGCCAATCGGGAGTTGGTTGGACATCAGATTGTTTGGGCTCTCTTCAATCTCGGGAGGAAAGAGGAGGCGTCCGCCGCAGTTGAGCAATTCTTAAGAGACTACCCTAAGGACAATGGCGGCCTATTTACCGGTCTGCAGGCGGTACTCGCAGCTTCGACCGGGCAAGAACGCAAGGCGGAAGAGAAGATTAAGTTGGCGGTAGAAAGAGGAAAGGGATTTGGTCACTTTCATCATACGGCCTATTACATCGCCTGTGCTTATGCGCTCATGAATAAACCCGAGCAGGCGATCAAGTGGTTGGAGGTGGCGGCTGGGAACGGCCTCCCGTGTTATCCGCTGTTCGAGACGGATGCCAATTTGAATAACCTTCGACAGGATGCCCGCTTCGTCACATTCCTGGCGAAAATGAGGCAGCAGTGGGAGTCTTACAGGGCCATTTTGTAAACGGTCAAAAAGATGCCGCCAGCCTGATAAGAGAGCCCGACACTTTAAGACAATTTTGACTATTTCGACACCGGCGTCGGCAAGACGCGTCCCGAACGTGTGACGGAGATCATGGAAGGTTAGATTGTGGATCTTCGCCTCGCGGCAAGCATTCCACCAATGTAGAAGCGATATGAATCCAACGTAGCCGCCTCGGAAGTCTGGACCTTATTTCGCGTTGGGTTTGGCTTTGCCGGTTCTCGGCAGTCCTCTGCGCTCATAGGCGGTAATGAGTTGTGCCTCTTTGAAAAGCGCAGCGCGAAATCCGTTCAACACAATGTTTGCCATTGAATCTATTTTTGGTTCGCGTATAATAGTGCTGTCTCACAATCCTGTCAACAATAAAGTTGGAATCTCATCCTGAATGCGAAAAACTAAAATACCGCTACTTAATCATGTTGCCGAGCACATTAGGGATCTACGAAAGCACTACAACAGTGGCGAAGGTATTTCTCAAGAAGCGCTCGCACACCAACTTAAAGTTGCCGCCAACACTGTCTCACGCTGGGAAACGGGCATCTATAGGCCAGGTCTTGAAGATCTGGAGAAGCTTGCTCGTTTCTTCGGCATTTCAATCATCAGCTTCTTTCCTCAAGATATGGCCGAGCCTGAGAATGATGATCTGCTGGCCTTGCTGCGGACTGCCAGACAATTACATCCTGAGGATCTGGAGGAGTTAAGAAAGTATGCAGAATTTAGGAAGGCCCGCAGAATTTATAAAGGGAGGAGCCGGCCCCAGCCCGGACGTACAGGGGCCAAACACAAATGAACCTCACATATGACTATTATGACCTCAAATTGCTTGCCAGGCGCGTGAGAGCGGAAAATGGCCTAACATCACCCCGAGTCCAGCAAAGTGATTTGCGGCGAATTTATTTCAAGAACGGTATAGAGATCGATTACTGGCCATACCCCTTCAAATACCTTCGAGGTGCCTTCATCTGTGATGATCTGGGAACGACAGTTATGTTGGCTCAGAATCTACCGCAAGATCCGATGGTCTTCACAATGGCTCACGAACTGAAGCATTTCCTTAAAGACCGGCACCTCGGAATTTCCTATTGCGATGAATCCAATATCAGTAAGACCATTGAAATTGGCGCCGAAGTCTTCGCGTCCGAATTTCTCTTTCCCGATCAATACTTCATCGAGTATATGCAACGGATGAATGTCAAAAGAGGTTATTGCGACGCGGAAATGATCGTGAAGCTGAAACATCAAACAAGAACAACGCTTAGTTATGCCGGTCTCGCCATTAAAGCTGAGCGTCTGAGATATGCTCCATCTGGTTCCCTGACCCGATTAAAGGGTTGGCGAAAGCTTGAGAAGCTTTATACATGATTGATGACAAGTTAAATCTGCCCAAGTGAGCTATCGCTGTTAACACTCTCATAGAGTTCTCCCTGACTATTCACGCGTTTAGTACTTCTCGCACTCTCGTTACCAGCTGATCTGGAGTGAATGGTTTCTGCATGAAATTGATGCCTTCTTCCAAGACGCCGTGATGCACGATCGTGTCGTCGGTGTAGCCTGACATATAAAGCACCCGCATCTGAGGATGTAGGGGCGCGAGCTGATTGGCTAACTCGCGCCCACTCATCTCGGGCATAACCACATCGGTAAGCAGCAGGTGAATCGGGAAGTCATTCTGTCCGCAAAGGCGAAGTGCTTCTCGACCTGAGGTGGCCTCCAGCACTTTATAGCCGTTAGTTTCCAATACCTCCCTGGCTAACTGACGGAGCATTTCAGCGTCCTCTACGAGAAGAACAGTTTCATTTCCTCTGAGCAAATTTGCCTCCAGATCAGTATGCTTGTATTCGTCAGCTCCCTTATCCGTGCGCGGCAGGTAGACCTTGAATGTGGTGCCTCGGTCTACTTCGCTGTAAACCCAGATGTTGCCTCCTGATTGCTTGACGATTCCGTAAACGGTAGACAAGCCCAGCCCGGTACCTTTGTGCAGAGCCTTGGTGGTAAAGAAGGGCTCAAAAATGTGGCTCTGGGTTTCCTCGTCCATTCCCACTCCCGTGTCGCTGACGGCCAGCATCACATAAGGGCCGGGGATTGATCCGACGTGATGGCGCGTGTAGGTTTCGTCTAAGTAGGCATTAGAGGTTTCGATCGTGAGCTTACCTCCCGCAGGCATCGCATCACGAGCGTTCACGGCCAAATTCATGATGACCTGCTCAACCTGACCTGGATCGGCTTCCACGTTCCCGAGATCGGTTTGCAGCGCCGTTCTTAGTTCGATGTTTTCGCCGATCACTCTTGCGAGCATCTTTTCCATTTCTGCAACGATAGCATTGAGTTCGAGAATCTTTGGCTGCAGTACCTGTTTGCGGCTAAAGGCAAGCAGCTGCCGCGTTAGCGAGGCGGCACGGCTGGCCGCTTTTCGGATCTCTTCCAGTTTAGATAGATGAGGATCGTCCGCCGCAGTCTTATTCACCAGCATTTCGCTGTAGCCAGTAATCACGGTCAACAGATTGTTGAAGTCGTGTGCTATGCCACCGGCAAGCTGGCCCACCGCTTCCAGCTTCTGAGACTGCAACAGTTGCTCCTGGCTTTCCCGTAGCGCATTCAAAGCCTCGGCTTTCTCGCGAGAAAGGTGATGGGAGAACACCTCAAGTTCCAGGTTGGCCCTTCTTAACTGTCTATTTGCCTCGTCCAGTTCTCTTGAACGCCTGAGGATTTCGTATTCCATGCTGGCTGCGCGAACTCTGAGTTCCTCGCTCTGCTTGTCCTCTTCTACTTCCAGCCATCTGAGTCGAACGAAATCGGTAACATCTTCGACTCGGTGAATGATGTAGCGACACTGCTTCGCTTCATTTAGAACCGGGATGTTGACGCTACTCCAGTGGCGCTCTTCGAATCCGCCGCCTGCTGATTCGGGTCGACGAATATCGTATTGCTGTACCGGCATGGTGTCAGGGGTTCGATCGCGGACGACTCTCTCAAGCGAGGCGCGCAAGTTGCGCGCACCGGTAGCGGCGGGATCGGCAGGGTTATCCGGAAAGACGTCAAAGATACCGCGGCCCACGATCTCTTCCCGCTTCGTCATCGTCGCGATCAAGTAAGCATTATTAACAGCGACGATGGTGAAGGATTGATCAGGAAGCAGGACAAGGTACAAGCCTTGCGCCGACTCGAACAGAGCGCGGAAGTCAGGCACTGGTATAGTCGGGACAGAGTTCATGCCTGGATCCAGAACTGGGCTTTAATAGTTATGTCACTGCAGCTGGGTGAGGATCGCCAAAAGGGAGTTGCGACGATGAAGATAATAGCTTGATGTTAGTTTGTATTCAATCACAATCTGAGAGGATTGGGGCACGGTCCAATGCATGCCTGCGTGCCGCGCTGGCGGCTCAACCCACTCTTTCTGGCGCTACCTCACCGGGCGCCAGATGAAAGTGTTCTCATGGTCCATCGCTGAAGCTGTCGATCGGAGAATGGAGTTGTTCGTCAAACCAGGGAACTAGATAGCGAAGCTGTCGACGGCTGTTTCGGCCGCTGGGATGATCAATTAGTCATCCAAACCAGGACGTCTTCGAGCAATACCGAGTCGTATTACGCAAAACAGGGTTAAAATCGGCGAGGAAAAAAGATAATTGAAATTAGGGCTCTACCGGTTTCGGGAATTGCTACGAGTTTAAGGCGCATTAGTGATATAAGGGGCTGCTTCACTTCACAAACTTTGATTGCTTGGATAACCTCATCTTGCCATGCTTAAACCCGTCATTTTTGTCGTCGCGTTGCTCGCACTGACGATCCCGGACGAACCGACGAGCGTCACGGTTAAAACAATAGAAACCATCCAAATGTCGGTTGGTCCGGTGGTCTGTCTTGTCACGAATGCCAAAGGTGAGATGGAGTCTAAGCAAGTAATGGGAACAGGCTTTTTCATCAATCGGCAGGGCGATTTTCTGACCGCCGGGCATGTAATCGTTCAGGGATGGGACCAGATCAGCACGAAGAAAAATCCTTGCATCCCTGTCATCTACGTTTCCAGGATTCCCTGGGGCGAGCGTGCAACGGACAGGCCCATTCAGTGGTTTAGGTTTAGGTTAAAAAACTGCCGTTACAATAAGGAGGGGGACCTCGCCAGTTGTCGCACCGATCTCAACCCTTTCGCGAACGAGGAACTTAAAGCGAACATTCAACCAGTCGCGTTTAGCGAAGAGCCGATGCCTCCAGATGGCACGCCCTTGGCCTTTACGGGATTTCCTCTTGGGTATCTGATCCCGATCACGTCTAAAGGCAACTTGGCCACTTACACAGCAGTTGATAAACGACTCATTATCGATAAGCCTGCATGGCCTGGAGCTAGTGGCAGTCCCGTTTACATCGAGGGCGGAAAAGTGATCGGATTGATCGTGCGGCGTGGTACCAACGAAGGCGCGGGCCTCGCTTATGCGCGCCCTACGAGCGTCATTCTGGACTTCTTGCGCACTAATAAGATTCCCATCGAAAAGTAAGCCGACTACCGCAATTGCCTATACGCCGCCTCAAGCCATTCAAACGACACCGCACTTACACTGAAAGGACGTACCAAAATAAGCACACCGGCGTAAAGGCAATGACCAGAATAAAGCCGATGATCTGGTTCATGATGCCTACATTCAGTGGACACTGGTAAGACCCGACTTAGATTCGATTCACCATTTGGGCGGTTACTTGAATGGAATGCTGCGAAACATGTATGCGGTCATCCGTGTTTGCGTGTTTGGAAATCAACCACCTCGACTGCGGACGATCTCGGCAAATCATCCTTAGCTGTTTGATCCTGATCGAGTTTTTCCGCCAGCAAGTTCACGACTCTCATGAAAGCGAGCGCCGCATGTGAGTGAGCGTCCGAGCGAGGCCGCACCACCCAAAGGTTACGATCGAGGTGCAGACCTTCGACCGGCACGATCATTAACTCGCGTCTGGCTACCTCGCGGTCCACACACATCAGCGGCACAAACCCCACACCTACATCACTAACAACCATTTGCTTAATGGTTTCAATAGTGGCGCTTCTCACTTGCACATTGAGAGGCGTCTGATGGTCGCGAAAAGCGTCGACTACCTTCTCGTGTAATGACGAAGGCGCGCCTTCAATAATGATCGACTCCTTTTCCAGGTCCTTAAGGTGAACCTTTGAAACCAGCGCTAGTCGGTGACGGGGACTGACGATCAGTACCAGCTCATCACGCATTAGGAGTCTGGCTTCGAGGTCATGATCCTCAGGGAGATACGCGAGCAGCGCCAGATCGAGCCGGCGCGCCTGCATCTCTGAGACTAATTTTTCCGAGTGTTCGCAAGTGACTTCGATCTTAATGTCCGGATACTGTTCGTGAAATATCTGAGTGAACCGCGGTAGTAGATAGACGCTGGTACTCTCATTGGCTCCGATTCGCACAGCGCCCCGCCGCAGGTGGACGAGGTCGCGGAGGGATGCAACCGTCTCGTTACGCAGAGCCAACAGCCGTGTGGCATAAGAGTAAAGAAGTTCGCCCGCGGGTGTAAGCTGGTAGTTATATCGCTCAGCGCGATCAAAAAGCTTCGAGCCGATCTCGATCTCCAACTTGCGTAAGGCAATGCTGAGCGCTGGCTGGGTGCGACATACCTTGTCGGCAGCCTTATGTACACTGCCTTCCTCGACCACTGCCACAAACATCTCTAGTTGCATTAGTTCCATGACGCTTAGACCACCATTTCTGCCGCTTCAAATGAAGTTAAGCTAGTTTTGTATTCTTCGTCGCCACCCACAATCGCGGCGAAGAAGACTTGCTGAATCTCAGACTGTTACTTGCACATTGGCGATTGCAGTCATTGCCTCACAATAAAAATTGAGGCCGTCATTCCTTGTTTATGGATGACGGCCTCTTTGACTCTCAAGTCGTTAGATTCGTGTCGTCATCCGCTGTTCCAAAACAGAACTACGGCTACGCTAACTACGACCATGACGTTACACGACAAAGGCCCCGCCCCGCCGGCGTGGCCCAAGCCTGCGGCCGGAGAACTCCCTTTTGTTCCCCGAGTCGCCTTTGATGGTATTTCGTGACTATTCATAACCATCTAACCTAACGCTGAGAGAGATACCACAGTTCAAAGAGGCCAGCAATTTAATTGTGCTTATGCAACGTTAAGTCGGTGGCGCCCGCCGGCAACCTCAAACCGAATTCACTATTCAGCGCCTGAGGTATTCAACATCGGAACACAGCACCATCTCTATATATAGACGCTCGAGAATAGCCTTATCTGAAAGGAAAACGCATGGCTAAGCATCCACTGGAAGAACACCTGGAGTTGATCATGTCTCAAGCGTTGCTTTCACGGCATCCAAGAGGGTCTGATTAGAGAAGGGTTTTGTGAGTGTGCAATCGGCGCCTAGTTTCCTGGCCATCGCTAGATAGTCCCCACCCGACATTGCTACGATTTTGACGTTGGGATCGCTTTTTCGGATCTTGATAATCATTTCGATCCCTTCTGTATCCGGCATCACAATATCGGTCAAAATCAGATCTGGTGGAGAACGAGCGTGGCTCCGGAGAGCCTCTTTTCCGCTGCTCGCCTCCTGTACCTCATAGCCTTCGCTTTCCAATACTTCTTTGAGCAGCGATCGAATACGATCTTCATCTTCAACCAGTAAAATTTTTGTCATAGCGGCCTTTACAGAAACACTGACGGGTCTCCAGCCTTCCCTCAATAGTTGGAGACCCGTTAGCAACCTCTACCAGCTGAGCCTCCCACCCGTTGCGGCCCGCCGGAAACTCAAATTGTATTCAGTGAACGTTCAAAAGGATATAGGGACTTCCCTGAGGTTGTCGTGCCACGGGCAACCCGGTCGCTTGGGTACTGCTGCAGCTTGGCATGCGAGAACGGTTGTCACTCAATTACAGAATCGGGCAGCGGTAGCGACCGGGTTGGTGGGGTAATATTCAAGTCGTAAGAAAACCTGATTTTGTCGTTGGTTTATGGTCGCGCGACTGGACCCGGTCGAACCGCTCCTCGGTTCTGTAATCGAGTGGTAATTTCAGAATTTACCCAAACTTGCAGCAGTACCCGGTCGCTTGAACTCCCTCATCACACCCTCCCCTAAGCTGGTACAATGCTGCAATGCAGAATACTCCTACTGTCATGGTCGTCGATGATTACGACGATGTCCGGGTTATTTTGAAGCGCTGGCTGCAAGAGGGCGGTTACCACGTGATCGAAGCAACTGGTGGACGAGAGGCGGTGGAGATGGCGGAGCGCGAGCGTCCAGAACTCATTTTGATGGACCTGGCGCTGCCGGAGATTGATGGCTTTGCCGCCGCATTACGAATCCGTTCACACCCAGATCTGAGTAATGTTCCGATAATAGCGATTTCCGCCTACGGTGAATTAGGTATTGACGCTCAACTAAAGATTGATCCGGCTTCTGTCGGTTTCAATGCTTACTTACCTAAGCCATTTGTCCCTGAAAAACTGCTCAGCCTGGTGGCCCAGTATCTACCAAAAAGCGGCGGGACGGATGGCTAGCGGATGCTATGCGGCACGTTGAAGAGTTATCCGAGCACGAAATGGTCGCAACTTTCTTGAAGGCGGAGGTCGCCTCCACACGCTTTCGAAAGAATATTCTTGCGTTGCTCCACCGTGACCATAGAGATCGAAGCGTCATTGACCAGCCGGATACAACGAATAAAAAAGAGAATGCTTATCGGGCACGACTATTGGGTAAGTTTCGAGGGTATAGACAGAATCGAAACCTGTTTGCATCGTTTCCCCGACGCATCGCTTGGCATCGCTATGCATTGAGCAAAGGAGAATTGAATAAGGTTAAGTATATTAGCGATGCCTATTGGTATCGGTTGTCCTCCGGCTCGCGTTTACCGGGTGAGGCAGCAAAAAATGTTCGCGCTGGTCAGAAGATATTCGGCCGGAGCACACGTTGGCACCTGGACTTCGCCTGCGCCTTGGAGGGTGGGGCGCAGTTTCCCGAACTCATTTTGGTGGGGACTGGGCCGGATTCACAGCTTGTGCTTCTAGAAGGCCACGGCCGGCTTACTGCTTACTCTCTAGTACCCACCCGAACGCCTAAAGAGTTGAGTGTCATTATTGGCTTCTCGCGTAATATGAGCCGGTGGGTGTTCTTCTAGCTTGGCTCCCCTGTCGGCCGTCACGCATCTTCCTCTCGTAGAAGACTTTTCCTTCAGAATTGAGGTGCCGTAACCATGCAAGAATTCAAGCCAGGTGACCCGGTGCGCATCAAGTCCGGGCCCTTCAAAAGCTTTATCAGCGTCGTGACTAAGGTTGATGTGACGAGAGCGGTATTAATCGTCGAGGTGGACGTCTTTGGCCGCCGCACTCCAGTCGAGGTGACATTCTCTGACGCGGACAAAGTGCCACCACCTCCCTACAAGCCACCAATCACGAACTTGAATTAAAATTAAAGTCAGGTGGGGAGCTTCGAGATGAAATGTATATCTGCATTGGCCATGCTGTTCTTAGTCACAATAAATTTGCCAACGGCGGAAACGTGCGTTCTGGGTCAAACGTCGGTGACACCCGAAGCGACCTTGCGAAGTTTCTATGAGTGGTATTTGCACACACTCAATCAAAACCTGGAACCGCTTGAAAAACATCAAGCCGAGTTGAGCAAATTTGTGACGCAAAGATTGATGACATCGCTAAATCGTGCGCGCAAGAGGCCCGAAGGAATTGATGCTGATTTCTTTATTGATGCGCAGGATTTTGATGAGACTTGGAAAATTGACAGCATCAACGGCAGAGCGAACCCGTAAGGCGACGGGCGCAAAGGGAGCTGAACCCGACCGCTAACCATTGAAGAATTCATTGAACCGGGAGCGTGGACTTTGCCGGTTCAGTGTGGATTGCTGCCCCTACAGCTCCTTTGCCCCCCACGGGACCTCTTTCGCTTCATTGGGATCAAGTTGAGCCTCGAGTAGTGGCCTAATTTGAGATTGTCTTAGTGCATCCTCAGTGTTCTCAGTGCCTTCGTGGTGATAAAAGTGCCAAAAACCAGTTCACCACGGAGACACGGAGAACACGAAGAACCCAGTGGGATGTGAAATTAGGACACTGCCGAGCCTCTTTGGTCTAGTATTGCCAAGAAAATTGACATAGAATGCTAGCGAGCCTTATTCGGGCTCAGTCAATCAAGGCCTTCGCCCAACTAGAAGTTCCAGCCTTACCTTACTCGCGCAATACACCTTCAGGAGAAAGCAATGATCCCCTCTCGCTTCTACTCTGTCTTCGCAACCATTTTTGCCCTGGCGATCTTCAGCAGTTATCAATTAGCCGCTCAAACACCTGCTGTCTCATCATCACCGGTACCCCCAACCCAGACGCCAGCGGATTCGCGCCAGCTAGAGCAAATTGAGCCACTAAAGACATTACCGAGTAAAGGCAAGCGCTGGGCGCTGGTCGTTGGAGTGGATAAATACGCCGATCCGCAGGTGAGCCCGCTGCGAGGCGCGGCGAATGATGCGCGTATATTGGCCGAGACATTAGTTCGTTACGCCGGGTTCCCTTCCGACCAGGTGATCCTCCTGTCAACAGACCAACCCGCTGAGCGACAGCCCACCCGGGTCAATCTATTGCGCCGACTTTCAAATCTGGCCGCGGCGGTGCCGAAAGATGGATTGCTGCTGATCTCCTTCTCGGGACACGGCATGGAACGCGGCGGGCACGCTTTTCTGCTCCCTTCCGATGCGCAGATCAGTGATCAGATTTCCTTTCTCGAAGATACGGCCATCAATGTTACTCGCATGCGCGACCTAATTAGGGCGACTGGCGTAGGCCAGGTAATGGTCCTACTCGACGCCTGCCGCAACGATCCTGGTGGTCGGGCCGACGCGCCGAACCCTTTGACCGAAGCATATGTCAATGGCTTTAACTTCGACATACGCAATCGCGAAGTCCAGGCCTTTGCTACGATTTATGCTACAGGCGTAGGCCAGCGCGCCTACGAATACACCGAGAAGAAGCAGGGTTACTTTACATGGGCCATAGTCGAGGCTTTGAAGGGTTCAGCTGCGAATGGCTCAGGAGAGGTCACACTGTCGGAACTTGTGAGGTTTGTCCAGGATGCGGTGCCTAAGCGCATAGCTATAGATCTAGGTGGTGGCAAACAGCAGCGACCGTTCGCCACGATTGAAGGTTACAAGGCGGAAGAACTCGTTCTGTCTGCACCTGGCGCGACGGCTGCCACTCAAGCCGCTGCTGTTCCGTCGGGAAGCTTTGTCGATCCGGCGGCGATCGAACTTAGTTTTTGGGACACCATCAAGACCAGCACGAATCCCGACGACTTCAAAGCCTATCTCGAAAAGTATCCGGATGGACAATTTGCCGTACTGGCAAGAAACCGTTTGAACAGTGCGCAGACCGCCAAGGTGGAAGAGAACACGCGAGCGATCAGTCAGGCAACGGATGCCCAAAACTCACTCGCAGAACTGACGTTTTGGTCCTCTATCAAAGAAGGTGGCGGTCGCGACGAGATTAAGGCCTATCTCAAGAAATATCCAAATGGGACTTTCACATCGGCCGCGCGAAACAGGTTAAGGGAAATGGACAACTCACTCGACGACTCCATTTGGGTTGGCACTTCACCCGGTGGTGATAAATTTTATGAGCTAAGATTCAGCAAGGGTGGTGGCTTCTCCGGAAACTTTATTGCCGGCGCAAGTCTGATGATCGCGGGTCAAAACAAACTTGATGGTAGCTGGAACCAATCAGGCAATTCGATCAACATAACTTTGGCAGGTCGCCTAAAGGGACAAGAGTTTAAAGCCGCGCGAAATGGCGATGTAATTAATGGGTCGTGGGGTCAACTCACTTACTCATTCGAAGTCACACGCGTTTATGCGAAACCATTGGTCACGAATGATGCTGACGAAGCGTCACCCTGCAATCTGCGCGGAATGAAGATTACGGTTTTTTACCGCGACAAAGACCGAGTCAATCTTCTGGAAGTTGCAAACAAGGTTGTGGAAAAGTTGCGTGGCACGGGGGCCCAGGTCGACGCGCAAAAAGGAAATCTCAAAGACCACGGCGAACACGTTCTTTTCTACAACGGGCAGAGCGAGATAGCAGCGAGAATCGCAGAGTGTGTTAACGAAGCCGCCCGGATCAAGCCAGCTGATGGCGGAGTAAACTACACGCTGCCAAACGTCTTCCAGATTTATCTCCAGACCCCCAGCGCTGGTGCCTCGAAAACAAAGTATTAAGCCCCATGCCATCTGATCCTCAAAACGATTCAGCCACACTGATTCACGCCTCCCTTTCTGCCGGCGCATCACTTGTAGGCAATGAGCTCAACGGTCGCTACCTCATCGAGGGAGAGCTAAAACGCGGCGGCTTCGGCATTGTTTATCTCGCTAGGGATCTGCAGCTTCACTCACGACCTGTAGTCATCAAGGTATTGCTCGAAGATGCTTATAAGAGCGAATACGTCGTGCTGAAGTTTCGCCAGGAGATTGAGGCTCTCAGTCGCATCGATCACCCCGGCGTAGTAGGCATAATCGATTCGGGAGAGCTCGCAGACGGCAAGCCATTCATTGCGATGCAGTACGTCGATGGGTCAACGCTGCGCTCCTTGATGAAGCCGGAAGGAATGGACCTCGAAAAGTCTGCCGACATTATTCGGCAGATTGGTCGTGCGCTGACCGCAGCCCACGACAAGGGAATTTTTCACCGCGATCTCAAGCCTGAGAACGTGATGCTGCAAGAGCTCGGGCACGGTGAACAACAGGTCAAGGTCATCGACTTCGGCATCGCAAAGATTAAAGACTCTCTCGTCGCGCAGAATACAGACACAAACATTTCCGCAGGAACTGTATCTTACATGGCTCCTGAACAGTTGAGCGGTCGTCCTGTTTCCACGGCGACAGACGTTTATGCACTCGGAGAGATCGCCTACGAAATGCTGACGGGTCGAAAACCTTTCAATCCGGAGACGGGATTCGAATTGCTCGAGATGCAACGAGCCGGTGTGCGGATCAACCCAGTCGATCTTCGACCTGGCTTACCCGCAGCTGCGCAAACCTCGATCTTGAGAGCGCTTTCCTTTGAACCAGATCGTCGTTATACGCGCGCGCGCGATTTCGGAGACGAACTTTCACGAGGGTTAAAAGGCGCTGCCACAACCTCGGAATCAATTGCAAATCAAACCGCCGAGCCCAGACCGACTGAACTGACGCCGCTCGCGAACAACCCCGCCGTTATCACCGAGAAGACTGTCGCAGCAACTTTTCCCGTGGTCCAGGCGCCAAAGGGCGGTGTAGATAGCGCGAATCGGCGGCCGGAAAAGCCTACACGCGGCACAATCGGTTTTGTAGTTGTGGGAATAGTTTTTCTGCTCCTGGCGGTTGGTGGTTGGTACTGGTACAAGAAGAACGCGCGGACCTCATCTGCGGAAACCACAAGTACCTCTCTTGTGGCGGAGCGCAACCTGAACTATTGGCTCACAGTCCAAAAGATGCGCGACGGCCGTCCTGAACAGGATGAGTTTGAGTCGTCGGGACGGGAGATCTTTGGAAACGGCTGGAAGTTCATAATGAATATCAGCACCCCGCAAGCAGGTTACTTGTATCTTTTGAACGAAGGTCCGGCGGCCGGCGGCACTACTACGTTGAATGTGCTCTTCCCTGCCCCATCCACAAATTCCGGCGCCTCGTATGTCGTTGCTAACCAACAGATCAAAACCGGCTGGATGCAGTTCGATGAAAATCAGGGAACGGAGAAGTTCTGGCTGGTTTGGGCTGCCAGTCCGGTGCTTGAACTCGAGGCCGTCAAAGGCGCAGTCAATGAGAAAGACAAAGGCACCATAAACGATAGGAGTCAGGCTAAAGCGGTGCGGGATTTCCTTATCACTCATTACCTGTCGACAAAACCGGAACTGGAAAAAGACAACCTAAAGAAACAAACAAACGTGAAAGCAAAAGGCGACGTTGTCGTGAGCTTTGTGGAACTGGAGCATCATTGATATCTAATCAGAGCAGGCTGGGATTACATTTAAAGCATTGGCCGGCGATCGGCGTGCTGCTCTTCGCAGGTGCTTCGTGCTGGGCGCAGAAGCCCGAGTTGGCTTTGCAGACGGGCCCTGGTGGCGAGGTTCATTCGGTAGCCTTCAGTCCTGATCGGAAGACTCTAGCCAGCGCAGGTTCGGACATGGTCATAAAGCTGTGGGACCTGAGGACGGGCGTAGAGCTGCGTACTCTAAAGGGCGATGAAAACGATATCGTGTCAGTTGCCTTCAGTAACGATGGGAAGATTCTGGCGAGCAGCAGTTGGGGCATCATCAGGCTCTGGGATGTTGCGACAGGCGCAGAGCTGCGCACACTCAACGGGCATGGGACTTCCAAGGTCACCGCAGTCGCCTTCAGCACTGACGGCAAAACACTTGCGAGCGGCAGTTGGGACAGAACCATCAAGCTGTGGGATTTCGCCACAGGCGCAGAGCTGCGCACTCTGAGCCCCGATGCCGGATACGTCGAATCAGTCGCCTTCAGCACTGACGGCAAAACACTTGCGAGCGGCAGCTGGGACAACACCGTCAGGTTGTGGAATGTTTCTACTGGCATAGCGCTTAGAACTCTTCAAGGTCATTCGTCTCCTGTTAGCTCAGTCGCCTTCAGCAGTGACGGTAAGACTCTCGTCAGCGGCAGTTGGGACCACAGCGTCAAGCTGTGGGATCTCTTCACCGGTACGGAGCTACGCACTCTTACCGGGCATTCTGAGGCGGTCTATTCGGTTGCAATCAGTGTTGATGGCAAGATAATCGCGAGTGGTAGCGGAGACAAAACGATCAAGCTCTGGGATGCGTCGACGGGAGCGGAATTACGCACGCTGAAAGGGCATACCTACTTTGTTTACTCAGTCGTCTTCAGTCCTGACGGAAAAACTCTAGCCAGTGGTAGTCAGGACAATTCCGTAAAGCTGTGGGATATCACCTCAGCCACGGCGCTGCGCACTCTCAAAGGGCATGTTCATACTGTTATCTCGGTCGCATTCAGTAGTGATGGAAGGACTCTAGTAAGCGGCGGTTCGAACGATACGATCCAGCTCTGGGACCTGTCCACGGGCGCAGAGTTGCGAGGTCTCAAAGAGCAGTCTACTTCAATATATTCGGTAGAATTCAGCACCGATGGAAGGACCTTGGCCACTGGTAATGACGACAACACCGTCAGTCTGTGGGACGTCTCCACTGGCACAGTGTTACGCACTCTCAAAGGGCATGCCCCTGTTGTAACTAAACTCGCATTCAGTCGGGATGCGAAAACTCTCGCCACCAGTAGTGCTAAATACTCCATCAAGCTCTGGGATGTTTCGACAGGTGCAGAGTTGCGCACTTTTATTGGCCACACCGGTATTGTCGCTTCAGTGATATTGAGCCGTGACGGGAAGATTCTGGCCAGTGGCAGTTGGGACAAAACCATAAAGCTGTGGGACTCTGCGACAGGCGCTGAGTTGCGCACTCTCAACGGGCATTCGTTTGTCAATTGCCTCGCCTTCAGTCCCGACGAGAGGACGCTCGCGAGCGGAGGTTTTGACAAGAATGTCACGTTGTGGGATGTCTCCACAGGCAAAGAGCTGCGTACTATGAAGGGCCATTCTAACGTCGTTGAATCAGTCGCATTTACCAGTGACGGACAGATTCTCGCGAGCGGCAGTCAAGACAAAACCGTCAAACTGTGGGACGTTTCTACAGGCGCGGAATTGCGAACTCTCGCAGGTCATGTTGGGATGATCAGTTCAATAGCTTTCAGCCCAAATAATAAGTATCTGGTGAGTGGGAGTCGTGATGGAAGTGTCAAAGTATGGGAGATGAGTTCCGGCAGAGAACTCGCCAGTTTGATTACTTTGGATGAGCGCGATTGGATTGTCGTCACTCCGGAAGGTCTCTTTGACGGCTCCCCGGATGCTTGGAAAAAGATCATTTGGCGATTCAGCAACAGCACTTTCAACTACGCTCCAGTAGAAGCGTTTTTCAGCGATTTCTTTTATCCCGATCTACTGACCGACATCTTTGCTGATAAACATCCCGGCCCGGCGACAGACATTGCGCTAAAAGACCTTCGCCAGCCGCACGTAAACCTGGAACTGGTTGATGATCAATCTGACACCGCAGTCGCCGCACGTAAGGTCCGAGTGAGGATTGATGTGTCCGACGCTCCGGCGGGAGCACGGGACCTGCGATTGTTTCGCAATGGCACTCTCGTGCAGGTCTGGCATGGCGATCTACTGAAGGAGCAAGGCAGTTCAGCGGGGCAAACGACGATTCCCATTTCAATTGTCGCCGGCGAGAACCGTCTCACTGCCTATGCGTTTAATAAGGACAACATCAAAAGCGCCGATGCCGAGCTTATGATCACTGGGGCAGAAAGTCTGAAGCGTGCCGGTACCGCTTACATCCTCGCTGTTGGCGTGAATGAATACGCCAACTCTGGATACAACCTTCGTTATGCGGTAGCTGATGCCGAAGCTTTTGCTGAAGAGATGCGTCGTCAGCAGAGTAAGCTGGGACAGTATGCAAGCGTCAAAGTAATTGCCCTCGCTAACAAGGAAGCTACAAAGCTCCGTATCCTTGATGTTTTGAAAACGCTCCGCACTCAGGTTCAGCCCGAGGATGCGCTGGTAATCTACTTTGCCGGACACGGTACCGCCCAACAAAACCGTTTCTATTTGATACCTCACGACCTTGGGTACGATGGACCACGAACGTCACTGGATCAAGCCGGCCTGCAATCGATATTGAGCCACAGCATTTCTGACCTTGAACTGGAACAAGCTGTCGAGGGAGTCGACGCCGGCCGCCTTCTTCTGGTGATTGATGCCTGCAACTCCGGTCAAGCTTTGGAAGCAGAAGAAAAGCGTCGGGGGCCGATGAATAGCAAAGGTCTAGCGCAGCTTGCCTATGA